>Ga0058694_1000741_pt1 | contig 14909 bp, 11 predicted proteins | sample AgamicOrSfrz_FD_55041 | JGI IMG/M metagenome (GOLD analysis project Ga0058694, IMG submission 55041) | Agave microbial communities from Guanajuato, Mexico - Or.Sf.rz | ecosystem: Host-associated > Plants > Phyllosphere > Phylloplane/Leaf | place: Guanajuato, Mexico | collected 2012-05-30 | reverse complement strand
AACGCCTGGAAGCCGCCGAACGTGCTGCGGCGCTGGTCGCAAAGCCAGTCAAGGCTACCCAGCAGGGGCCGGCAGTCATCGTCAAAGCTGAGCCGAAGCAATACACAGGCGCAGGTATGACACGCATGGTTATGTCGATTGCCGCAGCGAAGGGTGATCTGCGTGATGCAGCGGTCTTTGCCGCAGAAGAACTGAATGATCAGTCTGTATCGATGGCCATTTCCACCGCTGCGGGTTCCGGTGGGGCGCTCATCCCGGAGAACATGCAAAACGAAGTCATCGAGCTGCTGAGCGACCGTACCATCGTCCGTAAGCTGGGCGCCCGTTCCATTCCGCTGCCTAACGGTAATCTGTCGTTACCGCGCTCGGCTGGCGGTGCAATGGCCAGCTACACCGGCGAAGGAAAGGATGCCAAATCGTCTGAATCAAAATTCGACGATGTAAAACTGAATGCCAAAACCATGATCGCACTGGTCCCGATGTCGAACCAGCTGATTGGCCGCGCCGGTTTTAACGTTGAGCAGCTGGTCCTGCAGGATATTCTGACAGCCATCTCTGTTCGTGAGGATAAAGCGTTTATGCGCGATGACGGTACCGGCGATACACCGATTGGTATGAAGGCTCGTGCGACGCAGTGGAACCGCCTGCTGCCGTGGGAAGCGGGTTCCACGATCAACCTGAACACGGTTGATGAGTACCTGGACAAGATTATTTTGATGGCGATGGATGGCAACAGCCTGATGATCCGTTGCGGCTGGGGTATGTCGAACCGTACCTATATGAAATTGTTTGGCCTGCGTGACGGCAACGGCAACAAAGTCTACCCGGAAATGGCGCAGGGGATGCTCAAGGGCTATCCGATTCAGCATACCAGCGCTATTCCGGTTAACCTGGGCGAAAGTGGCAAGGAATCGGAAATTTATTTCGCTGACTTCAATGATGTTGTTATCGGTGAAGATGGCGCCATGAAGGTCGATTTCTCCAAAGAAGCCACCTACCTGGATGCCGAAGGCAACACGGTTTCCGCGTTTGCGCGAAACCAGTCGCTGATCCGCGTCGTCCTCGAACACGATATCGGCTTCCGTCATCCGGAAGGCCTGGTGCTGGGTACCGGCGTCCTGTTCTAACCCACCCCCTCTGTTAATAAAGCCCGCATATGCGGGCTTTTCCCTTTAAGGAGAATGCTATGGCTGCGAAAAATAAAGCAGTGGAGCCGGAAGAAACGGTCGCACAGGACAACCATGCGACCGTGGTCGCACAGGCAGAACGTAAATCCGTTGTGTTCCTCGGTCCGCATAGCCGTTATTCCCGTGGTGATATCGCGTGGTTTGAAGGATCGCACGCCGAAGAGCTGGTTAAGCGCCGTATCGCGGTATGGCCGAAGGATGCCGAACGCGCGCTGAAACCGAAGCCGGGAGACAGCGATTTTGATACTGACATTGGATGATGTGAAAACCCAGCTACGCCTGGAACTGGATTTCACGGAGCATGACGCCATGCTCACGCAAATGGTGAACGCCGCACAGCGGAGCATCGAGCGTGATTATTACTGCAAGCTGGTCACCAGTGATGAAGAGCTGCAGGCACTCCCGGAGACCGTCCGCGGATTTATCGCGGATGAAGATATCCGGCTGGCCATTCAGTTTCTGGTCAGCGATGCGTATCTGAATGGCCATACCGGACAGTGGCTGGAAACCGCTGCGGTGAGGCATCTTCTTTTCCCCCTGCAGGAGCATACGCTATGAGCCTGAAACCGGGTGATATGAACTGTCGCATTGCGATTAGCTACGTTCAGTCCGGTCGGGGGCCGCTGGGCGAACCGCTACCGGAAAAGCAGGTTGAATCGGGAAAAGCGTGGGCAAAACGGGAGCTGGTATCGGGGCGAAAAGTCCGCACGCTGGATCAGCAGCAGGTGGTGGAAACCTGCCTGTTTACGGTCTATCCGGGTGTGCTGGTTGATATTGACTGGAAAATCACGACGAAAAATCTGGTTTATACCGTCCGGAATATCGACCGCAAAACGGACCGGATCATTATCACGGGGGAGGCTGACGGGAGGCATGATAGAGCTGGCGATTAAGGGTGCGCTGGAGCGCATCACCGGCATGAATGCGTATCCGCTTTTACTGCCGGACACGGTCCAGGAAGGAGCGACCTTTCAGCGTATCTCTGACCCGGAGATGGTCTCGGGAATGTTGCGAACGGGGATCGTCTCTGCCCGTATCCAGGTGAATCTGTACCGTCTCGATGATTACACCTCACTGCTGCAGCTGGATAAAAAAATCTGGACGGAACTGAAGTCCGTCGTTCATGGCCAGTTGGAGGGTATCCCGGTTCAGTATGTGGAGCGAGGCGGTATCCATCAGGATAAAAACCAGCTGACGAATCGTCGCATTCAGTATCGCCTGACCCGCGATTTCATCATTCACTACGTGGAGGACTCCTCGTGATCCGAATGGAAGTTAAAGGGCTGGATGAGCTGGAGCGGCAGTTAATGGCCCTGGGCGAAAAAGTGGCGACGAAGGTATTGCGGGATGCCGGGCGCGAAGCGCTAAAGGTCGTCGAGGAAGATATGAAGCAGCATGCAGGCTTTGACGAAACGTCTGCCGGGCCGCACATGCGGGACTCAATCAAAATCCGCTCTTCCACCCGCAAGGGTAAAGGGAACGCGGTTGTAACGCTCCGTGTTGGCCCCAGCAAGCAACACCATATGAAGGCGCTGGCGCAGGAGCTTGGCACGGTTAAACAGGTTGCAGACCCCTTTATCCGACCCGCCCTGGATTACAACCTCCAGACCGTTTTGCGCGTGTTAACCGTGGAAATCCGAAACGGCATTGAAAACAGGTAGCATCCGCTGCCGTATAAAAAGAGAGAGAAACATGGCTGATAAAACTTCGCCTGAATATGCGATGTTGCCGGCGGGCACCATTGTGAAATACGGGGAGCCTGGCGCTGCCACGTCAGCGCTGAAACCGCTGATTAACTGTAAAGCGCTGGGTGCAATGGGGCAGACGGGGGGCTTTGTCGACTGCACCACGTTACTGGATAAGCAGAAACAGTCCATCAGCGATCTGCCTGACGGGCCTGAAAAGTCGCTGGGCTTCATTGATGATCCGGGCAATACCGATTTTGCCGCGCTGCTGAATGCAGCAGAGGCCCGCAAGACCATCCAGTTATACGTCGAATTACCCAACAAGCGAACAGCGACGATGCTCCTGGCGCTGTCCGGCTGGCAGATGAATGAAATCGCCGCTCCGGCGAATGAGGTCATCCAGATCACTGTTCAGGGTAAGCAGAACAAGATCACCTGGGGAACCGTCGCTGTCTCCGGCGGCGCCTGATTAACTTAACCTGTAAACAGCCACCTTCGGGTGGCTTTTTATTTTTAAGGACTACCTGTGAAAGATAAAGATTACCTGTCCACGCTGAAATCCGCGTTGCTTAAATCGGAGCCAACCGTCATTAAAACCGAGTTGTTTGGCGCCACCGTATTCATCCGCCGTCTGACCGGGGATTACCTCATCAGCTACGAAGAGAAAATGGCTGAAACCGCAAAAGCTGGCGCAGCGCGCGAGGCATCGGAGCAAGTCATCCAGATCGTCATCGATGCACTGGTTCAGCCGGATGGAACGGCCATTCCAGATGAGTTTAAACCCACGGCAGCCGAGCTGCTGAAGGCCCATGAAAACCCCGAACTGCTGGCCGCAGTGGAAAAAGTGAAGCAACACGCAATCGGCAAGCTGGAGGAAGCGGAAAAAAACTGAGTGACTCGCCCTGGCTGGAGCTGATCTTCTGGCTGGCCGACCGCTGGGGCGAGCCTGACCCATCCAAAATTGCCGCATTACCGGCCAACACGCTGTACCACTGGCGAGCCTACTTCCTGAAACAGGGTACTTTCCGCCGTCCTGGCGATGAAAACGCGCCACCTACCGAAACCACACCTGCGCCATCCCGGGTCGATGATGAATGCGCGGCAGTCATGAGGGCATTAATGTAATGGCAGACGTCGCATCTTTAGCGGTCGGGCTGCACCTGAACGCAGCCAGTTTTAAATCCCAGCTGCTGGGAGCGTATGGCGATGCGGAGAACCAGTCACGACGGTTTAACCGTAATGCCCAGGCGGACGCGAAAAAGACGGAGGACGCCTATAAGAAGGTCGGTCTGTCGATATCCGGGATGGCCAGCCGGCTGGCGGGGCTGGCAGGAGCCGGCCTTTCCATCGGTACGATCGTTACCACGTCCAGACAATATGGACAGGCGTTATCAGAGCTGCAGGCCATCACCGGTGCGACTGCAGCTGAAATGAAAGCGCTGGATCTGGCTGCGCAGGAAATGGGGCGCACGACAGAGTACAGCGCCAGCCAGGCCGCCGAAGCGTTAAAGCTGATGGCGTCGGCTAAACCGGAGCTTTTAAAAACGTCCGATGGACTGCAGAAGGCTACGAACAGCGCCCTTATCCTGGCGCAGGCCGCCGGCACAACGTTGCCCGATGCGACCAGAACGCTGGCGCTTTCCTTAAACCAGTACGGGGCGAGCGCGCAGGAAGCGGATCGTTATATCAACGTGCTGGCCGCCGGCGCGAAGTACGGGTCGTCGGAGATTGTGGATACGGCGGCTGCCATTAAAAATGGTGGCGTCGCAGCCGCACAGGCCGGCGTTGGTTTTGAGCAGCTGAATGCCGCGATTCAGGTGCTGGCAGAGCGTGAAATTAAAGGCGGTGAAGCCGGCACGGCGCTGCGTAACGTCATCCTGAATCTGGAAAAGGGCACGGACAAGAGCCTCAAGCCGTCCGTGGTTGGTCTCAGCCAGGCGCTGACCACTCTTTCCGGGAAAAACCTCTCCACGGCCCAGGCCGTAAAACTGTTTGGCGTGGAGAACCTGAATGCGGCGTCTATCCTGGTCCAGAACCGTTCAAAGCTTGATGAGCTGACCGCTTCCCTGACCGGTACCAAAACGGCGCATGAGCAGGCATCCATCAGGGTTAACAACCTGAACGGCGATTTGCTGGGTCTGAGCAGTGCGTTTGAGGGGATGGTCATTAAGATCGGCCAGAGCAGTAACGGGCCACTCCGCAGCGGGATTCAGGTTGCCACGGAGGCACTGAACAGCCTGGCAGACAATTTCAACACCGTCTCCAGCGTGGCGCTTTACAGCCTGATCCCCGTGCTATCCACGAAACTGACTGCAGGGCTGCGGGAGAATATCGCGGCCTGGCGGGAAAGCCAGGCGGCGGTAAAAGCGCGGGCGCAGGCTGATGCGGATATTGCCCGCAAAACGCTGGATTCGACAGCGGCCATCCTGAAACAGAACGACGCTGAGTTTGGCCACTACCGGCAGATGGAGCGGACGGCTAAACAGTACGGGATGAATATCAGTTACCAGGATGAGTTTACCCGCCTCATCCGACAGGAAACTGAGCAAACCAATCTGGCCAGCCAGGCGAAACTGAAACTGGCAGCGGCAAACCGGCAATTGTCGATATCAGCCCGTGCGGCCTCCGTTGCGGTGGGCCTGGCAAGAGGCGCCCTGGCTTTTGTTGGTGGTCCGGTTGGCGCGGCGACGCTGGCTGGCTCTGCATTACTGTATTTCCATCAACAAGCAAAAGAAGCCCGGCAATCGGCCATTGATTTAAAAGATGCCGTAGTGGAAACCAGTGAAGCGCTGATGCGCCTCTCGCTTAACCAGTTAAATGTGAAGCAGTTCGACCTGGAGGATAAGTACGAAAACCAGGTCGTGCAGCGTAACCAGCTGATAAAAGAGATTCAGGATGCCGACAGTCGTATCGACAGCCTGAAAGGGTTTGACCCCTTCGGCCAGCTGGAAGGGGTGACAAAAGACCAGACGCGGGCGCGGGCGGATCTCGATAGCGTTAACGAGGGACTCCGCAAAACCGAGGAAAACATTAAGCGTGTCAGTGATGCAAAAACACTGGCTCAGCTGGGTTTATCGGGAAAAATAACCTCCCTTACGGACGATCTGAAAGGAGCGCTAAGCACGCCCCCCAAAGAGACCGGAGATGGAAATCCCTGGGGCGGCGATGGCGGTACCGGCACGGGGAAAGGCAGTAAGTCCCAGGTCGACCAGTTCAAAACGCTGCGGCAGCAAATTGAAGAAGCCCATGCATCCAGCCTGGCCAGAATTAACCTGCAGGAAAAGGACAGCAACAGGGAGCTGCAGGAAGCGGCGAAGAAAAATGGCGCCAGTGATGCTGACCTGCAGCGCGCGCTGTTAATGAATGCAGAGAACTACCAGAAACAGCGACTGGATCTGGCCGCGCAGTATTCCCCCGCCCAGGAAACTCTGCGAAAAGAGCAGGAAGCCAGCCGGGACCTGGCTGAGCTTTTCAAAGCCCGCCTTCTTGATGAAAAAGAGTACCAGGCCGCACGAATAACGCTGGCCAGAGATACTGCGAAAGAGCTGCTGCAGGCGCATGCCGATGAAATCGCTGCGCCGGCACTGGATATCGCCGGCGAAGTTGATCCACTGGTCTCGCTGCGCAATCAGCTTGCGCAGCGGCAGGCATTGCTGCAGGCGTACTACCAGGGCAGCGCGATCAGCAAAGAACAGTACGAAATGCTGATGCAGAAGGCGACGAAAGAATCCGCCGATGCGCAGTATCAGACGTCACTGGAGTTATACCGATCACAGGGAGAATTCCAGAGCTTGGCCGTCGGGTTATTTGAAACGGCCCATGAGCGCTCAAGCAACTTCCTGACGAGCATGCTGACGCGGACGAGAAGCTTTAAGGAGAACATGGCTGACCTGTTTTCCTCGCTCACGCAGTCGATCATAAAAAACCTCGTTGATATGGCCGCTCAGGCGCTGGTCACCAGTTCCGTCATGCAAACCATTATGGGCGTGGTGGGCGTCGGGACCAGCGTTGTCACGGGCGCTGCGGGCGCAGGCTCGGGGACGGCGATCCAGAATGCCGCCAGTAACTTCCAGTTCAACGCCAAAGGCGGCGTTTACGACTCACCGTCGCTGAGCGCATACAGCAACCAGGTCTACGACTCTCCGCAGTTCTTCGCTTTCGCAAAAGGGGCCGGCGTATTTGGCGAGGCCGGGCCGGAGGCCATCATGCCACTGACGCGTGCCGGCGATGGTTCGCTGGGTGTACGCGCTGTCGGTGGTGTTCAGAACGCCGGCGCGTCGGAAGGGCCAAAAGTCTATATCACGATTGAAGGCGGAAACACCTCAACGCAGGCGCCGTCTGGTTTTGAGCAGTTTGGTCAGCAGATCGGCTCGTTTGTGGAGAAAAAATACAGGGAGCTGATGGCGCAGGATACGCGCCCTGGCGGGATGGTCTGGAATGCAGTTAAAGGGCAACGTTGATGGCTATTGAGATATTCACCTGGAGTCCGCGGGTTAATCCCCAGCAGACCGTTAACTTTCGTGTCCGGAAGGCGCAGTTCGGTGATGGGTATGCGCAGGTATCCGGCGATGGTATTAACACCCGATCACAGGATTGGGAGCTGAGTTTTGTCGGTACGGAGGACTATATCCGTCCGATTAAGCAGTTCTTCGACCGTCATGCCGGCACCCGCGCGTTTCAGTGGACCCCGCCTCTGGAAGAGGTGGGGCTTTACCGCTGCGAACAATATAAACCGGTGCCGCTGGGCGGCGGAAATTACTCACTTTCAGCCACTTTTATTCAGGCATTTAAACCATGAGCCTTAACGCGAATTATCAGAAGTTAGAGCCAGGCGATGAGGTTCGTCTCCTGGAGATCGATGGCCAGGCGTTTGGCCTGGATGAGGTTTTGTATTTCCACGGCTATAACGTTCCCCATACTGCAGCCGAAATCCTCGCCGCTGGCGGCGACCTGGATAAGCTGCCGGCGAAAAGCATCTGGTGGCAGGGGCGGGAGTATAAAGCCTGGCCATGTGAAATCGAAGGGATCGAGTCATCCACCACGGGCAGCGACGCGCAGCCAACGCTGCGGGTAGGGAACATCGACGGAAAGATATCCGCGCTCTGTCTTCATTACGACGATCTGGCTCTGGCGCGGGTTGTCATCCACGACACGCAAAAACAGTATCTCGATGCGAAGAACTTTCCGGACGGGAATGCCTCAGCTGATCCGACTCAGGAGAAACGGCGCCTTTTCTTCATTGACGTAAAGCATTATGAAGACGATGAGAAAGTGGAATTTACTCTCTCCAGCCCGTTTGCCCTGCAGGGGATGATAATCCCCACTCGCCAGCTGCATGCGATTTGCACCTGGTGTATCCGCAATCAGTACCGCAGTGGTAATGGGTGCGACTATGCCGGCACCCGGTATTTTGACAGGAACAATCAGCCAGTTGATGACCCATCGCAGGATGTCTGCAACGGCACGCTCACGGCCTGTAAATTACGTCATGGTGAGAATAGTGAACTGCCGTTTGGCGGGTTCCCCGGCACCTCATTAATCAGGAGCTGATATGCGTCAGAAAACGATTAAGGCCATCCAGGAACATGCGGCCGCAGAATATCCGCGCGAGGCCTGTGGCCTCGTCGCCCAGAGGGGCCGAGCGGAGCGTTATTTCCCCTGCCGGAACCTGGCCACAGAGTCGAAAGATAATTTTGTACTGGCGCCGGAGGATTATGCGGAGGTTGAGGAATGGGGAACGATCACCGGTATTGTGCACAGCCATCCTGATGCCACCACCCAGCCGAGCGAACTGGATAAAGCGCAATGCGACGCGACCCTTCTCCCCTGGCATATTATCAGCTGGCCAGAAGGCGATCTCCGTACCATCCACCCGCGCGGTGAGTTGCCGCTCCTCGAGCGACCATTCGTGCTGGGCCACTACGATTGCTGGGGCCTGGTGATGAGCTATTTTCGGCAAACCCACCGCATCGAGCTGCACGATTACCGCGTCGATTATCCGTGGTGGGAAAAGGAGTATCCGGACAATTTTTATCAGGACTGCTGGTATGAATGCGGGTTCCGTGAGTTTGATGGTCCACCGCAACCGGGTGATATGGTGATCATGCAGGTGCAGGCGGATAAGTGGAACCACGCCGGGATTCTGCTGGAAGGGAACCTGCTGCTGCATCACCTGTATGGCCATCTCAGCAAGCGTGTGCCGTATGGTGGGTACTGGATGGAAAGGACAATGAAGATTGTTCGATACAAAACATTAACTTAGGCTTTATATATCACTTCTCTTTGGTAACATCTAGCTTCCTTTACTCATGGGAATATGGATATGAAAAAAGTAGTGATATTTTTAGCCACATTAGCACTAGCAGGGTGTGTATCAAACTCAGAAAGACAAAAGCAGCAAGCTGAAATTGACAGAACCACGCCAAGCTGTTCATCCCAAAACAATGCGATGCAGCTTGGGCTGCTGCAAGACAGTGGGTGAATCAGAATTGTGGAATGAAAATCCAGAACTATAGCAGTGATTATATAGAAACATATAATTCCCCTGCTAATAGTGCAGCAATCGCTTGCCAAGTAACCAAAAACCCGTTACCTACAGGTGCTAGCTCAATAAACGTACGTATATCATGCTCAAATATGTTTGGATGCGTTCCTGATGTATATCAGGCTGCTATTAATTTCAATAAATACATTAATGATTATATTGAGAAATTTGCACCAGTCAGAATGGGTTTTATGGCAAGAATGTCTGATACCAAGGGGAATGAAGTGCAAAACACGTCTTATTCCGCAGGAATGATAATAAAAGGTGTTACTCATGACGGACCTGCTTATAACGCAGGGTTACGTGATGATGATATTATCACAGCGGTAGGGAATGATGCGGTGCGAAGCCAGTACGACTTAACCTCGGTGATGGAAAAGTATCACTCAGGGGATAATGTGAAAGTCACCATTTTAAGGAATGGAAAGGAATTAATTAAAGAAGTGCGTCTTTAAAAATTATAGGCCCGATTATATTCGGGCTTATATTCCCGGGGTATATATGAAGGAAATAATGACCAAAATAATACTTTCTGGAGTGTTAGGTAAAACTTTTGGGAAAATTCACTATCGTTTAATTAGCACTGTTCATGAAGCAGGGCAGGCATTATCGGCAACGATACCAGGCTTCGAAAAATTCATGATTACAAGTAAAGAGCGTGGACTAACTTATGCGGTATTTAAGGATGAAAAAAATATAGGTCTAGATGACTTAGGATTCCCCATAACCGGGGAAGTAATCCGCATTGTCCCTGTAGTCATTGGTAGCAAAAAAGCCGGTTTTCTTCAGACTATTTTAGGTGCGGTCATTGTTGCGGTTGGAGCTATAGCCACTTTCGGATTCGATCAGCCGTGGGGGGTTAATGTAATGATGGCTGGCGGCGCCATGATGCTCGGCGGCGTCGTTCAGATGCTTTCCCCACAGCCAACTGGCCTGGCACGAAAAGAATCCGCTGACAATAAAGCGTCCTACGCCTTTGGGGGCGTGACGAACACTGCCTCTCAGGGATACCCGGTCCCTTTGCTTTATGGCAAACGCCGAATTGGCGGCGCCATTATATCTGCCGGTATTTACGTAGAAGACCAGCAATAAGTTTTATTCAGTAAACCATCCAATTCAGGCCACCTTGCGGTGGCTTTTTTTATGGGCGTAATATGGCAAATAACATAATTAAAGGGCGCAAGGGTGGCGGCTCAAAGCAGCGTACACCGACGGAACAGCCGGATGATTTACAGTCCGTTGCGAAAGCCAAAATTCTGCTCGCATTAGGTGAGGGTGAATTTGCAGGTGGTTTAACCGGTAAAGATATTTATCTTGATGGCACCCCGCTTGAAAATGCTGATGGTTCGCAAAACTTCAGTGGCGTGTCCTGGGAATTTCGACCCGGCACGCAGGCTCAGACTTATATTCAGGGTATTCCCGGCACTGAAAATGAAATCAGTGTGGGAACGGAAGTTTCCAGCAAGACAGCCTGGACCCATACCTTTACTAATACCCAGCTTTCTGCCGTTCGTGTCCGCCTGAAATGGCCGTCCCTGATGAAACAGGAAGATGACGGCGACGTGGTGGGCAATACCGTCAAGTATGCGATTGACCTGCAGACCGACGGTGGCGCCTGGCAGACGGTGCTGGAAACCGCTGTCACGGGTAAAACCACCTCCGGTTATGAGCGGAGCCATCGTATTGATCTGCCCCATGCCGGCAGTACCTGGACGCTACGCCTGCGTAAAATCTCTCCGGATGCAAACAGTGTCAAAGTTGGCGACGTGATGACGCTGCAGAGCTATACCGAAGTGATTGACGCGAAGCTGCGTTATCCCAACACCGCGCTGCTTTATATCGAGTTCGACTCCAGCCAGTTTAATGGCTCCATTCCGCAAATTTCCTGTGAGCCGCGTGGGCGCGTGATTCGTGTGCCGGATAACTACAATCCGGAAACCCGCGAATATACCGGCGTCTGGACCGGCGGGTTTAAATGGGCCTGGACGGATAACCCGGCCTGGATCTATTACGACATTGTTACAGCTGACCGTTTTGGTCTCGGTAATCGTCTGAGCAGCGCCAATATTTCGAAATGGACGCTGTACCAGATTGCACAGTACTGCGATCAGCTGGTTCCTGACGGGCGCGGTGGTGACGGCATGGAGCCGCGCTATACCTGTAACGTCTACGTCCAGGAACGCAACGATGCTTACACCGTGCTGCGAGACTTTGCCGCCATTTTCCGGGGCATAACCTGCTGGAACGGTGAGCAGATTGTTGTGCAGGCTGATATGCCGCGTGATGTCGATTTTACCTATACGCGCGCCAATATTGTCGGCAAACCCCGTTATTCGAGCAGCAGCAGCCAGGTTCGGTACACCAACGCCCTGGTTTCCTGGTCTGATCCGGATAATGCTTATGCTGATGCAATGGAGCCGTCGTTTATCCCGGAACTGGTTTCCCGCTACAGTTTTAACCAGCTCGAAATGACCGCGATTGGCTGTACGCGCCAGAGCGAAGCCCACCGTAAGGGGCTGTGGGGCATACTGACCAACAACAAAGACCGGGTCGTTGAGTTTGATGTGGGGCTGGACGGTCGCATTCCTCAACCCGGTTATATCATTGCCCTGGCGGATGAGTTGCTGGCCGGACGGGTCAACGGCGGGCGGATCAGCGCGGTGAATGGCCGGGTGATTACGCTGGATCGTGATGTGGATGCCAAACCTGGCGACCGCCTCCAGCTAAACCTGCCATCCGGGATCTCACAGAGCCGGACCATCCAGGCCGTTAACGGACGCCGGCAGATTACGGTCACAACGGCGTACAGTGAGACGCCAGAACGGGAATGCGTCTGGGCCGTAGAATCTAATGACCTCTTTCTGCAGCAGTACCGGGTCACAGGGGTAAAAGAGAACGGCGATGCCACCCTCACGATCACCGGCGTGTCACATGACCCGGATAAATTCGCTCGCATCGATACCGGCGCGATTATCGATCAGCGCCCGGTTAGCGTATTGCCGGCGGGCAACCAGTCACCTCCTGACGATATTGTCATCACATCCCGCTCGGTCGTGAATCAGGGGATCAGCGTCGAAACGATGCAGGTTAACTGGTCAGCGGTCAGCGGCGCTATTGCCTACGAGGCGCAGTGGCGCCGTAACGACGGGAACTGGATTAATGTGCCGCGCAGCTCGACCACCTCGTTTGAGGTCAGCGGCATTTATGCCGGTCGTTACCTGGTTCGCGTCCGTGCGATCAATGCGGCGGAGATCTCGAGCGGCTGGGCGTATTCCGAAGAGAAAACCCTGACCGGCAAGGTCGGCGAGCCGCTGGCACCGCTGGCGCTGGCAACCCGTTCGCTGGTTCATGGGGTCCAGGTTAGCTGGGAGTTCCCGACCGGCTCCGGGGATACGCTGCGCACGGAACTGCAGTACAGCAAAAACCAGGACGGCAGTGCGCCAATGCCGTTATCAGACGTGGCCTATCCGGGGAAAAGCTATCAGCAGATGGGCCTCAGTATGGGCGCCGAATTCTGGTACCGGGCGCGCCTTGTGGATCGTCTTGGCAATGAAAGCCCCTGGACCGGCTGGGTCCAGGGGATGGCCAGCGATAACTTTGATGACTACTACGAAAACCTGACCGACGCGATCAAGGATACGGCTGCCTGGGAGGAAACGCAGCTCACCATTAGCGAAACGCAGGAAGGTATCCGCAATACGCAGCAGGAACTGGAGCAGACCGCTGAAGCTTTGCGTAAGGAAGCCGAAGACCAGGCGAAGCAGGTCAGCCAGGATATTGAAGCATCGGCGAAAAGCATCACTGCTGATGTTGACGGGAAGATCTCCGCCGTGAATAAAACCATCACGGATGAGATAACCTCTGTCAATGAGGCTCTCGATTCTGGTCTGGCTCAGGCAAACAAAGGCGTTCAGGAGGCAAAATCCGCCGTCGCAGATGCGAACAAGCAGATCGCAACTGTGAACAAGTCGCTGACCGACAGCATCACCCAGGTCAGACAGTCGGTCACCGATACGGCTGCGGAAATCAACGCCACCATCGACCTGGAGATTGCCAGGGTCAGCAAAACGCTGGCCGACGGCGATGCCGCATTGAATGCGCAGATAAAGACTGCCGAAAATGGCCTGAAGCAGTCGCTGTCTCAGGTCAACACCACGCTGACAAATGCGGTGAAGCAGGAGACCGCGGATCGTATCGCCGATGTTAACGCGAAGGCGTCACAGGCCGCTGATGAACTGCTGGCGGCAACGCAGGGGATTGAGGCGAGTATCGAGAGCCTGACTCAGGTGATGAAGACTGCCGATGAAAATCTGGCGCGGGAAATGTCCAGCCTCGCAGCCGGCGCTAATATCCAGTTCGATTCGCAGGTTATCTGGCATTTCAACAATCAGACGACCGAGGGCTGGACCGGCAGCGCCGGCGTACCGGGTGTGTCACAGGATGGCTGGTTACGCCCGGCGGACAGCGCCACCGATCCGTACATTACCTCTCCTGGCGGGCTGGCTGTCGATGGTGCGGCGTACCGTTTCATCATGCTGCGCTTTCGTAAAACCGGCAAACCAGTTTGGGCGGGTGAGATCCGCTGGGTGTCTGCCGGCGAAAACTTCAATAACACGAAGCGATACATTGTTGCTGAGCCGGAGTATGCCGATGGGGTGGCAACCCTGACGGTGCGTGATATTCCGTGGACAGGGAACATTGATCGTATTCGCCTGGACCTGACGAACCAGCAGGATGCCAGCAACTTTATCGAATTCGACTGGATCGCCGTTGGCCGGCCAGCACCCGGCGCCAGTACGGCGGCTTTGCAGGATGTGCGCAGTACGCTGAGTAACGCGCTGACCGCCGAAGCGCAGGCACGCAGCACGCTGGCGGCGCAGATGCGTGGCTCCTATGATGGGAGCGATCTGGAGAAAGTCACCTCCGGGCTGCTGTACCAGGAAAAAACCGCGCGCGTTACCGCCATTTCGGCGGAAGTTAAGGCCAGAGAGTCCCTGCAGACGCAGTTTAACGACAACAAAGCTGCTGTTTCTGGTGAACTGAGTTCTCTGACGACAGAGCAGAGCGCGCAGGCGAGCCGTATCGGTGGCCTGGAAACCAGCCTCGGGAAAAAAGCCGATGCGGCCGCGCTGACGTCCCTGACGCAGAAAGTTGAGCAACAGGGCACCACGCTGACATCGCAGGGCGCCGCGTTAACATCGCTCACTAACCGGGTTGGCCAGACGGAAACGGGCCTGGCTGGTACGAATGAGGCGCTGAGCGGGCTGCAGTCTGTTGTTACCCAGCAGGGCGACAGGATAACCAGCCAGGGTCAGTCCATCACGAAACTGACGAGCGATTTGGGCACGACAAATGCCGCGCTGGCGAAGAAAGCCGAAGCGGCTGCGGTCACTGCCTTAACGCAGCAGGTAGAGCAAAACGGGCGGGATATTCGCAGCAATACTGACAGCATCACCAGCCTGTCAAATCAACTGGTCAATGGCCAGCCGAATC
>Ga0058694_1000736_pt1 | contig 14985 bp, 10 predicted proteins | sample AgamicOrSfrz_FD_55041 | JGI IMG/M metagenome (GOLD analysis project Ga0058694, IMG submission 55041) | Agave microbial communities from Guanajuato, Mexico - Or.Sf.rz | ecosystem: Host-associated > Plants > Phyllosphere > Phylloplane/Leaf | place: Guanajuato, Mexico | collected 2012-05-30 | reverse complement strand
AACTGCAGGATGAGGACATCCGCACCGCTCCACATCTCGACGATGCCCCATAACGCTGCGCCAGGCCCGCCCAGCGCTGGTCCCATGGGCAGCCGGTTCTGGTCAGAAGTCAAAAACATACGATCACTCTCCTAGAGGCAAAAGACGCCTGGATAGTCGTCAATCGCACACAGTGAGCGGGCGCCCTGTGCCCGACTTCGGTCAGAATGTCCTCGCGCCAACTGGTTCCCCCACTCTCCACGACGTCGACGAAACGACTCGCCAATGGACCCGGCAGCCGCATCAGCGTTCCGCCGTCAAACAGGCGCTTCCAGTACGAAGCGACGCATGATCCCGACCTCCGGCTGCGGCGTCGAGCAATGCCTCAAGTATTGGTCGCCGTACGAACCGGCCCTGCTCTTCGACCAGGTGACAGTGCTTATCAACTGCCGACTCACCGATCGGGTGCAGCACCCATTGAAATCGAGAAAAAGCACTGGCGCACGGGCGATAAGCATGACGTTCAGGCTTCTAAGGGTGCTGGGGTCGTCATTTGCCAATCGTGGCCTTCCGAATGCATCGCCGTGAGGCGCTCGAACGACTGGCGCAGAGATCGCCCGTCCACTCGCAGTCCACCGGTTGGCAACCATAGCACTTCGGGAAAGACGACAAATCCGCAATCGGCTCCTGCGTATCGGGCGATGCAGTAGCACACGAGCGCGTCAATATCAATGCAAAATGCGCCGAGGGCCAGTTGTCCATTCGCCTGCCGACGTTGCACAAGACCCAGCATTCCCGCGTATGCGGCCAGTACAATCGCCCGGACACAGCGCCGGCTCAGTCTGTCTCCGATCTCCCCGGTCGCGATGGGCTCGTGAGGGATCGACACGAAATCGGAACGCCAGTCGAACCTCCACGTCCGCTTACGCTCGAAGACGAACCGAAGAAGAAGATAAGCCAGCACATAGGGGTGTACCGCGTGTCCGTCCGGGATGCTGTCGCTGGCAAGATCCAGCGTGACGTCACCGTCAACCTTACCCACTTCGCCTTCGATTGCAGTGCGCAACAGGCGCAGCGTTGCGCGATAGACACCTTGCGTCTGAACGCAACGTGCCCACTCCCGCCGCCTCGAAGGATGATCCGGCGACCGTTGCGATGCGACAGCTGTCGCCACGCGCCACGTCAGCGTGGTGATACCGTTCTCCCGCCCTGGACCGTCTGGCCAGGGATGAACGGCACACAGCATGTGTGTTAACAGACGGCGTGTGTAGCTGGCCGGGATCACTGACCTAGACTGACGATGCGCCAGTTGTTGAAGGCATCTGCACCGGTCGACAACCGACTCAAACCACCGCCGGACGGAATGCATTCGCGCGTGGATAAGCGCCGGGGCGGACCGGATGTCCAGGTGATCACAAATGTCGAAACCGGCGCCCGCAACGGGACCATGGCAGTTCCAGCAGGCATACGGCTCCCCTAGAAGTGCGCGCGAAAAGCCATACTTCCCGGTCGGCGCGCCGCAAGTCTGGCAGCGCGTCGAAAGTTCACATCCGTGAAGAGGACACGCGGACACGAGTTCGCACTGATACCAGGCGCAGTGCAATCCGGCTTCCAGGCAAATGGGGCAATGACGCAGCACCGGGCTCCACACACTACCGGCGAGCACGGCTGAAACGGGCTCAAGGTGGGCTTCGTGAGACGCCCAGCTCCAGCCCGTCAAGCCGTTCAGCGCGTGTTCGATGGGCGACGAAGATTCATAGAACGAGTGTGCCCGGCGCTCCGATGCGTGTACCTGTAAAGCTGCTCTCAACGTCACGAAGTCCAGCGCATTTCTCTCGGCGAACCGGGAAACCACGCTATAGACCGATTCGTGCAACAACGGAGAGAGATCGAGTCCTGCCCACCGCCCGGAAAAGCGACGAGCCGATGCATTTGACGCGCGGGCTCTCACCTGCAATGTCATTGGATCATTCCCATGTCAATTCGTGTTCGAGTCGTAAATGCCGTGGCCGTAAATGCACCATAGCACAAAATGGTTGTTGCCGAGAGGTCGGAATGTCTCGGTAGGTACGGGATGAAGGCGCCGCAGCTTCGGGCAATATCGATATCGTCAGCGGCCAGGGGCCGTCAATCGCCGCGCCCGCGTCGTTTGAGCGTCAGGACCATTGTTGTCAGCTTCGGCATTCCGGGGCAACCCGATCGCGACGGGGGCGCCCCATGCTCTACTAGACGAACCTTCAGGTCAGTCGCCGTCGTCCGGATCCAGAGCGAACCGCACCAATAGCGCGCGCCGACGAGACTCGCGAAGTGTTTCGGGATCAACGGGCTTGAGCGCAATCGGGGTGCGGTCAAGGGGCCCGTCGAGCCTTTTTACCGGCTCGTTGCGCGGACTTGATTCCTGCCCTGCCGCGATCTGGCGTCGCAGGTCGGCAGTTTCATCCGGCATCGCGTCATTCTGGCTTGCCGGATCGAGACGTGCCCTACCTTCCGCCATGAACTTTCCATCATCATTGGAAGCTGCGTGACCCATGGCTGACATAACCGGAAAAGCGTTGGATCATCAACGAGCCGGCTTAGCTGGCGTCGCGGCGCGGGCACAATCCAGTCCGGTTCCGCGTCGCGCCCCACCATCCGGCAATCGAAACCGCCGTTACCGTCGATCTGCGGCAGCGAGAACGTTGACTGTGCGACGCGCCTGCCGATGAGCAGGCTCTCCGGAGTATCCACGGTCAGAATCGATTCGCGACGCCGACCGCTCGCATCGGATGGATTGTTCCCGGGAAACCCGCAGGTCCGCTCCGGTAAATGCGTTTGCCGCGTGAGTACTTCTCGACGATGCCGATGGGCAGCGAGAACTTGCGCCCCGCGGCTGCCGTAAATCGCGCGAACGACACAAGCGGGCGCTGGTCGTCCAGCGCCGGCGTCGCCCCGAAGTGAACTTCGCTGAGCAGCTCTACTTCCAATCCCCGGAATCCGTTTGCGCGTTGGCGCTTAGCACGACAGTGCCTCGCAGCACCTGTTGGTCGGAGTCCAGCTGGATGAGCAAGGCAGTCCTGCCTGTGGAGAGGACGACCATCATCACGCACGGTAGCTCGCGCCTGGGTGGCGCCGAACTGCACGATCAGTACGTCGCAATGCCCCACATCCCGGCAGCAGCCGCACGGTACCGCCTGCAACCTTCAGCCAAGGGTCCACCGGCAGTCGGTTCTGGTCAAAAGTCAGAAGCATGCAGTTATTCCCAAAGCGGCAGGTCGACGACCGGTCAACGAACGGGCCGACGCGTGCACGAGCCGGCGTAGGACGGCGCCATGCTGGCTGATCAACATCGATTCGCCAGTAAGCAGTGTTCGGTGGACGCTTCATGCCAGCCTGCCCGGCCCGGAAGACGGTTAGCGTCCCGGTGCCGGACTCACAGGCAACCAAATTGGCAGATTTTCTGCAGATCCCGTGCAAATGGGTCGTAAATGCCGTGGCCTAAAATGCATCGCGCCGCGACCATCCTCGCATGCAAAGAGTCTCGGCAAAAATGGATGATGCGGGGTATCTGGCGGCGATAGGCGCCGTGGTACGCGCGCGCCGTTTGAAACAGGGACTTTCGCAGGAGGCGCTCGCCGATCTGACCGGCATTGACCGCAGTCACATGGGACGTATTGAGCGTGGCGAGCGGAACGTGACCATCCTGAATATTGTGCGCATCGCAAACGCGCTGGACTGCCGGCCGTCCCACCTGCTGCGTCTTGCCGGGGCCTGAGTGACGGTCCCGCGTAGGGTCGCAGGACCTGCCGCAACATGTGCCGCAACAACGTCCGCAGCGCCGGCGGATCTGCGGACGGCGCTACCCGCACCTCCTCTCTTCTCCCCGGAAACCCGTGCTGTCCCGCCTCGCGCTACGAGTCCCCATCTTCGGCGGACTCACCGAGGAAACGGTCCCAGTTCCGCATACTAGCCGAGTGGTCCACCGGCGGGCTCTCGAAATGCTCGAAGGTATGGACGCTTGCATAGCCGAGCCGACCCGAGAGTGCGACAAACGATAACCCCCGCGCCATCCCATGGCGCACGAGCGACGCCCTGAGCCACAGGCCGCTGGCGCGCGCAATCTGCCCCGCCCATTCAGGATGCCCGGTCGGCGCGGCCGCCGCTGCCCGCCCGAAAAAGCGCCTCATGCTCCGGTCGATGCTGCCGAGCGACGCCGCTTCACCCGTCTCCCTGCCGCCCCCCATCGCAAGCTGGCCGACCAGCGGCGCCTCGGGATCCCATGCAGCGGGCTCAGCCGGATGGCCCCGCTCGACCATGTAATTGCGCAGCATGACAAACGCAGATTCAGGTATGACTGCAGCGCGTGCGAGCTCGCGGGGGCCGACGACCTTGAGCGACCACCCTTTCGACCCATCGCGGCCCGGAGGGATCAGGTGCATCACCCGCCTGCCCTGCAGCTCGCTGAACCGCAATCCCACGTAATAGCAGAACCGCAGTATGAAAGCAGCGCGCTTCTCACGAGGGTGGACGCTGGAGCGGGCAGCAAACTGCAACAGGAAGGACCACTGTTCTGCCGTGAATGTGCGCGTGGGATCCGTCGAAAGCCAGAAGGCCTGAGCGCTCAGTCCGCTCACGGCCCGCGCCTCGGCGTATGCGTCGTCGTCTATGTCGGACAGCCGGATGTCGCGCATGGGATTGCTGTCGAGATAACGCCACGTATAGAGGCCGGCAAAGAGAGTGCGCATGCAGGAAAAGTGAATCTCCAGTGAAGTGGGACCGACAGCTGACCCGAACGGGCGCCAGCCCTCGGCAACGTAACGCACCGTACCTCGCGGCGCATGGTGCACCCAGTCTTCAGGCAGATCGCGCAGGAACGCGAAATAGGCGATGCAATCTTCCGCTATCAGGCTGGAAAAAGCCTTGCCTCGAACCAGCACCGCCCAAAGCCAGATCCGCTCCACCATCCGGCGATAGCTCACGAATGTATGCTCATTGCCGCGATACTGGTCGAGCCACGCGGTCAGTGCAGCCCGGTCGTCGTCGCACACGGGAGCCCATTCGGCCCGGTGCGCGTGCCAGGACCAGTCGCGGTTGCTGCCCGCGCGGCCGTCAAGATCGGGCGGCACCGGGAATCTGTCAAACGGCTGCAGCCGGCCCGGCGCCGGCGGACGCTGCCGCTGCCCATGCCCGAGCGTCTCGCTGGCCATCAGGTCCGGCGCACGCTGGTGCAGCCACGCCTTGAGCCTCTGCCCATGGCGGGTGCCGAGGCCGCGCACCGCACGCGACCAACGCCACCCACCGCTGGCGATCAGGCGTGCGAGCTCGCCGACGGTCGCAACGCCGTACGCGACGAGACAGGCGGTGACGCGGGCACAAAGCCAGCCGGTCAGCAGGTCCGAGGCGCAGGGCCGATCGTCCGTCCATCTGATCACTTCGTCAAGCGCTTGGCGGCGCAGCCATACGCCACGCTCCCCGGCCGGTAGCGGCGAACGCGGAAGAGGGGCGCGCGGCCGCCCGCGCTTGCCTGCCATCCCGCCGGGCTCACCGAGCCCCCGATCCGCATTGCGATGAAAAACCGCACGGACATGGTCCAGGATGGCCACCGTGCGCACGGCATGGTGCCGTCTGGCGGCGACCAGCAGCGCTTCGGTGATCTGGTCAAAGACGACGCCGGGTTCGCGCGTTTCCGTTTCCGCATCCAGATACCAGGCCGCGGCCCCTGCGCCACCCATCCCGTCGACACACGCGCGGTAGAACGACGCATGGCTCAGCCCAACTCGCCAGCCTGTCACGACGAGATGTCCGTCGCCTTCCCGTCGCGTCGCCATCTTCTTCGTGACCATGTTCTGTCCGCCCATCGCGTGCAGGGAAACCTGGCTGAACGTCAGTCAGATCCTCAGCGTCCAGTCGTGGGCACTGTTCTTGTCGAAGACGGCCACAGCCTCTGCGACCCCTGCCCACCGCACGGGACTTTCCCAGTCCGTCTGGGTGAACGTCAGGCCAGCCGCATCCTTCTTTCCATGCATGCCGACGAACGCGCGAATGGCGTTAAAGGTGGCTCGCGTCGGGATTTCCGACGCATTGCCGCGCGTCTCGCGCGTCACGCACGCAAAAAAGTTCTCTGCCTGACTGGCCAGCCGGAAACCGGCGGCATAGGCCGCGGGAAACAGCGTGCTGGTCCAAGTCTGGTCGCTGCCGACAGAGAACGTCGCGATATCGATCTCGTGGAGGACGCGTTTCAGATCCTCCACGTTCCTCATCCCGCGAAGTACTGCCTTGTGCCCGACAAACCTTGCCCTGACGGAATCGGACCAGGTTTCCACCGTGTGCGGGAAGTGGGGCATTTCACCAAACATGAACGTCAGCAGGCGTACACGCGCAATCTGCAGTTCATTGAACACGTCCTTGAGAAAGCCGACATCGTCAGCGCTCATCATTTGCGCCTCGTCAACCATCAGGATCACGATCGAGGTGCCGCCCTGACGGGCGAGATCGATGATGAAGTTGACGACGCGACTGCGCAGCCGCCCCGTTTCACCCGACAGTACCGCGTGGCCCAGCGACTCGAGAAAATGGATGAAAAAACCGCGGACCGACGTCACCTGGAAATTGAGCGTGTTGTAGAGAATCACGGGCACGTTCGGATAGGCCGTTCCCAGTTCAGCCGTCAGCCGCTGGATCGCGCAGGTTTTCCCCGCCCCGGTCGGGGCAGCCACGACAAAGGACTTGGATCCGGTGTCAATGGCCAGGCACAGCAATGAGTACAGTTCGTCCAGCGCGTTGGTGCCGATGGCGTCAACGTCCTTAAAAAGGGGATGAAGATGATTAGGAATACGTTCGAATTTTTTCGCTTCGATCTGTGACAAGGTTGCCTCCGGTTGAGTGTCAGAAAGCCGCCAGCGACACACGCCTGGCGGGACATGCCGGGCGGCCAGTGCTTTCCGCCCCTGGAACTGCGCCGGAAGGCCTACTTCCGGCCCTTGCCCGAGACCACTTTCAGTGGAATGCCGAACGTGGCACGCGTGTCGCCGGCGTTCTGCCACGCTGCCTGTGACTGTGCGGGTGGTGGATCGTCCTGGCGGTCGAGTTGCCGCTTCGCTGCAGCCAGCGCCGCCTCGCTGGTCTTTGCAGCTTTCGGCTTCCGATTCAACCTGGACTTTGACTTTGATCCTGGCGTCGGCTTCGCTTTTGGCTGCTTCGTTCTTGCCGCCTGAGCCAGTTCCTCGCGCAGGGTTGTCGCGGCGGACACGCGGTGACCGTGCCGGGCACGAATGTGCCGCCTGCGCTTGAAAGCGACGGCCTCTGTCCACGTAAGCCTGCCTTCCTCGAACCGCCCTTCCGCTGTCAACTCGCCGATGTATGTGCCCGTGTCTGCCAGTACACCGATAGCCTGTCTGACGTCCCTGCGGTTGATATAGACAAGCAGATACTTGCCGACCAGCCAGTCGCTCTCAGCCAGGTATGGATTGCGATACCGGCAGTCGATCGCAGACACACGCGCGCAGGGACGCGCGCCAGAGCGGTCACGACTTATACGGATACGCTCGAGATGTGAAAAGAGCGCCCAGTCGTGCCGTTTGTCCCGCGCAAGCGGCTGGGGCATATAGGGCGACTCAGGATGCGCCAGGGCAGCCTGCATGACTTCGAGCGGACTTGCCTCATGCCCGCCGGCGCGGCCTTCCGTATTGAACCGGTTGATCTCGCCGGCGATGACGGCGAGTATGTCGCTCACCATGACCCTGTACCGGATGGCTTCTTCCACGGGCCGGTCTTTGCGCACGTCCTGCGGACCGGATCCCAGCGTCGAGGGGATGCGTTGCAGCCCTCTGCTCGTCAGGATTCCGAAGATGCGTTCAATGAGCGGGCGAACCCACCATGACCGGGATGGTCCGAAATGGAGCGCGCAACCGAGCTCACTCATGATGTTGTTGGTCACATCCTTGGCAATGTTCGACCAGCCCCGATCCATCCTCAGCATGCAGAATCCATGGCGTCCGAGTTCCGGGATGAACGAGTTCATCAGGAACTTGCCGTCCGGCGTGAACCTGAGATGCGGATCGTCTTCGGCGAAAGCCCGGGGATAGAGGGCGCTTTCCACGACATCAAGGACACTGTCAGTGCTGGGCTGGACCTGCAGCACATAGTGAAACCCGAGGATTGAACCCGTGTCTTCGTCGATCAGCAGACCGATGTAGAACCGCTTGACGGGCAGTTCATGCTCCACGCCGTCCCTGTCCACCAGGACCACAATCCCAATCGCATCGGTGTAGTGAAAATCGAGCTGCGCGATCGACATTGGCCTGCGAGCCCGGATTCGCGGGCGCGGGCCACGCCCGTCTCGACGCCTGCCCGCGTCCTTGCCCTCGCGAGCGGTGCGGCTGCGCGCCGGATTGCTCTGTTCCAGTTTCTTGCAGAAGCGATAGAGAGACTGAAAGCCGACATCGTCTGTGTCCAACGGATAGTCGTCATCCGTCAGACCGGCGTCGCGGAGTTCGCGCGTGAAAATCTCGTGAATCGCCGTGTAAGGCATCCGCGTTTCGGGAATGCAAGCGGGGTCCTCGCCAAAAAGCAGGTTCTCGATATGTTCTGCAATTTCGGGATGGTTAGACAGCAACTGGCCGAATCTACCGGCGTACCCCGATGATCCTGGGCCCTGCGCAGCCTCGTGAGGCTTTGTGCGGTTGTATCCTATGCGTGCGCCGCCGGGCACAAGCGCCAGAAAGCCAACGATTCCCCCAGCGCCGTCCGGAAGCAGGCAACGCTTGACCCAGTGCGGCACCATGGCCTGGCTGATACCCGACAGTTTTTCGATATCAGACAAGGTCGAGTTCTGATCCAGGTACATCTGCACGGCCTTGCAGCGCTTTCTGAATAGCGAGGCAACAGTCTCACCATGCACGAGCTGCAATGCCTTGGCGTCGACCTGTACCCACTTCCGGTAGTCCATGTGTTCGGGTGGCACCAGCGTACGTGGCCGCCCGCGGTTCGTCGGTGGTTCCCCGGGCGCAGACGTCTCTTCCTCCTCATCCAACATCGCGGCCTGTTCCGCACTGACGCTGGCCAGCACAGTCGCGAGCGGGGTAAGTGGGGTCGGCAGCGCAGTTTCGTCGCGGCGGATCACAGACGTGCGGCCAAACAGCCGCTTGTCGATGTCGGTGCTGACCGATCCGTTGAGCACACGCAGCGCGATCACCCCCAGCATGCACGCGGGATCGATGCCATCTAGCCGCAGGAGCTCGGCAACCGTAGCCTCACCGTTTGCAATCAGTAATTCGTCAAGGTGGCGCGCTTCGTTCCACACATTGCAGCCACGCGCCCGATTGAACATTGAGCACAACATAAGAATGTTGTCGACACGCCGCACCTGGCGACGCAACGCGACAATGCCCCTGGTGACGGTGAGACCGTCAATGGACAGCTGGGAGGCGTCGCCTGGCGACTTGGCGGCGCCCTTGCCCTTTTTCTGACCGCTCACCGTCTCGTCATTGGCGAACCGCCATGTCCGCGACTGGCCATTGAGATAGCAGACCTTCATCTGCGGCGACCGCCCACCCGTCCCACTGCCCTCGCCAGGCAGAAAGAAGTAAGCGCTGATCGACGGATCGGCCTCCGCCATCAGCGCGTACATGAAAGGAATGTCGCCAACGATCACCAGGCGATCGCAAAGTTTGGGCGAATCGAAGACGTACACGCTTGAAGTAATAGCCGTGCGCAACGGCTTGTAAACGGATACGCGCCGGCGGACTTTCGCGAACAACGCGAACGCAGCGGCCTGCCCCATGAGTAGCCTCGATGGTCAAGGGAAATGTCAGATCGTGCGAAAAAAACTTCCCTTGACTTCGGCGCGTACAGCGACCAAAATCAGAGTGACTTCGTAGGGAAGTGACATCGGGTGGGCGGCGCGTCAACGCCGCCTTCCCGGAAATTTTGCTAGATCATGATTTCTCCGAACGACGGCGTACGCAGGTGCGCCGTTTTTTATGTAGCAACAGGTGAATAGGAATCCTTACTGATTTCTACCGGCAAGCCACAGTCTGTTTGCTCTGCATCTCACACATGTCCGACAGAACTGCCGGGACACGGAAAAGCTGCCCTGTTCTTCCAGCGACCGTTGCACGCACATGTAATCGCCATCCAGGATGACGAAACGACAGCGTCTGCCGTCTGTCACGGCAGCGCCTTGTTGCACTTTCAACGTAAGCGCAATGCAAATTCGCCAAGGACAATGGTGTAGCCATTATTGGACAAGCAATATCAGAACACAAGAAACTTTTATTGCCTTCTGCAATTGGCAGGAACGCTGCCCCTAAAGCGAAAAGTTACCAGAAACGTTCACCTTTAGTATTGGCGAGTTACCAAAGACGTTCACCTTTAGCATTTGAGAGTTACCAGAAACGTTCACCTCAAGACGTGAGTGACGAAACACTTTCCCGCCGGGACGGCCCTTCGTGAAGAGCGGCCAACGCCTTACCAGCTTGGCTTTGGCAAGGGATTACATACCCATGCTCCTGCAGAATCTTTGCGCCGGACCAGCCATACTTCATACACTCAGCCTGAAAATACCCCGCCAGTAATGAGTGCCGTAGTCTTTTCAGGTTTTAGTTTGGGTTTCTGATTACCGGCCGAAAAGCCCCCGTGATTATCGGGACATAGTCTTTTCGCTGTTTTTTACCACGCGCTATCTGAACGCTCCTAACGGGTTTCAGAGGAAGGAGTTACCCGTATAGGCCGGAGGTACCAGTGCAGCGACACATCACACCGCTCGCGCGTGAGCTCGGCATCGCTCGGGGCAGAGGTGGGATCGAACAGGAGTCGTTCGTGCATGCGCAGGGGCGAACTGACGACGGCGGCCGACTGAGTGAATATTGCCATTCCCGTAATCCACCCCGCCTGCCGCGACTGCGTGAAACCGACGCCCGAGCCGGCAGCGAGCAGTCCGCGGGACGACACGTCCCCCTTCTGATCCAGGGCGGCGACTGCGACATCCAGGAACGCAGCGTACAGTGCGCTGACAAAGGCCTGAACCTCGACGCGCAGGTACCGCCCGATGCCTGAGTCTGAAACCGGCATCGGCCGTGAGAGCAATGCCTCTCTGGCGTCTGTGCAGCGCGACACGTACCACAGTTCACCCTCGATGCAGTGCCGGGTTAATGCGAGGGCGACTAGCGGCGCGCCGAGCGCCCTGACATTCAGGGGCTGGCGTGCCGCAATCCGGCTGCCCGCTTCCCGCAGGCGGTTGCCATCCGAGTGACGCACGCCGCATTGCCGCAGCAGCTTGTGGATCGCGTTCCTGTACGCCCCAAGCGCCGAGCGGCGCGTGTGGAACTCGTGCCGAATCACATATCGCCGGTATGGCACGATGTGCCAGATGAATATTCCAACACGGCGACCATCGCCCAGTCTAAATCTGTCAGTAGGCGCAAACTGGTCGATCAGCCTATACACGAGGTCATGGAAAGCCGACGGTTCGCCCGCGGACCAGCCAACGGGTGGGTACAGTTGACCAGCCAGTTCCAGCAGCTCATGGTTCTGCATTATCCATCGCTGATAGCCGTCAAGACGCTCGCGCATCACGGCCGACTGGTCCCTCAGGTTCAGATGCGAACCGAGGTTGGGCACTGCCCCGGACAGATACCCGCCACAGGTCTTGCAACCGAACGGCGCGACGCGGCAATTCAGGTACTCGGATACCTGATCGCAGGGATTCCCGCAGGCTGAGCAGCAAGACACCAGCGGCACATCATGAAGCGGACAGCTGTGTACCGGCTTAAACTGATGCCACACGCTGTGATAGCCGCATTGGAGACAGACGGGACAGTACCGCAAGCCCCCGTCAAACAGCAGTTCGCGTGAAGGAAGCCTGCCGATCCGCATTTCAACGACCTGGGGACATCTCCAGCCGGTGATAGCCTTTAACTGTGGCCAGTCGATCGTTTGGCCGGTCGAACCAAACCAGTCGCGGATGTCTTCCGGGTCCATCGCGTTGCGCCAGCAGGACCTCCAGAAAATGCTCAGCGCTGACTCATGCGGCAATGGGCCAAGGTCCTTTCCCCCCCACTGCCCCCATTGCCCTGATTGTTCCCACCGCCCCTTCTGCGCCCACGTCGGGTCTTCCTTTAAAAACTTCAGTGCGAGGTCGTTCATCTTGAGCTCATGTATCGGGGCACGCAGCGCCCGCGTTCAGGGCACAGCGCGGCTGTGCATGTTGATCGTCCGCTGACCGGCTCACGACATCTTGTCATGGACGGGCCTGATTGGTCCTGTACCTTTGCATATAGTGAATCCCATGCGTCATTGTCGGAGTTTGACAGGCATTGAGAATCCTGTATGCGCCGCTGAAAGACGGGTGCTGCGCGCGGCATTTCTTGATCAATTTTGTCATCCCGCCAGCACTCAATTCGCGCCGTCAATCAGCACGGGCATCGTACGGCGACGAACTGTTCATTCAGAACGGGATCCGCATTTCCGAATCAATGATGTCATTCATTCGATTGGCAGTGCGTATATCACGTTTACTCTTCGCCCGCAGAGCCGCTATGATGCTCTGTGGCCGCCCAGGCCAGCTGGTGCACCCGCCTCGACGGCGGACGGTAACCCGGGCCTTTCCTCTCTTCCGCCTTCCTTTTTTTCCGACATCAGGATGTGAACGTGCAACCTGCTGTCGGTTGGAGACAGGCATGAGCCCTACCAGCATCGAGTACAGTGGTGACGCATTCTGGGAAAGAATAGCCGTACGTGTGGGCCCGTATCTGGGCGATGTCGCCGACACCTTCGGACCATCGTGGCGGGACCGGTTCGAAGGCTGTTTCACCAAGGCTGACTTTGCACTTTTTTTGGCGGCCGGACACTTTGCCGGCAAGGTGCCGCGATGGCATGTTGCGCAACTTGATGACAGGTCGCGCGGCTCCGGATTCCCGGCACTTCGGGCCGGAACATCATGCGCCCGTTGCGTTGCCTTCATACAGGACCAGTTTCAGAACGCTGGTGTGGCGCCAGGGCTTTTTTTACGATGAACAGAATAACCGCACCATGTTTCTGCGCGAAGGTGCCGTGCTGGCCGTCATTGCTCCCGTAACGGATGAGAGGCGGATTGACGGCGCCCTCCGCTCCCGGGTCGAAAGCGCCTGACGAGACTTCGCACTAGCGACTGCATACAGGCGCAGTTCGCAAAGCGGCTGTCGCACTCGCCGAAACTGCATGTCGTTCGCCGGAATGAGACGACGGGCGCGATGCGCGAGCTACATTTTCGGTGCGCATACGAATGGCTCCGGTCGGCGAAAAGGGCTGCTGCTGGATGCAGGTCGCGAGGTGACCTAAGCAACGACACAGGCGCTCACAGCAGCCATCTTTAGCATTAAGACATGGAACCACCTTTGTGCCAACCTTCCCAAAGGTGAGAGTCAGACTGGTGGGCGCTCTATTCCCCTTTTGTTGTCGCGGCGAGGCGCCAGGGTTGACAACGGGTATACAGCTCTTCGCGCACACAGTTGCAGCCTTCCCCGAATTTCGCGCGCGCGGTTGACGCGATGAAGACCGGCCAGCAGCCCGAGTCGGAGATCCTCAGTGATGGTGCAGGCTTTCCCGTTTTACGCACGAGATCGACGCACGGAGACGAATCGTCCGATCGGCTGCAAGCGTCGACCATCACGCTTGAGCCAGTCATCCGACCACAGATCGATCCTGTCCGCGTTGGAAGTACGCACCCTGACCGGCCGACGCATGCGATTAACGGTGTCACGCGCCGACGAAAATATGACAGTCGTCGGCAGTTCATCTGGTCAATGGCCGGTGTTCCAGTTGAAAGGTGAGCTTTTGCAGGATCAGCCGCCGGCTGTTTCGGGCAGCAGATCAACTGCAGTTCGAGACGGGGAGCGGAGAAGACATCGGTGCTGGTGCCAGCGAAGGCACCGATCCGTAGGTTGACTTGATGCAATAGGCACGGCTGTCAGAAAGCGACGCCGGTTGCGTCTCCCCTCCCGGTAAAGACCGCGGCTTCACGACGACGCGGATAACTGGCAGTTATCGCGCTATACAGCGACGCAAATCCTTCGGCATGTCGATTCTGGCGTTCATTTGCGTTAAACGCCTCGCTGGCAATCCCTTACAGACATCATTTTTGTTTCCGCAAAGCCGGCTCGCCGATGTCAGGCGCCGCGCGTATGCGTCTGCTTCCGGTAAGCAGATAAACGGGGCGGCGATCAGGAGACGGGCGCGCATGTACAACGTCGCTTCGCGCTATTTCTTGATCAATGTTGTTATCGGTACGCGTCTGGAATTCACCCACCGCATTTCCGAATGATTTACGTTAAAACCGAGCGCAAAACGCGGTCTCGGTGTATTTCTCGCTCGAATTCATCACGAAACTTGTGTCAGGGAGAACGGCGATCAAGAGCAGGGGGCCTTATTAGATGCGGCTTTGCGGGGCGTGCATTTTAAAAACGATTTCTGTTAATGCACTATCACGATGACGATGCGTGAAGTGGATCGGTTCAAGGTCATTCAGGCCGTGACCGAGGCCCGGCTCAAGCCGGGCCAGGCGGCTGAGCGCCTGGGATTGTGTGTACGCCAGGTCGAGCGGCTGGTGCAGCGTTATGAGGCAGCCGGCGTGGCCGGACTGGTGTCGGGCAAGCGTGGCCGGCCGGGCAATCACCAGCTTCCTGCCGGCAAGGCGCAGCGGGCGCTGGCGCTGATCCGCGAGCGCTACACGGATTTTGGCCCGACGCTGGCGTGCGAGAAGCTGCGCGAATGTCATGGCATTGAGCTGGCGGTCGAGACGGTACGCACGCTGATGCGGGCTGCCGGGCTGTGGATTCCGCGCAAGGAGCGCCCGCCGAAGGTGTACCAGCCGCGCAACCGCCGCGCATGCCTGGGCGAACTGATCCAGATCGACGGCAGCGATCACCGCTGGTTCGAGGACCGGGCGCCCGCCTGCACGCTGCTGGTGTTCATCGACGATGCGACGGGCCGGCTGATGGCCTTGCACTTCACGGCGACCGAATCGACCTTCAGTTACTTCGAGGCGATGCGCGC
>Ga0058694_1000706_pt1 | contig 15519 bp, 11 predicted proteins | sample AgamicOrSfrz_FD_55041 | JGI IMG/M metagenome (GOLD analysis project Ga0058694, IMG submission 55041) | Agave microbial communities from Guanajuato, Mexico - Or.Sf.rz | ecosystem: Host-associated > Plants > Phyllosphere > Phylloplane/Leaf | place: Guanajuato, Mexico | collected 2012-05-30 | reverse complement strand
GTAGGTGCGGCCGCTGCCGGTCTTGTCCGGGACCACTAGGCCCTTGCACTCGAACGTCTGGCACCATTCGGTGCGGTCAGCCCAGACGACGACCATCGCGCCGTTGTCCGAGACCTTGAAGCCGCCGACGTCGCCGTGGAAATTGCTGACCTGCACAGGAGCGCCGCCCGGCGTCATGCGGAACAGCTGGTCCTGGTCGCCGACCGGCATCAGGAACCACAAGGACCCGTCGCCGCTGAACATCGGGTCGTGGCCCTTCGCGGCCGCCGCGATCGGCTGCGGCTGGGCGCCGGTGCGCGTCAGGTCGAGCACCTCAAGCGTGTTGACGCGCTTGTTCTTCTCCCAGTCCGTGTTCGACACGGTGAAGACGGCGCGCTTGCCGTCGGGCGAGACCGCGGGAGCGCCGAGGCGGTGCATCGACTGCAGGTCGACGGCGGTCATCGGTCGGGCGAGCGCCGGCGAAGTCGCCAGCGCGGCGGCAGCGGCAGCGACGAGGAGCGAGATTTTGGTCATGACGCAGGCGTAGCGAGCGCGCGCGCCCTCGGCAATTCCTAGAGCGGCCGGCCGGTGATCCTCGAGATCTCGCGCTTCACATGCTCTTCGACCATTTGCGGCAGATGATCGTCGAGCCATTGCTTGAGCATCGGCCGGAGCATTTCGCGGACCATGTCCTCGAGCGGATTGACCTGCGGCGCCGCAGGAATGGTTGCGGCCACGGTCTGCAGTTGCTCGAGCGCTTGTCGGCTCTGGCCCGCAACCTGCTCGTCGACCAGGGGCGGCCCGAGGTCGGCCGGGGGCGCGAGCGGCTCGTCCAGTTCAAGGACGTCCTCACCCGCACCCATCGCCTCTGGAAGCGGTTCATCCCCGATCGCGCCGCCAGGCCGAGCGATCGCGCGCAGCTCCTTCTCCTCGGCGATCACTTTCTTGATCGACGCCAGAATGTCTTCCATCGAGGGTTCGCGAGACGCCATGCCGCGCCGTATCGCTTATTGCCGCGGCCGAGTCACGCCTGCGACGCCAGTCCTGCGAGCGAAATTTACCCGCGTTCCGACGAGCTTGCCGGCGGAGGAGGAGTCGTTGGCGGCGGCACGGTTCCCGTAACGCCCGTTGGGGCAGGCGCCGTGCTGTCTATACGCGCCGGGTCGACCTGCGGGGTGACGATCGGCGTTGCCGGCATTTCCTGCGGACTGACCGTGCGCGTCGCAACGGGCACGTGCGCAGGGTCGCTTGCCCAGTCGTTCCAATTGCCCGCCACGCGCCGGTAATTGCCGAGCGGGTCGTACAGTGGGCCGCCATCGAGCCCCAGGTCCTGAGCTTCGGCCTGGCCCATAGCGTTCAGCAGCTGAAAGCCGGCGACATAAGCGTCGCGCTTCGCAGTCACCAGCGCGACCTGCGAGTTGAGCAGCTCCTGCTCGGCGTTGAGGACTTCGATGATGGTGCGGGTGCCGACGCTCTGCTCGGCGCGGTTGCCCTCCAGTGCGAGCTCGTTCGCCTGCACCGCCACGGTCTGCGCAGCGATCGCGCGCTGCGCGGCGTCGTAGGTTGCAAAGGCGGCGCGGGCCGCCTGGACGACTGCCCGCTCAGTGCCGACAACCTGCTCGCGAAGCTGCCCCTGCTGGGCCTGCGCCTGGCGGATGCGCGCGGCCGGAAGGCCGCCCTGGAAGATCGGGATGGTCGCGCCGAGGCCTACCGCCGTCTGCGTCCCGGTGTTCGGGAAACCGGCCGGAGAATTGCCGGCGATGTTCGCGGCATAGTCACCGCTCGCCTGCGCGTTCAGCGTTGGAAGGCGGCTCGCCCGAGCGACATTCACGTCATAGCCGGCCGCCAGTTCCTGGCGGCTGACGGCGATCAGATCCGGATTATTTGTAAGCGCGATCCGCACCGCCTCGTCCGCAGTGGCGGGAAGGGGCGGAAGCGGCGGCGGCGGCGCCAGCACGCCGGGCGGATGGCCAATAACCTGGCGATAGGTCGCCTCGCTCGCGGTCAGCCTTCCCTGCGTCTCGGCGAGCTGCGAGCGGCCGAGTTGGAGCCGAGCTTCCGACTGGGCGACGTCGGTGCGCGTCAGGTCGCCGATCTGGAACCGGTCGCGCGTCGCTTCGAGATTGGTCGTGAGAACCTTCACATTGTTCTCGTTGAGCTCGACGATCGCGCGGTCGCGGATCACGTCCATGTAGGCGCTGACCGCCTGAGTGAAGACGTCGCCCTCGACGGCGCGAAGGGTGGCGCGGCCGGCCTCGACGCGAGTCTGCGCAGCGCGAACCGAGTTCCTAACGCTGCCGCCGTTGAACAAAGGGTAGCTGACCTGCACGCCTGCCGACAGCGTCGGGCCTTTCCCGCCAGTGGCAAGGACGCCCGTCTGGCTGATGTAGCGGTTGAGGCCAACGGTGCCGCTGACCTGCGGCCGGCCGGCTGCGCGCGCGATCGCAACCGTGGCGTCGGTCGCCTCCAGCGTCTCGCGCTGGGCGGTCAGCGTGGGGTTCGACTGATAGGCGGAGACGAGCGCGTCGCGCAGCGTATCCGCGCCAGCCGTGCCTGCCATCAGCGCAGCGATCAGCGATCCGGTGAGTAGCTTGCGAACCACGCGAGAGACCTTTTTTGTTAGAAAGTGAACGCCTTGGGGCGCGAGAAGCCGGGAAGTGCCGGCACGCCCGCGTCGCTCAGGGACAAATATCCGAAGGCCCCGCCAGCCTTGCGGCCTACGATCAGGCGGGTGATGCCGCGATCGAGAAGAGCAGTGCCAAGGCGGCCGCCGTCGGCGAGCTGGCCGACGATCGCGTCGGGAATATATTCGACGGCCCCGTCGATGAGGATCTGGTCGTAGGGCGCACCCTTGTTCCAGCCCCCGTCGAGCGGTCCCTCGACGACGTCGACGCCATTCTCCCGCGCGGCCGCGGCAAGGCCGGCCGAGCTCTCCAGCGCGATGACCTCGAGCCCGATCTCGGCAAGTACCGCAGCCGAATAGCCCGTGCCGGCCCCGACCACGAGCGCGCGCTGGCCGCGTTCAGGCATCATCTGCGTCAGCAGCGATCCGAGTACCGCGGGCGCGGGCAGGAAGCGGCCGTCGCCCATCAGCACGGCGCGGTCGACATAAGCGAGCGGGCGCGTGTGCGGCGGAAGGAACTTTTCCCGGCGCACCGTCCGCATCGCCTCGACGACCGCGGGATCGGCCACGCCCTGCGGTCGCAGCTGGCTTTCGACCATCGCGACGCGNGCAGCGGCAAAGTCAGGGATCGGCTGGTGAATCGTCATCGCTGTTATATAGACCTAATACACCTNGAATTCAAGTCTGCCGTGGGCGCCGGATCGGCGTCATCCACGACGCGGCTCATATCGGCAGCAATGCAGCGCGCCAACTCCCATTGGTCGAAAGACGAGCGGCCGTTGCGCAAGGGCCGCAGCCACTTCCCCCTTGACCGGCGGCCCAGCCTCGCCACAAAGGCGCCTCGCTCTTCCGGCCCGATGGCGGAGTGGTTACGCAGAGGACTGCAAATCCTTGCACGCCGGTTCGATTCCGGCTCGGGCCTCCATCGCCTCCCCACCTGCCCGGTCAGCGCCTGGGCTCAAAGCCCGCAAGGCGCAGCTGCACGAGCTGATCGGCAGACAGCCGGTTCATACCGTTCTGCTGCAGCTTCTGCACATAGTCCGCGCTGACGCCGTGGATGCTCAGCGTCACCAGCTCGTCGGCGCTGAGGTCGCGGTAGCCGAGCTGCGCCATCCGCCGCAGGAAATCGCCGCTGACCCCGTGGATCGCCATCGAGACGACGTCGTCGGCATTGATGCGGCCGCGGGTGAACGCCGCGTAGGCCTGGACGAGCTCCGGACGGGCGCCGTGAATGCTGAAATTGACCAGGTCGTCGGCGCTGAGGTTCTGGAACTGCGGCCCGATCGCGGCAATCTGCCGCACATAATCCGGTGTAACCCCATGGATCTGGAGGTTGACCAGCTGCTCGGCGGGCAGCCGCTGCAGCTTCGGACCGATCGAAGCCATGTCGCGGATGTAATCGAGCGTAACGCCGTGGATCCTGAAATTGACGAGATCGTCGGCAGAACCGAGCCTGTAGCCCGAGCGGGCAAGCCCGCGCACGAAATCCGCCGATACGCCGTGGATGCCCATGGACGTCAGCTGGTCGACCGTCGGCCGCGTGTAGCCGATGTCCTGCATCGCATCGATGAGGTCATGCCCAACGCCGCTCATGGTCAGCGAAAAGGCTTCACGGGGCGTGGGCGTGCCGATCCCCCGCTGCTGCAGATAGGCCGCAAATCGCGGATCGATCGAGAAGGTGCAGGCGCCGCTTCCGGTCAACCGGCCGGCAACGCCGGTGCAATCGAGCCGGCCGGCGTCGCGCACCAGCGCGAACCGAACCGGGCCGCTCGGACCGGTCAGCTGCGCAACGCTGAGCCCCTGCAGCTCGCCGATCGGCCTGTCATTGGACCAGGTGCTGCGATTGTTCGCGCCCCANCGGCTTTCGATCGTCAGCTGGACCTTGCTGCCGTCGGCCCGAGAGCCGCCGCGCTGGATCGACCAGTCGATCGAGCCTGGCTCCTGCGCGCTTGCAGGAACCTGGATGGATGCGGTCACTGCAGACGCGAGCACAATCGCGCCCGCAGTGACCAGCTTGCGCCAGGTGAAAGGGTGGCCCGACACAATCTTCGTTTCGCTACGCATGTTATTCGTACCTCAATGCATGGATTGGGTTTGCCCTGGCGACCTTGAAGGCGTGGCCGGCGACGGTGACGACCGCGATCGCAAGGGCAATCGCGGCGGCGATTACGAACGGCACCGGCGTCAGCGCGATGCGCTCGTCGAAGCCGTTCAGCCAGTCGCGCATCATCCACCAGGCGATCGGCCAGGCGATGACGTTGGCGATGATGACCGGCCGGCTGAACTGCCACACCAGCAGGCGAACGATATCGCGCGTCCGCGCGCCGAGCACCTTGCGGATNCCGATTTCCTTCGTGCGCCGCTCGGCGGTGAAGGCGGCAAGGCCGAAAAGCCCAAGGCAGCCGATGATCACTGCGAGCACAGCGAAGGCCGCGAAGGTCTGCGCCCGCGCATCCTCCTTCTTGTACAATTCGCTGATGACGTCCTCGCTGAACTCGGCGTTGAACGGCACTTCGTTGGTGATCTGCTTCCACTGGCGCTCGACCGCCGCCTTCACCGTCGCCGGATCGCCGCGATAGCGGATGATCATCCAGCCCGGGCCGGCCGTCACCTTGTGGAACATCATCGCCTCGATCGGCGTGCGGACGGAGCGGAAGCGCGTGTCGCCGACGACGCCGATGATGTTGATGTTCATCTGCCCGGCTTCGTCGGACAAGAGCTTGCCTTTGACGACCTTGCCGACCGCGTCCTGCGGAGATTTGAACCCGAGCTTCTTCGCCGCATATTCGTTGATGACGACGTTGACCCCGCGCGCGGCGATCGCTTTTTCGACGGCCACGTTCTGAGGGTACGGCTGGGTCATGTCGTCGACCGGCCGGCTGGGATCGAACCACCGGCCCGCCTTCAAGGTCAGGCCCATGGCGTTCATATAATCGGCGCCGACATTATACTGGCCGATCAGCACCTGCCGCGGCGCTCCCGGCGGGATGATGTACGAGTTGCTCTGGTTGTTGGTGTTGACGCCGATGTCGGCAAGAGCCGCCGCCTGCACCCCCGGCACACGCGCCATCTGGTTCACGATCATGTCGGCCTTCGACCAAAGCTGCGCGCGGCCAAGCTCGTTCAATTGCAAGATGTGATCGCGCTTGTAGCCGGGGTCCACCGAGCGGGCGAAGACCGTCTGCCCGTAGATGACCGTGGTGCAGATGATGAGCCCGATCGACACCGCGAACTGGAAGATCACGAGCACGGTCCGGACACGGCCGGAGCCGGGCGTTTCGGCGGCGGAGCGATTGGCCTTGAGCACCTGCGCCGGCTGGAAGCGCGACAGGAAGAAAGCCGGGTAGATGCCGCTGGCGACGCCCACCAAGAGGGTCAGGCCGATCGCAGGCAACAGGATGCCGTCGCTGCCGAAATAGCTCAATGTCAGGTCGGCATCGAGGAAGGCCGCGAACGGCTTCACCAGAAGCTCGACCAACGCCAGCGCCAGCAGCATCGCCGTCGCCGAGATCAGCACGGATTCGCTGATGAACTGAACGATCAGTTGCTTGCGNGTCGCGCCAAGCACCTTGCGCAACGCGACCTCGCGGGCGCGCTGGCTGGCGCGGGCNGTTGCAAGGTTGGTGAAGTTCACGATCGCCATGCCCAGGATCAGCAGGGCGATGATGGCGAAGGTGGTGATGGTGCGAACGTCGTTGCCGGGCGTCATCGACGCGTCCTGCGCCTTGCCGAGGTGGACGTTCTTGAGGTTGACGAAGTGCCAATCCTGCTCGTCGCCGGCGTTGTAGCGCAGGTTGCCGTTCATTTCGTCCGGAATGTTGCGCTTCTTCCAGGCAGGCATTTGCGCTTCGAGCTGCTGGACGTCCGTGCCCGGACGAAGCCTTGCGTACACCCAGCCGGACTGACAGCCCCAGCAGGTCAGGAACTGCGGGTTGTCCGCATAGAATTGATTGAAATCGAGGCGGATGATCGCGTTGATCTTCATGCTCGAATTCTTCGGCACGTCCTTCAGCACGCCGGTGATCTTGAGGTCGTGCTTCACGCCGCGCGTGATGATCGTCATGGTCCGCCCGACCACCTGGTCGGTGCCGAACCTTTTGACCGCTTCCTCCTGCGTGATCACTGCAGTCTCCGGCGCGGTCAGCGTTCCGCCGGCGGCGAGCGGAAGGCTCACCGTCTTCAGGAAGTCGTCGTCGGCGAACAGCCAGTTCTTGGTCGCGGACGCCTGGCCGTCCTTGACGAACACAGGCTCATTGTCCTGGACGTAGACGGCGCTCTGGACCTGCGGGAAATCCTTCTTGATGCGGTCCTTCGAGACCGCCGCGGACATCTGCAGGTAGGTCGGTTCGCTATCCTTCGGGTGCGCGTACCACGCCTGCAGCTGGTAGGTGTCCTCGACCCCGGGGAGCCACTTGTCGTAGCTCTGCTCGTAGCGGATGTAGAGCAGGATCATGATGCAGGCCGCCATCCCGATCGCAAGGCCGGCAATATTGATGACCGAATAGGTCCGGCTCTTCGCCAGAGCCCTTACCGCGACCGTCCAGTAGTTCCGCCACATGGTGACTGTCCTTTGCAAGCGTGTTTGTGCCGATCTCGTCAGGCGGCGCGGCGCCGCTCCTGCAGGATGCGGCCGTCGAGCATGTTGACGACGCGGCTGGCGAAGTCGGCATGGGCCGGCGAGTGGGTAACCATCACGATGGTCGAGCCTTCGCTGTTGAGCTGGCGAAGCATGCGCATGACTTCCTCGCCATGCGCCGTGTCGAGGTTGCCGGTGGGCTCGTCCGCGAGGATCAGCTTCGGCTCTCCGACCAGGGCGCGGGCGACTGCGACGCGCTGCTGCTGTCCGCCCGATAGCTGGGTCGGCCGGTGCTTGGCGCGATGCGCGATGCCGACCTTGTCGAGAACACGCTCGACACGCGCCTTGCGCTCGGACGCTGCATAATTGTGGTAGAGCAAAGCGAGCTCGACATTCTCGCGCACGGTCAGCTCGTCGACCAGGTTGAAGCTCTGGAAGATGAAGCCGATGTTGCTCTTGCGCGTGTCGGCGAGGTCGGCCTCGTTGAGCCCGGCGACCTCTTGGCCGTTGAAGACGTAGGAGCCTTCCGTCGGGCTATCGAGCATGCCCATCACGTTGAGCAGGGTGGACTTGCCGCACCCCGACGGTCCCATGATCGCGACGAACTCGCCGTCCGCAATGTCAAGATCAACATTGTCGAGGGCGGTCGTTTCGACCGTGTCGGTGCGATAGGTCTTCGTCAGTCCAGTCATGGTGAGCACGGGGTGGTCCTTTCCTAGTCGCCGGAGCTGAAGCTCAGATGGTCCTTGTCGACCATCCCGCTGTATGAAGAGGTGATCACTCGGTCCCCGGGCTTGAGCCCGCTCAGGACCTCGATGAAGTCGGTGTTGCGGCGCCCGAGCTGGACCGGGCGCTTGGTGGCGCTGTTGCCGCCCTTGTCGACGACGAAGACCCAGTTGCCGCCGGTGTCGTTGAAGAAGGCGCCGTTGGGGATCAGCAGCGCCTTCGAGGAATCGCCGAGCGTCAGCTTTGCCTGGACCGTTTGCCCCCGCTGCATCGAGGCGGGTTCAGGGCCCTGGAACAACAGGTCGATCTGGAACTGGCCGTTGCGGACCTGCGGATAGACCTTCGCGACCCTCAGCCGATAGGTCTTCCCGTCGATGTCGGCGCTCGCCGTCTGCCCGACCGCGATGCGGCCGAGATAATATTCGTCGACGTCGGCCTGGAGCTTGTCGCCGCCGGCGCTGTCGATCTGGCCGATGCGCTCGCCCTGCTGGAGCGACTGGCCGAGCTGCACGTCGAAGCCGCTCAGCTGGCCGGTGACCGGCGCCCGAATGTTGAGCTGCGCGAGGCTGGCCTGGGCGACGCCCATGCTGCTGTTGAGCGACGATGCCGCGGCGCGAAGCTGTCCCAGCTGGCTCGACTGCATCGACTCGCTCTGGGCGATGCTCTGCTTGAGGATCTGCAGGCGCTTGGTCTGATAATCGAGATCGTCGCGAGCGTCGTTGTAGAGCTTGCGCGAGACGAAGCCCTTCTCGGCCAGCGGCTTGTACAGCTCGAATTGGCGTCGCGCCTTGGCCAGGTCCGTGGCGGCCTGGTTGAGGTCACGGAGGTTGGCGTTGCGGGTGTTCGCGAGCGCCAGCTCCTGGCTGCGCATATTGTTCAGCTGCTGCTCGACCTCGGCCTGTTTCTCGAGCGTCGAAAGCTGGAGCTCGGCATTGGAAAGGACGGCGAGGAGCTGGCCCTGGACGACCTGCGCGCCATCATCGACCAACTTCTTCTGCACCTGGCCGCCCTCGACCGCGTCGAGATAAACGGTCAGCAGCGGTGTCACGCGGGCGCGCACCGGCAGGAAATCGTCGAAGGTGCCGGACGTCGCCTCGGCGATCGTCAGGCGCTCACGGCTGACTGACACCGAGTCCGCGCGCGGCGCGAAGAGCCAGAACAGGACGATCAGCAGAAGGACCGCTGCGGCGCCGCCGGCGATCAGCACGCGCTTATCGAGACGCTTGCGGACGACGACCTTGTCCATCGCGCCGCCGCTGACGGCATCAGGACGGCTAGACTGGCGCAATTCGACCAGGCTCACTGTCCACCTCCGAACAACAATTGTCCGGAAATGGACGGACCGCGAGCCTCCGCAGCGCTGCGACCCCCTGTAGCGGGCGCTTGGGTACGAAACGTCATGCCCCTATCGCTGCAAGCGCCGTGCCAATCGCCGCAGGTTACAATTCCTCAGGGCTACTGTTCGTTTCCGGACAGACGCGCTACAGAAGTAGCGTGACCGACATGTTCAGGCTGGCAGTGGTCGTCGACGACGATCCCGACATTGCGCTCGCCGCGCGTTTGACTCTCCGCGACATGTTCGAGCGCGTCGAGACGTTGAACTCGCCGGCCGAGCTCCTGCCGCTGCTGAAGCGCGACACTCCGGACGCGATCCTGCTCGATCTCAATTTCGGACGCGCGAAGACGGACGGCCGCGAAGGTCTCGAAACCCTGAACCGGATCATGGAGATCGACCCGGACGCGGCAGTCGTCATCATCACGGCCCACGGCGGCGTCTCCATCGCGGTCGAGGCTATCAAGGCCGGTGCCAGCGACTTCGTCGCCAAGCCATGGAGCAACGAGCGCCTCGAGGCGACAGTGCGCAGTGCAGCGGCGCTCCGGCGAAGCCGCATCGACGCCCGCATCGAGCGCGGTCGCGCGTCGGAGCTTGCCCAGTCTCCCGACACGCCCCTGCTCGGCAAATCGCCGGCGATGGAGCGCGTCCGTCTGCTGATCGAGCGCGCCGCGCCGACCGATGCCAACGTTCTGATCCTTGGCGAGAACGGGACCGGCAAGGAGATCGTCGCGCGCGAAATNCACCGCCTGTCGCGTCGCGCAGACATGCCGATGGTCTCCATCGACCTTGGAGCTACGTCCGAAAGCCTGTTCGAATCCGAGCTGTTCGGCCACGCCAAGGGCTCCTTCACGGGGGCCGCGGGCGAACGGATCGGGCGGCTCAAGGCNGCCGACAAGAGCACCTTGTTCCTCGATGANATCGGCAACCTGCCGCTTCATCTGCAGCCGAAGCTGCTCACCGCGCTCGAGCAGCGCCAGGTCGTCCCCGTCGGCTCCAACCGGCCCATCCCGTTCGATGCGCGGGTCATTGCGGCGACCAATGTGTCGCCCGATCAGCTCGCCGACGAAAGCCGCTTTCGCCAGGACCTTCTGTTTCGCCTCAACACCATCGAGATCGAGCTTCCGCCACTAAGGCAGCGGCGCGAGGACATCGATACGCTGCTCGATCACTACCTGCGGCTCTACGAGCGCAAATATGACAAGCCCGAGCGCCAGCTGCCGCCGGCGGTGGTGCAGGCGCTGACCGAGCATGAATGGCCGGGCAATGTGCGTGCACTGCGCCATGCGGCGGAGCGGGCGGTGATCATGGCTGAGGGCGACCGTTACCGAACGGACGACTTCCCGCTGCCGAAGCGGTTCAGGTCGGCAACCGTGCCGGTGGAGAGCGAAACGCTCAATCTCGATCAGCTCGAGAAGCAGATGATCGAGCGGGCGCTGAGAATGCACCATTTCAACATCTCGCTCGCGGCGACGGAATTGGGGCTGAGCCGCGGCGCCCTCTACCGCCGCATGGAGAAGCATGGGCTTTAGGCGCAAGTTCGAGTTCGGGCTCGCCTGGCGAACGCTGCTTTTCGTCGCCGCGGTCCTGCTGGTGTCGAAGGCGCTGGCAACCCCCGGAGTCCGCGCCGGCGTAGTCGTTGCGCTGCTCGTCGCTGTAGTCGCGCTGGGAAGCCTGTGGAACTTCATTCGCCGCACCAACTTTCTGGTCGCGCGCTTCGTCGAGTCCGTGCGCTTCGAGGATTATTCGCAGCGTTTCTCGGACCCGAGCGGCGGCGGCTTCGACGTCCTCGGCGACACGCTCGACCGGGCGATCAAGGGACTTCAGGCCCGCCACGCCGAGGAGGCGGCCGAAAGCCGCTACCTGTCGGCGATCGTCGACGATGCGCCGAGCGCGCTGCTCTCGGTCGAAGAAGACGGCCGGGTGCAGGTGCTGAACAAGGCCGCGCGGCAGCTGTTCGCGCGCCATCCACTGAACCGTCTGTCCGACCTGGAGGAGCTCGGGCCGGAGCTCGCGGCGGCGTCGCGGCTGCCGCCGGGCACCCGCAAGGTCACTCGGCTCGTGCTCGATGGCGTTCCTCAAAAAGCGATCTTCGCGTCCGCACAGGTCGCACGGCTCGACCGCCCCGTCACGATCATGTCGATCCTGCCCGTGCAGAGCGAACTCGGCGCGCTCGAGGTCGCCGCGCAGGCCGACCTCGTTCGAGTGCTGACGCACGAGATCATGAACTCGCTGACCCCGGTCACGTCGCTCGCCCGCACCGGCGCCAATCTTGTTGCTGCCGCGGCCAAGGGGAACGACACGCTGGCCGACGCCAAGACCGCTACCGACACCGTAGCCCGGCGCGCCGAAGGCATCCTCCGCTTCGTCGAAAGCTATCGCGAGTTCGCGCACACGCCGGAAGTGCATCGGCGCCAGTTCAANGCGCAGCCGTGGGCCGAGGAGATCATGCGCCTCGCGCTCGCCAATGCCGGCGGCCGCGGCATCGACTCCCGGGTCGAGGTCACGCCCAAGAACCTGTCCGTCGACGGCGACGCCGAGCTGGTCGCCCAGGCCGTCCTCAACCTTCTACGCAATGCGATCCGCGCCATCGCTGAGGCGGACCCAGCGGTCATCGTACTGTCCCTCTCCCGCGAAGCCAGCGGCCGCTGCCGCATAGAAGTTCGCGACAGCGGTCCCGGCATCGCAGAGGAGCGCCGGGAGGATATCTTCCTGCCTTTCTACACGACGCACCAGGGCGGCAGCGGCGTCGGCTTGAGCTTCTCCAAGCAGGTCGCCCTCGCGCATGGCGGGTCGATCTGCGCGCTTGCCGCGCCGGAAGGCGGAGCGAACATCCGCATGGTCATTTGAAGCGATCCGCGCTTGGCGTCGGGCTTCCGCCTTTCTAACGCGGACGCGTGACTGAAACTCGTCCACCACGATCACGGCTGCGGACTGTGCGCCTGCTGCTGTGGCTGCTCGTCGGCCTCGCAATCATAGGCACCGCGGCGCTGCTGCTGCTTCGTAGCGGACCCGCGCGTGATGAGGGCGCTCCGATTGCGCAGGCGAGCTTCGGCGGCCCGTTCACCCTGGTGGGATCGGATGGCAAGTCCTTCTCCAGCAGCCGGCTCGCCGGCAAGCCTTATGCCATCTATTTCGGCTTCACCCGCTGCGGCGACGTCTGCCCGACCACTTTGTCGCGGCTGGTCAAGCTGCGGCAGCAGGCCGGCGGGCCCGACAAGTTCAACATCCTCTTCGTGACCATCGATCCGGCAAACGACGGACCGAAGGAGGTCGGGCAATATGCCGGGCTGTTCAACTCGCCGATCATCGGCCTGACCGGCTCGGCGCAGCAGATCGCCCGGGTGAAACAGCAGTTTGGCATTTACGCGGAGCCCGTGCCGCATGCGGCCATGGGCAAGCAGATGGAGCATACGTCGACGGTGCTGCTGTTCGATCGTGACGGGAAGTTTGCCGGGACGATTGCGGCGACCGATCCGGACGCGACCGTCGCCCCCAAACTGAAGGCGCTCGCCGGCTGATCTTGGAACCCTTGGCCGCCGACGCCACTTGAGCGCGGATGGAATATCGGCCCGATCCCAAGCTCCTCACCCTCGGGCCCGAATTCTACGATGCGGTCGAGCCCGCGAACTTCCCGCAGTGCACGCCTCGCTTCCTCAACAAGCGCCGGGCGGAGGACGTCGGCCTCGATCTCGGCGATGAGGAGTGGGCGCGGCACTTCTGCCGGTTCGAAGCGCTCGCCGACAACCTGCCGCAACCGCTGGCGCTGCGCTACCACGGCCATCAGTTCCGCGTGTACAATCCGGAGATCGGCGACGGCCGCGGATTCACCTTCGCACAGGTTCGGGACGACCGCGGCCGCCTGCTCGACCTCGGCACCAAGGGCTCGGGGCAGACGCCCTACAGCCGCCACGCAGACGGTCGCCTGACCTTGAAGGGCGGGGTCCGGGAAGCGCTTGCGACCGAGATGCTGGAGGCGCTCGGCGTCAACACGTCAGAGACCTTCGCGCTGTTCGAGACTGGCGAGCAGCTGGACCGCGGCGACGAGCCATCCCCGACGCGCTCCGCCGTGCTGACCCGGCTCAGCCACGGCCATATCCGCATCGGCACCTTCCAGCGGCTGGCCTTCTTCGGCCAGACCGACAACATCAATAAGCTGACGCGCTACTGCCTCGAAAACCTCTACGCCGAGCAGGCGTCGCGCGACGATGCCGAGAATGCGCTGCGGCTGTTCGATCTGGTCGGCGCAGCGACGGCGAACCTGGCCGCTTCGTATCTAGCTGCGGGCTTCGTTCACGGCGTCCTCAACAGCGACAATATCAACGTGACCGGCGAAAGCTTCGACTATGGCCCGTGGCGCTTCACGCCCGAGTGGGATCCCGAATTCACTGCCGCTTATTTCGACCATTATGGCCTTTACGCCTTCGGCCGGCAGCCCGAGGCGATCCACTGGGACCTCGCCCAGCTCGCCGGCTGCCTGTCGCTCGTCGCCGAAGGCCCCGGGCTTGCGGACATCTTCAGCGGCTGGAGCGCTCGCTTCGAGGACGCGCTCGTCGAGACCATGTGCCGCCGCCTCGGCGTTCCCGTCGAGCGTGAAATCGCAGCCGCGCTGATCGAGGCGCTCGCCACCCGCGAACAGGCGATCGACCGAATCTTCTTCGACTGGCGCGGCGGCCGCGACCCGGGCGTGGAACGCTACCCCGGCGACACGTTCCGCAAGCTGGCCGCGCTGCTGGACGGCCGCGCGCGCACGCAATCGCACCCATATTGGTCCGAAGCCGATCCCTGTTCGATGCATATCGACGAGGTCGAGGCGATCTGGGCCGCAATCGCCGAGCACGACGACTGGCGGCCTTTCGAGGACAAGGTTAGAGCGATCCGCCGAATGGGCGAGGCGATGGAGCAGGATGCAGCCGCTTGACGAAATGATGCCGACGGTGGAGCGCGATCCAGTGGCCGAGCAAGTCGTTTCCACGAACCCGGCAACGGGTGAGCAGATCTGGTCCCGCGAGACCGGAGATGCTGCCGCCGAAGTGGCCGCGGCGCGAGCCGCCTGGCCAGCCTGGGCTGCGCACAGCCATGGCTACCGGATCGAGGCCGTCCGGCGCTTCGCCAACGTCGTCCGCAAGCGCGAGGAAGAATTTGCCGAGTTGATCTCGCGCGAGACCGGAAAGCCGTTCTGGGAAGCACGGACGGAAGTCGGCGCGGTCGTCAACAAGGTCGATATTTCGGTCGACGCTTATGCCGAGCGGACCCCGCAGCGGAAGAAGGAAGCGGCGCTCGGCGATCGCATCGCCGTCCGTCACAAGCCGCACGGCGTGCTCGCGGTGCTCGGACCCTATAATTTCCCGGCGCATCTGCCGAACGGCCACATCGTCCCGGCGCTGATCGCCGGCAACGCGATCGTCTTCAAGCCGTCCGAGAAGACTCCCGCCGCCGGAGCAATGCTGGTCGAGTGCCTGCACGAGGCGGGCATTCCCGAAGGCGTTGTCCGGCTGCTCGTCGGCGGTCCCGACCAGGGGCGCTCGCTGGCCGGACAGCGCGGCATCGATGGTCTTCTCTTCACGGGATCCGCACGCGCCGGCGTCGCGCTCCACAAGCAGTTCGCCGAAACGCCGCAGAAGATCCTCGCGCTCGAGCTCGGCGGAAACAACCCGCTCGTGGTGTGGGGAGCAAAGGACGTCGAGGCGGCAGCGACCCTCGTCGTCCAGTCCGCTTTCCTTTCGGCCGGCCAGCGCTGCACCTGTGCCCGTCGCCTGATCGTCGAGGATGGCAAGCACCAGGCGCTGCTGGACGCCGTCACGACGCTGATGGACCGGATCATCGTCGACCATCCGTTCGCCGACCCGCAGCCATTCATGGGACCGGTCATCGACAATGCCGCGGCGGACCATGTGCAGGAGCAATGGCTCAACCTCATGATGAAGGGCGGCAAGCCGCTTCGCAGGCTCGATCGGCCGTTCGAAGAGCGACCCTATCTGACGCCCGCCATGATCGACGTCACAGATGCCAAGGAACGCCCGGACGAGGAGATTTTCGGGCCGGTTCTGCAGGTCATCCGGGTCAAGGATTTCGACGCCGCCATCGACGAGGCGAACCGCACCCGTTTCGGGCTCGCGGCGAGCCTGATCGGCGGCACGCCGGAGATGTACGACAAGTTCTGGGCGAATGTCCGGGCGGGCGTCATCAACTGGAACAAGCCGACCAACGGGGCGCCGTCCAATGCCCCGTTCGGCGGCATCGGACTTAGCGGGAATCATCGCCCGAGCGCCTTCTACGCCG
>Ga0058694_1000705_pt1 | contig 15551 bp, 18 predicted proteins | sample AgamicOrSfrz_FD_55041 | JGI IMG/M metagenome (GOLD analysis project Ga0058694, IMG submission 55041) | Agave microbial communities from Guanajuato, Mexico - Or.Sf.rz | ecosystem: Host-associated > Plants > Phyllosphere > Phylloplane/Leaf | place: Guanajuato, Mexico | collected 2012-05-30 | reverse complement strand
GCGGCGGTGATTAATACGCGTTTTCCGTGTAAATTCATTGCATTTCCTCTGGTCCAAAGATCTAATGGTCAGGCCAATAAAGCGATGTTTTGCCCTTCCGGAATAGCAAATAACGCTGGCTACTTTTTCGCTGACGCATTACGTTTTATTGACATTTGCGTAACATTGACAAGTGTCCTGACGATTATTTGTGCATCGGGTCACTTAATTTATTTAGACAGGTAGCAGTGCGATGCCGATAAAAAAGATGGAAAACCCCAGACTTTACAGACAGATAGCTGACCAGCTAATCAAGCTTATCGACAACAACGAGTTTCCGCCCGGCAGCCGCCTGCCAGCGGAGCGCGAACTGGCCGAGCAGCTACAGGTGAGTCGCGCCTCGGTGCGCGAAGCGCTGATTGCGCTGGAGGTGATTGGGCTGGTAGATGTGAAAGTCGGCAACGGCGTGATTGTGAAGGCGCGCTCCCGCACCCAGGAGCCGGTGATGATGCAGGCCGGACGCAATCANTGGAGCGAACCGGACGATGAGCTGGGCATCAATCTGGACTTCTCCACCGAACTGCCGCCGTTNTCNCTGNTGCAGGCGCGGCGTCTGATTGAGCCGGAGGCCGCTGCGCTGGCCGCAGTACACGCCAGNGAAGAGGAGCTGGCGCTGATCCGCGCGGCCTTTCAGCAAAACTGCGAGGATAACCGCGCGCAGTCGCGCACCCATCCCGGCGACCGACTGTTCCATATCCGCATCGCCCAGGCGAGCGGCAACCCGGCTTACGGCTTTATCATTGGCCATCTGCTCGGCCATCGCTACGGCAGTATGTTCCGCATGCTGCAGGCGCACTATACGCCAGGCGATATGCCCTCCGTCTCGGAGTCTGAGCACAGGGCTATTCTTTCCGCGCTTGAAAAACGCGACGGCAAGGCGGCGCGAAGCGCGATGAAGAAACATATCGACCGGGTGATCGCGACCTTTGAGCGGGTTCAGGAGTAAGGGCTGACGCAACGGGCTTTGGTGCGCGTGTATGTCCGTAGCATGCAGGGCAACCCTGGAGTTCACGAAATAACCTGAGCTGTGCGCCAGGGTTTAAAGGAAAAGCAGGCCCAGCAAAAAATAAATTTGCGCCTGCTTAGCATCAATTTTATCCCCAGAGCAGCATTATTCAATATAATACGCTTGCAACGAAACAGAAGATGACTCAGCGCTGATCAATATCAGCTTCTTCCCTTACCTGCTGATTAGGCATAAAAAGGTATGTGTTAATACTATGGCTTTAATGTTAATCATTTCTATTAATCTGTTTTTAATTTTGTGTTTTATATATAACCGCATAGAAGTCAGGCGGTTATTTCGGCAGGCAGAGGCGTGCAACTGGTGTGAATTGCCGCTTAATGCGCCCACCGCGCAAAAAAATATTAATCAGAGATTAAAAGAGAAACGCGCGTCGCTGAAAACGATGCGCAAGCTTTTGATGCTCTCTTTTGGTTATAGCGCTATCGTGCTGATCGCTCTTTACCTCGCCTGAGTCCCCTTATCTGTTATTCAATCCAGGGGTCATTTACCTCACGCCTGTTTTTCTATGGTAAAATAAAGGCTTCATTGTCAGATACAAATAAATTCCATGAAATTTACCTTACGACAACTTGAGCTATTTATTGCCTTAGCGGAAACGCATCAGATTTCCAGGGCGGCAAGCCACTGTCATATCTCACAATCCTCGATGACAATAGCGATGCGCAACCTTGAGTCTGCTCTTAATACGCAGCTCTTCGTCAGGCATGCTAAAGGGGTACGGGTGACGGCGGCGGGCGAACGTCTACTGGCTTATGCCCGTAAAATTATCAGTGACAGCCAGGCGGCTTTTGATGATTTACAAAATAAACCTGAAACCGCCTTTGGCGTTTCCCGAATAGGAATCTCTGAAACCCTGTCCGCTTATCTGCTGCCGCAGATATTACATGATGTCGAGCAGCGATTTCCTTTAGTTGATCTCCAGTTTGTTGAGGCGCCCTCTCCCACCCTTATAGAACAGTTACGCAACAGGCAAATTGACTTTGCGCTTTTGCTCACTTCAAACATCAAACATGATAGCGATCTGAAAATAGAGACTTTCATGCGTTCCCCGCGTCGGTTATGGGCATGCAGCGGACATCCGTTGCTGAGTAAAACAGAATTGCTCTTACAGGATGTGGAAAAGGTTCCCTTCATTCTTTTGAGCACCGACGAATATCCTGGGGTGATCAGCGAATACTGGAAAGGATATGGGACAGGGCCGGACGTCTTTTTCCGCACCAACTCTTTTGAGGCGGTGCGCAGCTTTGTAGCGCAGGGCAAAGGCGTCACGATTTTATCAGATTTAGTCTACCGTCCCTGGTCGCTTGATGGGCTACGGGTTATGCGTCGTACTATAGATAACTCTATTACTTACATGGATACGGGAGTGGTCACCCTTGAGCAGCAGGCGCTCAGCCCCAGCCATCGGCAGCTCATCGACTTTATTGGTCAGCTCTGTTCTCGTCTGGATATTAAGGGCTAGACGCAGTAACCGACTACTCCTTCATAAATAAAAAGGCAATAATCAACGGAATAACAACAACAGTTAGCATCGATATATTCATTAACGGCGTCGCGTCCCAGCCGAAAATCCCAAACCAGACGAGCAGCTCAATAATGGAGACATACAAAAAATAAGCCTGCTTGCCCATTACATTTCCCGGACTATCCTAAAAGGGTTCAAATCTTATTACTAATCAGTATGAGCCGACGCACGAGTTTAGCCGCGACCTGCTCATACATTTCGCGCGTGATGACTTCCTGTGCGCTGGCGTCCAGCAGCGCTCCCTTTGCGTTGATAAATCGGGAGCGGTAAATTTTTTCGGTAAGGGATATCCTGTCTTTTCCGGGGACAATCACCGTCGCGCTGAGCGATATAAGCAGTTGTTTTTCCGCGGTGCGATCGCCAATGACCGAAGCGGTATCCTCCCCCTTCACATCATTTTCCAGGTGGAGCGTGATAAGATCCACACGAGCAGTCGACATACTATCAACAACCTCTATTCCATTCAGCCGTAGCTCTTTACGCACGGCGCGACTCAGTGGCCCGTGCGGATCGTCAGAAATCATTATTAAGGTTCTTAAATTCACAGGTCTTTGCGTCTGCCCTTTAAGGTGCCACCCGCATCCGGCAGTGATCATAATAGAAATAACGATCATTACATATTTTATGCACTTCATCTTTAGCTGACTCACATGATTAATATTGCGGAAAAGCTAAGCAAATAGCCCCGCATATTCCGTTCTCGAATTTATGCAGCAGATAGTAATTCAGTGCATGCTTTACAAGCCAATATAAAATAATCATGCTTTGTCATAGATAAAATAGAACGCATCAGCCATATATTAACCAGCCACCTACAATTAATTTTCACATTTAATACATATGCCTGACAGCAGGCCGCCTTACAGCAGCAGGACTCATTATTTTAAGCAGCTAAAAGCGTGGCTAAAGGCGGGGAATAGCAGATCGCCAGCAGGCTGACACAGAGACGCGGTGTTTAAGTTTATCTGCCAGGGAAGCTGTCTGCTCTCCCGGCAGAAAGCGAGCGGCGTTATTTGCTGAGCGGAAAAAGATGGATCATGTTTGCGGCCAGCGGATAGATACCGAGCCCGCGCGTTGACTTCTTAAGTGCATCAAGAGAGGCGCCCTGCTCTGGTATCCGTCCTCCCCATACGGTGACGCCCTCAGACAGATGGTCTGGACGGCCGCCACTTTCTTCGCCGATTTCGAGGGTTTCGCCATTGCCCAGCGTAATCACCAGGGAGGTTGCTTCTAAGTCCTGCACCATCCCGTTTTCGTTTTTAACCTGTACTTTCATCAATATCTCCTTGTGAAAAGCTGCACAGAGGCAGTCCGACGACGCTGCTATTAAATTCTTCTTGCTGTCTGACTGCAAGCTGACCCTCATTCATTCGACAAGCCAAAACCCGACGGCATGCGCCGGGCCGCCTGGTCGCCACTGCTGCCCCGCAACCTGTCTCACAGCTGGCACGTTCTCGCAAAGCTGAAACGATTTAACAAAATACTTCTTTTTCGGCTCTCTCCTGCTTTCACTCTCCTGTATCGCTTGTTTATTGAGCGGAAACCTGTGACGCAGATCTGATTTATCTCATCCTCCCAACTGAAAATTGCGTCAGGTGAACCGCATCACGTTTTCTCACGGCGGCTATTTATACTCTGGCCCGACTTAAGCTAAATCAATTCAGCAACGGGATGCATAAAAATGAAAAAGGCACTTTTAGCAGGCATGGTTATGGCGGCAATCAGTGGTCAGGCAGCAGCGCAGACGTGGGTGCTGACAGATGCTGAAGCCGGTACGGACAAGGGAGAGTGGCAGATTAGCAGTAAACAGCTGAAGCTCTCTGGCGATGCCTTCAGCTTACAGCAGAAAGTCCTGCATGGCGGCAAACAGGAAGGCTCGAAGGTGCTGACCATCACCAGCAAAAACGGCCTGACTATCGCCCTGAGCCCGACGCGCGGCATGGATCTGCTGCACGTGAACGGCGATGGCGTCCGACTGGGCTGGGATTCGCCGGTCGACGAGGTGGTCAACCCTGCCTATATCAATCTCGAAAGCCGCAACGGATTAGGCTGGCTGGAAGGATTCAATGAAATGATGGTGCGCTGCGGCTACGAGTGGACCGGGCATCCGGTGGTCAAAGATGGCAGGATTTATACCCTGCACGGCAAGGCGGGCAATACGCCNGCGTCCCGCGTTGAGGTCACGATCGACGAGAAGGCGCCGCATGAAATTCGCGTGCGCGGTCTGCTGAAAGAAAACACCTTTAAAAAGGCCAGTCTGGAAACCTGGACGGAGCTGCGTTACGTGCCTGGCGCTAAATCCTTTACCCTGCATGACGTGCTGACCAACCGCGGCGACTATCCGCATGACTATCAGATTATTTATCACAGCAACTTCAGCACGCCGATTCTGGAAAAAGATGCGCGCTTTATCGCGCCGCTGAAGTCGGTTTCGCCCTTTAACGACTATGCGAAAACCGGTTTGAAAGCGTGGAACACTTACGACGCGCCAACGAAAGATTTCGATGAGATGGTCTTTAACCTGGTGCCGAAGGCGGACAGCAGCGGCAAAACGCTGGCGGCGGTGATCAACAGCAAGGGCGATAAAGGCGCATCTATTGAGTTCGATACCCACCAGCTGCCCCTGCTGACGATGTGGAAGAACACGGACACGCTGAAACAGGGCTATGTCACCGGCATTGAGCCAGGCACCAACTACGCCTATCCGGTCACGATTGAAAAAGAGCAGGGTCGCGTGAAGCAGTTAGCGCCCGGACAAAGCGCCACCTTTGAGCTGACCTATACCCTGCTGAGTAGCGCCAGCGCGGTTAACGCAACCGAACANCGCATTAAGCAGATTCAGGGGGATGAAAAACCCACGGTGGATGAGAAACCCATCGCCGTAGAGTAATGCCGGCGGGCAGATCGCCTTCTGCCCGCTCTCTCTGCCACCCCGCTTAGCGAAAAATGCGCGCGCCAGCCTNAAACTCCCTGAAAGCATCGTCGGCGGGCTGATAGCCCAGCACATCCCGGGTGCATGACAGATCGAATCGCTTAAAGCGGTTATCGGAAATGCCATAGCCGATAAAAAAGGTAATATTCTCTGCTTCNATCGCGCAGGTGATGAGATTGACCGCGTCCTGCGGACTCAGCCAGGCGCTGTAATCCCGCGCATTTTTAAGCCGCTCTGCCTCTTTCGGCTCAAAGGCGCCAATCCTGAGCGCGACGCAGGAGAGCCCGTGCTGAGTGGCATAAAAGGAGCAGAGCGCCTCGCCATAGCATTTGGTTACTCCGTACAGATTGGCCGGCGCGACGGCCATGCCAGCATGGATCTGCACATCCACCGGATAGCCTTCTATCGTCTGGGCGCTGCTGGCAAAAACAAAGCGCCGACAGGCGGTTTTCGCTACGGCTTCCAGCAGCCAGGTGACAGAGAGAAGGTTGGCGGGCAACAGCTGNTCGAATGTCGCATCAGCGTCCGGGATNCCGGCCAGGTGCACGATCGCNTCGGGCTGCGCTGCGGCCAGCAGCTCGGTTGCCGCTCCCGGCTTTGACAGATCGGCCGCAATAAAGCGGTGCGGAGCGCCCACCTCATAATCTGGCGCCTTCAGGTCGGTCAGCGTGAAATCATAGCTATCGCGCATCGCTTTAAAAAAGGTTCGTCCAATACGGCCGCTGGCGCCTGTAAGGAGGATGTTTTTAACTCTCATCGTGCCGGGTTCCTTGTTTCATTAAGCCGATCATCGTGCTGAGGTCGAGAATGAAAATGGCTGATACGACGTCTCCCTGTTCAGTTTAAACCCACCAGGAAAGCCTGCCTTCCCGACGTCGCAAATAAAGCCCCCGGTTTAATAAAGTGCCCCTATGATTTAGGGTAATAACCGGTTATCAGGTAAACCTACGCTTTTACAGGAGATTCACGATGAAAGCAGTTACGCTCAAGGCGCCCGGCGGTCTGGAAAACATTACCCTGGCAGATATTGCCGATCCCGGNCGGCCAGGCAAAGGCGAAATTCGNGTGGCGATTAAAGCCAGCTCGCTGAACTTCCATGATTTGATTGTGGCCAGCGGACAGTTCCCCACCCAGGATGGTCGGATTTTGCTGTCAGACGGCGCAGGCATTGTGGAAGAGGTAGGAGAAGGCGTTGAAGCGTTTAAGGCCGGCGATCGCGTGGTCTCTACCTTTTTCCCCATCTGGCCGGCAGGCAAACCGGTGCCTGCGGCAGGCAACTTCGCCCATACGCCCGGCGACGGCATTGACGGCATGGCGAGCGAATACGTTGTGCGCCCGGAAAGCGCCTTCACCCTCGCGCCGCAAGGCTGGAGCCATACCGAGTCGGCGACCATCACCACCTCAGCCCTGACGGCCTGGCGCGCGCTGGTCACAGATGGTCAGCTTAAAGCCGGCGAAACGGTGCTGGTGCAGGGAACCGGCGGCGTCTCCGTCGCGGCCCTGCAGATTGCTAAAGCGATGGGCGCCAGGGTGATTGCCACCTCNTCTTCCGATGAAAAGCTCGCCGCCGTNCGGGCGCTGGGCGCCGATGAAACCATCAACTANAAAACCACGCCGCAATGGGGCGACAAAGCGCTCGAGCTGACGCAGGGGTTCGGCGTCGACCACGTGNTNGAAGTGGGCGGCCCGGCCACCCTGAATGAATCCCTGAAGGCGGTCAAAGTCGGCGGCCATATTGCGCAAATCGGCATTCTCTCCGGCGATAAGGCGGACATATCCGTGCTTGCCCTTCTGGCGAAGCAGGTCCAGCTGAAAGGCCTGATTGTGGCCAGCCGCCAGGACCAGACCGATTTTGTGAAGGCGCTGGAGATCATGGGCAAGAAGCCGGTGATTGACCGTACCTTCAAATACGCCGAGCTCAGTGAGGCCTTTCGCTACCAGCAGAGCGGCGCCCATCTGGGTAAAATCTGCGTCGAGTGGTAATGGCGCCAGCGTGCCCGTCAGCCGGGCACGCTGGCAGTGAGTGTTAGCATGCCCGGAACGCGTCCGCGCTATCGCGCGACGCGATGGGCCCTGTCAGGTTAGAAGATCATCCATGCAGAGAAAATTACGGGTCGCCGCCGGGCAGTTTGCTCCGGTACGCGGCTCCATTAGCGAGAATATGCAGCTGCACGAACAGCTGACAGNGCGCGCCGCCTCGGCGGGCGTAAATGTGCTTCTCTTCCCGGAGCTGTCATTAACCGGCTATGAGCCAGAGCTGGCGGCAGAACTCGCCCTGCGCGATGAGGCCTGCCTGCGTCCGCTGCAAAAGCTCGCTGACGAACAGGATATGACCATCATTGTCGGCGCGCCGCTGCAGGTGAACAACAGCAAGCCCGCTATCGGCGCGCTGATTATTTCCGCGCGGCGTCCGGTTTCCCATTACCGAAAAATGCATCTGCATCCGGGCGAGTCGGACTATTTTTCGTGCGGCTCAGAACCTTGCGTGTTTACCCGGCATCAGTTCAGTCTCGGCCTCGCCGTCTGCGCCGATGCGGGCAATCCCGCCCATGTGGAANACAGCGTGCATTTGGGTGCGGAAATTTACCTGAATGCGGTATTAAGCGCCGGCGGNTATGAAAAAGANGCNGGTTTATTACAGGGCTACGCGGCCCGGTATGGGGTGCCGACCCTTATGGCGAATTACTGCGGCCCGACAGGCGGATGGCAGCCNGTGGGGAAAAGCGCCGCCTGGAATGCACAGGGCGAACCTATCGCGCAGGCGCCTGAAGCGCGCGCGGCGCTGGTGATTGTGGATATACAGGAGCAGCNCTGCTCGGCAGAGGTGATGCTCTGTTAGCGAGCGGCCTCAGCGCGTATCAGACAACATCATGCAGTAGCGAACGAACGCGACTCTCTCTATGATGGCGTTTTCCCGCGTTAGTCGGGACCGATCAACGACTTAGGGAAACGCCACGCGATGACCTTACTAAACGATCTTGATTTGCGTCAGCTGGAAGCCTTCTCGGCGGTCATTGCGGCGGGCAGCGTCACGGCCGCAGCCAGAGCGCTCAATCGTTCGCAGCCGGTGGTGTCGCGTCAGATCCAGGAGCTGGAGCAATCGCTCGGTTATCCGCTGTTTATCCGTAATGGCCCACGCATTCATCCCTCCGAACAGGCGCTACAGCTGCATCAGTACGTGCAGAAAGCCCTGCTGTCGCTGCAGCAGATCCGCCTGCGCGCGCAGGAGATCGCCCACCAGCAGCACCGGCCGCTCAGCATTGCCGCGACGCCTGCGCTGGCCGCCGGTTTACTGCCGCAGGCGCTGGCCGCCCTCGAACTGCAAAACAAAGTGCAGATCATCAGTGAATCCGCCGAGCAGACGGCCCATGCGGTCATTACCGCCGAAGCCGATCTGGGCCTGTGCAGCCTGCCGCTNGANCATCACGCCGTAGAACTCCACTGGATAGGCCAGTCGCGCTGCGTCGTGGCGCTGCCGGAGAGCGACGAACTGGCGGCGNTGGCGCAGCTGTCGCTCAGCCAGCTGGCCGGACGCCGTCTGATTGCGCCCTGGAGTCCGCAGCGGCTGCGCGGGCGCTATGAAAAAGCGTTGAAAAAGGTTAAAACGCCGCTGCTGGAAACCATCGAAACCAACGCCTCGTCCAGTATTCTCAGCTGCGTGCGCGCCGGACTGGGCGTGGCGATCCTCGAGCCGGTGACGGCCTGGGGCATGCCGCTGGCGGGCGTCGCGATTCGCCCGCTGGAAGAGGAGATCCCCTACTATTTCGGCGTAATTACGCCGCAGGGACGACAGCTCTCCGCGGCCGCGCAGGCGCTGGTAGAGGCGCTGGCGAACGCCGCCGCCGCGCTGCTGCCTGACTTTGTACGCCTGGCCGCCAGCGAGCATCCACGCGTGATGCGCGCGATCAACCAGGATTGAGCCGCGCCGCGCGCCGCTGCAGCGACCGCGCGCGTCGGCTCTTCTGCCCTTCCGCCTGACCCGCTTATATCTATTCCTGCATAAGATATAAGAAATCCATCGGTTAAAAGCTGAGCGCGAATATTGACTCCTTTTCAGGCCAGGAGGAATATGCGAACTCTTAGCTCTTATTATGCGTAATGTTTATNGTTNACCTTTAACTATGCATTTTACAGATAATAANAAAGCGGGTTAATACCTTACGCATCTCACTTTTCAGCAGCCTGCCGGCTGCCGCTGACGCCAGGGAAANAGTTATGACACAAGCCGCTGACGGCCTTGCCGCGCTGGAAGCCCAGCTGCAGCAGGATCTGGACTATCTCGAACTGCCCGCTAAAAACTGGGTGCCTGCGCGCGCCTTTCACGGCGAGCCGGTACGCGACGTCGTGGTGATCGGCGCGGGCATGTGCGGACTGGCGGCGCTGGCCAAACTACAGCTGAGTGGCATCAGCAACGCGGTGGCGTATGACGCCGCGCCTGCCGGACAGGAAGGCCCGTGGGTGACCTTTGCGCGCATGGAAACGCTGCGTTCGCCGAAAAGCCTGCACGGCCCGGCGCTCGGCCTCGCGCCGCTCACCTTTCGCGCATGGTTTACCGCGCAGCACGGCGACGCCGCGTGGCAGACGCTGGATAAGATCCCTAAAGCGTGCTGGATGGATTATCTGATCTGGTATCGCAAGGCGCTGAACCTGCCGGTTTATAACAACGTGCGCGTTACCGGCATCGCGCAGGCGGATGAGCTGATCGCCCTTGACCTGAGCGGCGCAGAAACCGGCCGCGTCTATACCCGGCGGCTGGTGCTGGCGACCGGGCGCTCCGGGCTGGGCGGTTTTGCGGTGCCGGATTTCCTGAGCAAGGTGGATCGCCGCTTCTGGGCGCACTCTGCCGACCACATCGATTTCGAGGCGCTGCGCGGCAAGCGTGTAGCGGTCATCGGCGCAGGCGCGTCATCAATGGATAACGCCGCCACCGCGCTGGAGCACGGCGCGGCGGCGGTTGACCTGCTGATCCGTCGCAAAGCGATGCCGCGCATTAACAAAATGACCGGTATCGGCAGCCAGGGCGTGGTACACGGCATGTATCAACTGCCGGACGCGTGGAAATGGAAATTCGTTGATTACACCGCCGCGACGCAAACGCCGCCGCCGCGCGCCTCTACCCTGCGCGTCTCGCGTCACGCCAACGCACGTTTCTTTCTCGACTGCGCCATCAACAGCGTGCAGCAGCAGGAGAACGGCCTGCTGATCGACACCACCCAGGGCGCGCTGCGCTACGACTTTCTGATTGCCGCGACCGGCTTCACCAACAATTTCCACGACCGGCCGGAATTTGCCGCCATCGCGCCGCATATTCGCAGCTGGGCCGATGGCCGCTACCGGCCGGAGATGGGCCCGGCGCGTCAGAGCATGCTGGAAGCGCCGGATCTCGGCCCGACGTTTGAATTCCGCGAACGCACGCCAGGCGCATGCCCGATGCTGGCGCACATTCACTGCTTTAACGATGCGGCGATGCTGACGCACGGTAAAGTCTCCGGCGATATCCCGGCGGTCAGCGCCGGCGCCGACCGCCTTGCGCGCGGCATCGCCGCCTCGCTGTTCGCGGAAGACGTTGAGCTGCACTACGCCAGCCTGCAGGCTTTTGCCACCCCTGAACTGCAGGGCGACGAATGGGTGGACGCCACCCCCTTACTGAAACAGGAGAACGCGCTGTGAGCGACGCTATCGATCAAGCCGCCGGACTGACGCCCCAGGATGCGCTATACCAGACGCGCCGCCTGCGTCCGGAATTTGTTGAGGGCGCCGAGCGGTGTCGTCAGTCGGTACTGACGCCCGACGATGACCAGGGGCTGACGGCAGACGTGCGGCTGGCGCTGGCGCAGCGCATGGCCGCGCAGAATGGCGACGCCGCGCTGCAGCGCGCTTATCAGGCACAGCTGGCGCAGCGTCAGCCGTCGGCGGCGCTGCTGGCGCTGGCGGAAGGCGCCCAGCCCGCAGAGACGGCGCTGGCGGCCATGGCGTGCCACGCCGATTTAATTACGCAGCAGCCGATACAGGCCACCGAGCAGCATATCCGTCTGCTGGAGCAGGCGGGCCTTTCCCACCCGCAAATCGTCGCGCTATCGGAGCTGATTGCGTTTGTTAACTTCCAGACGCGCGTCGCGGCTGGCTTACGATTACTGAGGTCCGCATGATCCCGTCGGTCACTCTTAAGCCTTTATTCTGGCATCCCTACATCGCGCCGGTCGAGATCGACGCCGCATCGCCGGCGCAGCGCGATGCCATGAAGGTGACGCCATCGAACCAAAAAATTTCTGAGTACGTGCGCACCCTGGTGCACGATCCCGAAAGCTATGTGGCGCGCACCGCGCTGTTCAACGCCATTATGTATGTGGAGGGCGGGCTGGATCGCGCCGATCGCGAGCTGGGCGCGCTGGGCGCGTCGATCGTCAACGGCTGCCGNTATTGCGCAGTNGTGCACGCGCGCCGCCACGTTCAGCTGGCAGAGAGCGACGCGGCAGTGAGCGCGATATATTTCGACCGCGCCGATGCGCTGGGTTCTCGCGATGCGGCCATCTACCGCTTCGCACGCCGCCTGTCGGTGACGCCGTCCGAGGCGACGCCGGAGGATGTGGCAGCGCTGCGCGCGGCAGGCATGAACGACGGGGAAATTATCGATCTGATCCATGCGGTTGCCATCTTCGGCTGGGCTAACCGTCTGATGCATGTGCTCGGCCATGCTGACCTGAATAAGTAAGGGCGCGCCATGTTAGAACTCAACAACATTACCCTCTCCTACGGCAACAACCCGATCCTCAAAGGGGTCGATCTGTCGGTTAAGCGCGGCGACGTAGTGTCGATTATCGGTCCGAGCGGCACAGGTAAAACTACGCTGCTGCGCTGCATCAACTATCTGGCGAAGCCGTCGGCGGGTACGATTCAGCTCGATCAAATTCGCATGGATTACCAGACGCCGGATAAATCGGCCATCCAGGCGATCCGCCTGCGCACCGCGATGGTGTTTCAGCAGTTCAACGTGTTTAAAAACATGACGGTGCTGGAAAACGTGATGGATCCCCTGCTGGTGATCCAGCGTAAAAGCAAACAGCAGGCGCGCGATATCGCGATGCAGGAGCTGGAGCGCGTGGGGCTCGGCGCCAAACGCGATCACTATCCGTCGCAGCTCTCCGGCGGCCAGCTGCAGCGCACCGGCATCGCCCGCGCGCTGGCGGTGCGTCCGGATGTCATGCTGTTTGACGAACCCACCTCCTCGCTCGATCCCGAACTGGTGGGCGAGGTGCTGAAGGTGATTAAAGATGTGACCTCATCCGGCATTACCTCGCTGCTGGTAACGCACGAGATGCAGTTCGCGAAAAGCGTGTCGAACCGCATCGTCTTTATGGATCAGGGCGTAGTGGCCGCGCAGGGCAGCCCGTCGGAGATGTTTGATAATCCGGCTCTGCCGCGTCTTGCTCAGTTCCTCAATACAGAAAGCGTCTTCTGATAACTAAAAAGGATCCACGACATGCCTGCAATCAAACACAGCTTACGTCGTCTGGCCGCGCCAGGCATCCTCGCCCTCGCGCTGGTAAGCGGCAACAGCTTCGCCGACGCGGCGCGCACCATTAAAATTGCCACCGCCGCGGAATCCAAGCCGCTGTCGTGGGGCGCGATCGGTCACGAGCCGCAGGGCTACGAGCCGGACGTGCTGAAAGCAATCAACGCCAGACTGCCGCAGTACAAGTTCGTGATGGAAGGCGCGGCGGATATCGCGCAGGAAACCGGCCTGGCGACCGGCAAATATGACATGGCGACCGGCGGCTATTACAAAGCGCCGGCGCGCAGCAAACAGTTCCTGATCCCGGATGCGCCGATTGGCGCCAGCCTGATGAAAATCTACAGCCGCAGCGATAGCCCGATCAACGGCATGAAAGATCTGGTCGGCAAAAATATCGTACCGGTTACCGCAGGCGGCGGCGTCTACAAATTTGTCACCCAGTGGCAGCAGGAGAACCCGAACGACAAAATCACCATCAAAGCCTCCAGCGCCGGCGTGCCCTATCCGGACCGCCTGAAAGAGGTGCAGAGCGGCAAATATGACGCGCTGATCCTGCCCTCGAACCTCGGCGAGCAGACCGTTATCGACAACCAGAAGCTGGCGATCAAAGCCAGCGAGCCGGTGGCGATCAACAACACCTATGTGCTGATCCATCGCTCGGCCGAAAACCAGGCGCTGAACGACGACGTCAAAAACGCGCTGCAGCAGCTGAAGGACGACGGCACGCTGGATAAGCTGGCGCAGAAGTGGTTCGGCGAAGACGTCACGAAGTATATGAAGTAACGGATTCACTGCGCCGCGCGTTGTGCGGTGCATGCTGTTCTTATTCGCAGGAGTCTTTCACCGTGAATCTTTCCGCAATGATACCCGAGCTGCTGTCGGCGCTGCCGCTGACGCTCGGCATTATGCTGGTCGCCATGCTGGCGGGCTTTGCGCTGGCGCTGATCGCCACCCTGTTCCGCGTGCGCCGCATTCCCGTGATTAGCCAGCTGGCCGATCTCTACGTCTCCTATGCGCGCAGCGTGCCGGTGGTGCTGCAGCTGTTCGTCGCCTTTTACGGCCTGCCGCTGATTACCGATGGCATCGGCATGAGCGATCTCTTCACCGCCAACGTGGCGGCGATGATTGGCCTCAGCCTCTATCACGGCGGCTATTTGTCCGAGGTGATGCGCCCGGCGTTTCTCGCCGTCGAACGCGGCCAGCACGACGCCGCCGACAGCATGGGCTACAGCTTTCGCCACAAAATGCTGCGTATCGTCGGGCCGCAGGCGGTGCACTTCGCCCTGCCGGGCTACGGCAACGCCATTATCTATCTGATCCATAACGTGGCGCTGGTGATGTATATCGGCGCGGCGGATGTGATGGCGACGGCGCATCTGATTATGGAGCGCGACTATAACCAGTATCAGTTCGGCACCTATCTGGTGCTGGCGGTGATTTATTCGCTGCTCTGCCTGGCGGCCTGGCTGATTGTGCGTTTCTTTGAGCAGCGACACGCGAAGTACAGCGCGAAAGCGTCCCGCGTGAAGCTCTCCGCCAGCGTCTGAGCAAAGAGGAAAAATCATGTTTGATAGTGAGGTTTTGCTGCCGGACTTCTGGAGCATTCTCGATGCGGTGCCGGTCACGCTGCTGATGGCGGTCACGGTATTTATCTGCTCGACGCTGCTCGGCGGGCTGTTCGCATGTATCGAGTATCGGCGCATTCCGGTGCTGCGCCAGCTGGTTATCGCCTACAAGATCGCGTTCAAAGGCGTGCCGATGGTGGTGGTGATCTTCCTGGCCTACTACGGTTTGCCGCCCGCGGTGCACTTCTTCGCCACGCTGGCTGGCGTAGCGGTCAACGCGCACTCGCTGCCGAACTGGGTGATTATTATCGTGGCCCTCAGCGCCTGCGTCGCGGCATTTCAGGCTGAGGTGTGGAAAGGCGCGTTGAATTCGTTCGACAGCGGTCAGTCGGATGCGGCGCTGTCTCTGGGCTACAGCGGCGGCCAGCTGTTCCGCCGCGTGATGTTCCCGCAGATCATCGTGGCGGCCATCCCGGATCTGGCCAACGCCTTTATGGTCATCATGAAGGCGCTGTCGCTGGCGTTCGCCATCGAGGTGGTAGATATTTTCGCCCAGGCGCAGCTGACTGCGGCGCTGAACTTCTATTATCTGGAAGCCTTCCTGATCGCGGTGGTGTTCTATATGGTGATTGCCTACGTCGTGACCAAAATCGCCGATAAGATTGAGTCGATACTGCGAGTACGCACTTGATTTTGCACGGTATATATTTGCGCAACAGTTGAAACAGAACGGCAGCCGGTGGCTGCCGTTTTTGCTCTCTCCATGCGCTCCCTGCCCTTGCCGCCGCTGACTCAAGCTTTTCCTGGCCCTCCAGCATTCTGAAAAGCGCGTCCCGCCCGCTGACGCCCTCTTTACCGATAAGCGCTGCAATAAACCTGTGCTAAACCTGACTCTGTCAGTTGAATACACTACGGGAGAAGCGTTACATGAAAACGGGAAAGGCAAAAAC
>Ga0058694_1000704_pt1 | contig 15579 bp, 16 predicted proteins | sample AgamicOrSfrz_FD_55041 | JGI IMG/M metagenome (GOLD analysis project Ga0058694, IMG submission 55041) | Agave microbial communities from Guanajuato, Mexico - Or.Sf.rz | ecosystem: Host-associated > Plants > Phyllosphere > Phylloplane/Leaf | place: Guanajuato, Mexico | collected 2012-05-30 | reverse complement strand
AAAGTCGCAGAAGCGCTGCAAAAATCGATTAAAGTCAACGGAGGAAAAACGACTCTAGGAAGGAAAGTAGTAAAGATAGAGCGTGATAATGACGGGTGGATAGTGCATGATCATAGAGGTAACCGTTACCGTGCATCAGACGTTGTATGCAACGCCCCTGTTCAAAGCTTAAAGTCTTTGCTGCATGATGAAGATTACCAACATGTTCATAAGCGCGCAAAAGAAAAAAGTGAGCTTCCGCAGTGGGGAACGTTTTCGATGTATTTTGCGATTGATGAAAGAGATCTGCCGCAAAAGGTAGAGTTGTTTCAGCAAGTACTTCAATCCGAACGAGGAGAAATGACGGAAGGAAATCATTTATTTATCTCAGTCTCTCATCCTGACGATCGTTTTCGTGCGCCTGAAGGCAAGCGTACAATTACAGCATCTACTCACATTGACCTTAGCGAGTGGAGTACCAAAGAAACCTATGATCTTCAAAAACAAGTTCTTGAGAAAAAAATGATAGCAGGCANTAAAACAATTATTCCTAGCATTGAAAAAGCAGANNATCAAATTTCAGGGGCTCCTAAAGCGTGGGAAAGATTTACTTCTCGTCCAAACGGCGGAGTGGGAGGATTTCCGCAAACGTTAGAGCATGCCTTGTTTAACAGTATTTCGCATCGATCTGGCTTACAAGGACTGTGGTTATGCGGAGATACAGTGTTTCCGGGAGCAGGAACTATAGGCGTATCGGTAAGCGGCTATCATGTGTTTCAAAGTATAACATCTCACCGCCATACGTTACCTTAACATTGCTTACATACAAACTACTATTGTTCATACCATTAAAAACACCGGCCCCATTACCATAGGGCCGGTGTTTTCAGGAGAGAAACAGCTTCCACCACTTCCGTTTTCGCTTCATATCAGCAGCGGCGGTTTGTCTAAAGGTTTGGACAAAATCACTAAACATCTCTTCGCGTTCAGCTACGCTTTGACGATGAAGCTTACGTTCTTTCTCCATTTCTTTTAAATAATAGACTCGTTCCTCATTCATTGAATCAATTAAATCACGAAGCTCTTCTGTTGTATTAGTTGAAGAATTGTTTAATTTTTCAACCATAAATTTTACTTGATTCATCGCAACGGTGGAATTGCTTGAGAATCGGTCTAATAAATACTGCATTTCTTTAGAGGATTCATCCGCATTCTCCATGACATCTTTCATGAACAGGCGCATATCCTCGGTTTTCTCTTCAGCGATTGTTGAATAATCTTCAATCAAAGAAGTGACTTCATCAAACGATTTTTCGTTAGAACGGATAATTTTTTTAGACATATTTTCTACATCTCTTGCGCTGCGTTCTGAAGACTCAGAGATATATGCCCCGACCGACTCCACCATTTCTACAGTTTGGGTAGCACTTTTTTCAAGCTCTCTTTTTACTTCTCCGACAATTTCTTCGCGAACTTCATTTCGCATACCTTCTCGCATTTCTTTTAACAAATCAGCTTTAAACGTATCAAGCACTTCAAACACATCTTCATAGCGGCGAACAGCTTCTACTAATTCCCCTTGAAGCAGTTCTTTTTCATTCACAACAAGGTCGTTTGGTTTTGGCTCTTCAATAGAAGCAGAAATAGCCTGCTTTTCTTCTTCAGTAGCTAATCGTGCTTCAGGTATAGGAGGGGTCTTCTCTTGCTTATTTTCTGAAATGCTTTCCTGCTTTTCAGCAGCTTTTTTCTTTTCTTGCTTCATTTGTTTATTGGAATGTTCTTGAAAATCAATGACGTTTTCTTTTTTAGCAGTTTTCAACTGTGCCGGTTCTTCTTCTTTTGAAACCGCTGCCTCTGATTCCATCACTAAATGCTCCTGTTCTTCTTGTTCTTTTATCAGCAGCTGAACGTATTCTTTGACTTCATCTAACGTACATTGTTCATCAAACAGCTGTTTAATATCATTAAATAATTCAATTTGTTCCTCTGTATAGACACGGGCCCCATCTACTCGTTCAATTGTTAAATAGCTGCCCAATAATTTTTCCCATTGTTTTAGCGTTTTCTTTTCTACCTCTAATTGATCACTTACTTTTTTAATTGTATATGTCTCCATCATTTTTCATTTCCTCCCTTATCTATTTTCATCCAACTATGTAATGGATTATTTGTTGTATGTTGTATTCACCATATCTTCACTTGTTTTCCTGCTAGGTGACAAAGGTTGTCAAAACTAGACGACATTAGCCTTCTATGTAAAGAAAACGCATATTTTGTAAAAAAATGTACAGAAATGCGCAAATGGCAAAAATGGAAAATACAAAAGAAAAGGAGAGTATAGAAAACAGTTGACGGGAAAAAATGAATCCTATAAGATAAGTTTAAATGTTTAAGTTCTTGAACATATAAACATAAGGAGTGAACACTATGTCACAGCATTATGCGCTCATCACCGGTGCGTCGGGAGGAATAGGTAAAGAGTTAGCTTATCAATTCGCAAAGGATGGGCATCCTGTAATTTTAGTTGCCAGAAGCGCTGATAAACTAGCAGGCTATTGGAGAGAATTTAAAATCTACTTATAATATTGAAGTCATAACGGTTGTTAAGGATTTATCAAGAAAAGAAGAGATACAGTCATTATATGAAGAACTTAAAAATAAAAAAATGCACGTTGATTATTTAGTGAACAATGCTGGTTTTGGACTATACGGCAAATTTATTGAAACAGCTTTAGATGAAGAGTTAAACATGATTGATTTAAATATTCGAGCATTAACTCATTTAACAAAATTATTTTTACCGGATATGGTCAAAAGAAATCGCGGAAAAATTTTAAACATTGCATCTGTTGCTGCATTTATGCCAGGTCCACTTATGACGGTATATTACGCAACGAAAGCGTACGTATTATCTTTCACAGAGGCCCTTGAAAATGAATTAAGAGGTACCAATGTAACGGTAAGTGCTCTATGCCCGGGTCCAACTAAAACGGGTTTTAGCGACCGAGCCCAGCTAAGCAACTCCAAGCTTTTTCAAAGCGGTGCAATGGATGTAGAAACAGTAACGAAAGTTGGCTATAAAAAATTTATGAAAGGGCAGACGGTTATCGTACCAGGAGTACAGTTTCGTCTTGCTACGTTCATCCCGCGCTTCGTGCCAAGAAAGTGGCTTACATCCGTTGTCCGAAGAACACAAGAAATTAAATAAAGGAGAATCTATATGAGTGAAAAAGCAGTCGAGTTATTTCGTGCCAGCATTCCTATTTTTCAGGCTCTAAGTGATTCAGCAAGACAAGATATTATTTTGCTGCTCGCCGAAAAAGAGCCTTTAACCGTTAATGAAATTGCAAACGAGTCTACTCTATCACGACCGGCAATTTCTCATCATTTAAAAATTCTACGCGATCAAAAGCTTGTGCAAATTGAGCAAAAAGGAACGCAGAGATATTATTCATTAGCTTTAAATGAGGCAGTTGAGCTATTAAAAAACTTGCTTGCTACAGTTGAAAGCGAATGTTTATAGGGAGATGAAAGAGATGAACCACGAGCGATTCTATATCACAGATGAAACGGTCATTGAACATATTGTTTCTACACAAAAGCAGTATTTCTATGCGCAAAAGACAAAGAGTATCAGCAGCCGCATTCAAGCGCTGAATAAGCTAAGAGACGCAGTCAAACAAAACGAGCAGAGAATTATGGATGCTTTAAAACAAGATTTAAATAAATCTGAAGTAGAGGCTTACACGTCGGAAATTGGGATTTTACTAGAGGAGATTCGGTTTACGCTTAAGCATTTAGCAAAATGGATGAAGCCTAAAAAAGTAAAAACTGCTTTAACACATGTGGGCTCTAAAGGGAAAATTGTTCCTGAACCGTATGGAGTCGCGTTAATTATTGCTCCGTGGAACTATCCGTTTCAATTAGCACTGTCTCCTTTAGTAGGAGCGATTGCTGCTGGAAACACGGCGATTATAAAACCTTCTGAATTAACGCCTAGCGTATCTCGCGTTATACAAGAATTACTGGCTGAAGCTTTTGACCCAGCATTTGTGACGGTGATTGAAGGCGCTGTAGACACGACAAGCCTGCTTTTAAAACAGCCGCTTGATTATATTTTCTTTACGGGAAGTGTAAATGTAGGGAAAATTATTATGCAAGAAGCAGGGAAGCAGCTTATTCCAGTCACGCTTGAGCTAGGCGGAAAAAGTCCGTGCATTGTACATGAAGACGCAAACCTAGATCTTGCAGCGAAGCGAATTATGTTTGGTAAAGGGATGAATGCAGGCCAAACGTGCGTTGCTCCTGATTATTTGCTCGTCCATAAAAAAGTGAAAGCGCAGCTTGTAGAGAAACTTCGCGAAGCAATTTCTCAATTTTACGGTAGTAATCCACTTGAAAGCGACCGCTACGGCCGTATTGTCAGTGAGCGTCATTTTACTCGGCTAGTTGAGTTTTTAAAAGACGGAAATGCTATAGTTGGAGGCGGGTACAATAAAAACACGCTAACAATAGAACCTACGGTGTTAAGTGAAGTAAGCTGGACATCAGATGTCATGCAAGAAGAAATCTTTGGGCCTATTCTTCCTATGATTGAATATGAAACACTAGACGAAGTCATTCATAAAGTTCAAGAAAAAGCTAAGCCGTTAGCTCTTTACTTATTTACAGAAAGTGAAGATGTGCAAAACGTCATAACGGAGCGCCTTTCATTTGGAGGAGGCTGTATAAACGATACGCTTATGCATATCGCTACGCCATATTTGCCGTTTGGCGGAGTGGGAGAAAGCGGCACGGGTCAATATCATGGAAAAGACAGCTTTCAGACATTCACTCATTTTAAAAGCATGCTGTCTCAAACAACCAAGTTTGATTTGTCATTCCGCTATCCTTCGGAAAAACAAAGCTTGAAAATGATCAAAAAACTATTGAAATAAAAGAGCCTCCTGATAGGAGGCTTTTTCGTTATTTTGAAAGTGAAAGCTGAGAAAGCGGCCATTTTTCTTGGGTATATGCCATTTCCCAAAATAAATACTCCAGTTCACAGCTTTTGATGAAGTGATCTTTCATACGGTTACGTTCTTCTTCAGTCGCTTGTTCGGCGAGTTCATCAAGCTTGTTACAAAACCATTGTGTTGTGCCATTCATTTCTTCATTATTATAAAACTGAATCCATTCATAAAAAGGATGAGAAGGAGATGGATTTACTTGTTCTGTAATGCGCTGGCCAATTTCAACGTACGTCCATGGACATGGAAGAAGCACTGCAATGATTTCTGCTAAGCTGCCTGTATGCGCAACACTTGTCATATGGTTAATGTAGTGGCTGGCCGTCGGTGAAAGCGTCTCAGTGTGAAGGTCTTCATAACGTACGCCTGCTACTTCACAAAAATTATTGTGAGGGTGTACTTCACTATGTAATACCGTAGAAATGCCGGCATTAAAGGCTTCCATTTCGGTACGCGTGCGGCATTTCGTTAAAGCAGCGCCGTAAATGCGAACAAATGCTGTTAAGTATTCGTAATCTTGAGAAACGTAGTGAATAAGCGCTTCTTTTGGCACGTTTCCTTCAGCAATTCCTTTAATAAAAGGATGGTTAAAAATGGCTTCGTAAATATAGTTTGCTTCTTGTCTTAATTGAGATGAAAATGACATCAAAATCCTCCTTTAATATGAGGAAGTCACAAACAAGCACATAAAGGAAATAAAAAACACTCCGTTTATAAACGGAGTGGCAAAGGACAGTAAAAAACTGAACATTGCCACTTTCCTACGCTGGTATGAGCCAGATCAGGTTCAAAGGGATCAAGAAAACTTGTCTCAGCCGGTGGCACCCCTAGTGGACTTCCTATTAATCTANGTTTAACTTACCATATATTCTGAAAAATAGAAAGCGTTATGGGAAATTGTGTGCTAACNNNTTTTNTTTCTTAAAGAGGAAATTTNTTAAAGCTATTTTTAATCATTTTTGTTTAAAAATGCATATTTTTAGGGAAGAAGAGGTATTAATGAAGGGAAGAGCCGTTTTCGTCTCCGAAACACTCCCATATAAATAGAAGAAAGGAGAGAACAAAATGGCGAAATTTCGTTTGTATGCTGTATTAAATACAGTAGGCTTGGCTATTACACTGCTTGTGAATTATTTAGCAAATGCCATTCCAATAGGAGGCAAAACAACGGGAGAAGCTTCTGCGCAAGTTCCTACGTTGTTTACACCAGCGGGTTATGCCTTTGCTATCTGGGGCGTTATTTATTTGTTATTAACCATTTGGGTTATACGCCAATTTTTTGCAAGAGAAGATCAAAAGGAAATATATGCACGTATCGGCATTTGGTTTTTTCTAAACTGTTTGTTAAATAGTGCGTGGATCTTTATTTTCCAAAACGATTACTATAAGTTATCTCTTTTAGTTATGCTCTTTATTCTAGGCACATTAATGATTGTGTATTCCATTATTCAGCATTCTCGGATGACGACATGGTTTATGCGTCTGCCGATTTCGCTTTATCTTGGATGGATTTCTGTTGCGACTATTGTCAATGTGTTTGTCGTATTTCAAGCAAATGGAATACAGCACTTGCTTGGCTTAAACGAGTTAGCATGGACGATTATTATGCTGCTGGTAGGAGCTGTGCTGGGCATTATGTTTACATTAAAAAACCGAGACGCTGTTTATCCGCTTGTTTTTATTTGGGCTTATATTGCCATTGCAGTGAAGCAAAGTGGAAATCAGCCAATTGTCATTACTGTCATCATTTCAGTTGTTTTATTAGCAATTGCCATTATTGTGGGACTGATTAAACGCTATAGACGTTTTTAAAAAGAAGCTCTAGCTTTTGTAAGCTAGAGCTTTTTATGATGCTCTTTTGATTGTAAAAAAGCAGCTGTAAAAGCAATTAAGCTAATTAAAATACCAAAAGGAACAACAATTGGTACGAATGATAAAATAAATGTCATAAGTGTAACCTCCATGTTGCATCGGTGCATAATGAAAAATTCAACTTTTTTAAATTGAAGTTCCGCTATTATAGTATGCTAGGCTTTATGTTTGGAGCCTATATGTTTAGAAATAAACGAAAAAGGCAACATACGTTACATACAGGTTATATAGGAGGAGTTAAAATGGAAACATATTTAGTTGCTTACACAGATAAAGATGATATGGAATATAAACAAGTGACGTGCGAGAGTTATGAAGATGCAGAGCGTACGGTCCTTCGTTTAGAGAGAGAAGGGCATATGCATATTGAAGAAATTTCAAATCAAGAAGCCTACCGTGGAGATGAATCATCGTACAGAGAATAAATTTTGAATAGAAACACCAACCTTAAAATGAAGAAGCAGCTGCTTCTTCATTTTTTCTATTCTATATAGATATCGTTTTATAGAAAAAAGTAAAACGGGAATGATTTTCTTCTGCATTTATGGTACAGTACTAATCAGGTGAGTTTTGAGTTTAGAAGAGGAGAGAGTAACATTATATGAGTAAAGGAAATCAGTGGTCTTCACGCCTCGGTTTTATTTTAGCATCTGCTGGGGCAGCAATTGGTCTAGGAGCGATATGGAAGTTTCCATACGTAACGGGAACCAGTGGCGGTGGAGCGTTTTTTGCGTTGTTTATTTTATTTACGATTTTTATTGGATTGCCGCTTCTGTTGGCAGAATTTATCATTGGAAGACATACGGGAAAAGAAGCGATTAGTGCTTATAAGGCAATTGCTCCAAAATCCGCTTGGGTATGGATTGGCAGGCTGGGAGTACTAAGCTGTGTCGTTTTGCTTTCCTTTTACAGCGTCGTTGGCGGCTGGGTGATTTTATATACGATTATGAGCGTAACCGGTATGCTAAGCGGAAAAGAGTACGGCCCGTTGTTCAATGCCGTCATTAGCCAACCTTATGTAGTATTAGGTGCACAGGCGCTGTTTTTATTAATTACAGTGTTTGTTATTTCAAAAGGCGTACAAAAAGGAATAGAGCGTGCTAATAAATACATGATGCCGCTGTTATTTATCTGTTTTATCATTATCGTGGTGCGTTCTTTAACATTAGACGGAGCAATGGACGGAGTAAAGTTCTTTTTGAAACCGGATTTTTCAGCCATTACAGGGTCATCTGTTCTCTATGCGCTCGGTCAGTCGTTTTTCTCGCTTTGCGTGGGATTATCCTGCATGGTGACATATAGCTCTTATTTAGGGAAAAAAGTAAGCTTGACACGTTCAGCTGGCACTATTGCTATTTTGAACTTGTTTGTTTCGCTGCTGGCGGGCTTGGCTATTTTTCCAGCCGTTTTTTCATTTGGATTAAAGCCAACTGAAGGACCTGGACTTTTGTTTGTGGTCTTGCCAACAGTATTTGAGAAAATGCCGTTTGGTACCGTCTTTTTAGCACTGTTTTTAATTTTATTTCTATTTGCTACGCTTACGTCTGCTTTCTCACTGCTGGAAATTATCGTAGCTGCTTTAACCAAAGACGATCAGACAAAACGAACTCGCTACGCTTCTTTATCAGGGATTCTTGTGTTTGTGGTAGGTATCCCATCAGCGCTTTCGTTTGGTGTACTAAAACATGTCTCACTTTTTGGCAGAAGTATATTTGACGTAGCTGACTTTTTTGTGAGCAACTTAATGCTGCCTCTTGGAAGTTTAGCCATTGCGATTTTTGTGACATTTAAAATGAAAAAAGAAGCCGTGTATGAAGAGTTTATTTCAGGAAGTACAAAAGGCGCTAAATTATTCAACGCATGGTTCTTTCTAGTTAAATACGTATTGCCTATTATTATTATAGCTGTTCTATTAAGCTTACTTGTTGCATATTAAATAGGCTGAGACAAAAAATATGTTAGTTGAAGAAAGCTCCGAACGATGAATCGTTCGGAGCTTTTTATTGTGATAGTGAAGGTAAGTTTAATCGNTTTAATTGCTTCTAGCTGTTGATTGGAGCGCAAGACNAAGACTCCTGCGGGAAAAGCGGAACAGGTGAGACCCCGCAGGAGCGTAAGCAACGAGGAGGCTCACCGGCCGCCCGCGGAAAGCGANGACTTGCACGGAAATCAANAGCGGTGTCACAAGCAATCCATACGAGCTCCTTTACGCCATTTGTTCGCCTTTAGATTGGAGCAATTTTTTATGTCTCAATTTTTTGTTTATTTTGCAAAAACGTGATTTCCGATNGTAATCGTAACCTGTTTTTGACGAAGCCATTGGTCGCTTGTTTTATCTGGATTAAAGAAGAATAACGAACCTTTTCCTTGACCTCTAAAAGCTAGTGCTTCATTTACAGCTTTTTTTGCTTCAGCATCCGCTGCTTTATTAATTTCACCGTTTTGTACAGGTGTAAACTGTGTACCTTGATAAATGACATCATGAATAGAGTTTGGGAAAGAATCGCTATCCACGCGGTTTAAGACAACTGTTGCTACAGCCACTTTGCCAGCGTAAGGTTCGCCTTTTGCTTCAGCTTGTACAAGGCGAGCTAACAATTCTTTATCACTTTCGCTAATAGAGTTAGGGATTGTTAATGTTTCATTTGCATTAATAGAGTCGGTAGATTTGTGATTCGCTTCTTTTAACTGTTTAACCGTAACGCCGTATTCAGCGCCAATCTTGTAAAGAGTCTCTCCGGCTTTTACGCGATGGGTTGTTTCAGCGGCATTTGCCCCGTGACTCATGCCGAACATAGGAACTGCTAGTGCTCCAATAATTGCTAGTTTCTTAAACATAAAGTAAGTACCTCCTGAAATCCTTTTGAACGCCTCTTTTATCACGGATCGGTGCGTGCTGTGCACCGAACTTTATATGTACGTTTCAAAGATTAACAGGTGTCAATACATCTTGTCACTGCTTAAAACATACCAATCTAGGAAGAAATTATAATAGTTAACAGATAATTTGAAAAATACGTTGACTGATAATAAAGGAGTGAATTATAATGAACGAGTAAATAGTTAACCGTTTAACTGGAGAGATTTTATGGGAGAAAAGATAACGATTCGTGATGTAGCAAAGCATGCAGTGTCTGCAGCTTCAGTATCTTACGTCTTAAACGGAATTAACAAAGTATCCGATGAAACAAAAGAGCGAATTTTAACAGCGGTAAAAGAATTAAACTACGAACCAAATTTAACCGCCGTTAGTCTTTCGAAACAAAAGTCAAATATGATTGGCGTTATGTTCCCGCTTACAGATGATTCACTTTCTACTATATTTAAAGATAACCATTATTACAGTGAAATGATTAGTGGAATTGAATATGTAATCCGTAAGCATGGTTATGATCTAGTCATATCTGGAGCGAGTAGCCCAGCTGATTGCCTAAAATGGATTCGAACGAGAAATATTGATGGTCTTCTGTTTTTAGGAGCCTTCCCGCATCGATTGTATGAGAAAATGAAAGCGTTATCGAATCCGATTGTGCTAGTAGATACATACGAAAGGTACGAACGTGATTATCATCATATTTCTGTAGACGATGAGTATGGAGGATATCTAGCTACAACACATTTAGTGAATTTGGGTCACAAAGAAATTGCCTTTGTTGCTCATCACCTCGTCAATAGTCCAGTGGATAAAAAGAGGTATATAGGCTACGAGAAAGCATTAAAAGAAGCGGGCATTACACCATCAAAGACGTTTGTTTTTGAAGTGAACGAAAGTTCGTTTGATAACGGTTACAATTTAGGGAACAAGCTGCTGCAAGATCATAAGGATATTCGGGCGGTTTTTGCATCCTCTGATACGCTGGCGCTTGGAATTATGAAAGCACTGCAAGAAAAAGGGAAAAAAATTCCGCAGGACTACTCAATCGTAGGGTTTGATGACATAACGTTTAGTAGCTATGCATCTCCAAGTCTAACAACCATTCGTCAAGATGTATTTAACAAAGGAGTCGTCGCCGCGACGTCTGTTATTCAAGCAATTGAACACCGTTTCAGCACGCTGCAGCATGTGAAATTATCGGTTGAACTTATTATTCGAGATTCGACTGCTAGGCGCGGGTGAATCAGAGTAAGTTAACCGGTTAACCAAAGTTTAGCATTTATAAAAAAAGGGGATATAAGTTAGCATTCACAAAAAAGGGGATATGAAAATGATTAATGTTACAGTATGGAATGAAAATCGTCATGAACAGAAAAATCCGGTTGTAAGAGAAATTTACCCTGAAGGCATTCACGGTGCCATCGCTTCTTTTTTAGAAGAAGGAGGGTTTCGTACACACACCGCAACATTAGACGAAGTAGAACACGGGTTGACTGAAGAAGTATTAAATCAAACGGATGTTTTAGTATGGTGGGGTCATTTAGCACATGACGAAGTGAAAGATGACATCGTTGAGAAAGTAAAGCAGCGCGTGCTAGACGGTATGGGGCTTATTGTCTTACACTCAGGTCACTTTTCTAAAATTTTTAAAACGTTAATGGGCACAAGCTGCGACTTAAAATGGCGTGAAGCAGATGAAAAAGAGCGCTTGTGGGTAGTAGAACCGAGTCATCCGATTGTGGAAGGTATTGGTGAATTTATCGAGCTTGAGCGCGAAGAAATGTATGGAGAGCACTTTGATATTCCAGCACCTGATGAACTGATTTTCACGAGCTGGTTTGAAGGCGGAGAAATTTTCAGAAGCGGCTGCACGTACAAACGCGGAAACGGAAAAGTATTTTATTTCAGACCTGGACATGAAACATATCCAACATACCATAACAAAGACATTCAGCGTGTCATTATGAATGCTATTAAATGGGCGAAGCCAGCAGAGAGAAAACGTCCTGTTTACGGCAATGCGCAACCGCTTGAATCAATCGCTGTTAAAAACTAATTAATAATGCTTAAGCAAAGGGGATAGGAAAGATGGCAAAAGTAAAAATTGGCGTTATTGGGTGCGGAAGCATTGCGCAACACCGTCACTTACCAGAATATAAGATGAATGAACAAGTAGAATTAGTAGCCGTTTGCGATATAAACACAGAACGTGCAAACAGCGTAGCACAGCAGTACGGTGTAAAAGCTTACACAAACTACGAAGAACTTTTAGCAAGCGGTACAGTGGAAGCAGTGAGCGTATGTACGCCCAATTATCTTCATGCGCCTATTTCGGTTGCAGCGTTAAACAGCGGAGTTCATGTCCTGTGTGAAAAGCCGATGGCAACATCAGAAGAAGAAGCGAAAGCAATGATTGAAGCAGCAAAAACAAACGGTAAAAAACTAATGATCGGACATAATCAGCGCTTTGTAGCTTCTCATCAAAAAGCTCGTGAACTTATTGAAAAAGGGGAAATCGGTAAAATTTACAGTTTCCGTACGGCTTTTGGCCACGGTGGTCCTGAAGGTTGGAGCGTGGACGGAAAAGACAGCTGGTTCTTCAAAAAAGACGAAGCGTTTATTGGGGCTATGGGGGATTTAGGCGTTCATAAAACCGATATGCTCCGCTACATATTGAATGAAGAAATTGTAGAAGTCGGTGCATTTGTAGAAAGCAATGCAAAAGACTTTGCAAATGTAGACGACAATGCTGTGTGCGTATTAAAAACGGAAAGCGGGATTATCGGGACGCTTGCGGCAAGCTGGGCTTACAATGGAAAAGAAGATAACTCCACGATTGTTTACGGAGAGAAAGGGATTCTTCGTTTAGAGGACGATCCGACGTATTCATTAGTTGCACAATATGCAACGGGTGAAGTGGTGAACTATGAATTAGGAAAAATCCAGTCGAACGATGAAGGCGGACAAAGTAATTCTCACGTCATTGAACAATTTGTAGATGCAGTTGCAGAAGATAAAGAATCTCCTGTTCCTGGTGAAGAAGGATTAAAATCACTTGCTGTTATTTTAGCAGCTTTAAAATCAAGTCAAACGAAACAAATTACGCGCGTGTAAGAGGTGAAAAACGTGAGAATTGGCATAATCGGAGCAGGAGGGATTGCTGTAAGCAGGCATATCCCGGCATTCAAACAACTGGGTGATGAATGTGTGATTTGGGGGCTTAGCGATATTAATAGTGAAAGAGCCACAGAGGTAGCCAATGAGCATAATATCCCTCACGTATTTGTTGATTACAAAGATATGTTTAAAGAAGTGGATGCTGTATGTATTTGTACACCGAATAAATTTCACGCCGAGTTTGCAGTAGAAGCGCTAAAAGCAGGCGTTCACGTCCTATGTGAAAAGCCAATGGCGATGTCTAAAGAGCAAGGTGAAGAAATGCTTGCTGCTGCTAGAGAATCAGGTAAGCAGTTAGCGATTGCGTATCATTACCGATTCATGAAAGAAGCGCAGGCTGCGAAAAAAATGATGACAGAGGTAGGGCGCCCATTAGTTGCACGTGTCAGAGCAATGCGTCGCCGAAAGGTTCCCGGTTGGGGGGTATTTACGAACAAAGATCTTCAAGGAGGAGGCAGCTTAATTGATTACGGCTGCCATTTGCTTGATTTAACGCTTTGGCTGATGGGAAACCCAAAGCATACTGAAGTGCTGGGAAGTACATATAATGACCTGAGTAAAACGCCTAACCAATTAAATCAATGGGGAGCATTTGATCATGAAACATTCAGCGTGGATGATCATGTAACGGCCTATATTAAATTTGAAAATGGAGCGTCGCTTCTTTTAGAAACTTCTTGGGCTGCTAATATCGAAGATGATGAAGAGCACGTAAGCATATCAGGGGTAGAGGGCGGTTTAAGCGTGTTTCCGTTTGAACTATACACGTCTAAAAACGGTATGCTCATGAACAGTACGTCACCTTGGATAGATGGAGAAGATGATTACAGCCTGAGTCAGGCTAAAAATTTCGTTGAAGCGTGTAAAGGAAATGCTGAATTAGTGGTAAAGCCACAAGAAGCGCTTCAAGTCTCAGCTATTATTGACGAAATATATCGCACAGGGGGAAATTAAAATGAAACTTGGAGTATTCACGGTCTTATTTGCGGATCTTTCTTTTGAAGAGATGTTAGATAAAGTAAAAGCAGCAGGTCTTCATGCTGTTGAAATCGGAACGGGCGGCTATCCGGGAAACAGCCATTGTCCGCTAGATGAGCTGCTTGAAGATGAAGAAAAAAGAGAAGCATATATGAAGCAGATAAAAGACCGCGGACTTACAATCAGCGCATTTAGCTGCCACGGCAATCCTATTTCACCTGAGGCAAGTTTTGCAAAAGAATCTGACGAAACGCTTCGCAAGACCATTCAACTAGCATCATTAGTAGATGTTCCAGTGGTTAACTGCTTTCTCTGGAACAGCTGGAGATCACGAAGAAGCGAAGTACCCAAACTGGCCTGTTACTCCTTGGCCTAACGAGTATGGAGACGTATTGAATTGGCAATGGGAAAATAAGCTTGTTCCTTATTGGAAAGAAATTGGAGAACTAGCGGAGGAGCATAATGTGAAAATTGGTTTAGAACTTCACGGCGGATTTTTAGTTCATACTCCGTATACGCTCCTAAAGCTTCGCGAAAAAACAAGTCCAGCGATTGGCGCTAACCTTGATCCAAGTCATTTATGGTGGCAAGGAATTGATCCGGTAGGAGCTATTAAAATTTTAGCAAAAGAAAATGCCATTCATCATTTCCATGCAAAGGATACGTACTTGGACCAGGATAATATTAACATGTATGGCCTGACGGATATGCAGCCATACGGAGAAGTCCAAACGCGTGCATGGACGTTTAGATCCGTAGGATGCGGACATGATGTAAAAGAGTGGTCTGATATGATGAGTGCACTTCGCACATACGGATACGATTATGTAGTCAGCATTGAGCACGAAGATCCAATCATGTCGATTGAAGAAGGATTTAAACGCGCGGTTACAAACTTACAAAGTGTATTAATTGAAGAAACTCCCTCACAAATGTGGTGGGCGTAAGCAAAAAGAAGCATCTCTAAAAAGAGGTGCTTCTTTTATTTTCGTTAATAAATCAATTCGCCTTTTGTTCACCTGAATTTCGATACAAACGGGTGATTGGCAACCCAAAAGCGCCAAGGGTAATCCTTCGCTTCACCAGAATTATCAATGCCAACGCGAGGTCCGGCGGAAATCTCTGAAGGAGTGAAGCCACGAGCAATATAAAGAGGAGGGCTGGTTAAATCATGACCGTACAAATCCATTGAAACCCCTAGTGCTTTTGTTAGTTTCCCAGGACCGTTTGTCCAATTTGTTTCGTTTTCCATCCCTCGACGTCTATTTTTCATCAAATTTTTTCCGCTAAATGGCTCAATAGCTCGAATGAGGACGCCTTCTGGACAATCGATGTCGCTGCTTACAACATTGAGTAAACAATGTGTATGCATTGTATGCGTATAGGCATGACCAGGAGGACCGAACATTACCTCCGTTCTTTTTGTGCGCCGGTTATTAAAGCTATGAGCTGCTCGGTCGAAAGGCCCTTTATAAGCCTCAGTTTCTACAATAAAACCAGATGCAGTTCCTTCTGCCGTTTCGTGAACAAGAAGACATCCTAACAGCGACTGAGCTAATTCAAGTGTAGGCTGTTGGTAAAATAAAAGAGGAAGTGGTTCAATCGCTAAAAGAGAACGCGTCATTTGCTGTAGTCCATCCTTTCAAAACAGAGTCATTCACGCTGTTATGCGCATCTTTTATTATGATG
>Ga0058694_1000703_pt1 | contig 15585 bp, 16 predicted proteins | sample AgamicOrSfrz_FD_55041 | JGI IMG/M metagenome (GOLD analysis project Ga0058694, IMG submission 55041) | Agave microbial communities from Guanajuato, Mexico - Or.Sf.rz | ecosystem: Host-associated > Plants > Phyllosphere > Phylloplane/Leaf | place: Guanajuato, Mexico | collected 2012-05-30 | reverse complement strand
CATTCTGAAGGCAAAGAAGGTCCCGGCGACCTTCTTCGTCATCGGCGAGAATGCTTTGACGGAGCGCTCGCTGCTGCAGCGGATGCTTCGCGAAGGGCATGAGATCGGCAACCACACCTACACGCATCCCAACCTCGCGACTGTCGGACGCACCCAGACGCTCTTCCAGCTCAATGCGACGCAGCGCTTGTTCGAGGCCTTCACCGGCCGCACGCTCAAGCTCTTCCGCGCGCCTTACTTCGGCGACGCCGAGCCAACGACGGCCGACGAAATCATTCCCGCGCTGGAGGCCCAGAACCGCGGCTATGTGTCGGTTGGGCTCCACGTCGACAGCGAAGATTGGCAGCGGCCCGGCGTCGGCAGGATCGTCCAGAACGTGCTGGCGGGCGTTGAGTCGGGCAGCCCGGACCGAAGCGCGAATGTCGTTCTGCTCCATGATTCCGGCGGCGATCGGAGCGAGACCGTTGCCGCGCTTCCGATCGTCATCGATCAGCTGCGCGCTCGGGGCTATCACTTCGTGCCGGTGTCCGAGCTCGCCGGACTCTCGCCGGCGCAGGCGATGCCTTCGCTGAGCCCTGGCGATTATCTCGCCGCGCGCGTCGACCTGGCCGTGTTCGACATCCTCGGCTTCACCATCGAAGCGCTGACGGTCCTGTTCGCGGTCGCCCTGACGCTGGGCATCGGCCGCGCGCTGGTCCTCACCGGACTGGCCCTTCTTTCGGCGCGTCGCGAAGCTGGAACGAAAAGGCCGCCGATGGTTCCCGGCACCTTCGTCTCGGTGTTGATCCCTGCCTACAATGAGGAGCGCGTGATCGAGCGCTCAGTTCGTCAGGTGCTCGCCAGCGATCTGGTGGAGCTGGAAGTGATCGTCATCGACGACGGATCGAAGGACCGCACGTCGGAGATCGTCGAGCGCTTGTTTGGCGACGAGCCTAGAGTGCGGCTCCTGCGGCTGGAAAATGGTGGCAAGGCGCGAGCGCTGAACCAGGGCCTGGCGCTCGCCCGGAGCGACATCGTTGTCGCACTCGACGCCGATACGCAGTTCGAGCCCAGGACGATCGCTCGGCTCGCGCGCTGGCTGGTCGCCAATCCGAAGCTCGGCGCGGTCGCNGGCAANGCGAAGGTGGGCAACCGCGTGAATCTCGTCACAAAGTGGCAGGCGCTCGAATATGTGACCGCGCAGAACCTCGAGCGGCGGGCATTGGCGCGCCTCGCCGCGATGACGGTCGTGCCGGGGGCGGTCGGCGCCTGGCGCAAGCAGGCGATCATGGAAGTCGGCGGCTATCCCCCCGACACTCTCGCGGAGGACCAGGATCTGACGATCGCGATCCAGCGGGCAGACTGGGAGGTGGCTTACGATCAGAGCGCGATTGCGTGGACGGAGGCGCCGCAGAGCTTCAGGCAGCTGGCGCGCCAGCGCTTCCGTTGGGCCTATGGCACCATCCAGTGCGTGTGGAAGCACCGGCGGATCATGGCGCGGGGACGTCCGCGCGGGCTCGCCTGGATCGGAATCCCGCAGGCGATCCTGTTCCAGCTCATCTTCGCCGCAATTTCGCCGGTGATCGACCTCGCGCTCGTGATCAGTATCCTGGAGACGGTCACGTCGATCTTCCAGCACGGCTACACGTCGGTTCAGGGAGACCTCNAGCGNGTCGCCTTCTTCTGGCTCCTGTTCGCNGGCATCGACCTGACNGCGGGCCTCATCGCCTTCGCGCTCGAGAAGCGGGAGCAATGGTCGTTGATGCTGTGGTTGATCCCGCAGCGCTTCGGCTACCGCCAGGTCATGTACTATGTCGTCATCAAGGCCATCGTGCAGGCGCTACGCGGCCCGCGCGTCGGCTGGACCACCATTGCCCGGTCCGGCCAGGTGCAGGTTTCCACCGGCGCTCCTCGCTAGAAGTGCAGGATTCCGCAGTCGTGAAGGATTCGCAGCCCGGCATGCGTCGTGAGGCCGACCAGGCATAGCGTCGCGAGGCCAAAGACGGCGAAACGATAGGCTACGATGTTGACGGTGGCCTGGATGATGCTGTGCACCATGCGCAGGCCGACATAGCCCCATGCAAGCCAGTAGTTGATGCCGCCGCCGAAACCCATGAAAGCGAGGGTCAGGCAGATGGCGTAGAACAGCGTCGGCTGCTCCATCAGGTGATTGTAGTTGTGGGAAGGCCATTGGGCCTCGTCGGGCGCCTTACCGTCGAGGTTCGCGCCGCGCGAGCCGCGCGGGATGGTACCCCAGCTGATCCCCATCTGCGCGAAGGCGCGGCGGCGCGCGACGGCCGTCCAGATGAGCATGATCAGCGACCATGCGATCAGCGCCACGACGGGCGCGAGAATGGGGCTGTAGTCGTGCATGAAAAACCCTCCCCCGAGGATGAACCCGAGGGAGGGTGCGTCAGTTCGTTTCGATTGGCAATCTTAGTCGAACAGTTTGGCGAAACGGCGCTTGTCGCGGTTGCGCCAGGCGCCGCGATGCCAGGCATCGGAGGCAAGCAGCGGAAGCACGCTGGTCGCCTCGGCGAACACCATCTGCTCCATGGCGGTCGACACCTTGCCCCAGCTCGCCGCTTCCTGGAGCGTCGAGGACGAGCAGGCGCCGTCGCGGACGTCGGCGACGGTGATCTGCACGGCATATTTGTGCACTTCGACGTCGTCGTGGCCGAGGATTTCGGCGCAGACGACCGTGTCCTGGGTGAAGTTCTTCGGAACGCCGCCGCCGATCATCAGTAGGCCGGTAGTGCCGGCCTTGATCTTGATGTCGGTCAGCTCGCGGAAGTCGGCAATCGCGTCGAGCACCATGTAGTGACCACCGCGCTTCATCGCGTCGACCTGGTGTTTGACCAGACCGAAGCCGGCCGAGCTGTCGACGAACGCCGGGCAGAAGATCGGCACGTCATGCTCGTAGGCGAGTTGGACGAGGCTCCCTTCCTTCTTCGCGTTGCCCTCGCTCAGCCACTTGCCCATCTCGCGGATGAAGGCGCGGCTGCTGTACGGGCGCGGCTCCAGGCTGTCGGCGATCTTGCCGATCGTGAAGTCGCAATCCTGCAGCTGCTCTTCATCGATATAGGTATCGTAGATGCGGTCGATGTAGAGCGAGCGCAGCGTATCATCGTCAGGAATTTCATTGGCTTGGTAGTGTTTGTGGCCAAGCGCTTCGAAGAAATCCATGTCGACGATCGAAGCGCCCGTGGCGACGATCGCGTCGACCATGTTGGACCGCACGAGCTCGGCATAGAGGTCCATGCAACCGCCGGCCGACGTCGAGCCCGCGATCACCAGGATGATCGAGCAGTTCGGGTCTTCGATCATGGTGTTGTAGATGTTCGTGGCGCGCGAAAGGTCGCGGCTCGTGAAGCTCATGTGACCCATGGCGTCGATGATGGGGCGCGCATCGAACTTGGTGATGTCGATGTGCTGGATCGGCGTCGACAGCAGCTCCTGTTTGCGCGTGTCGTTGATCTTCGTNTCCGAGTTCATGTCATGCTCCAATAGCTCCCCTCCCCGCGTGCGGGAGGGGCAGGGGGTGGGTTTTCCTTGGTCCATTCGGACCGGCTATTGGCCGTCGTTACTTCCTAGGGGGACAGGCCCACCCCTCATTCCCCTCCCGCGAGCGAGAGGAGAGGTTTGCGTTAGAGCTTCACNACGTTGGTCAGCGCCGGTGCGCTGGCGCCGTAGAGGCTCGCCATCGGCTCGTCGTCCACGATCGCGGAATCGACCACGCCGAAGCCGTTGAACTGGGTGCGCATCGCGCAGCCATAAGCGCCGAGCATGCCGACCTCGATATAGTCGCCGGACCCGACATCGCCCGGAAGCTCGAACGGCCCCGCCATGCGATCGAGATCGTCGCAGGTCGGTCCATAGAAGCTGAACTCCATCGGACGAACGTGCGAAGCGTCGTCGCGGACCAGCCGGACCGGGTAGCGCCAGCCAATATGGGCTGCATCGAACAAGGCGCCATAGGCTCCATCGTTGATGTAGAGCTCGTCGCCGCGGCGCTTTTCGACGCGCACGAGCACGCTTGCATATTCGGCGCAGAGCGCTCGGCCCGGTTCGCACCAGAGCTCGGCCGAATAGCTGATAGGCAGCGATTCGAAGGCCTGGTGGATGACGGCGAAATAGGTCTCGAGCGGCGGCGGCTCCATGCCCGGGTAAGACGACGGAAAGCCTCCGCCGACGTCGACGATGTCGACGGTGACCGCAGCCTCGACGATGGCGGCGCGGACGCGTGTCATCGCCTCGGCGAAAGCGGCCGGAGTCATGGCCTGGCTGCCGACGTGGAAGCAGATGCCCAGTGCGTCGGCGGCCTGGCGGGCAGCCATGAGCAGGGCACTCACTTCGCGAGGATCAGCGCCGAACTTCGAGGCAAGGCTGAGCTTTGCATGATCGGAGCTGACACGAATTCGCACGAGCAGGTTGAGGTCGCTTGCCGGGATGCCGTCAACCGACGTCGCTCGGACGATCTTTTCCAGCTCTTCCTCGCTGTCGAGGCTGAAGGTGCGGACGCCATGGGCGAAATAGGCCTCGGCGATGGCTTCCTCGGCCTTCACCGGGTGCATGAAGCACAGGACGGCGTCAGGCAGCACCTGGTCCACCAGGCGCACCTCGGCAATCGAGGCCACGTCAAAGTGCGTGATCCCGGAGTCCCAGAGAATCTGGAGAAGGTCGGGCGACGGATTCGCCTTCACCGCATAGAGCGAGCGGCCCGGGAACTTCTCGACGAAGAAGCGGGCGGCCCGACGAGCGGCGTGCGGACGAAGAAGCGTCACCGGAAGAACCGGCCGCTCCATGGCGATGTCGATAGCCCCCCGGCTACCGGACGGGGCAGACGCTAGCCCCAGCGCGCGATGCTGCTTGTGCAACTCAAGGGACCTCCAAATGCCTTGCGGCAAACGTTGACGAAAAGCTGCCTTGCGGTTGGAAGTCCCATGGGGCAGCGGGGCGCGATATATGGACGGGGGTCCCCCCTGTAAAGATTTTTTGGTCCGCGACTGGGGAATCCGCTGCGTTATGTCGCTGATCTGCAACGGCTAATCGAAAGGGTGAAATATCAACCGCTTAGCACAANACGCTGAACTGACGCGAAGCGACGTCCTTGAAGCNGCACAGCGGATCGACGGGCAAGTGCAGCGCACCCCGCTCCTCGAAAGCGAAGTGGATGGGGTCCGCATCTGGCTGAAATGCGAATGCCTTCAGACCGGCGGCGCCTTCAAGCTCAGGGGCGCGACCAATCGCCTGCTGCAGCTTTCACCGGACGAGCGCGAGCGGGGCGTTGTCGCCTTCTCGTCAGGAAATCATGCGCGCGGCGTCGCGATTGCCGCTCGGCGGCTGGGCATTCGGGCGATCATCGTCATGCCTTCGGACGCGCCGAAGGTGAAAGTCGACGGCACTCGAGGCGAAGGAGCCGAGATCATCTTCTACGACCGGCGCAAGGACAGCCGGGAGGAGATTGCCGCGAAGATCTCCGAAGAAAGCGGCGCCACGGTGGTACCGAGCTTCGATGATCCGGCGATCGTCGTGGGGCAGGGCACTGCCGGCCTCGAAATCGTCGAGCAGCTTGGTCGCAACCCGCCCCGCATCGTCGTTCCCTGTGGCGGCGGCGGGCTAGCGGCGGGCATCGCGCTCGCCGTTCCCGAAGCCGAGATCGTGATCGTCGAGCCCGAGGGCTGGGACGACATGGCGCTCTCCCTCGACCTCGGAGAGATCGTGCCGGTGGCCGCCGACGCTCCGAATACCTATTGCGACGCCCTCCAGACGCCGCGCGTGTCGCCGATTACTTTCGGCATCCTCAAGGAAAGGGGGGCAACCGCTTTGTCGGTCAGCGATTCGGAGGCCGCGGAAGCGATGCGCCTCGCGTGGGAGCGGCACGGCCTGGTCGTCGAGCCGGGGGGCGCTGTGGCCTACGCAGCGCTGCTCGCGGGCAAGGTGGCGCCGCTCGAGGACAGCGTCGTCGTGCTTTCAGGTGGCAATGTGGATCCCGCGCTCCACGCGCGGATCGTCAGCGGCGAGATTTAAGCGACGTTACGGGTCTTGTATTCGCCAGGCTCGACATGCGCCGGGCTCGAGCGCTCGACGGCCTGCGTCAGCTCCTCGAGTTCGGCCGCCAGGGTCTTGAGCTCGCCGACAAGAAAGCGACGCTCTCCCTCGGCGACGGACTCGGAGGCGTCGATCAGCGTTTCGAGCATCATGGCGATGCACGGCAGGATCGTTTCCTCGATCCGCTCGAACGCCTCGTCGAGGCGAGCCTGCTGATCCCTCATTGGCATGCCGGCCAATCTGGACCCATCTTGGTTAAGCGACTGTAAAATTAGGAGCAGAAATGGAGAATTTTTCGGCAGTTGCCCTCGCCCTGGCGATGGCTTGCGCCTTCCTGCTCCTCATTGGGGGCGCCAAGCTCGCGCTCGCCCGTCAGAGCCGCGGCCGGGGCATCCTGATGATCGTCGCGGCGCTTGTGATCGTCATGAACGTGATGATCTGGACGGTATAGCCGGCTTCACCGGGTCGGTGGCCAGCCGCATGTCGAGATAATCGTCGGCCGACTTCATCAGCTGATCCAGCTCATTGGCGAAGAAGTGGTTGGCGCCCGGGATCAGGTCGTGGTGGATGGTGATGTGCCGCTGCGTCCGGAGCTTGTCGACGAGCTTCTGGACGGCGCTCGGAGTCACGACCTCGTCGGCCTCGCCCTGGATGATGATGCCGGAGGAGGGACAAGGCGCAAGGAAGCTGAAGTCGTACATGTTCGCCGGCGGAGCGATCGAAATGAAGCCGCGGATTTCCGGACGGCGCATCAGGAGCTGCATGCCGATCCAGGCGCCAAAGCTCACTCCTGCNACCCAGGTCGTCTCCGCCTCCGGATGGATGGACTGCACCCAGTCGAGGGCGGACGCGGCGTCCGACAGCTCGCCGATCCCATTGTCGAAAACGCCCTGGCTCTTGCCGACGCCGCGGAAATTGAAGCGAAGGGTCGCAAAGCCGCGCCTGACGAAGGTTTGGTAGAGCAGCTGGACGATCTTGTTGTTCATCGTCCCGCCCGCCTGCGGGTGCGAATGCAGAATTAGCGCGACGGGGGCGCGCGGACGGGTGCCGGGATGAAAACGGCCTTCGAGACGTCCCTCGGGGCCGGGAAAGATGACTTCGGGCATTGGCGGTGAAAGCTCGCGAATGAGAATGTCGGGCTGCCGACGGGTGCGCCGCGGCCGCGGCTCCTATATAGGGGCGGGCGTTCATGTGGCAATCAGCAGGAATTCAGCGCTTTTGACCGGCTCTGAGCGCCTTTACCTCGACCATGCGGCGACGACGCCTGTGCTGCCGGAAGCGCGGGCCGCCATCGCGCGCGCCCTCGAGCTATGGGCGAACCCGAGCTCTCCGCACGGCGACGGCAGGCGGGCCCGGGCAGCACTCGAGGAAGCGCGGCGAGGGATCGCAGCATCGCTTGACTGGCGCCATGACGTCATCCTGACATCCGGAGCGAGCGAGGCGATCCAGATCGCGGCTGCCCGAGCCAGGCCGGCTCGGCGGGTCGTCAGCCCGACGGAGCACGATGCGGTCATCGCTGCGATGGGTGAGGGTGCGGAGTTACTCGCCGTCGATTCAAGCGGGCTCGTCGACCTGTCGGATCTCGAGCAGCAGCTCCAGGAGCAGCCCGCATTGGTGGCAATCCAATTGGTCAACAATGAAACCGGGGTCGTCCAGCCGATCGACCGCATCCAGGAGCTCGTCACCTCGTCGGGGTCGCTGCTTCTGTGCGACTGCGCGCAGGCGGCCGGAAAGATTGCGCTTCCCGCCGCCGATTTCATCGCCATTTCCGGCCACAAGTTCGGTGGACCTCCTGGCGCCGGGGCGTTGCTGGTCAGGGACCTGGCGACCCTTGAGCCGAGCGGCGGGCAGGAGCGAGGTTATCGCCGCGGCACGGAGAATCTGCCGGCTGCAGCGGGGATGGCGGCGGCGCTTCAAAGCCGTGCCTTCGCAGCCTCGATGCCGCGCCTCGGTGCGCTTCGCGAACGGCTCGAGCGGGAAATCTCCGCCGAGGGAGCGGTCGTGATCGCCGCAGACGCCCCGCGCATTCCGACCATCGGTGCCTATGCCTTGCCCGGAGTTGCGAGCTCCAGCCAGCTGGTCCAGCTCGACCTTGCCGGCATTTCCGTCTCCGCCGGAAGCGCTTGTTCGTCGGGGAGCATGAAGGGGAGCCGCGTCCTCAAGGCATTGGCGGTCGGCGACGACATTGCATCGTCGATGATCCGCGTGAGCTTCGGGACCGACACCAGCGAGAGGGACCTCGATCGCTTCCTCGCCGAGTGGCGGAAGATCGCCGCTCGTGCGAAGGCGGTAGCCGCATGACGTATCTCGACTATCAGGCGACGACGCCGCTGGCGCCCGAGGTGGCGAAGGCGATGCAGCCATGGTTCGAGGACAAATATGCGAATCCGCATTCGGCGTCGCGCTGGGGCAGCGAGGCCGCGGCCGCAGTCGAGGTGGCACGCAAGCGGGTGGAGGCGGCGCTTGGCCTCAAGGGTGGCAGCATCGCGTTCACTGGCAGCGCAACGGAAGCGCTGAACTGGGCGCTGAAAGGCACAGCCGAAAAGCGCGCGAAAGGCCGCAACCGAATCATCACGCTCGCGACGGAGCATGCGGCGGTGCTCGACACCTGCGAATGGCTCGTGGGCGGCGGTATCGACCTCACCATTTTGCCAGTGATGCACGATGGCCGCCTGGACCTGGAGCTCCTCGCTCGCGAGCTCGACGATCGCGTGCTTCTCGTCGCGGTCATGCAGGTGAACAACGAGATTGGGGTGACCGAGCCGATCTCCGAGATCGCGCAGATGGCTCATGGCGTCGGGGCGCTGATGCTGTGCGACGCCGTTCAGGCATTCGGCCGCATGGCGATTTGCCAAGGACCGGATCTCGTTGCGATCTCCGCGCACAAGATCCACGGACCCAAGGGCATCGGCGCGCTGTGGATGAGGAAAGGCGCGGAGCCCGCGCCGCTGATCCACGGCGGCGGGCAGGAACGCGGCCTGCGGTCCGGTACCCTGTCGCCGGCTTTGTGCGTCGGATTCGGCGCGGCGGCAAAGCTGGCCGAGGAGCGGATGACCCGCGACTACGATCATGTCCAGAAACTCTGGGCTGCAGCATCGCGCGCTCTGGGTCCCGGCTGGACGATCAACGGAAGCACTGGGCACCGCTATCTCGGCAATCTGAACATCCGCCGCGAAGGCGTTGATGGAGCACGACTTGTCGCCGATTTGCGCGACCTTGCGTTTTCGCTCGGCTCCGCCTGCGCCAGTGGCTCTGGTCGACCAAGCCATGTGCTTCGTGCGCTCGGCCTCAGCTATCGGGAGGCGCGCTCCTCGATCCGCCTCGGCTTCGGCCGCTACACCAAGCAGAAGGAGCTGGTCGACGCCTGCAAGCGCATTGCCGAAGCCGCGCATGCGCAGGAGAAGCTGGACGCGTGACCCTGGTGCGATTTTTGCGGGCCGACGGCAGTCTCGACAAGGAAGTGCAGGGGGAGCCCGGCCAGAGGCTGCTCGACGTGGCCTGGGCGGCGCGCGAGCCGCTTGAGGGCGCGTGCGAGGGCGTCATGGCCTGTTCGACTTGCCACGTGATCGTCGATGCCGATGATTTCGCTAAACTGCCGCAAGCAAGCGAGGAGGAAGAGGATTTGCTCGACCTCGCGGCCCATGCGAGCCGCACCTCCCGCCTCGCGTGCCAAATCATCCTCTCGGACGATCTCGAAAGCCTCAGCGTTCGGATCCCGCCCGCGGCGACCAATTGGATGGGCCGTTAGCCGCCGCTCGAATGGCGGTGGCGTCCGCCGCCGCGGCGACCGCTGCTGCTGCCGGATTGGCTGCTGCCGCTTCTCTCATGAGTAGCGGCCGGTCGTTCACCCTCTAGCTGAGCGAGCGTCAATCGTCCGAGATGCTGCGTGTCGAGAAGGCCGAAGCGGCGGATGGCGGCTTGCCTGAACTCCTCCCGGCTGACGCTGCGGCTGAGGTCGGTGTCGGCGCCGGCCACCGGTTCCGGAATGTTCAAGAGGCTGTAGCGGCCGGCGCCGGCCGGCCCATGGTCGTCGTCGCCGCCGCTCTTGATGCGCGTGCCCGTCTCTCCAGCGTCAGGGTCGACGTCCGACATGTCGGCGTCGCTGTCTGTGGGGTCCGGGGGCCCGCGAAGGTCGACGGGTTCGCCCTGCACTTCGGGCGCGACGACATGTTCGTAGCGGTCGATTTCATCGGGATCGATCTGCCCGTCATGGTTGACGTCGAGGGTCGCGAAGAAGCGGTCGGCGTCCTTCACGAGCTCGTCGGCGGTGAGATATCCGTCGTGATTGGCGTCCGCCTGGCGAAACCAGTCGGCGAGGGGATCGTCGCCGCGGCTGGTTGGCCGGAAGGGCTCACCCATTGGGCTGATGAATGGCCGGCCGAAATAATGGGCGGCAGGGGCCGGTGGTTGTGCTGGTGCAGCTGGCACCGGCGCCTGCAGTGCGGCGGCGCCCAGAAGAAGGACAGGAAGGGAAGTGAGCATAGGCCCGGAAATCAGCCTTTTGCTCATTGCAGCGAGGTGGCCGCTACATGAAAGCTGCCGTCGGCGCCGCGACGAACGATCAGGGTTCGTGGGGAAGGGGGGTTCCGAGGCGTCCGTCGGGGGCGTCCGGCTTGCGCTTCGGCCGTTGGCTTTCGGAAGGAAGAGCAGGCCGCATCGCCTCGAGCTGGGCAAGGCTGATGCGCCCCTGGTGTGAAGTGTCGAGGAGCTGAAACCGGGCGAGGGCGGCAGCGCGAAACTCGTCGGACGTGATCGCGCGATTGAAGTCCGCATCGGCCGCGGCGACCGGCTCCGGCATGTTGAGCAGCCCGTATCTGGCTGCTCCCTGCAGCGCACCGCCCGTCCCAAGCGTGGCGTCATCATTGTCGTCATGGCGACGGCCCGGCCGCAGATGGTCGGGATGGTCGTCGCCGTCGCGTGCCTTCGGCGCAGGTTGCCCGGGTGCGCGCCGGGTCTTCGACATCACCTGGATATCGGGCGCGATCTCCCATTCGTAGTGGGCCAGCTCATCGGGATCGATTTCGCCGTCATGGTTGGTGTCGAGCGTCGCAAAGAAGCGCGCGGCGTCGGCGACCATCTCGTCGGCCGTGAGGAAGCCGTCGCGGTTGCGGTCCGCCTGATAGAACCAGTCGGCAAGCGTATCGTCGGTGGCGGTCTTGGCGCGGAACGGCTCGCCCATCGGGCTGATGAACGGCGCCCATGGCCGGCCGGTGATGGTGATCGGCTGGGCGGCGGCTGTGAGCGCGAGGAACAGGGCAGGGACGGGCATCGGCGGGCAACCTCAGGAGAGTGAGCGGTGCGTCCACTCCGGCGCGTGAACCGCGAATGAAGAGTGAGCGCGGCGAGCTTGCGCGGCACTCGAGCTTCCCCCATATGCGCCGCCGGAAGTCGGCGGACGGCGCTGTCGCCAACCTGGTCAGGCCCGGAAGGGAGCAGCCACAACGATTTCGCGCCGGGTCGTCGGCTTCCACCGCTCGCCTTCGGCGGCGCCGCATCCTACATCAGCCGTAATGGACGCTGACGAATCGATCGAAATGCCGGGGCTCGGCCTCGACCTGCCGGAGGTGCCGCTGCCGGTGCCCGACGGCGCCTATCGCGTCCTTGCGCGCAAGTACCGCCCGCAGACCTTCGCGCAGCTGATCGGCCAGGATGCGATGGTGAAGACGCTCGGCAACGCGATCGAGCGCGACCGGATCGCCCATGCCTTCCTGCTCACGGGCGTCCGCGGAGTCGGCAAGACCTCGACGGCGCGCTTGATCGCCAAGGCGCTCAACTGCATCGGTCCGGACGGCCACGGCGGTCCGACGATCACGCCATGCAATGTCTGCGAGCCGTGCCGGGCGATCGCGGAGGGACGCCACATCGACGTCATCGAGATGGACGCCGCGTCGCACACCGGCATCGACGACATTCGCGAGATCATCGACGCGGTTCGGTACACGCCCGTCAGCGCACGCTTCAAAATCTACATCATCGACGAAGTTCACATGCTGTCCAAGCAGGCTTTCAATGGCTTGCTGAAGACTCTTGAGGAGCCACCTCAGCATGTGAAATTCTTCCTGGCGACGACGGAAGTGGACAAGGTGCCGGTAACGGTCCTGTCCCGGTGCCAGCGGTTCGACCTTCGCCGGATCCCCGCCGAGAAGCTCGCCGCCCATTTCGAAGAAGTATCCAAAGCGGAGAGCGTCGAGGTCGAGCCCGAAGCGCTGGCGATGATCGCGAGCGCGGCCGAAGGGTCCGCGCGCGACGGCCTGTCGATCCTCGACCAGGCCATTGCCCACGGCGCCGGCGCGGTGACTGCCGAGCAGGTGCGCGACATGCTCGGCCTCGCCGATCGCGGGCGGATTCGGCGTTTGCTTCAAGTCGTTCTGACCGGCGACGCCGCGGCCGCCCTTGCGGAGCTCGACGAGGCGCACGCGCTCGGCATCGACCCGACCAAGCTGCTCCGGGGCCTGATGGAGAGCCTTCACGGAGTGACGCGGGCCAAGGCTGGAGCCTCGGCGGGGCCGCTGCAGTCCGCCGAGGACCGCCAGGCATCGCAGGACCTTGCGACGCAGCTCTCCTGGAGCACCATCCATCGCTTGTGGCAGATGCTCCTCAAGGGCTTGCAGGACGTCGACGCCGCGCCCGACCCGCGCGAAGCTTCGGAAATGGCGCTGCTGCGAATGATCCATGCCGCCGACATGCCCGACCCTGCCGCGCTCATGTCCCGCCTCGCAGGCGAGGACGGGGGCATCGTCGCAGTTCGCGCTTCGGCGCCGGCGCAAGCTTCCGCACCTTCGGCACGCCTGCCAGGCGACTTCCGCGGTCTCGTCCAGGCGCTGGAAAAATCAGGCCGCCACGGCCTCGCCGTGCAGCTTCACGATCAGGTCGCGCTGATCCGCTATGCGCCGCCCGAGCTGGTGCTGAAGCCGCTTCGCCCCCTCGGCGCGGACTGGCCGCGCGACTTGATCGCTGCGCTCAAGGCGGCGACCGGGACCAATTGGCAGGTTTCGCTTTCCGATGAAGCGGGGGAGCCGTCGCTCCTCGATCAGGAGAAAATGGCCGAGGAGCGCGTTCGCGCCGACGTGCTTGCTGATCCGACCGTTCGCGCGGTGACCGATCGCTTCCCGGACGCCGAGCTCGAGTCCTATCCAACAAGAGGCGCCTGAAATGCCGGAAATGCCCGATTTCGACGAAATCATGAAAATGGCGCAGAACGCGCAGGCCGAGCTGCAGAAGGCTCAGGACAATCTCGACAAGGTGGAAGTCGAGGGGGTCGCCGGGGGCGGCATGGTGAAGGTCCGCGCGACCGCAAAGGGCCGGATCCTTAGCGTCGATCTCGACGACAGCCTGCTTGCACCGTCGGAGAAGACGATGCTCGAGGACCTGATCGCCGCGGCAATTAACGACGCCAAGGGCAAGGCCGACGCCGCCGCCGCGCAGGAACTGAACAAGATGCAGAGCGGCTTGCCGCTACCGCCGGGGTTCAAGCTTCCGTTCTAAGGGTGGAAATCGGACGCGGGGTGCACTAACTGCGCCGCAACCTCCGACACCATTACGAATAGGACCGACGCGACCCCATGGCCGCCCAATATGCTTTTGTCATGAAGGACATGACCAAGTCCTTCCCCGGCGCCCAGAAGCCGGTGCTCAACCACATCAACCTGCAATTCTATCACGGCGCCAAGATCGGCATCGTCGGTCCGAACGGCGCCGGCAAGTCGACCCTGATGAAAATCATGGCCGGCATCGACCGCGACTTCCAAGGCGAGGCGTGGCCTGGCGAGAACGTCACCGTGGGCTATCTGCCGCAGGAGCCGCAGCTCGACCCCAGCAAGAACGTGCTCGAGAACGTCAAGGACGGGGCGCGCGAGGTGGCGGACATGGTCGACCGCTTCAACGCCATCTCGGCGGAAATGGGCGACCCCAAGGACGACACCGACTTCGACGCGCTGATGGAGGAGATGGGCGACCTTCAGGCGAAGATCGACGCGGTGGACGGCTGGACGCTCGACAACCAGCTCGAGGTTGCGATGGAGGCGCTGCGCTGCCCGCCGTCGGACTGGGAAGTCGCCAATCTTTCGGGCGGCGAAAAGCGCCGCATCGCGCTCACCCGCCTGCTCATCCAGAAGCCGTCGATCCTGCTTCTCGACGAGCCGACCAACCATCTCGACGCCGAAAGCGTCCAGTGGCTCGAGCAGCACCTCAAGGAATATGCGGGCGCGGTGCTGATGATCACGCACGACCGCTATTTCCTCGACAATGTGGTGAGCTGGATCCTGGAGCTCGATCGCGGGAAATACTTCCCCTACGAGGGCAATTACTCGACCTACCTCGAGAAGAAGGCCAAGCGGCTCGAGCAGGAGGAGCGAGAGGAGAAAGGTCGCCAGACCGCGATCCGCCACGAGCTCGAGTGGATCCGGCAGGGCGCCAAGGCGCGCCAGACCAAGTCGAAGGCGCGTATTGCGAAGTTCGACCAGCTCGTCGCCGCGCAGGAGAACCGCGTTCCCGGCAAGGCCGAAATCCTCATCCAGGTGCCGGAGCGCCTTGGCGGCAAGGTCATTGAGGCCAAGGGCCTGACCAAGGCCTATGGCGACAAGCTGTTGTTCGAGGACCTGACCTTCACCTTGCCGCCCGGCGGCATCGTCGGCGTGATCGGCCCCAACGGCGCCGGCAAGTCGACCTTGTTCAAGATCATCACGGGGCAGGAGAAGCCCGACGCGGGAACGATCGACATCGGGCCGACCGTCCACCTCGGCTACGTCGACCAGAGCCGCGACCACCTCGATAATTCGAAGAACGTCTGGGAGGAGATCTCCGACGGGCTCGACTACATGAAGGTCAACGGCCACGACCAGTCGACGCGCGCTTATGTCGGCGCCTTCAACTTCAAGGGCCAGGACCAGCAGAAGAATGTCGGGAAGCTGTCGGGCGGTGAGCGCAACCGCGTCAACATCGCCAAGATGCTCAAGCGCGGCGGCAACGTGCTGCTGCTCGACGAGCCGACGAACGACCTCGACGTCGAGACCCTGGGAGCGCTCGAGGAAGCGATCGAGAATTTCGCCGGCTGCGCCGTGGTCATCAGCCACGACCGCTTCTTCCTCGACCGCCTGGCGACCCACATCATCGCCTTCGAGGGCGACAGCCAGGTCGTCTGGTTCGAGGGCAACTTCCAAGCCTACGAAGAGGACAAGGTCCGCCGCCTCGGCGAAGAGGCCACAAGGCCCCACCGGACGAGCTATCGGAAGCTGACGCGGTGACCCTCACCTTCACCTCGCTGCTGTGGATCTGGCGGGGTGAGGCGGCGGGGCGCTGGTATTTCGTGACTGTGCCGGATGAGCAGTCGGCGGAAATCAAGGCGCACGCATTTGGAACACCGCGCGGTTTCGGCTCCGTCCGGGTCGAAGCACGAATTGGTGACGTCAGCTGGCGAACGTCGGTCTTCCCGCTCAACAGCGGCGGCTACCTGCTGCCGATCAAGGCCGAGGTGCGCAAGAAAACAGGGCTGGCGACGGGCGACGAGGTGGACGTCGAGCTCGACCTGTTGTGATCATCGGCTCCGCCGGTTCTTGT
>Ga0058694_1000680_pt1 | contig 15928 bp, 14 predicted proteins | sample AgamicOrSfrz_FD_55041 | JGI IMG/M metagenome (GOLD analysis project Ga0058694, IMG submission 55041) | Agave microbial communities from Guanajuato, Mexico - Or.Sf.rz | ecosystem: Host-associated > Plants > Phyllosphere > Phylloplane/Leaf | place: Guanajuato, Mexico | collected 2012-05-30 | reverse complement strand
GGTTTGCATGCCGCGTCCATGAACGCCCGGGCGCGCTTCCATAAATCTCCGGGAAGTGCTCGGTCGATGCGGATGCTGGCCTCCCGTTTGACCACCCGAGGATCGTTCACGGCCTTCCACGGGTTGCCGGCCAGATACCGGACGTCGACCAGCCACGTGAACGCCGCACGTAGCGCCCGGGTCGCATAGCGCTGCGATTCTGGTGTCAGTGCGTCGGTCGCGAAGGGCCGCCAGCGCGGCGAGCCGCGCGGCGCCCTAGGCCCGACAAAGGAAGAGGAGGGGAGAGCGAGGAAGTCCTTGTACGCCTCGCAATCCTCGACCGTCAGCGCACTCATTGGCTTGCCCCTTACGGTGACCGCCCACAAGAGAAAGCGTTCTAACTCCTTTCTGTAAACCCGCAGCGTTTTTTGCTGATCCCGATAGCGGTTGAGGTAGGCGCGCACCGCGTCCAGATCGTTGCACGCCTGGATGAACGGGAAAGCGTTAGAACGGTTAGCGCCGGTTGTGCCGGAAAGAGCGGCGCTGACGGTCATCCGTTCGAGCGGCACCAGTGCGCGGCGCGGCCCATCAACGACCACTAAGTCGGCCCCGACGAGGGGGTCCTCAAGTTCCACATCTGCGACCACGCGCTCACCAATCGACGCCTCGTGCTGCCGTAGCCAAGCGACGATGTGCCGGGCCCGGCCCGCACCGATGCGCGGCACGGGCCGCCACCAGCTGCCTCCGCGCCGGTTACAGAACGCCACCAGATCGCCCAGCGTCCTGATCCCTTCGCCCTTCAGCCGGAGTGACACCAGCGGACGAAACCACATGCCGACCGGATGCTGGGCATCGGGCCGGGCGACAGCAAGCGCTGCCGCCTGCTCGACCATTCTCAGCGTGACCGAGCTAAGCCGTGCGCTGCCGTGCGCACGCGCTGACGCTTTGAGGTGATCGGCGAGCACCGGGGATCCATGCTCAATCGCGAGGTCCACCAGATCGGACTGCATCTGTCGCATATACGTGCTGACCCATCCGGCGGTGGGCGCATTGCCATCGCTGTCCTCGCTGAAATACAGGCGCGCGATAGTCGCCGGCGGCACGCGCTGCACGAACGCACGTAGCGCGGTGAAGTCAGTGCGGCCATAGGCGCGCGTGAGGGTGATAGGAAGCGACCGGTTGGCCATGCAACAGTTGAAGCGGAAGTAAGTGGCTGGAAGGCCCACAGGGCTTGAGGTTGAGTGTCGCAACCCCGAATTTTGGCCATTAAATGCAGTGATGATAATAGCAGTTATCAACACTGACGAGCGGCAGAATCATGGATTGGTTTCTGCCCGTAGTCACGATCCGCACGTGCCGCCAGCCCTTTGACGTTCGCATCGGACGGAAGCCTGACGCCAGCTGCGGTTGCATGGCGGTGGACCAATGGGGTAGGGTGGCGGCATTGCACACTTGGAAAAGGAACCAGACATGAACAAGCAGGAACTGGTGGACGCCGTCGCCGCGGCAACGGGGCAGAGCAACGCGGCCGCCGCGGCCGCGATCGACGCCCTCATTGGGACCGTGACGAAGGCGGTCACGGAAGGAGACGCCGTTCAGCTGGTCGGCTTTGGCTCGTTTTCGACCGGAGCACGCGCCCCGCGCGTGGGGCGTAATCCTTCTACCGGCGCCGAAATCCAGATTCCGGCGGCGAAGACCGTCAAGTTCACCGCGGGCAAGGCGTTCAAGGAGGCGGTCAACGCGCGGTGACAAGTTCGGGATCGCGCTGGGCCTCCATGCGGGTCCACAGCGCCACATTAGGCGCGAGAACGAGTCAACGCGGGACGGTCACTGGCACCCGGACGAAAATGAAAGGGAATGAAAAGTTGTGGCTTTCATACCCTTCATTTCTGGACAGATGCTTTTTAAGAGGCAGCTAAGCGAGTCGGAACAGTGTTGCTCGCTTCTGCAGGATGCCCGTCGCTGGGTTAGAGGGCGGTCAGTTATCGTCCGACCGGGCCGGAAGGTGCTCGTGCGGAGCGGGCTCGGCGGCGTCGGCGTCGGGAACTTGGTCGTCAGAAGAGACGGGTGCCGTGCTGGGTGGCGCTTCGCCCGTCGCACCGGGCGATGGCCGTGCGGGATCGGGGACGGGATCGGAAGGATCGGTAGACATACAGGGCTCCTGAGGTGACGGACGGCGTCTTTAGCAAGATAGGCGGCTCAGCGAGACAAGGGAGCAGAACTGGCCGGCAGTGAAGGAGCGGATAGTTGTGGCTATCCGCCCCTTCGTTTCTGGACATAATAGGCACTCGACGGGATCCACGTATGGTTTCGAGCTCCGATCGGCTAACACCCACCGATAGGAGTAACTGACAAGCGGTCCATGCATAGCGACTACATTTGTTTTTGTCGACGAAAGTGGGGATCACAGCCTGACGTCCATCGACGAGGCGTATCCGCTGTTTGTACTGTGCTTCTGCATCGTCGAGAAAGCGGCCTACGCCGATGCGATCGTGCCGCGGATCAAGCGGCTCAAGTTCGACACCTTTGGGCACGACTGGGTGGTGCTGCACGAGATTGATATCCGGCGAAAGCGCGGGGCGTTTTCGAAGCTCGGCAAGGGGTCGCGCGAGACCTTCCTCGAGGCGCTGACGCAGATCATCGCCGACGTGCCGATGACGGTCGTGGCGGTTATGATTGACAAGCGCCGGCTCGCACAACGCTACACGAACCCGTACAACCCATATCACATTGGCATTCAGTACGACGCGGTCGGCTGGAAATCAGGCAGGTCACTACCGCGGTGGCACGGTCGAGATAAGCTCTGCGACCGGCTTCGCGTGGCGCCCCCGGCGGATGGGGCGGTTGCAAGCGCGAGAGCCTTGGCACCAATGGGCGGCGGGGCATTTGGGTACCCGTCAGCGCGGCGCCTCACCTTGTCAGGACGCAGTCACGCGGAGTAGAGCGCCGCACCTGCCGTGCTGAAATCGGCGTCGCAACAGTGTCTGCTATCGCAGGGTTTGTCATCGTGGTCCCGTTCACTCTGAGCACGGCGCAAATCGATCGCGCACGTGCGCAGCCGTCGTGAGGCATGGGAACAACGCCAAAGCCTTCGGCCGAGAATTGGTACTACAATTTGTACCTGCAGAAAACGGAAAATATAGCGTTTCACTACGCGTTCGGGGAATGCGTATTGAATAATTGAACTGACGCGTAGCTGTGCCAAAGAGATGAAACACGAAAAAATAAAGAGCGCCTCTAAGCCGACAAGTCCAATCAATCTCCTGCGGGGAGCGATTGGGCAGAAAAATTCCAAACACCTGAAGGTCGCCCTTGACGCGTTCAAGACGGAGGGGGAGACGAACGCCTTTAGCCGTGCATATTTGCTCGCATCGTCCAGCCCGCACTTTAGCGGCGTATTTCCCGCCGCGAAAAACGTCACAAATCAGGGCAGCTTGGGCGTCGCCAATTCATTGGAAGTCGGTTCTCTGTCCCGCGAAGTACAGTGGGCAGCGGTCGTCATCCATTACCGAAGGGAGACTCTCAACCTCTTTGTTCAGCACAGAGCGGCATTCTTCTCTGCGTTCGTGGCCGGAAGGTTTGACGTGGCTGCTGGTGCGCTTGACGCCGTTGTCGATGATTGCGGACATTCTTCGTGGGAAATTGAGAACCGCGTCGCACTGTTGACCGTTTCTGGCGGATTTGAGAAGCAAAAAAAATATGTTCAGCAATTGACGAGAGAGCGTGGCCGTTCAAACGTCTCGTTCATAACTACACTTTTTGGTGAGCGCAACGAGCCTAGGGTTACGGCCAATGCATTTCAGCAGCAGTTTCGGAATCGCTCGAAAACTTGGCAGGTCGACGAATCGCAGAAGGCGTACTTCTCCTACAAGCTGACGAATCGCATCGACTCAAGCGAAAACTCTTATTCCGCGATCCTGGCTCACGAGGGTACTTGGTCGATCATTGACCTGTACGAATCACTGCTCGAAATCCTTCGTCGATCAAAATCGGAAAAATTCTTCGTTGGCGAAATCGCCTTCACGGCGCTCGATTTCTTGGATGTGACGGATCGGAGGATCGGTCAGTTAAGGGAGTTCCTAGCTGATACTGACGAGGGGCACGGATTGAAGGCTTGCAATCCATCGTTGGCGCTCTTCCATGCTGGAAAGTTCCCTGAGGCATTGGCCGCGGCCCGCAACGAAATAGAAGCCGACGCTTGTGATTTGACGGCGGTGCAGACGTATGCCAAGTTGCGGAACGAAGTCGAGGACACCGAGCCGCTGGCCGGCTGGCTGGCTGCAAGCGTAGAAAGAGCGCTTTCCAGCATTTATCTAGGTACTGGTGACACAGCGCAAGCGGCCGATGAGCTGGTGAAGTTGTCAATCAATCTCCGTCATGCCGAGTTCGCGCAAGAGCTAACTCTTCCTATCACTGGACTGACAGACAGAGGTGTCGCCGAGCGTAAGCTACTGGTTCGGTCGTCTACAGTTTATCGCGCGTCCCCGTTCCGGTCGGCGCATCACATGGAACTGTGGAAGCCGGATAGCGAATGGACGCCTGACGCACGTGCATACCATGCAGCCGAAGCTGCAATGTCGCGCCAAGACTGGGCAGAAGCTCTGCGAGAGACGTCCTCGCTCGAAAAGTCCGAACTTCGTTTCTATCGAACGACTGCCGCGTACCTGTCCGCCCACCTCTCATTGAAGCTTCTCCGGACGGAGGAGGCCCTGCAGAAGGCTGTCGAATTATTCGTGGAAAACCCGGCTTCAATAATTTTTACGCCGTTGATACAAATTAGTCGAGCGAATACATTTCGCGACTTGAAGTCTATGGAGTCCAATGTGGCGTTGGCGTGCGCCTTCTACATATTCGCACTGCATACCGGCAGCAGCGAGAAAGAGGTCGCTTTAAAGGTTGCGTGGAAGAAATATCTCGCAAGTCGCGGTGTTGATCGGCCATCCTCGCTAATGGCAGTACCCAGCTTAGCGGTCACAAGCTTGGAAGTCTTTTTTCTAAGCCAGGTATGCAAGCAAGAGACAATGGAGCTCGGTGGAGCGTTCTCTAAGCAGATGGATCTTGACCGTGAGCGCATGAAGATTTGCATCGCGCTTGCGCAGGTCGACAGCGGGAGTCTTACCTCATACGACAATGAGATTGTTGAACTGACGCGGCGGATCAGCATTGAAGAGGGCGTGCAGTATTTGGAAAGCAGCCGCGTCTTCGTCGACGAAATTGGCATACTGAGTTGGGCGAAAAAGAATCTGCAATCGCAATTTCTTCGCTACAAGGATTATCTAAAAGCGGGGATGTTTTCCTCTGCCAGGGAAATCGAGAGAAAAATCGTTAAGCTGGCAGTAAAGTCAAAGAACCGCAAAGCGGCTATCGAGAGCTATCTTGATGATTATGACGTCTCGGCCGAGTCTCTACTAGAAGAGATCGTTGTTCGCTTGGCGGACGCATTCTTATCGCGACCTCGTTTCGGCCTTGACGCATTTCTCAGTTCACGTGTGAGGCACGGTAGCTTCGTTGGGTACTTAAGAGGACCCTTAGAACTCAAGCACTTCATCACGAAAAAAAATTCGTCAACCGGAAGATACTTCGAAAACGATTTCATTCTCAATGAGTGGGGCATTGTCGCTGTAAAAGAGCGCAACAATGTGAACAGCAAGTTGGTTCACTTCAGTACCTACGTTGATTCTTTGCTTGACGACGCAGTGAGCAAATTCTTGCACGTCCGCAGCAAGGCTCGACCAGAGGGTATGGTGGCGTTTTCTGGGGATGCCGGAGGTTTGGGCTTAACAATTAAGCGTTGGCTGCTGGTGCTGAAGAGCACAATTGATGAAGATTCAACGCTCGAAGAACTTGTTAACCACTGCATTCAAAACTTGTTCTGGCCGTCTGTGAAGCTGTCATTGGATCGACTTCAGAGCTATGTGAAGAATAACTTGGGACACGAACTTACATATGCGATAGACAGCCTTGCTGACGACGTGCGTCCTATCCTTGACGAGTCGAACAGGTCTGCGCTTTTGCGGGATCGCTATTATGTGAAACAGGACATCAAAACTGCGATAGACCGCGTTGCTCAATGGTTTGATGCACCGAAAGACAATACGCAGATGCTTCACATGTCACTCCCTCGTGCGATAGAGATTGGTCTTGAGTCTACCAAAAACGCACGTCCGAGCTTCAACCCGACCGTTCAATGGGAGGTCGACCCCGGGAACACTCTGGAGGTATATGGTCCCGCGATAGGGATGGTGAACGACATCGCGTTCCTGATTTTTGCAAATATCTCTAAGCACTCGGGGTTCGAAGAGGCGGACCTTGATGAGCTTAGCGGACCTCGCATTAAGGTCATCGTAAGAGTCGACGAAAATTCCATTGTAATGGACGTGCGTAGTGAAATATCGTTGCGGAAAGATTTGGCCGAAGTCCGAATCGGTATCGAGTCCGCTGCTTCCAAGATAGCCAATCGCGAGTTCGATAGTGTGACGCAGAACAATAGTGGAACGGGCTTGGTCCGACTTGCGATCATGTGTGAGCAATTTGAAGGCGAGCGGTCCGAGTCGCTACATTTCGGGCTCGCAGATGAGAGGACTTTTTTCGTTCGAGTTCAGATTGCGCGCGGCCTCATTGACCCAATAAGACAAATAGAGCTGGCCGCATGATGGAACTTCTGTTAATTGAAGACGATGAGCCAAAGCTGGTTCAGGTACTGGACTTTTTGGAGTCTGCGTATAAGACAGCGCGAATCACCGTTTCAAAGTCGCTTAACTCCGCATGTAGGCAAGTTGATGCCCGACCCTTCGATGTGATTCTCCTTGACATGTCGATTCCGACATTCGACGGCGGAAAAACCGCTAATGCGTCCGGACGTCAAAGGACGTATGGCGGAAAGGATTTCCTAATGTATATGTGGGAAATGGAGTTCGAGGCGCCCGTCATTGTAATTACGCAATTTAAGGATTTTCCGGGTGACGATGGAACCGTCAATATGCCGGAGCTCCACGATCAAATGAGGCGAGAGTTCGCCTCTCTCTATCGTGGCTATGTATACTTTGAGCATAATAGTGATGCTTGGAAGAGCGGACTTGAGAGATTGCTAAACAAATGTTAAGAATTCTGGTTGTAGATGACAAACCAACACGCTACGAAGCCTTTCGGGCGAACATAATCGGTCGATACGCTGGGGAAGACCCAGTCGACCTCGCGACGAGCGTTAAAGACGCGTTGCATCGCCTTGCAGAGGCTCGATATGACATTGCGATTATTGACATGCAGCTGCCTGCGACTGCGTGGGACCGCAATCCGTCTCCGACAGGCGGGATCGACTTGTTGGAGCATTTGCGCGAAGATGACAGTCTCTATACGCCGAAATTTGTCATTGGTATCACGAGTGCAACGGACGACGATTCTCGAGTTTCCCAATTTTTCGAAAATTCGCCGTGGGTGCTTATTCGAGACTCATCGGCGAGTTCAGATTGGGAGTCACGACTATTGCAGCTTGTGGCACATGCGGATGAGGTGGAAAAGGCACGAAGGCAGCTTGTATATAAGACCGACGTTTGCCTAATAACAGCTTTGCCCAATCCTGAGTTCAAGGCACTCCTGAAGGCGCCATTCGCCTGGGATGCTGATCCTGTCTTCATTGATAGCAATACCTCCGTACGTTCGGCCTCGCTGGAGACGGCGGATGGGCGAAAGCTTTCCGTTATCGCCGGATGTTCAATGCGCATGGGCAGCACGGAGGCCGCGCTATTATCGCTGAAGCTTATCGAGGAGTTTCGACCTCGTATTTTGGCGATGACCGGAATTTGTGCGGGCGTGGAGAAGAAAACCGCATTTGGTGATCCTATATTGGCTTCGAAAGTATGGGATTGGACGAGTTCTAAATGGGAAGTAGATGAGAGGGGGGGTGAACATATTCTGCCCGCACCTGACTATATTGAGCCCCCGAGTGAGGTCATTTCTCGGTTTCGCCTGCTCAGCGAAGATGCAGACTTTGCACACAAAGTGCGAGAAACCTGGCCGGCATCGGCACCGGAGACAGTGCTTACAATGCGCGACGGGCCTTGCGCGAGCGGCCCGATCGTGGTTGCCGACGGTAAGACGTTAAGTGAGATCAAGGACAAGCAGAATCGGGACGTGCTTGCGCTTGAGATGGAGACGTATGGAGTTTATTGCGCCGCTCGCAAAGCGTCCCAGCCCCGTCCAATTACGTTCAGCATTAAGTCGGTGTGTGATTTTGCTGATCCAAGAAAGAACGACGCGATGCAGAAGTACGCTTCCTATACGAGCGCCATGACAATGTACGAGTTTCTAAGGCGGTACTCCACGGATCTGACCAAAGCGTTGAAGTGATAAGTAAGGGGCATTCCGTGGCCGCATGGACAGAGGTGTGAGCTTGCCCCAAAAACGGATCCCTTGCTGAGCGGTAAACTCACGCAAGGACAAAACCTTCATGACAAGCAAGGCAAAGCGAGCGCAGTACACTAATTCGGTCTACCTGTGTCCATGATTTCCTTTACAGGCACAGTGACATATGGTGCCCCGGCGAGAGCATGGCGACACCTTCGCAGGCGTCTACGTCGCCACGGTCGGCCGGTTACCGTGCGTCAGTCGACCGGGGCGGCAAGAACGGGCTAAGGCGCGGAGATGAAGTACTCGCTCGACAAGTACAACTAAATTGTTCAGGGCCGGCTTTGGCTCAAGACGACACCGCATGTGTTGCGCCAATTTGATGTTTTCGGGCGTTCAGTGTGATCGGCAGAGAGTTTTTTTACACGGACTTCAGTAATCGTAAAAATCGGCCGATAAGGATAATCAGATTTTGATGACACTTTGGATCGTCTTCCCGGTGAATATGAAAAAAGCTGAAATAATTGGAATCGTTGGTCTGGTCGCTACTGTTGTTGGAGGGTTGTTCGCTGTGCTGGCTTTCATCGGCATGTACCATATCGCCGCAAAGCAGGGCGCTTTCGAAACATCAAACGTCGAACTGGGATTCGACAATGTCACATTTCGTGACGGTGACAACATTCAGGTCTTCCTCGGCGTTAGCGACAAGCTTCGTGACACGGACGACGTGTTGCTCCCTGTCGAATTCAAGGTCAGAAACCGGGGCGACAGGGTTCTTGATGACGTTCTCGTCAGTTTCGCGTATGACAAGCGGAGTAATCGGGCCGCCATTCCCATCCTTGACCAGTACATGGGGCACCACGGAGCAGTTACCTCTGAATATCGCTCGCATGAAACAAATTCATCTGCCGAGGCGGACTATTCCAACTTCAAGTTTCGGAAGCTGAATGTTGGTCGAAGCCTCTCGATCGGTGATGGGGCCTATGCGTACCGCGGCAACGAACTGTCCGGGGTCCCGTTGCTGTCCTCGCTTGGTGCTGACGTCACAGGGACTCTCGATGCAGCAACGCTAAGACGTCAGAAGTTTGCTTTCAAGTACAGGCTCGTCGAACTCGATTCGGACGAGAAGCTTGTTGCGTGGTTCCAGAATTACTATGCGAAATACACGGCTATTGAGATCCGGGAGAAGATGGGATTCACGGCGTACTTGTGGAAGCTGTTGTACAGACGCGGAGACGTGACGGCATATCTAATCCACCCGGACTACGCGGCGTTGGACGTCGACGGAAAGCGACTATGGATGCCAAAGAAAGACTATACGTCGCTTCAGAAAGTCGTCTTCTATCCGTTTAGCTGGTCCCTGCTATTTGGTTGAATGTGCGACAAATGCTCGCGAAATACGCCGTGCAGGATGGGCAAATGGGACGGGTTGCGGCGCTTTAGTCGATTGCGGCACTGTACGAAGCGGTTGAATTCATGTCAACGATGGAGAAGCGGGTCGGTTGGGCAGGGTGGCTCATCTTCGTCGAGGTTGTACTCATGGCGACCGGCATGTCCATCTCCGCGGGAGGGGCGGTGACGAGCACAAGTAAAGTGTGCGCCGATCAACGTTGTCAATCATCCCTGACGTCTATCTAAGGGGGCGGGCGCAGAGTGGCCCCGCATCGAATCAGACTTCATCCTCTTCGATGAAGCCCAAAACAACGACGGCATGATGCTGTGGCTCCTGGACCAGCAACGCACGCTCAGTCGATTTTTGTTGGAGACCGTACCAGCAGACCCACGAGTGGCGCGGAGCAGTGAACGCGATGGCCCAGATCACCGCACGGGAATACGCGCTGACCGGGTCGTTCGGCTTCGGTCCCGCTATCGCCACGCTGGCCAGTCGCCTGCTTGCTTTGCTGGGAGACTAGATACTTATTCGTGGGCAAGATGCAATCGGCTCGATAGGAGTCGATGAGCCTTTGTTGGCTCCCCCGTCGGTGCAATCCTGTGCCGCAAGAACGTGTCGGCAATCCGGAACCTGGCCGTCAGCGTCGAGGCAGGGCACCGACCGTCTGTTGGATTCTGCCAGCATGCCGCGCACGCCAGCAGCCACCCACACGCGCGTTCCAGAAGGACGATCAATCAGGCAGTCGATCGTCGCATGAGTTTCTGTTATGCGAGAAGTGCATAAATATGGCGTTGACGGTCCAAATTAGCGCCCCTAAATTCGATGGGTGGACTCCAAAATTAACTCCGCTCCCCCGTACTTTTCATCGTTTGAGGTCGTTATGCATTCTTCCCAGCCCCGTTCCCATCGAGAACTTGTGGACAGCCGTGTCCCGGGGTTCGGTATGGTAGGTGAGTTATATGGACGAGATGATGTGCTCGAAAACCGTAAGCCGAAGCAAAGTTGTCACCGCCGAATCGCCACTAAAAGAGGTCGGCGAGGCTCCGAGTTGACAACATTACTTCGGTGTGCGGCGAAGCAATGTTGTCACTTCGCATGAGCGCGCATTAAATTCGTCAACCTCCGTTCGTTCTAGACCATGGAATCCTCACGCAGGCAGTGCAAATGGTTAACGAAATGCGAAGTTTTGAACCGCTCACGTTGCCGCGTCCTCGCGGCGCACATCGTTACGACGTATTCAGTCCGAAGCTGGGACGGCGCCTGACGCTATACNGGCGCAGCGCCTTCGAAGCATGGTTGATGCTCGAGGCGGACCCTCGTACAAAGACGTTCTGTGAACGGCCTGGCTTCATATCAGTTGATGNCCAACGTTGCATCGCAGATTTCTGGACAAGGTCCGANGATCGNGAATGCCTGGTACTGCTATCAGAATCGACTATGGCGACNGATTTCCCGCGAACCTGTGCGGACTTCGATCAGGAAGCGCTGGATGTAAGGCGCATTGATGCGGCAGAAAGGGCCGCTGCGCGGGTCTGGACTGCAAACTGGCAGCGCATACTGCCTGTGATTGTCGCGGCGCGTGGCCTCGTCAGGCCTTCGCTGCCCGGCGCGATCGAGCGTTTCGTCGCTTCACCTCAGTCTCTGATGGCGATAGAGCGCGAGTTTTCAACGGGCGATCCCTCTCTTGTGCGCGCAGCAGTGTTCGAACTTCTGCACCGCGGTCAAATCCAGGCGCCGGAATTACACACCGAAAGCCTCTCGTATCTCACGCGCTTCCTGTCGATTGAGTCCAAACCATGAACCGCCGAAGATCTGAATTGCAAACACTGGATCTCGCTTCGTGGCCAACCGTCGCATGGACAGAATTGGACGCCATAGAACACAATCGCGTCAGGAGGCATATGGATGCGATCGAGCGCTACGCGAGCGGTGAAACAGTGCGCGATATCGAGACCACTACGGGAATCAACCGCAAACAGCTCTACCGGTCCCTCGACAGGGCGCTTTCACTGCACGTCGATGGGCGCATATATGGATTTCGTGCGCTTGTCGCTCATGCGCGCGTGACGGAATATGCACGCATATTGCCCGTCATGTCGCGTAACCAACGGGGCGGCGCTGTCGGTGCGCTTTCGTTGCTTTTCGAGCGATATCCGAGCCTTGCTGCGTGGCTGATCCTGCAGCTCAGACAGCGCCGCGTAACGCTGAAGCAGATACCGTCCGATCAAGGTATCCGGATCAGGTTGAATGGGTTAGCGGCGTTGCATGTAAGATTTTTGCAGGAGTGCCGGCAATTGGGGCTCACGGCCGGCGATTATCCTCTCAACACGGCGGGTCGGGCCATCCGGTCGCTGTCTTCGCGTGTGAAAGCTGAGCTGTTGCGCGGCTTCGGAACAGTCGCCAGAGCTGCCGGTGCTACGCATCTGAAGGGACTGCCACAATCCGACGATGCTTCCGCTCCAGCGGCAACGCGGCCGTATCAGGTTGTCGAATTCGATGGTCACCGGCTCGATGTGCGTCTGAAGGTCGTGGTCGGCGATCCGCTCGGATTTGAGCATGAGTTCGAGATTGAGCGCGTCTGGCTGCTGGTGATCATCGATGTCTGCACGCGCGTCGTGCTTGGCTATCATCTGGCACTGACCCGCGAATACAGTCGTTACGACGTGATCAAGACGATCGAGAATGCGCTCCAACCGCGGCCGGTGCGCGCCTTCACCATCCCCGGGCTGACGTGCCAGCCGCAGGATGGTTTCGCGTCGCAGCGGCTGCCGGAGCTTGCCTACGTCAGCTGGGAATGCATGAGGCTGGATAATGCGAAGGCAAACCTGGCGGGAGAAACGCTGGCTGCACTCTGCGAGTTCGTTGGCTGCGCCGTCAGCGCAGGGCCAAAGTACAGTCCCGACGAGCGTCCGTATATCGAGCGATTCTTTGGCACGATCGCCAGCAGGCTGTCGTCGCGCCTGCCCGGCTACACGGGCTCGCACCCTCGCGATCTGCGCCGAGCGCTGGCAGATCCGAAAGGTAATCTCCGCCTGTATGTCTCGCTGGATGAGATCGACGAGCTGATGGCTTACGCGATTGCGAGCTATCACGGGACACCGCACGGCGGCCTGAACGGCGCGACGCCGCTCGAAGCGATGGAATTTTTCGTTCGTGAAAGAGGGCAACTGCTGGCCTGGTTGCCCGAGGTGCGCCGGCGCACGTTATGTCTGATGCAGTCGGCGCGGCACTGCCGTGTACGAGGCTATCTTGCGCTCGGCGTTCGCCCCCACATCAATCTGTACGGCGTTCGCTATTCCAACATTATTCTTGCGAACAGCGCGCATCTGATTGGCCAGTCGCTTCTTGTCTACATCAATGCTGACGATCTTCGCTGCGTGCGCGCTTTCCTCGCAGATGGCACAGAGCTCGGCGTTCTTGACGCACAAGGTGCCTGGCGGGTGCTGCCGCACAACCTGACGTTGCGGACCGAAATCCTCAAGGCGAGGAACAGCAGGAACTCAAAGCATGCGCAAGCGGAGAATCTGATTGACGCTTACGTGAAGACCAAAGTCGCAGCCGCAAGAAAGTCACGTCGGGCCGCCTCGGATGTGGCGCGCACGCTGCGCCTTCTCGCCAATGCGCCGACGGCCAAAACGCCGACGGGCGCGCTAGCACCTGATTCAGCCCCCGGACCGTTGTTAGGGAAGGCACCGGAGGTAACGCACATTGCTTCCGATACGCGAGCCGCCGACGAAGCGGTTCGCCCGCGCAAGCTTGGAATTGGTACGGGGCAGGTTTTCTGACACGTTCATAACGTGTGGTATCCGGTTGCTATTCACAGGAGAGAAGCATGTCGCTTCAATTTCCGCGTCCAGTCGATCCGTCGCTACACCCGCTTGTCACCGGAAACTACCGGATAGCCACGCCGGCTATCGAATCATTTTACGAACTCGTTCTGAGCTGCCTTCGTTACCGTGTGACCGGTGCGCTGATTTACGGCGCGCCGAGAATCGGTAAGACCCGTTCGATAGAATACGTGCGTCTGCTGCTCGCCAGGGAATATCCAAAAGTCACGAGCTATCACGCCCGATGCGAGCATAAACCGCGACATGCAGAAGGTCCGTTTTTCTCAAACCTGCTCGAGGCTGTCGGTGATCATGATCCGAACGCGGGCACCAACCCCGCGAAACGCATGCGGCTCTCGCTGCGCATCCGCGAAGCGGCAGCGCGCGCTGGTAGCGGGACGGTTCTGCTGTTTTGCGATGAAGCGCAACGCTACAACGAGAACGAATACGAGTGGCTGCGGGACGTACACGATGCGCTCGACCGCCAGCAGATCAAGCTGTTCACGTTTCTTGTGGGGCAGCAGGAGTTGCTTGCACAAAAGAGCGCGCTGCAGATCGCTGGAAAAACGCAGATAGTCGCACGGCTGATGGTCGACGAGCTAGCTTTCCACGGGATTCGGAACGTCGAAGATGTCGCTACCTGCCTGAACGGGTATGACCAGACAGCCTATCCTGAGGCCACGCAGTGGAGCTTCACGAGGTTCTACGTACCACAGGCGTTCGATGCGGGTTATCGACTTCTCAGCGATGCGGTCGTATTGTGGAATGCCTTTGAGGCTGCACATCACAAGGCGACGCTCCCTGGGCGGCTCGAGATCCCAATGGAGTCTTTGGCACGGGCTGTCGAAGTGGTGCTCAAGGATAGTGAACTGAGGGATGCTCCCGGATACTGTCCTGAGCCATCGTTATGGGAGCATGCCGTTCGCCGCTCAGGTTATGTCCAGTCACGGCATGCAACCGGTCGCGTGCTCGTTCACGCTTAGGCGCCGCCTGTGCTGATCAAGCCGCGCTTTCCGATCCTCAGCCTCGACGAGCGACGATTGACTCCCGCACTGGGCTACATCTTCGATGCACGATGGCTGCTGCCTGGCGAATCCATTGTGTCAATCCTGTGGAAGCTCTCGCGTGCAAACGGACTGCCGGGGCACGCGCTAGTCCGGCTGATGGGCGCCGACATTGACCCGTACCAAGGCGTTGAACCGATGCGTGACGCCGTCGACGTGAAGCATCTCAGGCGGATGTTGTTACTGCCGGGGAATGTATTGCGCGTTTCACTTCTGGAGGCGGGCCTGCGGGGTAGGCATCACGCCGTCTTCCGTTACTGTAGGCAATGCATTTTATTCGGTCACCACAGCGTGACGTGCCAGATGCTTAACGAAAACCGCTGTCCCGCTCATCGGCAGAAGCTGGAGACAGGATGCCACCGATGCGGGAGAGACACCCCCTACATGCTCAACGCGAGTCTGGTGGGCTCACCGTATCAATGTGCGCAATGTGGCGAGCGTTACGCAGCCCAGTCACCTCCAACTTTCGCAACGAAGCCGGCTATGCGGAAGGAGCATCGAATCGCTATCGCCCGCCACTTCCACCATCGGATGTCGGGCAGCTTTCGGCTCGGGGAAGGGTGATGTCAGTCTGAAGCTCGTCACATGGGCAAGGCAAATACGTCGTGAGCGAAAAGCTGCGATGCGCTTAAGCTAGTCCGGAAAATACGCAAAAAGCAGATGTTGACAACATTACTTCGTTTCCGGTGACAACTTTACTTCGCTCTACGGCTAGCAAATTAGCGATCTTCAACAACACCGGCGCATGGCGCTATCCCGACGCCAATTTCACCTTCGTTCACCTGAAGCGCTTCGCGCAGACGCTGGAGCGTGGCCTCTTCGACGCGTTCTTCATGGCCGATCATCTCGCGGTGCTGAACATGCCCGCTCGACGCGCTCAAGCACAGCCTCACGGTAACGTCGTTCGAACCGTTGACGTTGCTGCCCGCGCTCGCGGCAGCCACCGAAAAGATCGGTCTCATAGCGACCCCATCGACCACCTTCGACGCGCCGTACCACGCCGCGCGACGTTCCGCGTCGCTCGATCACATCAGCGGCGGTCGGGCAGAGTGGAGCAACGTGACCACGTCCAATCCCGACGCCGCGCTGAACTTCGGTCTCGCTGAACGCAGATGTACGCTCGCTGGACTGCAACTGCCTAGTCGAACGACGATCGGACGGCAATGGGCAGCAAGTAGTATCAGAAAAGATGGCGAACGCCAATTGCAGCACCGAACTGATTCTTTCCCGTGACTCCGGTCGGAGCGGAGTTCTGTAATCCCAACATGGCCAGCTTGTTATTCTTCACATAGCCGACGAACGAATATAGCGATGTGGAACGA
>Ga0058694_1000679_pt1 | contig 15930 bp, 15 predicted proteins | sample AgamicOrSfrz_FD_55041 | JGI IMG/M metagenome (GOLD analysis project Ga0058694, IMG submission 55041) | Agave microbial communities from Guanajuato, Mexico - Or.Sf.rz | ecosystem: Host-associated > Plants > Phyllosphere > Phylloplane/Leaf | place: Guanajuato, Mexico | collected 2012-05-30 | reverse complement strand
CGATAACCGTAGCAACGGTGATTGAGTTCGAAGATGTCCGCGATGACGCGACGCGCGTCAGCATGCCTGTCAGCGACCAACAGCCGTGCACGGTGATAGAAATAAGAGCTACGGGCAAGACCCAAAGCGGCTAGCAATTCTGCCAACGCATAAGTCTGTTTCAGGGAATCAACCAGCTTCGCCTTCTCCCGGTTGCCCAGGAGTTGCGGCTTGATGCCCATCCCTTTTTTTATCAGTTCGTTCGCCTTCTTCAGAATATCGTGCTCAAGCTGCAGCCGTCGGATGTCGCGTTGAAGCGATAGGATCTGTTGTTCCAGCTGCGCACGCTCATGGTCCGATGCTGGTTTCTTTTTGCGTATCATGGATGCGGGAACCTCTTGACCGAGTAGCTGATTCTTCCTGTTATACAGCGTGGGCCGGCTCGCACCGGTGTTCTCGGCAACCACGCGTGCGCTTTGCTCTCTGGTGCACAGTTCAATGACTGCTGCCTGCTTCACGTTTTGTGACTTTGGAACGCTTCCAACGGCTCGGCCAACAATACGTTTTCTGATTTCTGGACACGATTCTTCGACCCAGGCTGCGAGAGTCTCACGACTCGGATAACCCAACGCCCGCAACGTTGCGGCAGCACAGCGGCCCTGACTCAAGTAATGACCAACGGCCACCTTTTTCTGCTCATCCGAATGCTTCGGCCTCGAACGGACATAGCCCGCCCGTAGATCGTGGCAGTGCTCGTATTCGAGATGCCTGGCTTTGAGAGAATTCTTGGTCGGGTGGCCCAGCTGCCGGATGGTGGCTCCGATGCGCTTGCCCAGCTTCAAGTAAAGTCGAACCGCTCGAATGCGATCTTCGTATGAGAACATGAACTACCACCAGGTAGTCCAAGAATTTGTCCGCCCCCCAAACGCTGGTTCAAGCAGTAATGCAGGGCGCCTGGCAAATGCCTAGCTTCCCTGCCGTGTCGACATGCGAGCTCACTCCCGGACTACACCGGCAATGCGCGTTGCAGACGGACCCCGTCGAAAAAGAAGATCTACGTAGGTGGCAGTAGGAGATTGCGCTGGGCAGGTAACGATTCGTAGAATGCATCCATCGTCCACACGGCCCGCGCACCCACTTCGCCGACCAGTGGATCAACGTATCGTACGGTGGTGGTCGACCAGTCCAAAGGGTCACTGCCAACCATTCCAACGAGCACCCGCGCGTGGGGACCGGTGGAGAGCTCGCTCATTCCGATGACGATGACCGGTCCCGACGCGAGTCGGTCAGCCCACTAGGCGAGCGATCATGCCACTACGTTGAATTGTGCAACCTAGGGGGGACGACTAGGCGTAGCTTTGAACATGAAACGAATCGACGCGCGGGGTCTTGTCGAAGAGTAGGGCTTGCCGTGAATCGGCAAAATACTCAGGCCAGACAGGAACCCCCGAGCCATTCGGATCGCCACGCTCGACGAAATTCAACACCGCCGACTGGAACGCATGGGCTACCACGCGCGCTGCCCCAACGTCGAGATCGCGCAGCATCGCGGCATCCGGCCAATCTTCGAAATTATCGAACAGGAACGGAAGGTCCAGACAGTGACATGCGCCGACCCGGTCCACTTTTGATCGCCATGCGAACTCGTACATGAAGCACCTGCCGCCTTGACTGGCGAGTGCATCCGCAAGTCTTCGGGTCGGTTCTCGAAAGATCCGGTCGGAGACGAACTGAAGCAGATGTTCGTAGGGTCCCGCTTCAGGACGCTGGTGGCGTCTTCTCTCATATATGACTGCGCCATCTTCACCTAGAGCGGTCTCGAATCGTTTGCTCGCCTCCGGGTCGCCTGCTTCCAACACGGCCTTGTCGTGCGAGAAGAACGCACCCATCTCGTCCGGTAACGTGCCGACCAGGAACGGCATGCGTGAAGAACGCGCAGCAACAGCCGCGATCAGGTCGGCCGGCAGTTCGTCGGATCGAAGCGGCAAGAACGTCTCCGGGATATCCGCGAACACTGGCCTCGCGCGTGCCAGTGCTTGTTGACCTTCGAGTAACTTTTGGACGGGCAATCGCCGCAATGCTTCGACGTCGGCTGGCAGGTCGAGTAATCCGCAATAGTGTTGCGCGAGCGCGGCCGCGTCGTCGGGTAAAGCCGGCGCGATCGACCCCGGAAAACTGAGCAAAATCATTTGCGCGAACAGATCGCTGGCCTCTCCCCATGCCGACAACGCCGCCGAGTACCACGCCCCCGCAGATTGCCCGCATAGCGTGATTCGGGACGCGTCTCCGCCGAATGCTGCAATATTGCTGTTGATCCAGCGCAGCGCCGCGCGCAGATCGTGCAGTGCCATACTGCCGGTCGTCTGACCGGGCAGATAAAGATTGCCAAGCGCGCCCAGCCGGTAATTCACTCCCACCACGATCGCCCGGCCGCTACGCGCAAGGCTGTCGCCGTGATACCAAGCAAGCGGCGCACCTCCGGTCAGCCAACCGCCGCCGTGGACCCACACCAGGACCGGAAGCCCCTCCCGAGGCCCTTCCCTCGCCGCCCAATCTCGCGATGGCGTCCATATGTTCAGGCGGAACGCGTCTTCCGATTGAAGGTTGAACCCGGGTGTCGTCCCCATTACCACCGTGAGGCGGCTGGGCGTCTGCGGAAACACCGGACCGGCACAACTCGCGTCGCGCACGCCGAGCCACGCAACGGGAGGCTCCGGCAGCGAGAATCGCCGCGCCGCGCCAAGATCTGCAGCGTACGGAATGTCATGGAACGCGTCGACTCCGTCGTTGCGGGTACCTGCGAGCAGGCCCTGCTCGCAAGAGACAGCGGGAGGTGAATCGTNAATCNTCGGCATATTTTTGGGCACNGGTTATTGGTTTGATTCGGCGCTCGTGAGCGAATGATTGGCCACTCTGTCCGCTAGGCGCGATCCGACGTTATCCGCGACGCGATCGAGTTCGACGCGCATCCTCGCCATCGCGGCGCAGGCGAGCAGCAAAGGCGCAGCCAGCAGCATGCAAACCGCGGAGAACGGCCCGCCCCACGAGACGATGAAGCCGATTAACACGGAACCGACGATCGACCCGAAGCGGCCGACGGCCAGCGTCCATCCACCGCCCGACGCGCGCAGCGAAGTCGGATAGAAGACGCCCGAGATGGTATTGATGCAGATAAGGGGACCACCCACCGTCAGACCGGCCATAAAAACAACGCCGGCATACCAGCGCTGTGACTCGAGACAACCCAGCGCGACCATCATCACCACGCCGACGCCGAACGCACAGGCGGCCACCGCGGCGACATTGGAGCGCCTCACGGCCCACGCGAACAGCACCGCGCCGCCGAGCGCTCCGAACTGAAACATCGACGACAGTTGTGATGCGGCCACCATCGACAGCCCTTGCAGGCGCAGATGGGAAGGCAGCCAGCTACCGACTAGGAAAAACACCAGATAGCCGCAAAATTCCGCACTCCAGGTGAGCAGCGTGCCAGCGCGATATGCGCGGGAAAGAAGCCCCACTTGTTTGCCGTCGACCGTGGCGCGCACTTCACCGGCATAGACGAGCGACGACAGGTCGACGCTGGGGAAGACTCTCGTCATCGCGCGCTCGATCGCCTCGCGCGGCCTAGCCCGGACCAGCATGTGACGGGGCGACTCCGGCACTCGCCAGACGAACGCCACTAGCACGACGATCGGCAATGCTCCGCTCAGCGCGAGCATGCCACGCCATTCCACGAAGCCGATCAGCGCGGCCGTCGCGAAGCCCGCCGCAGCCGCGCCGAAGAGGAAGCCGCAGAACGTGGCGGCGAGCATNGCTGAACGCGNCTTGTCCGAGCAGTATTCGGCCACGAGCGCGGACATCACNGGCATCGCNGCGCCGACACCGACGCCNGTAACGAAGCGCCACACAACGAGCTGAGACACCGACATCGCTTCGCTCGAAGCGAGACTGGTCAGCCCAAACCATGCGATAGCCGCAGCGCCGACCCATTTCCTGCCGAGCCGATCANCAAGCATGCCGCCTCCNATGGAACCCAGAAGAATNCCGGCAAGTCCGGTGCCGATCAGCGGGGCGAGCGCAAATTTCGGCAACGACCATTCAACCGAAATGGCGGGTGCGATAAAGCCGACAATCGTCGTATCGAAGCCTTCGATCGCGGTGACCAGAAAGCAGAGGATGAACACTGCCCACTGGCAAGCACCGAATGGCGTGGAATTGAACACTTCGTGAATGGACTGTGCTGCCGCTTGACGAGGTCGATCCATGTAGAACTCTCCAGGATGCTGTTGAGCGTCGGTGCGTNTCATGTTAAAAACGATGCCGGACAGCGACGCGTACCACNANCTGCGTCGGCTTTGACGAAGCAGCCGGNACGTATGTGATAGCGGCCTGTTTGGCCGAACCGCCCGCTTTCATGTAGACGCCGGACACGTAGACATCGGTTCGCTTGGACAACAGATAGTCCGCGTTCAGATCGACGGCGCGGTAATTCGGTGCCGCACCGCTAGCATAGAGCTTGCCGTGTGTGTAATCGAACGCGGAACCGAGCTGGATGTCAGGCCGCACGAACCAGCCCACGTTAGCTTCGTAATTGTCGAAGCTGACATCCGCGCGGTCGAAACCGTTGGCAAACCGCGTGGTCGTGAATTCGAAGCCGGTCGTGACCGGTCCGACCGCATACGACGCACCGGTGCCGATGACTCGCCAGCTGGTCGCCGAAGGCACATACGGGGAGTAGATGATGTTCTTCGGCGCAAGACTGTCGAAGGCCGCCACGAGCGGATTCTTCATGTACAGATACGCGGCGGCGACATACAGCGGCCCGCATGTGTAACTCACGCCCGCCGACGACGTGCTCTGCGTCGTAAATTGCCCCGGCTGGCCGCCGAAGCCATACAGTCCGGCAAACGTAATGCCGTACAGCGTCGGAGTCGTGTACTTTATCGAGTTGTTGATACGTATGCTGCCGCTCGTATTGTCGACGTCGCCCGCGTGCGCGAAATAGATGCCCCACTGCAGGCTCGCGTCGATCCGCGCGAGCATGTCCACCACTTCGTCGTACTGGCGTCCCATCGTGAGCGTGCCGTAGTGGGACGAAAGACCGACGTACGCCTGACGGCCGAACAGGCGGCCATTATTGCCAAGCGAACCGGTCGACGGATCGAAGCCGTTTTCCAGAACGAAGATCGCCTTAGCGCCGCCGCCGATATCTTCCGCGCCACGCAGGCCCCAACGCGAAGCAGACGCCACGCCGCTTTGCATCTGGTACGCCGAGTGGCCGTTCTGGTTGCTTGTATAAGTGACACCTTCATCAACGATGCCATAGAGCGTCACCGCGCGCTGCGCATGGCACGCCACCGAGCCAGAAACGGCTGCAAAACCGAGCAGCGCAAGAGGCACACACTTTTTCATGTCTGGTCTCCACGTCGTAATCAGCACACCAACATTTTTCCAATGCGGTTGGCATGGAGGGACTGTAGACGTCCAAGTCAGGAAACAATAATGAAAAACTGGTGGGCTCACTTAACAAGATGGCCAAGTTGTTTCGCGAGCGTGGCTATCCGCCTGCGTGCGGCATCATGGCCGCGGTTTCGTCCACGAGCAGATCGATGAACGTGTCGCGAAGACGATCGATCTCGCGTTCGCTCCGCCACATCGCGATCAGCGGCCCTACACTCACCGGCATATCGATGGGAACTATCGACAGCCGCCGCGAACGCGCTTCTTCCAACGCAACGCAGCACGGCATCAGCATGACGAAGTCGGTGGCTTGCACCAGCCGCACGTTGACCGGCATCGCGAGGGAAATCATCGGCATGGTCGAGAGCGACAGCCGGGCCGCGGCAATCTCCATCTCCAGCTGCATTCTCACGATGTTCCGTTCGGGCGGCAGAATCCACGTGTACGCCATGAGGTTCGCCAGATCAGGGAAAGGAAGCTCGAGTACCGGATGCCCGACACGCACCACCGCCACGATGCGATCCGGCCCAAGCCCTCTCACGGTGTGGTGTTGCTGCTGACTCGCATACGGATAGCGGCCTACGATGACGTCGAGACTACCTGCCTCCAGCTTCGGAACGAGGTCTTCCATGTTGCCGTCTTCGATCACCAGCGACAGACCGGCCGCCCCGTTGCGCAGACGAATCACTGCCCGCGCAATCGGTTCCCATTGCGCGATCAGCGAAAACACGCCGAGACGCAGCGTGCCCGCGTCGCCTCGTCGGACCGCTTCGAGCGCGTCGTACATGCGGTCCATGTCGGTCAGCACGTTGCGGCCGAACTGAATCAGCGCCTCGCCCGCAGGGGTCGGCTTGGTGCCGAACGGCGTACGGTCGAAAAGCCGCTCTCCGACGACTTCCTCGACTTCGGCAAGCGCTTTCGAAATGGCGGGCTGCGTAATATTCAGCGACTGCGCCGCGCGCAGCAAATTACCCATGCTGGCAATGGCCAGAGTTACTTGGATATGTCGTATCTTGAGGCGTGAGCGAAGCGGATTCATGTCAATTACTCGCAGTGGTTCTTCGGGTCTCGCCAGAATTACAAACTTTTTCGCCGCCGCTATCCGCGCCGCAAGAGTTCTCGTGCGAAAGCGAAGAGCGTGGGCTCTTCGCCTCGCCGCCCGATCAANTGCAACGCGGTAGACGGTCCCACCCGATCGTCTACCGCGGCCGGAACCGTCAGTATGGGCAACCCTGTCAGCGAGAACGGCCGGGTGAACAGGCCTGCCGCATCGGCGGCCTTGACCTCGCTGTCGTTGAGAATTACGCACGCCTCGTCAAGCCCGAGCCCGTTTACCGGCACAGCCGGCGCGACGAGGACGTCAATCTCCCAAGTATCGAAGATCTCGCACACCGCTCTGCCGATACGATCCTGCGAAAGCTTTGCCAGCTCATAGTCGGAGGCTCGGATGAGAGCGCCCGCTGCCAGTCTCTGTGCGACCGCGTCGCTATAGAGTTCGGGATGGTCGCGCAATCTCGCCGTATGATTCGTCGCCGCCTCGAAGGCCGTCAGCAAAGCCGAGGTCGCGACGCTCTCCTCGACGTGCGTCAACACGACTTCCGGACGGTCTGGCCATTGAGATCGAATGTCGGCAAAGGCCGCGCGCACCGGTGTGCTGCTGAAATCGCAATAGTCGCCCGACGCGAACCCAGGCACCGGTTTGCGAAGCGCCTCGGGACGAGAACCGCCCGAATCCAGCGCGAGCCAGACGGATGCGAGGGTGTCCAGCGAGTCGGCGAGAAGGCCCGCGTGATCAAGGCTTTGCGCGAGCGGCATGCTGCCCGCTAGCGGCAGACAGCCGTAGGTCGGCTTCAGCGAAAATATTCCGCAAAAAGCGGCCGGTACCCTGACCGACCCATTGGTGTCCGAGCCCACCGCGAATGGCACGATGCCCGCCGCCACGGCGGCGGCCGAACCACTGGACGACCCACCCGTAATCCGCATGCGATTCAGCGGGTTGAGCACCCGCCCGTGGTGCGGGTTGTTACCGAGAAACCCGTATGCATACTCGTCCATCTGCGCGATACCCACTAGTATCGCGCCTGCGGCGGTCAGTTCGCGCACGAGCCTGGCGTCGTCGTCGGCAACCGGCATCCCGGTAGCGGCGGGCCCGCCTGCCATGGTCTGAACGCCATTTACATCGAACAGACTCTTGATCACATAAGGCGTGCCGGTGAGCGGAGGCACCGCGTGTCCGGCCGCGATGCGGCGGTCCAGTTGCGCCGCCTGGTCGAGTGCGCGCTCGCGCAATACCTCGGAAACGCAGTTCCATTCGTCGGCATCGACGCGATCCAGCACCCGCGCGATCTCCTCTACGATCGTTCCAGTCATGGCCATGTGGTCTAACTGCCTTCCACGGATTGCGGCGCCAACTCGGGACGCCATTGAGCCCGACGCATTCGCGTAATCTCGACACTCTCATAAAGTCCCGCGCGGCGGAAGGGTTCGTTCACCGAGAACGCCTCCGCGTCTGCGCGGCTTTGGACGTTGAGTACGAGCGTGCTGCCCACACGCGTGTCGCCATCTTCCGCGAGCATCGCGCCGCCGAGCACGATCAGTCCGGCGTATTTAGCGAGATACGCGAGATGAGCTTCCTTGTGGGTCGCGCGAAGGTGTGTGGACACAGCAGGATCGTCCCGGCAATAAAGAATGTAGAGCATGGCTTACCTCCAGTCGTCGCCTTCCCATTGCGGAGTTTTGGTCGGGTCGGGCAATATCGCGTTGCATCGATTACAGGTGCGTAGATGCTCGTCGTTGTTGAATTCATGTACATNGCGCTTGAGGTTAGTTTCGATATCCTCGCACCAGAANTACACGCTATNCAGCATGTTTCCGCAGTTCTCGCAGAACCACGCAATTCCGTCTTCCTCGCCCTCGGCACGTGGTCTTTCGATAACCACACCAACACTGCCTGGCGGACGGCGNGGCGAATGAAAGACATTTTTCGGCAAATGGAAAATCTCGCCTTCGTTGATNCGATGCCGGATTACCTTGCCGTTTTCNACGGTGTCGACAAAGATGTGGCCGTGCAATTGATAAAAGATCTCGTCCCACGGGTCGATATGGAAATCGTTGCGAGCATTGGGACCTTTTATGACCTGAAAGATGAAATCGGTTTTTTTGAAGACTTCACGATTGCCGATTGCGCCCAGCGAAGTCGGCAGATTCTCTTCCGTCCACGCTTCCAGGTTGAATGCGTCAGGTATGTTCACTTTCAGCTCCTGCAATGAGATTAAATTGACGCGCTAGTGCCGCGTGACCAGCTCGCCTGCATATGCGCTATCCAAAATTGTGCGAACGTCGGCAACGCTCACGGGCCGCGGATTCGCTACCGGCGTATCCAGCACCCGTTGCGCCACTTCCGGTAGCTGCGCGATGCTCAGACCCAGTTCGCGAAGGGATGCGGGCGCGCCGTGCCGCACTGAGAATTCGGCGAGACCGGTGGCGAGAGACTGTCCCGGGAACAGGTCGGCGAGCGGTGCCAGAGCCGTCGCGTGACTGAAATTCCATTCGACCGAATAGGGCAACAGGACGGTATGGGTCTGCGCGTGCGGAAGTCCGAAGGTTCCGCCGAGCACATGGCAGATGCGGTGATGCAAACCCATCCCCACCTGAGACAGCACTTCGCCACAGAGCCAAGAACCGGTCAGGCACAGCCGCGCTGCCCCATAGGATGGCGCAGGCGACACCGCCCGTTCCCGCAACCCGGCTATCATCTTGCGGATGCCAGTCTCAGCCAGCGACTGCGTGAACGGATTGGCTTGTGGTGCGTACAACGCCTCGATTGCGTGAGCCACCGCGTTGATGCCGCTGCATACCGCCATATCAAGCGGCAAGCTGGCGACCAGCGAGGGGTCGTAGATGACCACCTTCGGCAAAACGGTGGGATTCCTAATCGTCTGCTTTACGCCGTTTGCAGTCAGGCCAAAATTCCAAGTCACTTCCGAGCCGGAGAAATTAGTTGGCACCGCGACAATCGGTAGACCCAAACGATCGCTCACCGCTTTTGCGGTATCGAGCGACGTTCCGCCGCCGAACACGAGGAGTCCATCAGCATCGCAGTGTCGCGCTGCATCGATTGCGTTGACGACACTCGCTTCGGGTACATGCGATACGATCTCGGTGAAGCAGCCGGCGAACATACGCTTCGCCGCGTCTCCTGCAACGGCGTCGAAGCGCCGAGCCAAGTCGCCAGAACTGATCAGCATAAAACGCCGGATGCCTGCTGCGGCAAGTTCGTCGGTCAGCACGTCGACGAGCGGCATGCTCCAGACGACGCGGTGTCCACGCAGATCGACTGCGAAGTCCTGAGCGCTCACGCTATCGGCCATACGACCACCCCCATCGTTCGAGCGACGCAATCGCGAACAAACCCGCGCGATAGAACGGCTCCGCGTCGAGCCATGCATGCGCATCCGATTCTGAATCGGCCTCGAGAATCAGGCATGATCCTATGATCCGATCTTCAGCGTCATACAGCGCGCCGCCGTGGATCATCGTCACCGATGCGAATCGACGAACATACTCGCGATGCGAGTCGAGCAGCGCATCGCGCATCCGCTGCGATTCAGCGTGATCGATTCCGCGAAATACGAAATATGACTTATCCATTGAACCTCCTTTTCAATGCCAGTATCGTGACGGAAAGAGGGAACGTCGAATGAATTTCTTCGATGCCGGCTTGCCGTTTCAGTTAAGTCATCCTATGCGGTTCGCACTCCCCGGCGCATCGCCCGCTGCCTCGCAGTCGCCGGAAATTATTTGTTGCCGAGTTCGAGCTTCGAGTGTTTGAGTAAAAGGTCGCCACTCAGCGGATACGTCGCCCCGTCACCGTCAATCCTCCAAAAAAATAAGCCTCACCTCCCCGCGCGCGACCAGTGTCCCTGTCGGCTCCCGGCGCCCTGCGACGCTTAGATGTCTCAAGCACGTAGAACGCCGATGAAAACCCGCGTCAGACTGAGAATTTTCTTCAGTGAATTTATCGTGTCCTGCACCGTTACAACGTCGCCGCTTTGAAATAGCACGCAGGCGTACTCCGATGCGTCAAGACCGGCAACTGACTGAATATGTTCCGTTGCTTGTCGTTGCGTCATTGCGCCTCCATTGGCACGACCCGCATAACTCGCGAGTCCGTGCCGACAATATGACACCGTTGAGAACCGCAATGAAGGCGAATGTTGTCCGATCTGCTGGACATTGAATCCGGCTTCATTTACACGTTGAAGGGGCCGTCGTCGCCTATTATCGGAGCCTATCTAAAGGAATGCGCGGCCATGGACTTCCGATCCTGACAGCGTGATAGCAGGAGTCGACCTATATGCGCAGATTTACTCCCACCATCAAACTCAGACTCCTGTGCGCGTTCCGCGCGCCGACAGCACTCCTAGTTGTAACAGCCGCTATCGCGCTCATCATTGGACGCGCGACGATTGCTTCATCCCGTCCGTCCTGCCCTCCTGTCGAGCGGCCGTTGTTGCTTGTGGCGGCTGGACGGTTGGCGCTCTCCGTTGCTGGCTATCGGCGTGGGTGCAAGGTCGCGCGCGGTGGACTCGACCGGCATCGCCGCAAATTCGAGGGACTCGCGCTGACGCTCGATCTGTCCAACCGCTCGTGGAGTCCGCGCAAAGATGAATTCGGCGCCGGTGCTATGTTGTTCGACCGCTTCATAACGCGGCTGGAAGAAATCGTGTGCCTGGCCCGCGATTCGGCCGAGTCCATAAGTGGCGCGACCACTGAGATTGCTGTCGGCAACGCGGATCTGTCCGCGCGTACCGGGTTGCAGGCGGCATCTCTTCAGCAGACTGCCGCGAACCTAGAAGAGCTGAGAGCAGCAGTCCGGCAAGACTCGGAAAGTGGAGACCGGGCAAACCGGCTCTCCACCGATGCCGCCGGCATGGTCGAAGACGTGCACCACGCGATCCAGAGGCTGAATGCGACCATCGATCGGATGAGCGCCGACACGGCGCTGAATTCGGACATTACGTCGCTGACCGAGCGCATTGCTTTTCAGACGCACATCCTTGCGCTGAACGTCGCGGTGGATCCGGCCCGAGCAGGCGAGATCGGTCGGGATTCGCCGTGGTGGCTGGCGAAGTTCAAAATCAGGACCGACGCAGCGCAGATGCGACTCGCGAGGTCAAGGATCTGATCGGATCGTCGGTGACGGCGATCCGCGAGAGCACGGCTCACGCGTTGGCTGTCGAAGCCAAAATGGTTCGTGCTAAAGCCCCGTCGGCCAGTTCACGGCGATCGTAAGTGAAGTCGCGACCGCAACAAAAGAACAGCGGATCGGCGTCGCGCAGAGTTCACAAACAATGAAGCATATCGATTCCGTGACCAAGCAAAACGCAGCGCTCGTCGAGGAAGTCGCAGCGGCGAATAGGCAGAAAAGCAGTTTGGAATCGGCGACAGCCCGATTCAAGGTCGCGAATCAACCCGCGAGAGTTTTGCCGCAATCCGCCTAGCTGCAGATTTCATACAACGCTGCGCGACATAGGTGGCGCNGCGATTCGTAGCTCAACGCCGCCAGTCCATTTCCTCCTCCAATCAGTCCCGCACGATGCAAACAGACAACATTTTTAATGCCGAATCCGCGAGCGCTTCCACCAGACCTGACGTNGATATTGCCGCAGTNATCGACGCGCATCCCGTCAGCCGCTTCCAGATCGCGATGATGGTTCTAGTCGCACTGTGCGTGGTAATGGACGGCTTCGACGCTCAGGCGATGGCGTTCGTCGCGCCGGCTGTCATTCAAGCGTGGCATATTCCACGAGCGGCGTTGGGGCCGGTCTTCAGTTCCAGTCTCGTCGGCATGCTGTTCGGCTCACTCACGCTCGGCCCGCTTTCAGATCGCATCGGCCGGCGACCGGTACTGATCGGCAGTACCTTGACCGTGTCCGCCGCCATGCTGTCAACCGCGTTCTCGCAGACGCTTGGGCAATTGCTGCTGCTACGGCTCATCACGGGATTCGGATTAGGCGGCATCATGGGCAATGCAATGGCGCTGGTCAGCGAATACAGCCCGGCTCGCATCCGCACGACGTTGATGATGTGCGTTTCGTGCGGGTTTACGGCCGGCGCGGCCTTCGGCGGATTCGTCGCAGCCGTGCTTATCCCACTGTCTGGATGGCCCGGCGTATTTGTTTTCGGCGGCATCGTTCCGTGTGTGATCGCGATAGTAATGGCGCTTTGGCTGCCCGAATCGCTGCAATACATTATTGCCCGTGGATGCAATACGGAACAGGTAGACCATTGGCTGCGCCGCATTGCACCTTNGATAGCGATTCACGNCGGCNCGCGATACGTCGTTGCACNCAACACTGAACCGCAAAAGAACGCCGTCAAAGGACTCTTCTCCGAAGGCCGCANGGCTACCACGTTGCTGCTATGGTGTGTTAACTTCCTGAACCTCCTCAACCTGTTCTTTCTCACCAACTGGTTGCCGACCATTGCGTCTGACGTCGGTTATCGCGTCTCTCAAGCGGCGCTGATCGGTGCCATGTTGCAGGTTGGCGGCGTGATGGGCACGCTTGGCATGGGTCCGATTATCGATAGATTCGGGTTCTTCCGCGTGCTAATTCCAACCAATCTGGTCGCTGCGTTTGCCATTGTCGCGATTGGCTACGTCGCGTCGGTATCGCTTCCTGTATTGTTGCTGGTGGTGTTCGTCGCCGGGTTCGGCATCGTAGGCGGACAGCCGGCCAATAATACGCTGTCGGCAAGCATTTACCCTGTTCGCCTTCGCGCGACGGGTGTCAGTTGGAGTCTGGGTATCGGCCGGGCTGGCTCGATCGTCGGGCCGATTATCGCCGGCGGCATGTTGCAGATGCATTGGTCGCGCCCCCAAGTATTCTGTGCAGCCGCCATTCCCGCCATTATCGCCGCGCTGACGCTNCGCGCGATGTCACGGCTTCAATACCCTGATCGTCGGCAAGCAAAATGGTCGGATGACCNGAGCGGGTCGGGCTGAGTCCATCCGCGCTTCCAACACATCACCGCAAAGCGCTGATTGGTGTTCCCGCTTCGCGAAAGCGGCCGGTCGTTAACTCGTGCTTCCGACCTGTAAGGGACCTGCCTTCTCGATAACGGCCGCTCGCCAACCCATTCCACGTACGCCGTTTCAGTTATGACGGCTCGTACGGACTATGTCCACATTTGCCGTGCGGGGCTTGCACCCGCTGGAAAGCGCCGCCTTTTTCACGGCGCACACCCGAATCGGACGGACAAACTTCCCCGACGCGGCCCTTAAAATTCGAGCATCATTCAGTTTCTTTGGGATCATATCGTCACGACTAATCCTTAGCCAGATGGAAGCCTGATAAGGACCGCCTGACTTTTGCGTCGTCTCTGAACCCCTTAGGAGACTTTCCGACGACTCGTTTAAACGCGTTGCTNAAGGCACTTTCCGACGCGTATCCGAGCGATTGTGCAAGGAAGCCGACAGCTGTTTCACTTTCNACAAGCTCACGCTTTGCTAAATGCATGCGCCATTCCGTCAGATAAGTTATCGGAGCCCGCCCGGCAACATGCNTGAAGTACGACGCGAACGTCGCACGGGACATCGCCGCTGCTTTGGCAAGTTCGCCTAGTTGCCAGGCACGACCNGGCTCGTGGTGCATTAGCCGAACAGCGGGCGCGAGGCGCCTGTCGCTGACCGCCCGAAGCCAGCCGGCTTTCATTGGTCCAGCAGATTCCATAAAAGCGCGAAGTATCTGGATGAAAATCAGATGCACAAGTTGTGCCGAAGCGATACCGGCCCCCGGAAGCGCCTCTTCCTTCTCCCGGACCAGCTGCATCAGGAGCAGTTGCAGAATATCTGCCTGCTTTGAAGTGCTATGAATATGGATGAGCCCGGGTAGCTCGTTGAAGAACAGCTTATCTCCATCGCCTCCGAATTCCATCTTTCCGCCGATCATAAAAAAATCATCACCCTCACCGAGGCGACTGATCGCTCCCTGACGTCCCCGCTGGACGACTGACAGATCGACTGGGTTGGCTGCAAGATCACTTTTCGCCACAAGCTCGCGCGGTTCGGACAGGAGAAGGATATCGCCCTCCTCGAATCGGGTCGGCGTTGGCTCGCCGTGGACGCTCAACCAGCAGCCCCCACGCACCACGCCCCAGAACTTAATTTTGCTGGTCGGCGGCGACCGCATTGCCCACGAACCGCCCGCGACAAGGCCGCCCGAAAGGACTGATCGGGCACTCATCAGGCGCAGAAGATCTGAAAAGGGGTCGTCAACCATGTTTTAGATTCTTGCGCATGTAAATTGGACATTGTCGCATTCAGAGTCCTAGACCAACACGCTATCTTAGGCAGGCATTGACGGCGTCGCACTCGACGCGGGACGCAGTAATTTGGTCAAGGACATTGAACATGACGCAACGTACGTGGTTTATCACTGGCGCAAGTAGTGGATTTGGCCGTCAGATGACCGAACAACTTCTTGAACGTGGTGACCGGGTTGCCGGCACCGTGCGCAGGCTTGATTCGGTAGTTGACCTGTCCTCTAAATACGGCAGTCGGTTCTGGACCGAACAGCTCGACCTCGTCGACACGCCCTCGATCCAACGGATTGTGTGCAAGGCATTTGCGGATCTTGGAAGAATCGACGTCGTAGTCAACAACGCGGGATACGCCCTGTTCGGCGCAGCAGAGGGGTTGACCGACGATCAGATAGATCGTCAGATCCATACCAATCTTCTCGGTCCGATACAGGTCACTCGGGCTGCGATCCCGTACATGCGAGCACAAGGCGGCGGCCGCATTCTGGCTTTATCTACGTACGGCGGACAAGCCACTTATCCGGGCGCTTCGCTCTATCACGCGACCAAATGGGGAGTGGAAGGTTTTTTTGATTCGATCTATGGTGAACTATCACCATTCAATATTGGCATCACAATCGTTGAACCCGGCGGCGCAAGGACCAGCTTCAGGAGCACCGCCCTTGCGGAGATGGGCGCCGAGCTGGATGCCTATAAAGGTACGCCCGTGGGCATGATCCGCGCGGTGCTCGAAGATCCCGCGCGCGTTCCGAACGGCGACCCCTCGAAGATGGTGAAAGCCATGATCGACAGTGTGGACCGGTATCCCGCGCCAAAGCGGCTCGTACTGGGCAGCGACGCGTACACGATGCTCGAAAAGGCGCTGACCGCTCGGCTTTCAGACGTCATGGACCAGAAGGCGCTTGCATCTTCGACGGATGTCGGCGCCGGACTTTGACAAGGGTGACGTCTCCGCCTGAAGCGCGCTAGCGAACTCCGTGGATTGGCGTGGTATTTGCAAGCACGCGAAAAGCTACCACGATATGCGAACGTCCGTACCATCAGGGCAGGCGTTAGCAGCCGATTGCCCACAGCCGTTCAGCCGGGAGAAGCAGCGCTCGCCCAGCCGGTGGCGCGGCAAGTACGCAAAACATCTTCTCAACGCGGGCAGTCAGGCAATTCCCG
>Ga0058694_1000669_pt1 | contig 16132 bp, 13 predicted proteins | sample AgamicOrSfrz_FD_55041 | JGI IMG/M metagenome (GOLD analysis project Ga0058694, IMG submission 55041) | Agave microbial communities from Guanajuato, Mexico - Or.Sf.rz | ecosystem: Host-associated > Plants > Phyllosphere > Phylloplane/Leaf | place: Guanajuato, Mexico | collected 2012-05-30 | reverse complement strand
GAAATTTGGCTGGTATTACTTACTAGCAGCTACATTATTCTTAGTTTTTACACTGTACTTAATTTTTTCGAAGTACGGAAACATCAAACTAGGGAAGCCTGACGAAAAACCTCAGTATGGTTATGTCTCATGGTTTGCCATGTTATTTAGTGCTGGTATGGGCATTGGTCTTGTATTCTGGGGTGTCTCAGAACCAATCAATCATTTTCATACTCCACCTTCTGGTGAAGGCGGTACAGCAGAATCAGCTCGTGCAGCTCTACGCTATTCGTTTTTCCACTGGGGTTTACATCCTTGGGCTATTTATTCCGTTCTTGCACTGGCCCTTGCATATTTTCAATTTAGAAAAGGTTACCCGTTCATCATCAGCAATATTTTACGTCCACTACTAGGAAAACGTGTTGATGGGCCTCTTGGAACGATCATAAACGTCATCGCCGTATTTGCAACTGTCTTTGGGGTAGCAACATCTCTAGGACTTGGCGCTATTCAAATTACCGGTGGAGCCTCTTACTTGTCGCCAAGTATTGATAACAATTTCACGACTCAATTAATTGTTATTATTATCGTGACGTTCTTGTTCATGCTGTCAGCACAGACGGGGCTGAACAAAGGTATTAAGTATTTGAGTAACATTAATATTGTTTTAGCTATTCTGCTAATGCTGTTCTTGTTATTTGCAGGTCCAACCAACTTTATTATGGACTTATTCGTTACAACCATTGGCAGCTACATTCAAAACTTGCCGTCAATGAGTTTTCGATTGAGCCCGTTTGATAACAGCACCTGGGTTCAAGATTGGACAATTTTCTACTGGGCATGGTGGATTGCTTGGGCACCGTTTGTTGGTACGTTCATTGCTCGTATTTCACGAGGCAGAACCATTCGAGAATTTTTAATTGGTGTACTAGCTGTTCCGACCGTATTTGGTGGTTTATGGTTTGCCGTATTCGGAGGTTCTGGGGTCTATTTAGACTTTTTTAAAGACCTTCCTGTTATGGATGTTATTAANAATAAAGGAACAGAAGTTGCTTTATTCTATGTACTTGAACAGTTTCCATTTGGTACGTTCATGTCCATTGTCGCTATTTGCTTAATNGCTACATTCTTNATTACATCAGCTGACTCAGCTACATTTGTTTTAGGAATGCAGACAACAAATGGTGATCTAAATCCTTCAGGCTCTATTAAACTTACGTGGGGCTTAATTCAATCGTTAACAGCAATCATTCTGCTTTGGACAGGTGGTTTGGACGCGCTCCAAACAGCTGCGATTATAGCAGCACTTCCATTCTCAATTGTGCTGGTGCTAACGGTCTTCTCATTAATGAAAGCATTTAAAGAAGAAGGCGCATTGAAAAGAGAAAAGAAATCTGTGTAAGACAAAAAAAGCGTTAGCTTATATAAGCTAACGCTTTTTTTATGCAATCTTACGCTGTGCAAAATAAAATTAGTTGATAACATGTCAAGCAGACAGCTGAAGTTGTACCCGTCATCATAAGCGCCAGTCTTTTAGATTTGACGTTCATTTCTGCTATGCCGTAAGCTAAATAAGCAAATACTAAAAATAAAATAATTTTAGATGTCAACTGATCACGTTTTGATAGCAATTCAACCAGTGAATAACCCATCCAAATAACAATGTGTAAGCTCCAAACGAAATACGTCTTCATAGCTCCTTCGCCGCCTTTTCATTCGTTATCCAAAAGAGCAATTTTTTATCTACCTATAAGAAAGCACGTCCCACTTCATATGTATGCATCTAGAGCTCATTTAAGACTGCCTCAGCGTTTTTACACGTTTCTTCTAAAAAGGAGTACTCATCAGCAACAAAAACTGTCTGACAAGCACCTGGTACTTTGTGAAAACCGTTTTCTTCAAAAAAAAAAGCTGATGCATACGCATCAGCTTTTTAAACCATTATTTATTTTACAATGTGAATTGGGCTTCCAATAGCTACTTCAGCAGCTTCCATTGTGATTTCACCTAATGTTGGGTGAGCGTGAATTGTTAATGCGATATCTTCAGCCGTTACGCCAGCTTCGATAGCAAGACCAAGCTCAGCGATCATGTCAGATGCGCTAGGTCCAGCGATTTGAGCACCAACAACTACTCCGTCTTCTTTACGAGTGATAAGCTTCAAGAAGCCTTCTGCAGCGTTAAGTGCAAGCGCACGTCCGTTAGCAGCAAATGGGAATTTAGAAGCTTTAACAGCTAATCCTTCTTCTTTCGCTTGTGCTTCAGTATAACCTACAGATGCAAGCTCAGGCTCAGAGAATACAACTGCTGGAATTCCTAAGTAGTCAATTTCAGCAGGTTCGCCAGCGATTACTTCAGCTGCGATTTTACCTTCGTAAGAAGCTTTGTGTGCAAGTGGTGGTCCAGTTACGATATCACCAATTGCAAAGATGTTGCTTACAGATGTACGAGTTTGGTTATCGATTTCGATAAGACCACGGTCAGTCATTTTAACGCCAACTTGCTCAAGACCAAGCTCATCAGTGTTAGGACGACGACCTACAGTAACTAATACGTAGTCAGCATCGATTACTTTTGACTCTCCGCCTACTTCAAACGTAACTTGTACGCCGTCAGCAGTTTCTTCAACACCTTTAGCCATTGCTTTTGTATAGATTTCAACGTTTCCTTTTTTCTTAAGGTTACGTTTAACAAGTGAACTCATTTGTTTTTCAAAACCAGCTAAGATTTCATCAGCAGCTTCTACAAATGTAACTTCTGTACCGAAGTTAGCAAAAGCAGTACCAAGCTCAGTACCGATGTAACCTCCACCGATTACAACTAATTTTTTAGGAACTTCTTTAAGCGCTAATGCACCTGTAGAGTTGATTACGCGCTCAGAGAATTTGAATCCAGGGATCTCGATTGGGCGAGAACCAGTTGCAAGGATAGCATTTTTGAATTTGTACGTTTGTGCAGAATTTTCATCCATTACACGTACAGTTTCGCTGTCAACGAAGTAAGCTTCACCTTTTACGATGTCAACTTTGTTACCTTTAAGAAGGCCTTCAACACCGCCAGTAAGTTTGTTTACAACGCCGTTTTTGAATTCTTGAACTTTAGAGAAATCAACTGTTACGTTCTCAGCGATAATCCCCATGTCTTCAGAATGTTTAGCGTGTTCAAAACGGTGACCTGCAGCGATTAATGCTTTTGAAGGAATACAACCAACGTTTAAGCATACGCCTCCAAGGTTACCTTTTTCTACGATTGTAACTTTTTGACCTAATTGAGCTGCACGAATTGCTGCAACGTAGCCACCAGGGCCAGCACCAATGACAAGAGTATCAGTTTCGATTGGGAAATCTCCTACTACCATTTATTACGCCTCCATTAATAATAATTCTGGATCATTTAATAAACGCTTGATTTGGTTAAGAGCGTTTTGAGCTGTTGCGCCATCGATAATACGGTGGTCAAAGCTTAGTGATAATGCTAATACTGGAGCAATTACAATTTCACCGTCGCGTACAACTGGTTTTTCAGCGATACGTCCGATACCTAGAATTGCAACTTCTGGGTGGTTGATAACAGGAGTAAACCATTGTCCACCAGCAGAACCGATATTTGTGATTGTACAAGAAGCGCCTTTCATTTCAGCAGGAGCTAATTTACCATCACGTGCTTTTCCAGCAAGGTCGTTAATTTGATCAGAAATTTCGAACACAGATTTACGATCAGCATTTTTCACAACTGGTACTAAAAGACCTTTTTCAGTGTCAGCAGCGATACCGATGTTGTAGTAATGTTTTTGAATTACTTCATCTGTAGAGTCATCGATTGAAGTGTTAAGAGCTGGGAACTTCTTAAGTGCTGAAGTTAACGCTTTTACCACGTAAGGTAAGAATGTTAATTTAATACCTTGATCTGCTGCAACTGTTTTGAATTTTTTACGATGAGCAACAAGAGCTGTTACATCGATTTCATCCATTAATGTTACGTGTGGAGCAGTGTGTTTAGAGTTAACCATAGCTTTTGCGATTGCACGACGGATACCGCTCATTTTCTCGCGAGTTTCTGGTAGGTCGCCTTCAGGAATAGCTTGTGCTGCTGCTGCTTTTGGTTCAGCTGAAGCAGTTTCCTCTTTAGCTGGAGCTTCAGCAGTTGCTGTAGCTGTAGAACCACCAGATAGGAAGCTATCGATGTCATCTTTAACAATACGTCCGTTTTTACCTGAACCAGGAACAGCTTTAATGTCTACACCTTTTTCACGAGCATATTTGCGCACTGAAGGCATAGCAATTACTTTACGGTTAGGATCAACATCAGCTTGTGCTGCAGGAGCTGTTGCTTCTTCAGTCACTTCTTCAGTTGAAGCTTCTTCTTTAGCTTCTTCTGCTGGTGCATCATCATGATCGTCACCTTTGAATTTTAAGTCTTCGTATCCAGGAGCATCAAAAGTAACGATAACTTGTCCTACAGTAGCTACTGTACCTTCGTCAACTTTTACTTCTAANACTTTACCTTTTACAGGAGATGGGATTTCAACAACAGCTTTGTCATTTTGTACTTCTGCTAGTACATCATCCTCATCAATTTCATCTCCAGCTTTTACGAACCATTTTACAATTTCACCTTCGTGGATACCTTCACCGATATCCGGCAGTTTAAATTCAAATGCCACGTGTCTTCACCCTCCTAGTTAGTTGCGTTCAATTTGTTAGTGTTTATTTTATCTAAGACAGAAATCAGCACAAAGCTGATTTCTATCACAGTAAAATGCTAATTAAAATTCAAGTACTTTCTTAGCTGTTTCAACGATATCTTTGTGGTCTGGTAACCATACGCCCTCAGCTTGAGAGAATGGGAACACAGTATCCGGTGCTGTTACACGTAATACTGGTGCTTCTAAGCTTAAGATTGCACGATCGTTAATTTCAGCTACAACGTTAGCTGCGATACCAGCTTGTTTTTGAGCTTCTTGAACTACTACTACGCGACCAGTTTTTTCAACTGATGCAAGAATTGTATCGATATCTAAAGGTTGAACTGTACGTAAGTCCACTACTTCAGCAGAGATACCTTCTTTTTCTAGTTCTTCAGCTGCTTTTAATGATGAGTGTACCATTGCACCGTAAGCGATAAGCGTTACGTCTGTACCTTCACGTTTCACATCAGCTGTACCTAAATCAATTGTGTATGATTCTTCAGGTACTTCTTGACGGAATGAACGGTAAAGCTTCATGTGCTCTAAGTATACAACCGGATCGTTATCACGAATTGATGAAATTAAAAGACCTTTTGCATCGTATGGAGTTGAAGGAATTACAACTTTTAAACCAGGTTGAGATGCTACGATACCTTCTAAGCTATCAGCGTGAAGTTCTGGTGTATGAACGCCTCCACCGAATGGTGAACGGAATGTAATTGGTGCATTCCAGCGACCGCCAGAACGGTAGCGCATACGTGCAGCTTGACCTGATACAGAATCAAGTACTTCGTATACGAAACCAAAGAATTGAATTTCAGGAACCGGACGGAAACCTTGAGTCGATAGACCCACAGCAAGACCACCGATACCAGATTCAGCTAATGGCGTATCGAATACGCGATCTTCGCCGAATTCTTGTTGAAGACCTTCAGTCGCACGGAATACTCCACCGTTTACGCCAACGTCTTCACCAAAAACTAATACGTTTTCGTCGTTTTTCATTTCTGTGCGTAACGCATCAGTAATCGCTTGAATCATTGTCATTTGCGCCATGGCTTACTTCGACTCCTTCTCTTTGTAGATTTCATATTGCTCTTGTAAGTTTGAAGGCATAGTTTCGTACATGATTTCCATTAAATCTGTAACTTTTTGTTTTGGATAATCGTCAGCCTTCTTAATAGCTTGTTTGATATCTTCTTTAGCTTGCTCGATTACTTTGTTTTCTTCTTCTTCATTCCAGATGCCTTTAGCTTCTAAGAATTTACGGAAGCGAACAAGTGGATCTTTCTTTTCCCACTCAGTGTCAAGCTCAGCTGTACGATAACGAGTTGGATCGTCACCAGCCATTGTATGTGGACCATAACGGTAAGTTAATGTTTCAATTAAAGTTGGACCTTCACCGTTTACTGCACGCTCACGAGCTTCGCTTACTGCAACGTATACTGCTAGTGCATCCATACCGTCTACTTGAACGCCTGGGATACCAACAGCCGCTGCTTTTTGAGCGATTGTACGTGCTGCAGATTGCTTTTCAACTGGTGTTGAAATTGCAAAGCGGTTGTTTTGTACAACAAAGATTGCTGGAGCTTTGAATGCACCTGCGAAGTTCATACCTTCGTAGAAGTCACCTTGTGAAGCTCCGCCGTCACCTGTATAAGTGATCGCTACTGCTTTTTTACCGCGCTTTTTAAGACCTAGTGCCACACCAGCAGTTTGCACGATTTGTGCACCGATGATGATTTGTGGAGAAAGTANATCTACACCTTCTGGCGCTTGGTTACCGTGGAAATGACCACGAGAGAATAAGAACGCTTGATATAGTGGAAGACCATGCCAAATTAACTGAGGCACATCACGGTACCCAGGTAAAATGAAGTCTTCTTTTTCTAATGCGAAATGTGAAGCGATTTGAGAAGCTTCTTGCCCAGCAGTTGGTGCATAGAAACCTAAACGACCTTGACGGTTCAATGAAATTGAACGTTGATCAAGAATACGAGTGTATACCATGCGAGTCATTAACTCTTTTAATTTTTCGTCAGATAAATCTGGCAACGCTGATTTATTTACTACTTCGCCCTCTTCATTAAGAATTTGGAACGTTTGGTACTGCTCAGCGATTTTATCAAGTTGCTTTGATACATCAATAATAGCCTTTTTAGTTTTAGCAGCCATCTAAGTCACCTCTTCCTTTCATTTAAGCCGTATAAATTCATTTTACTAATCAAACAAACATACACGCTTTTAGAATGTCCCAAATGGACAAGTAAAAGTCATATTTTGTCGAGTAGCTTTTTGAATTCGCTAATCCTTAACATTTCTATGTATTCCCCAGCGAATTCTGTGCAAACATTTACGTAAAAGGAAAGTTTAAGCGAAACGAACGTTTCGTTAAACTGTATTAATTATTTTGCAAAAATGATTAATACAACACTTACTACGCTACCTAGTTTACAATACACTAAAACAGTTCGTCAATGCATTTACATCAAGAAATTACGCTTTTTTAGTTTGTGAAATAAAACACATAAAAAAGACATGCTGTACTATTACACAGATACAAACTGTATTATATGTTTTATAATAACCTTCTCTTTTTTTACGTCTGCACATCTCCTATCTTGCCACAAATAAACGATTTTTTAAAACAATAACCTTTTGTAATTTTTACTTGAATCATGTCGAAACTCTTTCTTTATTTCAGAAAACCTTCCTTTTCAGCCAAAAAAAAGACCTGTAAACTTCACAGGCCTTCTTATTTATCCTCGCTATTTTTCACCTTTAACTTCGTTTTGTTATAAAAATCCTCTTTGGCTTTGTTATAGTCAGCTGTTAATGTGTTAAACGTTTCTTTTTTCTTTTCAACTTCTTTATAAGTAGCATTGATCGAAGCGATTTGTGTTTCAAGATTCTCTAATTTCACATTGTCTTTTTCAAAGAGCGTATATAGCTGACGATCTAATTCAATGGAATGAAGATAGGCATCATGTAAGGACTGGTACGCCTTATAACGCTTCTTCATTAACGAAGATAGTTCAAGCGCCTCTTCTTTTGCTTTGCCATCCTCTAGTTTTTGGATCTTCGGCTCTGTCGCTTCAAATTGTTTTTGCGAAGCGCTGATGCTTTTTTCTTCTTTTTGTAATTTACTTTCACGCTCATCTAATAACTGCTGCGCTTTTTGTGCTTTATTTTTTATTTTCTTTTTATCTTTAATCCCTAGCTCAATAATTTGGTCGTATATCGCATTTTCTTGCTGTTCTAAATCAGCTAACGGTTTTTGCTGATCAGCAAATTGCTTTTCTTGTGCTACCACTTTTTCTAATCCATTATATACCTCAAGCTCAGGCGATGAGCCCTCTGCACATCCTGCTAGTGACATAGCAGCAATGCCGATAACTATATATCTTCCGATGCATTTCATATCTGGTAAATCCTCCCTTATCCATGGGTCATTATACAATTTTTGTAGGAAATTAGCAATTTATCTACACCCTTTTTCCACCTTTTAATATATTATACTAACCCAATCGTGAAAAAAAGGGAGTTTATTACTTTTTACCTTGGGATTGATAACTACGGGAGGTTACATTATGTTGGGTTATGGTGGATATGGCTGTGGCGGTTCTAATAAAGGTTTTGTGTTATTAATCGTACTGTTCATTTTATTAGTTATTATCGGCTGCAGCTGTGGCGGCTGGTAATTATACAATAAAAGCGGCTAACGGTCGCTTTTATTTTTTCTTATGCATGTTTTTCCATATGTTTGATACATATAATTAGTAGAAACATTTATGTGGTCAAGGTCGAGGTAATGACTTTTTTATACGGATTTGGTACACTTTATACCTATAAAATAGCCTAGGGAGATGTGAAAGTTGATTACAATGAACGATATTATTCAAGACGGACACCCAACGCTGCGAGAAGTAGCAAAAGAAGTACCGTTACCTGCTTCTGAAGAAGACAAAAAGATTTTACATAGCTTATTAGAATATGTAAAAAACAGCCAAGATCCTGAAATTGCTGCTAAATATGGACTGCGATCTGGTATCGGGCTTGCCGCTCCTCAAATTAATGTATCAAAACGAATGATTGGGGTACACGTTACGGATGAAAAAGGCAAGCTATACAGCTATGCATTATTTAACCCTAAGATCATTAGCCACTCAGTTGAAAAGACATACCTTACAGGCGGTGAAGGCTGCTTGTCTGTCGATCAAGATATCCCAGGATTTGTTCCTCGATATGCACGTATCACAGTAAAAGGCACAACGCTTGAAGGCGAAGAAGTGAAAATTCGTTTGAAAGGTCTTCCTGCTGTTGTCTTTCAGCACGAAATTGATCATTTAGACGGAATTATGTTTTATGATTACATTAATAAAGAAAATCCATTTCAAGAACCTGAAAATGCTTTTCCATATGAACGCTAAAAAACGCGAGCTAGAGCTCGCGTTTTTCTTACTTTAATAATCCTACTAGCTCTAATCCGTGGAGAATACCATCTTCTGCTACATCTTTTGTAACAAGATTAGCAACTTCTTTCACGACTTCTTCCGCATTTCCCATCGCTACTCCATTTCCGACAAATTCTAGCATTTCGATATCGTTTAAGCCGTCTCCGAATGCATATACATCTTTTTTGTCAAAGCCAAGCTTTTCAATCATGGTCTCAATTCCTCGCGCTTTTGATCCACCTTTTGGCAAAACATCAGTTGAAAATTCATGCCAGCGAATAAAGTCAAATTTCTTAAATTTTTCTTCATAAGGAGCTTCTTCTCCCGCTGTACAGAATAAGAGGGATTGATAAATTTCACGCCCTTCGAAATAAGTAGGATCGTGGTGAGGGTGGGTAAATCCAATTTTCAGCGTGCTGATGCTGGATTCGATATAGTCATGAAACTCAATGTTTGATTTCATATCTTCATGATCCATGTATACGACAGGGTGATCATGCTCAACAGCAAAAGCTGTTAAATCTTGAAGCTCTTCTTTATTTAACGGGTTTTTGTAAAGAACTTCTCCATTTAAAACAATGTACTGACCATTAAAGCTAATATATGTTTGAATATCCAACTCTTCACGCAGATCTTTAAACATAAAAGGAGCCCTTCCAGTTGCAATTGCCACTTCATGCCCCTGCTCTTTTAACAGCTGGACAGCTTTTTTTGTAGAAGCAGGCAGTTTTTTATCATGATCCAATAACGTTCCATCAATATCAAAAAAAATAATCTTTCGTTCCACGTTTATCACCTTATTTTTTATAATTTTTTATCTCTTTGTTAAGCCTTTCCAATTATATCAAACAAGCGCTGGTTTCTCTATAAATGGACGGTCCTATTTACATTTTTTCCATATTTAACCACGAGAAACCTCTCCCTTTTCATCATATAATAAAAGTACAGAGAGAGACAGGCAGGTATTGCAAAAAACAAAGGAGCTGAAAAATCATGTTAAAAGATTTTCGAAAAAGGCTGCTAAAACGCTGGAATGAATTATTGCGTAAAAAAACGATGGCATAATCGATTTTTTTAGGGCTTTCTGTTGTAAAATTTGCAGAGTGTGTGTCTGCATCGTACAATGGAATAGCCCTTATTTTTTATACGCCCGGAAAATATAGTCTTGTATCCGTTTCCTATTAATATTATTCTATAATTAATTGACTTGTTATATTTAGATGACTAAAATGTAGTGAAAGCAAGTTTCTTTAGAAAATACATGAAATACATACACATTTTATAATATAATAAAATAAGTTATTTGAATTTCGGAATTAAGGAGAGATTTTTGTTATGATTTTTAAAGTTTATTTTCAAGAAAAAATGAGTGAAGTAGCTGTACGTGAAAATACAAAAACAGTGTATGTGAACGCAGATTCTGAGCGTGACGTTCGTNAAAAGTTAAAAGCGCGTTCAATTAATATTGAGTTTGTTCAAGCAGTGACTGGAGACTATCTAGAATATGAACAACAGCATGAAGATTTTAAAGTATTGGAGATATGATGAAAATGAAATTTGTAAAAAATAATCAAACGGCAGTTTTCGCCCTGGGTGGACTAGGCGAAATCGGTAAAAATACGTATGCCGTACAGTTTCAAGATGAAATTATTCTTATTGATGCAGGAATTAAATTCCCTGAAGATGAGCTTTTAGGAATTGACTACGTTATTCCTGACTACAGTTATTTGGTAAAAAATGCAGATAAAATCCGTGGCCTTTTCGTTACACATGGTCATGAAGATCACATCGGCGGAATTCCTTACTTATTAAGAGAATTAAACATTCCTATTTATGCAGGGAAATTAGCCCTTGGCCTTCTTCGCAACAAATTAGACGAGCATGGGTTGCTTCGTACAGCTCAGCTTCATGAAATTACTGAAGATGACGTAATTAAATTCCGTAAAACATCGGTAACGTTCTTCCGCACAACTCACAGTATTCCTGATTCTTACGGAATTGTGGTAAAAACACCAAACGGACAAATCGTACATACAGGAGATTTCAAGTTTGATTTTACACCAGTGGGCGAACCGGCTAACTTAACAAAAATGGCTGAAATCGGTAAAGAAGGCGTTCTATGCTTGCTTTCAGACAGTACAAACAGTGAAATTCCTAATTTTACGATGTCTGAGCGCCGCGTAGGTGACAGCATTCATGACATTTTCCGTAAAGTAGACGGCCGTATTATTTTTGCAACGTTTGCTTCAAATATTCACCGCTTACAGCAAGTAGTGGAAGCAGCCGTATTGCATAACCGTAAAGTTGCTGTATTCGGACGCAGTATGGAAGCGGCTATTGAGATTGGCCAACAGCTTGGATATATTTCATGTCCAAAAGATACGTTCATTGAGCCTTCTCAAATTAACCGAATTCCAGCTAACCGCGTGACTATTTTATGTACAGGCAGCCAAGGTGAACCGATGGCAGCGCTATCTAGAATTGCAAACGGTACTCACCGCCAAATTCAAATTATCCCTGGAGATACGGTTGTATTCTCATCTTCACCTATTCCAGGAAATACAGTAAGTGTTAGCAAAACAATTGATATGCTATTCCGTGCAGGAGCAGAGGTTATTCACGGTGCTCTAAACGATATCCATACTTCTGGACACGGCGGACAGGAAGAGCAAAAATTAATGCTTCGTTTGATGAAACCAAAATACTTTATGCCAATTCACGGTGAGTATCGCATGCAGAAGATGCACATCAAACTTGCAACAGACTGTGGAGTTCCTGAAGAAAACTGCTTCATTATGGATAATGGAGAGGTGCTAGCTTTAAGCGACAGCGAAGCTTCAGTAGCCGGCAAAATCCCTTCAGGCTCTGTATATATTGACGGAAGCGGAATTGGTGACATTGGAAATATCGTACTTCGTGATCGCCGCATTTTATCTGAAGAAGGTCTTGTTATTGTGGTTGTAAGCATCAATATGAAAGACTTCAAGATCGCTGCTGGTCCAGACATTATCTCTCGTGGTTTTGTTTATATGCGCGAATCTGGCGACTTAATTAATGATGCACAATCCCTCATTACAAAACATTTGAACAAAGTGATGGAACGTCGTACGTCACAATGGTCTGAGATTAAAAATGAAATCACAGACACATTGGCTCCATTCCTTTACGAAAAAACAAAGCGCCGTCCAATGATTTTACCAATCATTATGGAGGTTTAATAAAAGAAAAAGAGCGGATGCAATTGCATCTGCTCTTTTTTATTAAGCACTGGCAAATTTATTTTCGAAGCGGTTAATATCTGCATCTGCTCCAATAACAATCAACACGTCCCCTTCTTGAATCGTTTCGGACGCCTGAGGAGAAACGATGATATCTCGATCACGCTTAATGGCTACAATGTTAATGCCATATTTTGCACGAATGTCTAACTCAATCAGCGTATTGCCAGCCATTCTTTTGCTCGCTACTAATTCGACAATGCTGTGTTCTTCAGATAGCTCTAAATAATCTAGCACGCTGTTTGAAATCATGTTATTGGCAATTCTTCGTCCCATATCTCGTTCGGGATGCACGATAAAATTAGCGCCAATTTTTGATAATACTTTGGCGTGATAATCATTTTGCGCTTTTACCGTTATTTTTTCAACGCCCAGCTCTTTTAAAATAAGGGTCGTCAAAATACTTGCCTGAATATTGTCACCAATAGCTACGATAACATGATCAAAATTACGAATTCCTAAACTTTTAGAACCCCTTCATCCATTGAATCGCCTACTACTGCATGGGAAGCAACGTTAGCATACTCATTTACCTTTTCTTCATCAATATCAATCGCCAGAACTTCCATTCCTTGATCGCTTAATGTTTTACAAATACTTCCTCCAAATCTACCTAATCCGATGACTGCAAATTCTTTTTTCATTTGAATTCCTCCATTATGTACAGGAAAAAATCTGAACTACCGTTATTTTACCACAATTCTTTTGTATCAACCTCATTTTCCCGTTAACACTTATATCTCTTTACTATTTCTCACACTCATAGAAAAACAGAAGGATCAGCTCCCTCTGTTTTTAAGCTGTAGCATGGGTTTGAACAAGGTAATAATATACGCCTTTTTGCTGCATTAGTTCCCCGTGATTCCCTGTTTCAATAATGCTTCCGTGATCTAATACAATGATGTTATCTGCTTCTCGTATAGTAGATAACCGATGAGCAATCATGATGGCAGTTCTGTTTTTTAACAGCGTTTTAAGCGCCTGTTGAATCTTCACTTCTGTTTCTGTATCGATGCTTGCTGTCGCTTCATCTAAAATGATAATACGAGGATCAGCCAACAGCGTTCGAGCAAATGAAATCAGTTGACGCTCTCCCACGGATAAGACGTTTCCTCGTTCTTCTACTTCCGTATCATAACCTTTTTTCAGACGCTTTATAAAATCTGCAGCCCCTACCGCTTCTGCGGCCTTAATCACTTCATCATCAGTAGCATCCGGTTTTCCAAACCGAATGTTTTCCATAATGGTTCCTGAAAAAATAAAGGTTTCTTGCAGCACAATACTAATTTGCGCTCGTAAACTCGCTAACGTAATATCTTGAATAGGCATATTATCAATTAAAATCTGCCCTTCGTTTACATCATAAAAACGTGTGATTAAATTAGCAATGGACGTTTTTCCAGATCCAGTATGCCCCACTAAAGCAACCGTCTGGCCTTCTTTTATGTCAATTGATACGTTGTTTAAAGCTTTCCGCTTCCCATCATAGGAAAATGAGACGTGCTTGAACTCAACTTTTCCTTTCATATCCTCTAAAGACGTAGCGGTTTCCAAATCTGCGACGAGAGGTTTTTCATCTAGAAATTCAAAAATACGCTCGGATGAAGCCATTCCCATTAATAATTGATTATACACTTGCCCTAAACGAGAAATCGGTTCCCAAAACATTCCAAGATAAAAAGCAAATGATACAAAAATACCAATTGTTAGCCGTTCATCTTGAATAAGTACAGCACCGAACCAAATTAAAATAGCCGTTCCGACAGCATTTGTGAGTTCTACAAACGGTCGAAACATGGCATTTTTTCGAGTAGCTTGCCTCCAGCTCTCGTAATTTTCACTGTTTATGCGCTCAAAAAACAGCATATTTTCTTGTTCTTGAGCAAATGATTGAGTGACGCGAATGCCTTGAATACTCTCATTTAAATGTGAATTTAATACTGACTGCTTCATACGAACAACTTGCCACGACCGACGAATTCTTCTTCTCAGCTTTGTGGAAATCAAGAACATAATCGGTAAAATGACTAAAACAGCACATGTCAAAGCAGGACTGAGAGAAAATAATATAACTACAATCCCAACTAACAATAAGAGGTCCATAAACAGGTTAACTACCCCGTTGGTAAATAAATCTTGAAGAGAGTTAATATCATTCATGATCCTTACAAGAATAGAGCCTCCTGAACGCGTATCAAAAAACCGGTGCGACAGCCCTTGAATATGCGTAAATAAATGTTTTCTTAAATCATATATAACATGCTGTCCGAGTTGGTTCATCCATTTAATTCGAAAGATATTCGAAATATAAGATAGTACATACAAGCTAAAGATTATGAAAACTAACTGCATGAGCAGCGTGCTATTTTTATCTTTTACAGCATGATCAAGCGTATATACACCTATCAAAATAGGAATAGCGAGTCTAATGACCGTCGTGATAATGACCATAAGAAACGAGAAAGGAAGCAAGTTTTTTCGATATGGATGAAGATAACGAAACAAGCGGGCCATTTGCTTCCAGTTAAACATCTTATCAATGATTTGATCTGTTTGATAATAAAAGCGCTCTCGCACAACTTTATTTTTTTCGGCTTCCATTCTATTCCTCCCTTGTTATACGTTCATCACTGACGTATTGCTTTCATATTGAATGTCATAAATATTTTTATAAATCCCTTGCTTTTGAATGAGCGTTTTATGGCTTCCTCTCTCTTTTATTTGACCTTCATGCAAGACTAAGATTTCATCGGCATGTCGCAAAGAAGAAAGGCGGTGTGCGATAATAAACGTAGTACGATTTTTCATCACTTCTTTTAAAGCCAATTGAATTTCTCTTTCTGTTTTCATATCAACAGCACTCGTGGCATCATCTAATACTAAGATGCTAGGGTTTAAGATAAGCGCTCGTGCAATCGCAATGCGCTGCTTTTGTCCGCCTGATAACCCCAGTCCTCTCTCTCCCAGCATCGTGTCATACCCATCTGGAAGCTCCATAATAAAGTCATGCGCCTGCGCTCGTTTTGCAGCATCAATAATGTCTTCTCTAGAAATACCCGGCACGCCATAGGAGATGTTGGTTCCTATACTGCTTGAGAACAAAAACGTTTCTTGAAGTACAAAGCCAATTTCTTTCCGAAGAACAGNGAGCGGATACTCTTTAATCGGACGATGGTTAACTAAGATTTNTCCTGAAGTNGGTTCGTAAAACCTCGTGAGCAGCTGNGTTAAGCTTGTTTTGCCGGCTCCAGTTGCTCCGATTAAACCTACTACTTTTCCTTTAGAAGCAGAAAANGATATGTTCTCAAGCGACTTTTTTTCTTCGTTTGGATAGGATAAGCTAACATGTTGAAACTCGACCGTTCCATTAATAGAGAAACTTCCGGCATGCTCATGGACTTTTTCTTCTTCTTCTAAAATTTCTAGCAGCCTTTCACCTGAAGCTTTAGACTGTGAAAACATATTGATAACAAACCCTAGATTCATAATAGGCCACATTAAATAAGAGGTTAAGCTAAAGAAAGCAACAAGCTCTCCCGGACGTACGCTTCCGTTCATAACAAGCGCTCCTCCGTACGCAAGGAGACCAACAATAGATAAGTTTCCTATAAACTCCATTAAAGGGAAATAAGTTGCCCAAACATTCGCGGTTTCAATGTTTCGATTTTTATAAACTCCATTGGAGTCGTTAAATTTAGAGGTTTGAAATTTTTCTCTTGATAATGACTTGACCG
>Ga0058694_1000668_pt1 | contig 16137 bp, 17 predicted proteins | sample AgamicOrSfrz_FD_55041 | JGI IMG/M metagenome (GOLD analysis project Ga0058694, IMG submission 55041) | Agave microbial communities from Guanajuato, Mexico - Or.Sf.rz | ecosystem: Host-associated > Plants > Phyllosphere > Phylloplane/Leaf | place: Guanajuato, Mexico | collected 2012-05-30 | reverse complement strand
GTGCGCCAGCACGACAAGCGGTGAACCGCTCGCAGTCGCCGACGTCTAGAAAAGCACTGGAAAAGCAGGCAAAAAAACGCCCGGCGCTTGCGCGTCGGGCGTTTGTCGTTGCAGCAGTGCTTATTTGCCGNTGGCTCCGCCTTCTGAGGTCTTGCCTTCGTCGTCAGTCACGATTTTCGTCGTGCCGCCGGTAGAGGGCGGGTCGCTCGCCGGAAACGTGTCCTCGACTTCCTTGTCGATCTGCTTCTCGGTCTTGTCGGCATTCGGATGCTGTTCCTTGGGTTCTGCCATGACGCTTCTCCTTGAGCTGATAGATGTGATGGGTGGACGGCCATGCTGTTCGCACGGCCTGCTTGGGGTGCTTTTTACATCGGCATGTAGAGTTGAATGAAAGGTGAGCGCTCCATGAGCTAAACATCGGCTCGCGTCAGACTGTCCCGCACGACTCGCGCCCGACAATCTGCAATGCGTCGGCCCGCGTGAGCGGACCTCGGCGCATGGCGTCGATCAGGTGCGCGGTCTGCGCGTCGCGTTCACACGCGAGCACGGCGAGAACCTTGTCGTCCTTCACGTAAAGCGCAGCGAACTCGTAACTGTCCAGGTCGCCGTCTATCACCAGCTCGTCCCAGTCGCTTGCATGGCCGAGATATTCAAACGTCTTGCCGAAGTGGTAGGTCCAGAAAAACGGCACGCCGTCATAACGGTTGCGTGCACCGCACATGTTTTGCGCGGCGATGCGCGCGTGCTGTTGCGCTACTCGCCAGTGCTCGATCCGCAGCGGCTCTTCGTTCTCGCGCAGCGGGAACATCGCAATGTCGCCGGCGGCGTAAAGACCGGGCGCGGCCTGCATACCTGCATTCACGATCACGCCGCCGTCCTTTTGCAATGGCAATCCTTCGACAAAGCCGGTGGCCGGGGTCACGCTTGTGCCTAACAGCACGACATCGGCGGCGATATGCTCGCCGCTTTCCAGCATTACTTCATGCACGCTGCCTTCTTCCCCTTCGAGCGAGGCGACCTTCGCTTCCGGATAAAACTTCACGCCATGGCTTTCGTGCAGCGCGCGGAACATCGCGCCCATGCGTTCACCGAACTGCTTCGCAAAGGGCACCTTGTCCGGCGAAATAATGGCGACTTCGACGCCGCGTTTGCGCAGCGATGCGGCGGTTTCGAGTCCGATGAAACCGCTGCCGATAATCGCTACCCGCGTGGAGGTGGTCGCGGCGGTAGACGGGGCGTCGGTCGCGAGTTCGTCGGTCGGCCCGTCAAGCGCGTCGACGATCGCCGTGGCGTCGGCGAGATTGCGCAGCACATACACGCCGCCAAGCTCGCAGCCAGGAATAGAAGGGACTTTCGGCACACCGCCGGTCGCGAGCAATGCGGTGTCGTAGGTCAATGCGCCACCGGGTTCCAGATGAACGGTACGGTTGGGAACATCGAGGCGCACCACCTTTGCGACGATCCGTTCCACGCCGTGCTGCTCGAACCACTCGTGAGCGAGAAGCGGCGGCACATCGGCGGGGGACATCTCCGCGGAAGGGACAAACTTGCTGAGCGACGTGCGATCGTAGGGCGCGTGCGGTTCGTCGCCGATCAGCGTGATGCGCCCGCTAAAGCCGTACTCGCGCAGCGCCGCGCAAGCCGCGGCGCCGGCCGCGCCCGCGCCGATTACCGCGAAATGCGGCTGCTGTGTGCGGGCAAGCTCTGTTTCGTTCGGCAGCTTGCCCGGTGTCACCATCACGTCATCGCCGTCGACGATCACCGCATAGCGTTCGAGCGGCACGAGCGGCGGCGGCTCCAGCACCTGGCCGGTGGATGCGTCGAACGTGCCCTTATGCCACGGACAAATGATCCGGCCGCGGCACAACGCGCCTTTCTCGAGCGGCCCGCCTGCGTGCGGACAGTCGGCGGAATAGGCGCGCACGGTGTCGCCGTCGCGGACCAGCAGGATTTTTTCGTCACCCACTACGACGCGTTGTGCCCGGTCCTCGCGTAGCTGCGAAAGCTGGGCGACGTGTACTGCGGTCGTGGGCATGCGGGTTCCTTGAGGCGTTGTCTGATGCGGCCCGCAGCGGTAGGATCGCGCGCCGAGGCCACAGGACCAGAATGAGAAAAGTGCTACATGAACGAGCAATTGCCGTGCCCGACATCGGCTAAATCCAGGCCATGCAAAAACATTTCTCGTTTCTTCGCTTCTCGCTATGTGAATGGTCGGAAAGTACGCTAGATTCCTTTTAAGGAAATAGCGCACGATCAGAAGGCACGATACGTGCGACGAATCAGATGACTTCCCATGACTTTGTGGAGATGTTGGCCGTGCAGCGTGCGGAGCGAGTTGCAGTTGATGTCCCAATGCCGTCGCGCAATTTTGCGGCGACGCGGCGTGTGTTACTTGTTGTGCTTGCTGTTTCGATTCTCTTCCCGCTTGCATGCCTCGCCGGCTACGGTTATTTCGATTACCAGCGGCGCATAGCCGATTCGAATGACATGATCGACCGGCTAGTGCGTGTGACCGAGGAACAGGCGGTCAAGGTGCTCGACCTGAATCAGCAGATGGCTTCGCGCATCGTCGAGCTGATCGGCGACGAAGACGATAAGCAGCTTCGTGCGCATGACGCGCAGTTGCACAAAGCCCTGCGCGAAATCGGCGGGGACTTTCCGCAAGTGGCGTCCATCAACCTGATCGGTGTGAACGGCGATCTGCTCGTGTCGAGCCGCGCGTATCCGGCAACCGGCATCTCCATCGGTCATCGCGAAGACTTCGTCTCCGCGCGAGCGATGCGCCCGCATCCGTACTTTTCGTTGCCCATGTTCGGTCCGTTATCGCAAACGGACGTGTTCAACACCACCATCGCCCGCACGGATACCGACGGCAACTTCCTTGGCGTCGTGTCGGTCGCGTTGCGCAACGAGTACTTCTCGCGCTTTTATCGCGAGCTCACTAACGGCGACTCATCGCTCGCGTTGGCGCTCTATCGTCAGGACGGCAATCTGCTCGTGCGCTATCCGCCGTTGCCGGCAGGCGTGGCGGATAGTGCGTCCGACGCATTTGCCTCCGCGTTGCGCGACAAGCAGTTGTCCGGCCACGTACGCGTCAAATCGGCGGAAGACGGCGGTGAGCGGCTCGTCGCGTTTCGCCGGGTCGGCGACTATCCGTTGTATGTGTCCAGCGCCTATGCAACAGGCGCGATCGTCGACGCGTGGCGCCAGCACTTCATGGTGATCGCCGCGTTGACGCGGTGCCGTGTATCGCAATCTGGATACTCGTGCTTTACTCGCTGCGTCAACTCGACGGCGAGCGCGTCGCATGGGAGCGCTGGCAGGGCGAGGTTGCGATGCGGCTTTCGGCGGAAGCTTCGAGCCGGCAATTGCAGCGCATGGGCGCGCTAGGCAATCTGGTCGCGAACGTCGCGCACGATTTCAACAATCTGCTAATGGTCGTCTCCGCGAATATCGAGCTTGCCCGTCTCAAGCGGTTCAACAACCTCGAAAAGGAAATGACGGCGGTTCAGCGCGCCACCGCGACCGCGGAATCGCTCACGCGCAGGCTTTTGAGCGTCGCAAAGAAGCAGCCGCTGAAGCAGGAGCCGATCCACCTGAAAAAGTGGATTCCGGGCGCGGCGCCGCTCATCGAGGCGGCGCTCGGCGATCAGATCGAACTGGCGCTCAGCATTGTCGACGACGTATGGGACGTGCTCGCGGATCCGACCGATCTCGAACTCGCGATCATGAACCTGGCGGTGAATGCACGCGACGCGATGCCGCGCGGCGGACGCTTCGTGATTCGTTGCCAGAACAACCGGCTGGTCGGCAGCGATACCTTGCTACCCGATGGCGAATACGTGCTGATCGCGTGTTCCGACGACGGCGAAGGCATGCCCGAATCAGTCGCGCGGCGCGCGTTCGAGGCGCTGTTCACGACCAAACTGAGCGGCTCGGGAGCGGGCCTCGGCTTGGCGCAGGTTCTGTCAATGTGCGAACAGGCGGGCGGCACCGCGAAGATCGACAGCGTGCCCGGCAGCGGCACGACGGTGCGGATGTATCTGCCGCGCTATCGCGAACGCCGCCAGCCGCGCGCCGTGAAAGAAGAAGTGGTGGAACAGGCAGCGCTGCAGCACGCGGGCATGGTGCTCCTCGTGGAAGACAACGAAGACGTCGCGGCGGGCGTCGCAGCCGTGCTGGAAACGTTCGGCTGCGCAGTGCGTCACGAGCCCACCGCCGATCAGGCGTTCGACGTACTGACCGGTGGCGAGCGCTTTGAACTCGTGCTGTCGGACATCCAGATGCCAGGCAAGCTGAACGGCATCGACCTGGCTGAAAAAGTGCGCAGTGCATGGCCCACGCAGAAGATCGCTTTAATGACGGGCTACGCGGACGAACTCGAACGCGCGCGCCGTCTGGGCGTAGCCATATTGGCGAAGCCATTCAACATCGAGGAACTGCACGCGCTGGTGGCTTGCGAACCGTAATGCGTTGCAATCTTGAGGCACACCCCTTGCTGAACTCCTGACGAGGCATGCGCGCCTGGCTCGCCTACGCGCGCAATCCGCTTCTATTTCGCGTCCATTCCGACAGGAGAACAGTCATGAAGATCAAGAAGGCACTGCTTATTTCCACATTGCTCACGGCTTCCACGCTTGCCATGGCACAAGGTGCGGGCGGCTCGGGGTGGGGCTGGCGGCGGCCCGGCCGGCAACGACCCGGCCACGACCGGCGGCGCGAATGCTTCCACGCGCGAAGGCGGCGACGCTACGTCATCGGGCGCTATGTCGCATTCGAAGTCGAAGAAGCACTCGTCGAAGTCGAAGGCCACGAAGCCCGCGACCGACACGACCAACATGCCGGGCGCGAACGCAAGCAGCGACACGAAAGGGCAATAACCCGCCGCGTTCAGAATGAGGGCCCGTGGCGCGAATGCGCTACGGGCGCCTCACGAATCGAATGCTTTACCGGCGCGGCCTGACTGACTAATTTTTTTCTTGCGCCGCGTCGTACTTGCCGAGNGCCGCCGCGCTGTTCAGGCGCGCCCGCTTCAGTAANGCCTNCTGCGCTTCCTCGACGTTGCTCGCCGCGCCTNTCCANGCTTGTAACGGCGGCTCCTGCAACGCACGTCCATACGAGAAGCTCAGATTCCACGGCAGCGGTCCGAGGCGATTCATTGCGTCGAGGTTCGCGGTCGCTTCTTCNGGCGACTGTCCACCAGACAGAAATACGATGCCCGGCACGGCCGCGGGCACGGTGCGTTTCAGAATCCGCACCGTGTAAGCGGCGATATCCGCAGTGGACGATTGCCGCGCGCTCTCCGAACCGGCGATCACCATGCTCGGCTTCAGCAGCATATGTTCAAGCACGACGCGATGCCGTTGCAGCGCGACGAACACCTCGTGTAAAACCGCCTCGGTCACTTCGGCGCTGCGCTCGATCGTGTGGTCGCCGTCCATCAACACTTCCGGTTCGACGATCGGCACGATGCCCGCTTCCTGCGCGATCGCGGCGTAACGCGCGAGCGAGTCCGCATTCGCTTCTATCGCGAGACGGCTGGGCAGATTGGCCGTGATGTTGTAGACCGCGCGCCACTTTGCAAAGCGCGCGCCTTGTTTTTTGTAATCGACGAAGCGGCGCGCGAGGCCGTCGAGGCCTTCGGTGATTTCATCGCCTGGAGCATGAGCAAGCGGAACCTTGCCGAGGTCCACCTTGATGCCCGGCACGATCCCGTTCTTCGCGGCGACCTCGGGGAACGGCGTGCCGTTGTCCGCTTTCTGGCCGAGCGTTTCTTCGTAGAGAATCACGCCGCTCACAAATTCGCCGAGGCCCGGCGTGGTGAGCAGCAGATTGCGATACGCACGGCGGTTTTCCTCGGTGGAGTCGAGTCCGATCGTCTTGAAGCGTTTGGCGATGGTGGGGCCGCTTTCGTCGGCGGCGAGCAGGCCCTTGCCGGGCTGAACCATTGCGTCGACGGTGGCTTGCAGTTCGCTACGGGTGTCCATGAGATGTGCTCCCTTTGTTCCGGTTGCGGAAGGAAAACTGCGGCCGCGGCGCATTGGCGGCCGCTGCATGACCTGCGTTATTCGCCTATCAGATGCAGCACGATGTCGCGATGCTGCGTGTGACGCCGATGCTCGAACAGATACAGCCCTTGCCACGTGCCGAGCACCATCTGCCCATGCTCGACCGGTATGCTCAATTGAACCTGTGTCAATGCGGTGCGCAAATGCGCAGGCATGTCGTCGGGGCCCTCGGCGTCGTGCTCGTAGCGTTGCTTGTCTTCGGGCGCGAGGTTCGCGAAGTAGCGCTCGAGATCCCGCTGCACTGACGGGTCGGCATTCTCCTGAATCAGCAATGAAGCCGACGTATGACGGCAAAACAGCGTCAGCAGTCCGGTGTCGATGTCCTGCGCCGCGACGAAGCGGCGGGCTTCATCGGTGAATTCGACGAGTCCGCGAGTGGGCGCCTTGACGCTCAGATGGTGGATGGCCTGTCGCATGATGAAAGCGCTCGACTCCGGTTCAGAGCGACGCGAACGCGTCGGCGATCTGTTCGACACTCCCTGGGCGAACGACGCGCGCTACTTCAGTGCCGTCGCGCATGAAAATCAGCGTGGGCCATAGCTTGACCTTGAACGAGCGGCCTAAGGGGCGGCCGGGACCGTCTTCGATCTTCAGGTGCCTGACGCCGGCATGCGCTTCGAACGCCTTTGCAATGGACGGCTGCGCACCCTGGCAGTAGCCACACCAGTCCGTGCCGAACTCGATGACGGTGGCGCCTGGCAGCGCGTCGATTTCGGCTCTTGATGGGGCTTTGGTGGAATAAGGCGTCCGGATTGCCATGCATGCTCCGCTGCGGGTTCAAATATGCGCTCTGGGGTTGGAAAGGCGCGTCCGCTGCCGCGGACACGCGCCGCACTCTGGTTTGATAAGAGTACCAGCTATTGGTTCGGGAGTCGGCGGGGCGGGCATTGGCCCAACCGTACAAGTTGGGGGCGCGCTCGAAAAGCGGCTATGGCATGCTCCGAACCGGGTGAGGGCGCCTGCGGGAGTAGATATTGCTACCGTCTGGCCTCGACTACCACGCATGGGGCCGGTGAGCGGGCGCCAACGCGTGGACGCGCAGGTTCAACCGTCATGGAGGCATGTCATGCCATCAGCATTGATCGTCAAGCGGTCCGTTGGACTCCCTGCAAAGTTACGCCGCGGCGTGAAGTGCGCGATGCTCGCATGCTCGCTCGGGGCCGCGCTGCCAGGCTACGGCGCGGATGTAACGTCTGCGCCTTCCGGCGCGTCGCAGGAGACACCGGCTGCGGCCTCCGCCGCGCGCGCCGCCAACGCACCCGACGACACTTTTCTGCTGACGATCTTTTTGCGCCACGACGAATCCAGGCCGCTGCCGAAGATCAACGAGCAATTGCGCGCACAGGGTTTCTTCAAGACTTTCCCGCCGCCCGGCATAGAAGTGGTGTCGTGGTACGTGATGATGGGCATCGGTCAGGTGGTCACCCTGCGTGTGCCCGCGAGCCGCTTGCGCGAGGTCAATCGCGCGATTGAGACGACGGCGTGGGGCGGCTACCGCACCGAGTTCTATCCGACCTACGACTACAAGGCGCTCGCGCAGCAGATGCGCGCGAACGACGGCAAGTAACTTGCGCGGGCGGCCCGGTAAGCTCGCTATCCGGCATAACGGTCGCCGCCACAAATTTGGGATACATCCCCGCGCCTTTACGCGCCCTCACGCGCGGCCGATAATGCCCCGTCATTCCCGCCACGAAGCCTGTCGCGCGCGCCGCGCCTTGCAGGCTTGCTTGCTCTGAGCCCACAGCCGCCCGTGTTGAAAACCTCACGTTTTTTTGGTCTGCTGCACATTCCCGGCTTCAAGCCGCTCGCCGCCGCCACGCTGATGCTGGGCGTGGCCATGTCGTTCACCGCTCCGTATCTGTCGCTATTCGGTGTCGAGCGCGCCGGTATGACACCGTTCCGCCTTGGCGTGTTCATGACACTGATTGCGGCAAGCGGCGTGCTGGCGAGTACCTTCGCCGGCCGCTGGAGCGACGCGAGCGGCCGGCATCGGCCTTTGCTGCTGGCGGCATTGGTGCTCGCCGCCCTCGGTTACCTGTGTTTATGCGTGGTGCGCGACTACCGGCTGTTGCTCGTCGTCGGCATTGTCTTCATAGGCGCCGGCGGTTCGGCCATTTCAATGGTGTTCTCGTTCAGCCGCGCCGCGCTGCCCGTGCCCGACGCGGCCGAGCGCGTGTTTGCAAGTGCGACGCTGCGCACGATTCTTTCGGCGGCGTGGGTGTTCGGGCCGTCGGTGGGCGCGCTGGTGCTGGCGGCAACGAGTTTCTACGGGCTCTTCCTGTTCGCCGCGGCCAGCTTCGCCGCGTGCGCCGCCATTGTCTGGCGCATGCGCGAGCCGCAGGGCCATCTCGGCGATCACACGGTGCAGGACACGGCCTCCGAGCCGTCGTCGTCGATCACCGTACCGCCGCTGACCGAGCCGGGCGAAGACGCGCACGAGGACTTGCCGGGCGTAGCATCGGCGAACGATATTGGCCGCGCGGTCGCGGCGCTGACGTTGCTCGGGCTCGCCGCGAACGCCACGATGATCGTGTTGCCGCTTTACATCGTGCATGGTCTGAGCGGCACGCATCTGGACGTGTCGGTGATGCTCGGCCTCGGCGCATTGACCGAAATTCCGATGATGCTCGCACTCGGCGCGAAGTCTTCGCGCTTGCACAAGCCGAACTGGCTGGCGGCATGCGCGGCGGTTCACGCTCTGTATTTCGTCGCGATGTCGCTCGCTGGAAACGTGCATGTGCTGATACCGATGCAGATTCTCAACGCGTTCGTGGTGGCCGTGACTTCTTGCCTCGGCATGACGTACGTGCAGGATCTGATGCCGCATTCGCCGGGGCGTGCCACGGCGCTTTTCTTCAACGCGGCGCGGGTAGGCTCGATTCTGTCGGGCGTGTTGTCCGGTTTGCTGGTGCAGGCTTTCAGCTATCGAGGAACCTTTCTTTTCTGCGGTTTGCTGGCGCTGTGCGCGCTCGTGCTGTTTGCCGTACCCGGTTATCGCTATCCGCTGATGTGGCGAGCGGTGCGGCGTTTTGCTCGTATGCAATACGGCAAGCTTCAATCGGCGCGCTCGCTGCGCGGCGGCCGTGAGCGGTGATTTGCGGCGGCGCGCATCGCACGCGCAGCCGAAGCTTGCAACGAGCTGAACGCGAGGAACTTTACGCCGCACAAAACCTCTGCAATGAGGCGTATCGTTCTTGCGATGGACGCGGTTGCTGTCGTTACCGCAACCGGATCAATCAACGCGGAATCGCCGGAACTTGCAGCAATCGCATCATGATCATCTAACTGAACCAGGCAGCGTCACGAAGCACTTTCGGGAGCGGTGAAATGCAGCTAGGCATGATTGGATTGGGACGTATGGGCGCCGACATGGTGCGGCGGCTGACCAAGGGCGGTCAACAATGCATCGCCTACGACGTACAGCCCGCTGCCGTCGAGCGGCTCGGGCAGGAAGGCGTNNTGGGCGCATCGTCGCTCGAAGATCTCGTGGCGAAACTCGANAAGCCGCGTGCNGTGTGGCTGATGGTGCCCGCCGCCGTGGTCGACGGCACGCTCGACAANCTCCTGCCGTTGCTGGAACCGGGCGACATCGTGATCGACGGCGGCAATTCCTATTACCACGACGACATCCGCCGGGGCGCCCAGCTGGCCGAGCGCAAACTGCACTATGTGGACGTCGGCACGAGTGGCGGCGTCGCCGGACGCGAGCGCGGCTACTGCCTGATGATCGGCGGCGAAGCGGAGGTCGTTCAACGGCTCGAGCCGATTTTCTCGACGCTTGCGCCAGGCGCAGCGGCCGCGCCTGCCACGCCAGGACGCACCGAGGGCAGCAGCACGGCCGAGCAGGGCTTTCTGCATTGCGGCCCGATAGGCGCGGGGCACTTCGTCAAGATGGTTCATAACGGCATTGAATACGGCTTGATGGCCGCCTATGCCGAGGGCCTCAATATTCTGCGTCATGCCGACGCCGGTAAGCACGCTCGCGACGCAGATGCCGAGACTTCGCCGCTGCGGCGTCCGGAGCTTTATCAGTACGATCTGAACCTGGCCGATATCGCCGAAGTGTGGCGGCGCGGCAGCGTGATCGGCTCGTGGCTGCTCGACCTGATCGCCGGTTCGCTGGTTGGCGACGCCGATCTGAAGAACTACGCAGGACGCGTATCCGATTCGGGCGAAGGACGCTGGACGATGGCGGCGGCCGTCGACGAGGGCGTGCCCTGCGCCGGTGTTGAGCGCGGCGCTCTTCGGGCGTTTCAGTTCGCGCGGCGAAGCGGACTTTGCAAACCGCGTGTTGTCGGCCATGCGCCACGACTTCGGCGGTCACGCCGAAAAACCGCCTGCGCCGTCGGGCAGCCAGCAGGGCTGATCGTCCCGATCCTCCGGCTCACAGCACAGCCGATCTCATGGAGCCGCACATGCAAGCCACACAACCCACTGAAAGCGCGCCGCACGACGTCGTGTTCCTGTTCGACTGCGACAACACGTTGCTCGACAACGACCACGTGCTATCGGATTTGCGCGCCCACATGATGCGCGAGTTCGGCACTGAGAACAGTAGCCGCTATTGGGAGATTTTCGAGCAATTGCGCGGCGAGCTCGGCTACGCGGACTATCTTGGCGCATTGCAGCGTTACCGCACCGAGCATCCAAGAGACACACGGCTCTTGCTGATGTCGTCGTTTCTGATCGACTATCCGTTCGCCAACCGGCTCTATCCAGGCGCGCTGGATGCGTTGCAGCACGTGGCGAAACGCGGGCCCACGGTGATTCTGTCGGATGGCGACGTTGTGTTCCAGCCGCGCAAGGTTGCGCGTTCCGGCTTGTGGGAAGAGGTGGAGGGCCGCGTGCTGATCTACATCCACAAAGAGCTGATGCTCGATCAGGTGATGGAATGCTACCCGGCGCGCCACTACGTAATGGTCGACGACAAGTTGCGCATTCTCACGGCAATGAAGAAAGTCTGGGGCAGCAGGATTGACCACGGTGTTCCCGCGCCAGGGGCATTACGCTTTTGACCCCAAGGAGATATCGAGCAACCCGCCCGCGGATGTGACTATCGAGCGGATTGGCGATCTCGCGCAACTCGATGTGGAAACGCTGCTGGCCGGGAAGACCTAAGCGCTGTGAATACGCTGTCCGTTATCTGAACAGTGATCGCGCGCGGCGCACCGCGCATGTTTTGATGCGCGGTTAATCGAGCATCACGAGTCTTGCGCTTTCAGCCTGGCTTGCGCATCCGCGGCGCCCATTCTGCCGGCCGCATCGAGTGCGCTCGTTCCGCTGGCGTCGCGTGCATTGGGGTTTGCTCCGTGCGCGATCAGCATGTCCATGATCGCCGTGCGGTTGAACATCGCGGCCACCATCAGTGCAGTGCGTCCGTCGGGCGATGCACCTTCGACGTCGGCGCCGTGCGAGAGCAAGGTTTCGACCACAGCGTCGAAGCCCTTGAAAGCTGCGCCTGCGAGAGGGGTCTGCCCGTTATTGTTGCGCAGGTCGGGATCTGCGCCGCGTTCGAGCAGCGTGCGCACGGCATCGACATGTCCGTGATAGCTTGCGAGCATCAACAGACTGTCGCCTTTGTCATTGCGCAGATTCGGCGGCACGCCTTTTTCGATCACCGCTGCGAGCATCGCGGCGTCGCCGGCACGGGCAAGATCGAACACCTGCTGCGCGACTTCGAGCAACTGCGGGTCGATGGGTTGCGGGGAAGGAGGGGACGGGTCGGCTGGGTTAGTCAATGAAATCTCCTTGCAATAAAGCCGCGCGCCTCGGCGCATGAACATCGGCAGCATACACAGATTGTGCAGGCACCGCGCGTTGCTAAACGGCGCCAAAAAGTTTGACCAGCAAGCCGAACACGCCAACCAGAACGGCCACGCCCGCGCACAGCAGCACAAGCGTGACAAGAAGAACGAGCGGCGCTTTAAAACGGTTGGGTGTCGGCATGATCAATGTGTATGGTTAAGAACGAATAAGCGAACAGACGACACTGCAATGTGACGGGAACAACGAGATGTGGTCGTCGCGGTCCACAGCTTAAGCGTTTCGCGCAATACCTGCAGCAAGGCTGGCGTAAGACTTGCAGCGCGATGCGCGGCGACGGCGAGTCTTGACCAGCATCAAGCTTTCGCAAAGAGTCCCGAACGATGATGCGTGCATCCGGTCACACCGCTGGCGACCGGCGCGCAACGGCAAACTATCCTCCATTAGCGCTCTACGCACCACGCGGCTGTCATGTCAAACGCATGACGCTCATCCGCGAAGCTTCGCAACCTCCGTCAACCTGCCTGACAGTCCTTACGAGGAGTGACGCCATGGCTGAGACAACCTCCCGTCCCACCCCGCCGCAAACGCTAGACCCCGATACGCTGCGCAACATGGACCGCTACTGGCGCGCGTGTAACTATCTGTCCGCCGGCATGATCTATTTGCGCGACAACCCGTTGCTGCGCGAGCCGCTGAAGCCCGAGCACATCAAGAATCGTTTGCTCGGACACTGGGGCTCAGACCCTGGGCAGAGCTTTCTGCTCGTGCATCTGAACCGGTTGATCAAGAAGCTCGACCTGAATGTGATCTTCATTTCCGGTCCGGGCCATGGCGCGCCTGCCACGCTCGCCAATTGTTATCTGGAAGGACACTATTCGGAGATCTATCCGGACCGCAGTGAAGACGAAGCCGGAATGCGGCGCTTTTTTCGTCAGTTTTCGTTTCCCGGCGGCATCGGCTCGCATTGCACGCCCGAAACGCCCGGGTCCATCCATGAAGGCGGCGAACTGGGCTACAGCCTGTCGCACGGTTACGGCGCCGCGTTCGACAACCCGAACCTGATCGTCGCGGTAATGGTCGGCGACGGCGAGGCCGAAACCGGTCCGCTCGCCACGTCGTGGCATTCGAACAAGTTCCTCAATCCGATCCGCGACGGCGCTGTGCTGCCGGTTCTGCATCTGAATGGCTACAAGATTGCAACCCGACCGTGCTCGCGCGGATTCCACGCGAAGAACTCGAAGCGCTGCTTACCGGATACGGACACAAGCCGTATTTCGTCGAAGGCGACGATCCCGAGGTCATGCATCAGCAGATGGCGGCCACGCTCGAACAGTGCGTCGGCGAAATCCGCGCGATCCAGCAACATGCACGCGATAACAACGACCCGACGCGGCCGCGCTGGCCGATGATCGTGCTGCGCTCGCCGAAAGGCTGGACCGGTCCCAAGGAAGTCGACGGCCACAAGGTGGAAGGCTCATGGCGCGCGCATCAGGTGCCGATTGCCGATCCCGTGACGAACAGCAAAAGCCTCAAACTGGTAGAAGCCTGGCTGCGCAGTTATCAGCCTGAAGCGCTGTTCGACGCTTCCGGCCGCCTCGTTGAAGAATTGCGCGAACTCGCGCCGAAGGGCGCGCGCCGCATCAGCGCCAATCCGCATGCGAACGGCGGCGCGCTATGCAAGACGCTCGACATGCCCCCGTTTCGCGACTATGCGGTCGACGTGAAAAAGCCCGCGTCCGCATACACGTCGCCGACTCAGGTGCTTGGCGAGTTTCTGCGCGATGTCATGCGCAACAACATGACGAACTTCCGCGTGTTCGGGCCGGATGAAACCGCAAGCAACAAGCTGACTGCCATCTACGAAGCATCGGGCAAGACGTGGCTCGCGGCGGGCGACCCCGGCGACGCGGACGGCGGCGCGCTGTCGGCGGACGGCCGCGTGATGGAAATGCTCAGCGAACACACGCTGGAAGGCTGGTTCGAAGGTTACGTGCTGACAGGGCGGCATGGACTCTTCGCCACTTATGAAGCCTTCGTGCACGTGATCGATTCGATGTTCAACCAGCACGCGAAGTGGCTGGAAAAAGCGAAGCGCGAGTTGGCCTGGCGTCAGCCGGTGCCGTCGATCAACCTGCTGATCACGTCGCTCGTATGGCGCCAGGATCACAACGGTTTCACGCATCAGGACCCCGGTTTTCTCGACGTGGTGACGAACAAGAGCCCGGACGTGGTGCGAATCTACTTGCCGCCCGACGCGAACTGCCTGCTGAGCGTGGCCGATCACTGCCTGCGTTCGCGCGACTACGTGAACGTGATCGTCGCCGACAAGCAGCCGCACCTGCAGTATCTCGACATGGATGCAGCCGTTACGCATTGCACGAAGGGCATCGGCATCTGGGACTGGGCGTCGACCGATCAGGGTGCCGAGCCGGATGTGGTGATCGGCTGCGCGGGCGACATCGCAACGATGGAAGCGCTCGCCGCCGTCGAGATCCTCAAGGAGCGTTTCCCCGATCTGAAAATCCGTTTCGTCAACGTGGTCGATCTGTTCCGGCTGATGCCCGAGCATGCGCATCCGCATGGGCTGACGAACCGCGACTTCGATTCGCTGTTCACGACGAGCAAGCCGGTGATCTTCAATTTCCATTCGTACGCGTCGCTGGTTCACAAGCTGACCTACAACCGGACGAACCACGAGAACCTGCATGTGCACGGTTATCACGAGAAGGGCAACATCAACACGCCGCTCGAACTCGCGATCATCAATCAGGTGGACCGTTTTTCGCTGGCTATCGACGTGATCGACCGCGTGCCGAAGCTGCGCGGTGTCGGCGACCATGCGAAGGAATGGCTGCGCGGCCAGATTATCGAGCATCTGAATTACGCGCATGCCGAGGGCATCGACAAGGAAGAAATCCGCAACTGGACGTGGAAAAGCTGAGCGAGGCCCGTTATGACCACTCAGGACGGCGCTTCGCCGCATACCATTCTCGTGCTGAACAGCGGATCGTCGTCGCTGAAGTTCGGGTTGTTCGANCATTCCGGCGACGACGAATCGCTGCTGCTCGAAGGCAGCGCACAAGGCATCGGCCGCCGCGACGGCCGCTTGCGGATCGCGGCTCCCGACGGGCGNGTGCTCGTCCAGGAGGAGCATGTGCTGGAGTCGCAAACCGACGCATTGCAAAAGCTTTCCACCGTGCTCGCCCAGCAACATCATGAGCANCCNNCGGCGGTGGGCCACCGTGTGGTGCACGGCGGCCCGCACTTACGCTCGCATCAGCGGNTGACGCCNGAGGTCCGCCGCCGCTTGCAGGATGCAGTGCATTTCGCGCCGCTGCATATTCCGCCCGCGCTCGATCTGATCGATGAAGCGCAGAAGATTTTCGGCGGCGCNCAGCACTTCGCCTGCTTCGACACCGCTTTTCATGCGACGCTGCCTCCGCGTGCCGCGCAACTCGCGTTACCGCGGCGCTATTCGGAAGCCGGCGTGATTCGCTACGGATTTCACGGGCTGTCGTATGAATCGCTCGTCGCCCAGCTTGGCGCCACGTTGCCGGCGCGGGTGGTGTGTGCGCATCTCGGGAACGGTTCGAGCGTGTGCGCATTGCGCGACGGCCGCTCGGTCGATACGTCGATGGGCATGACGCCCACCGGCGGCGTGCCAATGGGAACGCGTTGCGGCGACCTCGACCCGGGCGTGCTGTTATATCTGATGCGGGTGGAGAAGCTAGACGCAAACGGGCTGGAAACGCTGCTGAACCGGCACAGCGGCCTGGCCGGTTACGCCGATGGCGAGAGCGACATGCAGGCGCTCGAACAACGCGCGGCGGCGGGCGACCCGCATGCGTCACTGGCGCTCGACGCGTTCGCGACCGCGGTGCGCAAAACCATTGGCGGATATGCGGCTTTGCTGGGCGGCATCGATATGCTGGTGTTCACCGGCGGCATCGGCGAACACAGCGTGCAGATGCGCAAACGGATCTGCGAAGGGCTGTCGTTTCTCGGCCTTCATGAAGGCGACGCCTCGGGCAAGGTCAGGGTGCTTCATACCGAAGAAGAGAAGCAGATCGCGAGGCATTGCCGCGCGTTGCTGCGGGGCGATCGTGGTTGAGCGTGTTGGATCGCGCTGTGCTCACGGGTGCTTCACGACCAGTCGATCGCATACGCCTGCGACGCCGAACAGGCGCGTCACGTCTTCGAGCGCCGCGATTCGCTGGGCGTTGTGTTCGAGTTCGCCGTTGAGCACGATGCGCCCGTTGCTGACTTCCACCGTGATCGTACGTTCAGGAACCGCGGCGTCCCA
>Ga0058694_1000667_pt1 | contig 16148 bp, 20 predicted proteins | sample AgamicOrSfrz_FD_55041 | JGI IMG/M metagenome (GOLD analysis project Ga0058694, IMG submission 55041) | Agave microbial communities from Guanajuato, Mexico - Or.Sf.rz | ecosystem: Host-associated > Plants > Phyllosphere > Phylloplane/Leaf | place: Guanajuato, Mexico | collected 2012-05-30 | reverse complement strand
GGCAAGGCTTCGTACGTTGACCAGTCGCTGGGCGCGTCGGCGGTGGGCAGTCTCAGTCCACAGGCGCTGCTCGACAATCTGCCTGCGAACCTGCAGCCCGGTTCGACGCTGTTTTACTACAACCCGCAGGAAGAAGACCTGATGTTGCAGCAGGCGGCGCTGCAGCAGACGGGCAAGGCCAGCTTTATTGATGGTCTGAGCTACGACAGTAAAACGGGCACGTCGGTGACGGAACAGGAGAAGGCCTACCTGTACCAGAACGCGCTGGATTACGCGAAAGCGAACAACCTGCAACTGGGCGATGCGCTGACGCAGACGCAGGTCAGTGAACTAGACAAGCCGATGCTGTGGTACGTCGAGCAGACCGTGCCTGATCCGTCGTGTACGGCAGTGGGCCGTGTGAGTTGCCCGACCATCACCGCGCTGATGCCGCAGGTCTATCTGCCGAGCGACACGAGCGCGATGTCGGCGGGCGGCAACATCCAGGGCACCAATGTCGCACTGAACTTCAATCAGGATGGCAACGGCAGCATCCTGAACACGGGAAGCATCACGGCTTCCGGCACGCTCACGGTCAACACCAACACGCTCACGAACCAGGCGAACCAGGTTGACATTGGCCAGATCTGGAGCAAGGTCAAGGGCGGATACGTCGACGAGACGGGGACAACGGTCCAGCCGGGCGGCTTCATGAGCGCGGCAAACATGGACCTGAACGTTCAGACGCTCAATCAGATTGGCGGCGCGCTGCAACAGCTAAATGCTGATGGCACCGTGAACCAGGCGGGAACGCAAGCGTTGCTCGCCCAACTCCAGCAGCAACTTGGCACGAACTTCACGCAGACCACGGTTAGCGACAACCTTCACACCGACTTTGTGAAGGAGGGGGGCGGCCTGCCGACGTTCGTCGTGGCAGCAATCGCGATTGCCGCATCGATTATCACCGCAGGTGCTGCGGCCGCGATCGCTGGCGTCGTCATGACTCAGCTCACGCTCGGTACCGTGTTGGTCGGTGCGTTGGGTGGCATGGTCGGAAGCATCGCTGGTCAGCTCGCGTCCGGTCAAGGTCTGAACTTTGGCCAGATTATGGAAGCGGGGGTTGTTGGAGGCTTGACCGCTGGTGCATTCGCAGGGCTGTCAGAAGCTGGGATGGGGTTCAGCAACCTTCAACAAGCTGGCGTCAAGATTGCAAACGGCAGCTTCGGTGCTGCAGATCTACCCCAAGTGCTTGAAACAATCGCCGCTCGTGGCGTAGTCAGTGCGGGGATTGATACGGCCGTGTACGGCGGCAGCTTCGGCCGGGCACTGGAGGGCAGTGTTATTGCCGACGTCGGCGCTATCGGGGCAGGAGCAATCGGCGTTGAGTCGACGAAAAATTCATCGCTGGCGGAAAACACACCCGGGTACGTTCTTGCGCACGCCGCGCTTGGCTGCGCCTTGTCAACGGCCAGCGGAACAGGCTGTGCAGGCGGGGCTATCGGTGGCGCTGCCAGTGCCCTGATCGCACCAAACATCCGTGACAGTCTTTATGATTCGTCGGATACCACGACGCTAACTCAGAACTTCGATGGGTCACAGACGCAAACCTCTAGCTATCAAAACCCGTTCTACAACGCTCTCGTTTCGGGTGTATCCATGCTTGCGGGTGGTTCGCTCGCTGGTGCTGCAGGTCAAAACAGCCTGGGCGGGCTGGTCGCCGCAGAGAACGAATCGCTGAACAACGCGCTTAGTGATAAAGAAAAGCAGGTGATGGACCATGCATATGGGTTTGCTGCTGCGCCCGTTGGGACCATCAATAGATCAGATGCGTTGAACACGCTGTCGCAGCTCGGTACGGCCTTGCAGGATCCGAATGTCGACCCTCGGGAACGCATGTACCTGCTCTCAGCGATCATGACGGCATATCACGCGGGGGTGCAAAGCGGTGTGTTGACCCCGAGCGACATGGGTAGCTACACGGCGACAGCGGTACCGGCGATGTCGTTTAGTGGCGGCGGAGACGGACCCTTCCCGGTCATGGGCAAGCCAAGCAGCGTATTGCCAACGACGACGGGCAGTCGTACAGCGGTTTCCATCAACCAGCCGGTGACCTCAGAAGGCACCGCAAACGCCGCAAGCATTCAGGGACTGAAGAATCAGCTCGCGAGCGAGAATCTCGCCAATATCGCCGCGCAAGATCCGAGATTGGCGGCCGCAGTGAGCGGAAGCGGTGGGAACAACATAAACTATCCAATTGGGAGCGGAAGCACAATGGAAGCGGATAGGCTAGGAAGAACTTGGGTAGGTGACGGAGCGACCCTGACAAGCGACGGATCTGGGCTGATCAGTGCCGATGGCACGCGGGGATATCGCTTCCCGACCCAGAAAACATCGGACCTCGCCACGACAGGAAAGCAAGCTAATTTCGAAACGTACGCTATCAACTCCGTGACGGGACAGCGGACGAAGATTGGCAACGGCCACCTCAACGTAACGAACTAAGGAGCAGGAGATGCTCGCTGTTATAAAAAGCATTGCAATCGAAGATCACCCTATCGATGGTTTTGTACCCGACGATCCAGAATGTTTCTCTTTAAATTTTCGGATTCGAATAGGGTCTGACGAAGCGGCCGGAGCCGACGACTTCGATCTTTGTGTTTGCACACCTACGTGGCTGAGCCGGACGATATGGCAGCCAAAATGGGGGCGTCATTTGTTGATCGTTCGAGAATACGACCATTCAACTATCGAAACGACCATCTGCGAATATGTTGCGAAGTGTACTGGTGGAGAGTGGCGTGATGTTGCCGGAAAGCTCGCTAGAAACTTCCATTGGGAATTCGAAGACTACCAAGAGTGAACCTGGTGGACCGGTTAGATATCCCACGCACACGCACAAGGAAGCAGCGTCGCTTGTCAGCCGTGTCGAACAGCAGACATTCAGTCTTGTCCTTCGACAGACGGTAACTGGGAAAGCTATCGGGCGTGCCGCGCGTGTGCCGGGCATACCCTGCGGTTGATTATAGGCGGCGTCTCCAATGCGAGAGAACCGTCCCAAAAAATGCTTCGTCGCAGTTCGGGCAAATCCCCGGGCGTGCAGGGATTCAATGCACGATCTCTGTTGCAGAATCCTGCACGTCCGGCCACAATGTTGCGCGTTGCGGTCAACGGGCTCCGCGCGACGCGGGCGCGCCATTGGCCATCTCTATTGTTCATTGTCCGCACAGGCGTTTCAGCACTTCCCCCAGTATTCGCCCGGCAGGACGCGGCGTAACAAAGATCGGCGCGTGAAGGCGTCCACCTATTGCCAAATCCGATGCGTGGAATCGAATCAATCCACAGATGCAGCCCGTGCTCAAGCTGCAGTGCACCCCGTGGAGACTAGCGGTCATCAAAGTCTTTCGAAATCAATGCTGAAGCGTCTCGGGTTACGGACCGCTCGCCAGAAAACCGGATTGAAGCCCCAGCCCCTGATGAAATGAGCATGTTGGATAATAGATTCACGGGTCATCCGCTCGCCGAAGATTACTTCCCTGAGCGAGTCCTTTGCGAAATTCAACGTGCCGGCGCCGTCCTTCTTCGGTCGTTTATAAGTGTATGTGTGCGCTCTCATCACGTCCCTTCGGAGAATTCGCCCATCTCTACCCGGCCAGTCGGTCTTCGCTTTTTTCATCGCCTCACGTGATGCCGCTTTGCGGTCGAACTTGGGATACCACTCAAAGGTCGCCGAGTTGATGGATCGAAACTCCTGCTCATAGGCCCACTCCGAGGATTTCTGGAACAGCGCAATCTTTGCCAGTTCAGCTTCCGAATGCGACCAGAAGTCGATTTTCGGATAGCTGGTTGAATACTGCGTTTCGGACGCTGGAGGCAGGCCGGTGGCCTCCCAGTCGAACCCGAGACACAGCCCCCGGTGATCGGCAGCATAGTGAGCCCACAGTAGCAGGTTGTGCTTTTCCGCCGACAGTGCGAGCGCGCACCAAAGTTATCCATCGCGTCGCGATAGTAGCGCTCATAGTCGAAGCGTTTGTTGTCGAGCAGATCCATTGTGTAGTCGACGTTTTTCTTCGCCTGATTCCAGGCCTGCGTGACTGTCGGCACCATCACATGACGTTCGACCTCGCTGCGCTCCCGTGCACGGCGCGTCCCTGTGAAGAAGAGCCGCTCGGTACCCTGGGCCGATGACCATCAACCCGGTGCCGGAACGCAAAAGAATGCTAGATTCCCGTTCCACTGGCGCGCGCCCTGCCTTCAGACCTCACGAATAACAACGATGACGTTGCTTTTCAAATATCGCCCACCAATCGACTTCCCCAAGACGGTTCGCTGCAACACGGCAAGGATCTTTTCAAACTCCGCGCTTTACTATGCAAAGCCCTCAACGTTCAATGATCCGTTTGACGGCCGGATACTGTTCGATTTTATCGCCGACAAGAACGATGCTTATGATCGCCAGTTCCGCGTAATGCGACGTGACGCCAGCCCGATTTTCAGGTTACTTTTCAGCCCCGTTCGCGCGCGAGCAGTCAGCCCGGCAAACGCCGATGGTGCCGCGTTGACGCTTCCGGACGGCTCGGCTAGCATTTCGCTCCCTTCCTCAAGACCCATGGGCGTTCATGGACAGCATCTCTCCACCCCTGGCGTTCCCGAGTTGGCGTGATCTGTGGATGTCCATTGAGGGGATCCCTGAACTGCTGATAGCGGCTGACGCTGCCTTGCAGCGACGCGTGGCCGGGAACCACCGTACGCCCCGATGGGTAGTCCCAGATAAGGAACAGCAGACGCTCGCCCTGGGCATACGTGCACTGCAACTATGGGCGCAGGGCGAGCCACCCAAAGATGTCATGGCGCGGCCGTCGCTCATCCGTCGTATCCATCATCTGGTGAAGCCCGTTCTCGGCGCCGCGGCATGGCCACGCTGGCTGCTTCTGGAGCGGGCGTTTGCGGATGCATCGACTACGGGCGATCTACTGTTTGCCGCGCTGGTGCTTCGAACCATGTGCGAGGAGGTGTTGCGACTCCATGCACTCGACATCGATGTGGAGCGGCTCGCCACGCTGGCAGGCTCGGCCGACGTCGACGATCGCGAGCGGTTGAACCAGTTTCTGGCATTCGCTTCGACTTCGCTTGCGACGCTAGCGTCAGATACCGTTCTCGAGGGTGGAGGCTGGCCTGCCCTGAAGTCGACGGCAAAGGCCATGTCCCGGCTCGAGAAGGCACGTGCCGCGCTCAACAGTTATGTTCACCCGAACTATGGAAGCCACATCGTTGCGCTCTTCCCCGAACGGGCTGCCGCTGGCCAGCTCCTGCTGGAGGCAGTTGCAGCCGTCTACGAGGCCTTTTTCGCGCTTTCCTGGTCTGAGAAGCCGGTCACGGGACCGACGCAGCCGGTGGACGTTGGTCCCGTAGAATCCTGGGCGCAGACGACCCGGCGGCTTTTGTCGGAGATCCTGCCGGAAGTTCGACGGACGGCAGGTGATGCCGGATTCGCCGAGGTGATGAATGCGCCGGCCGTCACCGGATGGCTCACGACCGAACGCGACGATCTGGAAGCAATGCTGCTCGACCCCGAAACAGCACCGCTGACAGATGGTCTGCCGCGACGTCAGACGGGAGATGCGGAAGATGTGCGCGATGCGGAAGATGCGGGCGCCCGGGCTTTCGGCTTCAGGATCTGGGAGGGAGCCAGCGCAGCCGACATTTTCGGATTTGCTGCTGCCCGGCGAGCCGAGCAGCGTCTTGTTTCCGAGTTTCGGGCCGGTGCTCCCGATACTGCGGATCAGGTTCAATGGCTGCGTTTCAACAACCTCAGCCTTGAACTCGCGATGCTGGTCGGCCAGACAAAGGCGGCGGCCTTCAAGGTGCAGCTTGTGCGACAGGTCGTACAAGGAAATGGCCTGGCCGCGCTCCTGTGCGTGCGTTCGCTGATCGAGCATCGGGCGCTGGCGGTCTGGCTCCCGCAACAGATAGCCGTGTCGCTCGATGCAGCAGCCAGTCAGATTCAGGCGGGCGCGGACATTCCCGCAGCGGGACGAGGCGTGGAAACCGCACTCGCGAATTTTCTGGCCGCGCAGGCGAAGCACACAAAAGAAGAGCGGCGAGCCTGGGTCATGAGCGGGCAAGGCGACACGCGCCTCGCGTGGCTGAATCTTGAAAATATCGTCAACGCGGCATTTCCGGAAGCCGACCAGTTCCGGAATCTGTACGCACTATCCTCCGCGGCTTTGCATGCGCGAGCGCACCGTGGAATCGAGCTGCTGTTACGGGCAGCCACCCTGAAGACCAGTTCGCGCGATATCGGACTGCTGGTGCTTGAGCGCCTGTGCGATCGGGATGAAGAAATGGACCACCTCGCGGCGGCGGGCATCGCGTTGATGCGGATGGGGCATTCTGCAGGTTTTGGCGGCGCGGCAGCCGCCACGACGGATAACATGGCTCAACAGGTGTTTGGCCATTTCAGGGCAGCATTTGTCGCGGGCGAGGATTATTCAGGAGCGGGAACCAGGGAATCGCCTTTTTCTTTTGGACCACACCTCGAATACAACCAGGCATCGTACGCGCTGCTCGAACAACTCGGGATTGATCCACGCAGATCAAGGCAGATCCTGGATCACGACGCGTCTGGACATCTCTGTGACAGGTGGAGCGGGCCAGACCGCGAATACTGGTTCAGGGCATCGCCTGATCGTTGGGACATTTGACGGTATTGCAAGGCAGGGCGTTCACGACGAAGCGGCGCAGCGAAGATGCACGTCAGTTTGCCGGAGAAAGGGGCGGCGCCTTGCCTTCGCCGCAACTGGCAAAACGCTTGCCTCCCGCCTGAGCTGAAAAGCGGGCCTCGTTCGCATTGGTGTGCAGCCGCAACTGAACGCTCATGTCTGTGAAGCCCTTGAAAACGATGGTCACAAGCATGAGTCCCGCGGCATTGTCGTCGGGTGACTCGGAGACCAGTACCTGACTCATCTTCCATCGCTGGGCCAGCTCAAGCAGGCCCTTGCGCCATTCTGCCGATCCCACCTTGATCGTACTGGTTGCCGGCTGGTCATAGGACCGGTTGGCATGTTCCGTAATCATCCGTGCTCCTCGGAAATCCTGGAGGAACAACTGGTCGCGAAGATTGAGCGAACAATAGGCACGCCCGGTCTGCGTGACGCCGACGGTCTTTCCCGCGCCACCGTCGATCCTGGCGACGAGAACCTCGATTGTCGCGTGCTCGTCGTCGAACGTCCTGGCGGTGCCGGTCTTCGCCTGTTCCTGCGCGCTGCCCGTTTCTTCCCTGGCAGCGGCATTGATTCGTGTGAGCACTAGGATAGGTTGATCCGTCCCGCGCACGTTCGCAATGGTCGCTGGCATGTCCATGAAACCGCCCTTCGTCTCATCCGGGAGAGGCGCGGTATGGCCGGCGCTTCCACGCTCAAGTGCGTCGGCCACGCTCCAGTACCGAAAGTCTGGGGCGCTCAGAGGGAGCTTGCCACCGACAACCCGATCGAAGTCGGTATCGTCCCACTCCAGTCCGACTAGCAGCGGACTGCCGTCGGCAAGCCGTATCACTGAAAGAGGCTCATTCTTTTCCCTGGCCCGAATCACGGAGCGTTCCACCGTGCCGCCTGGTTTGAGCTCCTGGCGGGCGACTGCGACGCATTCCCGATAGTTCGCTACAGCGTTGCCGCAGGGGGTGGTGCTGCCCGCGACGGATTCCGCATAGTCATGCCCGTCGGGCGTCACGGTTATGCCGCGGCCGAGAACCCAGGCATGCGTTGCCGATCCCGTTGCATCGTTCTCGAGAAGGAAGTCGTGCTGCAGGAATCGCGCGTTGCCTTGCACGGAGCGCGTGTCGAACTGATAGGGCCGGTCGACTTTCGGGCTGCCGAAGTCCTGCCAGACAAGCTCTGGCGTGACACCAGGACAGCTGTTAGTTTCGCGTGGAGGAAGGCAGCCTCGATGCGAAAGGGACAGCAGTCCGGCACGCTGCCCGACCACCGCAAGCTTGCTCACTGACGCATCACCGACTTGCGAACACTGCATACCTTTCTGCGGATCGCAACTCTCGATGACGAAAGGCGAGTCGGGTGAGGGAGGGGCGTATAGAAAATTAAAGACCCGCACGCTGGTGTTCGCGAAGTTGTCGCGCGCGACAGAGGCCAGCATGGGAGCACCAGGAGAGTGCGCCCATTGAGGCGGTGTCGCGATGCGTCGATCGGGGAACGGCACGACATTGGGGGTATTCCAGGTACTGGCTAACCCCGTCCCGTTCGACGAGTGCGGACATGGTGACGGTGTTGCGTTTGAAGTAAAACGTGCGGATACCCATGTCAGCGGCCGGTGCGCCTGCATGTGATTCAGGCGGGACCGCGCGCGCGATCACGTAGTCGTCAGCCGCATAGGGCATCGGATCGTACTCGAAATAGGTCGACCGGTCCGGTCCCATGTATGAACCGGCGCCACCCAGCGCGACACCGAGCAGCACCTTCTTGGCCTCGGTTTCGCAAAACGAGAACGGGTTGTCGCTGGAAGGCTTGCCTGGGCTATCGGTACTTTCCTTGGCGAAGACCTGGCGACATAGACGATAGGATGACTGCTGCAACATGACGTCGCAGTCGTTTTGTGTGTAGCCGTAAGTGGCTAGGCCGTGGCGGTAACAGAAGTCGTGAAGCACGCAGGCCTGCCGGAAGCGTAGCCGGACGTCGGACAACTGGCTCGAAGGCCGCCGGAACGCGATATCAGCCCACGAGGGAATCGAACAGTCCAGACTGCGACCGCCCGCGCCGATGATCGCCTGGGTGGTCGGGGAGGAGGGGTAGCTGGTGAACGTTCTCGGCGCTTCAGATTCCCACGGCTCCGAAAGACTGGCGTAGACCTTGTTTGCGCTCCAGTCGACGAAAGGCTTGCATCCGCTCAGAGCGCAGACTGTGGTGAAGAGCGCCGTCATGGACAGACGCGTTGCAGATCTCTGGATCAGCGCCTGAGCCCGATATGGCTTGAGTCCTTGAACCGGTACCATGCTCTTTCCTTTTTCATACTTGTTGGATGAGGGAACGGTATTCGATCCCCTGCATAGTGTGATGCGCGATCTGTGTGATGCCGGGATTCAATGCTGGAAAACTGGGTACCGAAATTTGCCGGCTGGATGCCTGGCGCACGGATGCGAGTATTACCGTGCCCAGGCGCGTCACAAACCATCTCGCCCCTGCCATGCTGTTCAAGACGTGACGCGGCGGGCGAATGACGCTTTGTGGCCGGGTTAACGCAGTGCCCTCCGGAATCTGCTCGCCGGAGACTGGCCATTGAGCGAGGGCGAAAGAGACCTCGGCCAGCCAAACTGGACGACGGCCTCGACCGGCGGCTAATGGTCGCTCTCACCCTTTCTCACGGCCCGACTCAACTGGCTCTTGCTCGTCCTGGGAAAGAAGGTCGGATAGTTCAGACGCGGAGAGGCGTTTCATCTTCTTTTCGAGCTTGCGATCGTATTGCCGGTCGTTGGGCTCTGAGGATTGAGCCTTGCGGGCGTACTGCTGGACGAAGCGACTAAGCTCGCCAGCTAGCCGAGTTTTTGTGCGGTTCGTAGTCATGTGTGGATCCGGTGCTAATCCGAGTTACGTCTTGCGTCAGCCTGCGCCGATTGTCGGCGATTCAGGGCCCGACGTCGACTGACCGCTCCTGGCCGATTGCGTGAGTTCGCCAACGGCCGCTTTAAGATGCTCCAGTTCGAAATCCCTTCGTTCGACTGACTGTCCGCTATCGAGATGTTCGTGTGACCGTAATGGGTCGATGGCGGTCCCACGCGAGTCGATTTCCGCTGCGCACCCTATGGAATCAGCATTCAGACCGACTTCGGCCAGGCGCGGCCGTTCGACAAGAGTGCATGAATCGTCGACAATCCGAGAAACCGGCCTAGGTTTTACTGCCGCTAACAAAGGCGGGCCATCCCGCGAACAGTCAATAAAACACGCTCGAGAATGCTGTTTAACAAAAGGCCTGAATTTCGACGCCGACCGCCGAGTCCCTTTCGCGAAGGGGGGGTGGTCAATCGTGCGACCACTCTGTTCTCGTGGCTAGGTCGCGGAATATTCGGTCTCTTGAGCATTGTCTTGTTACTCGCCACAGCGGCGGCAGGGCCTGGAGTAGACCTGCCAACATCGAAGAGAGGGTGGTTCGCATTGGCTGCCATCATCGCTGGTGGCGTCCTTATTTGTATAGTTGTAGTTCGCTCGATGCACACTCCGGTTACTCTGCAAAGGTAATGACGTGGCATGAGGGCTCGCCTCGGATCGGGATTTGCATAGATGCGCTTGCGAGGAATGCTGGGGCTCATGAGCCTCAGTGCGGCCAGCTGCGGACGTTCGACAGCGGAAGACAGGTCATTGACAATGCCGTCATCGAAAGTCGAAGGAATCTACCGATGACGCACGTTTACGACGCTGTTGAAGCGTTAGCTGGTTTGCTTGCTGACGCCGATTTTGCGATGCACGCAGCGAGGCTTCGAGGTGCACTGTCCGAAGGGGCGACTGGGACAGAAATTTTTATGATCTTGCGCTCACGCCTCTCAGGCGTTATCGATGATGAAGTCGTACCGCGTCAACAAAAAGATGAGGCTGAAAGGTTGCGCGATATTGTAATGCACGCGTTAAAGTGATCCGCTCCTATCTCTGCAAGCGCGGTCAGCGTGCGGCCATGACTGGTCATCCAGCGTCGTGGGCTGGATCGCGGATAATTTCTGCAATCATGGGGCGCGTGTGGATCTCAATCGGATCCATTCCCGCTCGACCAACTTCGCCCGCGTCGAAGGCCAAATAGACTTCATAAAACAAGGCGGGGAGATCTTCGCCGTTCTGTAGGCAGTCGTCGTAAGCGAAACCGACAACGGCGTTTACGACGGAGTCACAGAACCAGAAGGGGAACCGGCCCTCATGAAATCCGACCGCTAGATGGCGAGCGATCACGTCGTACGCGTGCCGCTTCGTCGATCCGACAATCTCGATCCAGCGTTCAATGTCGCTCGCTGAAAGCAGCCATCCTGGGCCGGTTTGGTCGTAGCGAGACAGCAATTCTTCAATAAACGCTGTTTCCGGGTCCTGAGGAATCGGGCTCATTTTGAGCGACACTTTTCTTATGGCGACCGACAAAGTATAAGCGGTCAACGCGACGCCGCGTTTTGCATGAGTCGGCGCCCGGCCAACAGCGGCCGTTCGACAGCGGAAGACAGATCGTCGACAATGTGCCAACGAGAGTCAAAGGTTTCAACAGCGCGGAAACGTGCGCCGCGTCGTCCTCCGTGTACTCGGAGACGGCTGACCGGATGCTCGGGCAGATGATTACGAATGTGGTGGCGGGTGCTGCGGGTGCTGCAGTCGGCGGCAATACAGGCGCGTTTACCGCATCGAATGCCGATATGTACAACCGGCAGTTGCATCCGGACGAAAAGGAAAAACTGGCGCAGTTGCAGAAGGGAGAAACCGCTGACGAACGGCAGCGGTTGGCGGACGCGGCGTGCTACCAGGTGCAGTGTGCGGCGCAGATGTCGGATAATGATCCCGCGAAGGCGGCAGAACTGGCCTCGCAGCAGCGCGGAGCGCGCTACATCACTGAGCAGAACGAACTGAAAGCGACGGGCCTGTTCGTATATAAAACGCCTTCTTCTCTCCGGTGCTGAGGGTCTGCAGAAGAGCGTCCCGCTCGACCGAAAGCTCATCGTCCCCAGCCGGACTAACGCGTCGAATCTAGAGCAGCACAGTGGGATGCGCCGGAAGGCGCGTCCCACTTCTGATACTGAAATTCCTTTTTTTGAACAATGAATCGGCGAGCGAGCTGGCTTACACGCGAAGGTCAAGGCTGAACTAATCTCGCGGAGACTTCATCTTGGCATACAGAGGCCGCCAAGCCTAACCATGAGCTTGGCGGTGCGCCTCCCATTCTCTAAAGGAGTTCTACGCCCCAAACTTCTCGATTATCGCCCTGGCGGTCTCTTGAAATTCTCCACGCCTCAGGGCGACTTCACCGATGCTGCTAGGGTCTTGATCCAACCCGTATATCAGCTTCGCTTGCGCAGCGCACTCGACAAGAAATACATTGTGTTCATCATCCGATAGGCTTTCTACCGATACGAAATGAGTAAAGTCGTTGCTTTTTGCGTCGGAGTCCATAGGCGGAAAGGCGCGTTGACAAAGCTCGTTGTATGCGTCGCTTGCCGAGCGGTTGAATAAGTCGATGTCCTCAACCGCATGGCTCATACAGTGTAACTTTGAGAGTCGATTCAGATCGACACCGAGCGTTGATCGATTCGACCAAATCAGCTTGCCACCGATGAAGTATCCGAAACAGCCGTTTTTGAATCCCGCCGTCGACCATGAGTCAACAGCATCGCACCAGATCGCGAATGTGTTAGGGTTTCCAGCGAGCATTTCATTTTCCTTTGAATCCAAGGGACCGCTTTACTTCGATAGGAATCGTTGAAACATTCGATCTTCGGCTACTGGCGAGGAACGGACCTTCGCCAATTGCGTCACGAGCGTCACCAATCGGTTTTGATACTAGTCAAGGCTGGATAGTGTTTAACGACTTATCAAAGACGCCCACCTGCGCCATCATGCTCTCGTCGAGCCCGCTAATTGCGTGAGGAAGATCGGCTTCGATCGCATCCATGAAGTGGTAGGTGTAGGGATCGATCGTCTTCATCCAATAGACCGGCTGGCGGAAAACTGCTTCGTGCGTATCGCTAGTGAACATATCGATTTCGCCGATGATCAGACGTGTATAGGCGCTCATCGGGCCGCTAGAGCTATACACCGGCGACACGCGTATCAGGAGCACCGCATCGCTCTCCCGGTAGACCGGGCCGCTTGCGTGCCACCGGTTATGATCATCACGCGAAAAGGTGGGCAGTGTCGGTGTGGAAGCGTCGACTTCGTTGACAACATAGCCGTGGGCACGCAGCGCAGCTTCAATGCCGTCAGTGAATCTGCGGTTCAATTTTGTGTCACCTAGCTTTGCCGTGACAACGTCGTCGAACGCGAATGCATTGTGTTTGGCGGTGCTGGCATTCGCAAGCCCAGTTATACCGCCCGAGAGCGCTGCACCGATCAGACCGCCGCCAGTCAGCAGAAGCGGCGTCTGAGCGCGCCCGCCGCTATATACCGTCTTCCCGGGATACACGACCGTTACCGTGTGAACGGTACGAAGCCTTCCTGCATCGACCTCAGCGCGCGGTCCCGCCGCGCAGCCCGTGAGAAGGCTGAGTGCCGTGATCGCACTAAGGTTCAAGAGATTCGAGATAAGTGGCATCAATCCATTCCAGAGGCGTTACCGGTTATTCGTCCGCTNGTGCTTTATCGGAGCGTTAGCGAAAAACTTGAGATCGTTCGCCACGAGAATGGGTCACGATATTGGATTTCGACGGGAATCGACCATGAGAAGGCTGCGGATCGCCGTCGGCCCGTCGTCGGCCACAAGCGGTCGGTTGAGCCCGTCCCCTAGTTTGGCTGACCGAGGTCTCGTCCGGCCTCGCTCAATGGCCGGTTTCCGGCGAGCAAATTACAGAGGGCACTGCCTCAACGCGGCCATGAAGAGTCTTTCGCGCCGTTGGATGTGCGGACGCTCAATCGTCTCCATCTCACGGCAAAGCCGCCCTGTGCTCGACGACAATTGACGCGGTTCAGGCCATCGGCATCGTTATCGTGCATTTCCGCGCGAGGCATTCGAGTGTGAACCGATCTTCCATTTCCTCCGGCGTCAGAGAGTGTCGCGCCGGGGTGCACGCGCAGATGTAACCCGTGAGTCGGACACGCGGGAGCACAGAAAATGGCTGCTGATTCCGAACTGAGCCGTCGCTCGTCGGACTTTATCCGGGCCAAGATGGGAGAGCAGCCGGTGAAGGGGCCGACAGTACCTTTATGATCTGGTCTACCGCGCGGCAAACAAGCGCCAACGGCCGGAGAAGGTTCGATGCCACACCGATCCTGCGAATATCGCGGAGGAGAATAAAGCGACGGATGTATTCAACAACGTTGCCGGCCGAAGAATCGCCTAAAGGACACTATCGGCCATACATCTGTGGTCGCCCGGCTGCGCGACCTGGAAGCCAAAGGCGAACGATCCCATGCGAGGTTCACCGGATCCAGACGGACGTGGTGTCGAGAGCATGTACCCATGCTCAAACGGTAAGGCGCTGCGGCAACTCCGTGCGACCGCCACGCGCTTTCTCGAAGGAGGCTTGCGGCGTTGACGGCTACGTTTGCGAGTGTGAAGCACGTGCTGTGACGACACGCTCGAGAGGTCGGATATCGATGAACTCGTCATCGCTCCGATCGAACGTTTGGCTGCGCAGTTCCATAACTGGAAGANCGGGAGAAGATGCAAAGATGAACCCTTTCGATACGGCAATCCAGGNTTTTCTGACGCACACTGCGATGACTTGCGGTGTATTGAACCACCCGATAAGAGTCATCGCGGACCTCTACACATTCAAAGGCCTGGTGCTCGTACCCNTATTGTGGTGGATATGGTTCAAACCCAGCCAGCGGGGCGAATGGGAGCGTGAAATGGTTGTCGCGACGATCGCGAGCGGTCTTCTCGCACTCGCGGTGTTCCGGGTTATCGCCCGATATTTGCCATTCCGGATGCGNCCCATGTTCAATCCCGACCTGCACTTCAATTTTCCGTCAGGTGGCCTCGACCCGGCCGTACTGCCCGCGTGGAGTTCGTTTCCGAGTGACCACGCGATGTTGTGGATTTCGGTTGCGATGGGAATTTTCCTGGTTCGACGCGGCGTCGGCGTGCTCGCACTTTTATACACCGCGAGCGTCATATTACTGCCGCGCGTTTATCTCGGCTGGCACTATCCGACCGACATACTCGCGGGGGCGGCGATTGGGGTGATCATCACCTGGAGCATGACTCGGGACCCCATTAGGGCCCGCTTTTCAGCTCCGATCCTCGGATGGATGCAAAGATTCCCCGGGCCTTTCTATGCCGTGATGTTTGCTTTGTGTTTTGAACTGGTGACCCAGTTCAACGAGCTACTGGTTCTCGGCCGGTCCCTGGTGCAAGGCTGACGGTCGCGCGATCGAGCAGTGCCAATTCGACGCGCAACGCGTCATGACGATGTTCCGGAAGGCTCTGAACGAGATTCTCAATGGCCGCGGACAGACGTCGCGCGATCTAAACGCTGCCCGCGCCGTACTGTCGTATCTCGCGAAAACTGATATGCACGAAGTCTTCCCAATTGGGCGTCCGCAAGATCATGCGCACCTGCCCCGACTTATCCACCATCTCTTCGATGTGCGGAGACCGTTTGCCCACCACGCGCAATAGTCGGTGCAAACTGGTCGATGGCAAGCACGGCCGTCGTCGGATCGTTGATCGCCGCCGACAGCGCTTTCAGCGCAATATCGACCAGGATGCGAAACGCGAACATAGGGTTCTGCTCCATGCTGCGTTCCGTCCCGAAAGCGACCAGGGTGCGGAGCCTCCTCTCATCGATTGCGCCACAATTCCCGTACAGATAGAACAGGGGTTCGTCCACCGCGACGAAATCACCCACTTGCGGTACGAATTCAATGATTGAGTCAGTGCGCCGCGCCTTGGCGACCAGCCATTCCAGATTCACCGCCAGAACGATGCCAGATTTGCCGCGATGATGAACAATCCGATCCGGTACGCCTCTGTCCTCCTCGCGTCCGGCGGGGTAAGAAGCATTCGAAAATCTCTTGCAATGCTGAGGATGCCGGATCATCAATCCCATAGCTACGATGCATCCGACATCGGGCGAAAGGGGCGGCGGCACAAGCCGTGCGATCGCCGCCGCGCAAGCGGGAAAAAGTGTAATGGCGCAGAATTGGATGGTGAGCACCTTCAAACGCGCGTGAGAGGAAGCGGTGCCAGACTTCGGTCATCAGGGCTTTCCGTTACCGAGCAACTTTGCTGTAGAGGAACCAATGAAGAAAGGAAAGACAAAACTCACCCGCCATGATGCTGAGCGCCTTTTCGACGGGCTGCCCGTCAGTAAGACGACAGGATCGAGCCGGCCGGAGAACCCATTCGAAGCAGGGGTGTTCGACGTGTTCGAGCGCGTCCACGACGAAACCAAACTCTGGAAAGACAGCCTCATTACTCTTCCGATGTCGATCGAGTTGCCGACCGGCTACGAGTCGGTCTCGCGCCTGCGCGAGGCGATG
>Ga0058694_1000658_pt1 | contig 16373 bp, 15 predicted proteins | sample AgamicOrSfrz_FD_55041 | JGI IMG/M metagenome (GOLD analysis project Ga0058694, IMG submission 55041) | Agave microbial communities from Guanajuato, Mexico - Or.Sf.rz | ecosystem: Host-associated > Plants > Phyllosphere > Phylloplane/Leaf | place: Guanajuato, Mexico | collected 2012-05-30 | reverse complement strand
TTTTTGCGTATCGAGGCCCTTGAGCTTTCCGAGCTGCGCGAACATCTTGTCGAGGCCGCCGAATTCGCCCTTGCCGTTCGTGAAGTCGAGGCGTTGAGTGGGCGCGAGTTCCTTGTTCGCTTTCGCGACTTTCTTCGCATCCATGCCGAGCTGAAACACCTTGCGAAAGGCGTTGCCGGCCGAGCCGCCAACAAGGCCCGATTGGTCGGCCATGACGAGCAGCGGGGCGAGCGCCTTCGCGCCGTCGAGGCCCTTTTGCTTGATGGTGTCCATCGCTGGAGCCAGCTTCGCGAACGCATCGAGCATGTTGTTGTCGTCGACGCCGAGCATGAATGCTTTCTGTATCACGTCCGTCAGCGACAGCATGTCTTTCTCGGTCGTGCGCGTGGCGTCCTGTAGCTTGGCCGTGAATTCAGCCGCCTCGGCCGGCGTTTTCTTGAGTTGCACGGCAAGATAGGCCGTTGCTTCGCCCATGCCGCCTAGGATCGTTTCCGCACTGATGCCTTGACGCGTGAGCATCGTCATCATGTCCTGAAAATCCGAGGTCGTACCCGGCAGGCGATCGCCCAGGCGCATCGCGAGCGCGTTGATCTTCTCGAATTCCGGCGGAACGACGCCGCCCGCGCGCATCAACGCGCTTGCGAGCTGCGTGGCCGAGTCCTCGGCCTTTGCATACTCGGCGACGGGCACGAGCGTTGCGGCGCCCGCGACAGCCCCACCGGCCATCATCTTCGCGCCGGTGCCGGCCATCGAGCCGGCCAGCTCCTTCGTTTTGTTCATGCGCTCGCGTGCTTCGGCGAGGCGCTTGGTGCGAGCGGTGAGGTCAGCGAGCTTGTTTTGCTGCGTCGTCATCACCCCGACAGTTGCCTCCATACTCGATCGCAATTCGCGCTCGTGTTGCGACAGGTTTCGAGTATCGACGCCCGCGCCGGCGAGGCGATCACGCAGCGCACGTACCTTCTCGGCCTGTTGATCGTGCGCGGCCGTGAGCTGCGCGACCGTGCGCTTCGCCTTCTCGAATTCCGCGACCATCTGTTTCGTCGGCGAGTCGATCGTCGAGATAGTACGGGCCAGATCGGCGACGCGCGCTTGCGCCCCCTGCATGTCTCGCTTCGCACCGACCAAGCCGACACGCATTTCGCGAAACGCGGCAATGTCTTTTTGCGTGCGTTGGAGCTTGCCGAGTTCGTCGCGTGAATCCCTGAGGGAGCGGGCCAGCTCCTTATTGCCGTTCATGATGTTCCTGAGCGGCTTCGTCGCACCGTCGATCATGTCGAACAGCACGCGCAATTTGAGGTCGTTTCCGTTTGCCATAGTCCTTTGCTTCCACATGGCGAGTGCACGCCGCGTGCGCTCGCGCCAGTCAGCCAGTTCGGCCAGTGACAGCCCTTTAGGCGGCTCGCCTCGGCAGCAGGAAACCGGCGAACGCCACGCCCAATTGAACGAGGTCGGCTGAGTCCATTTGCTGCACGTCGAATTCGGTGAGGGCGGGCGACGAGATGCGCGGCAGCACCTTGCAAAGCGCGTCGACATCCAGATTGACGAGTGCGTTGAGTGACGTGCCGCGCAGTTCGCCGGCGGCCGGTTTGCGCAGCGTAACTTCGGTGATGGATTGCTCGCCTCGCGCGATCGGCGTGTCGAGCGTGACTGATTCGGTTTGGTTCTGATTATTCATATCGACCTTTGCTTTTTAAAGATCTCGCCTCACGTTGAAGCGAGTGCGTGAATAATCCGATGCAATGAGGATTGCTACAAACAGAAGCCCTTGTGCTCGCATTAACTACATAAATTCTTATTTGTCGTTGCTGTTCGCACAGTTGATGATGCTTGCTTATTGGTGATACGACAAAGGCCAGATAAGTGAGAATTACAATTCCTTGCCCGCACTGCGGGGCGCGTACTGTCAAGCACAGTGCAACCGAGGTATCAAACCTTCAATGCGAGATGCTTTTCAGGTGCACTGATATCGAATGTGGACATACCTTCACAGCAATGTTGACAGCAGTGAGGACGATCAAGAAGAGCGCAAAACCTAATGCAAACGTTCAATTGCCTTTATCTACTTCTGTTATGAGTGAGGCGAAGAAGCGGCAAAGGATCGTTGGCAGCGGATCGCAAGATAAAGCAGAATCGAGGCAGAAACTTAAGCTTCTCGATAGTGCACAAGTAAACAAGATACGTGAATTAAAGGCGCAAGGCGTTGCTGCTGCGGAGCTTAGCGAACGCTATTCCGTAAGTAGGTCGAAAATCGACAATGTTCTTAAATCAGTATAATTGCGACGCGCGCTTTTATTCTCTTTTTAGTGAGTTGTAAAGCGTGGTTTTGCTGACACCGTATCGCTTTGCAATGCTCGTCGCAGAGGTGTCGCTGCTTTGCATCAGTACACGTATTTCGGCGATCGCGGCATGATCGAGCGCAAGGGGCCGGCCGCCGTTTCGACCGCGTGCGCGGGCGGCCTTCAGGCCAGCAAGCGTGTTCTCGCTTATGACGTCACGCTGATATTGCGCCATCGAAGCCATAAAGCCGAAAAACATGCGGCCTTGCGCGGTACTGGTGTCGATCTTCTCCGACAGGCTTTCGAACGCGACGCCACGCGCGGCCAGCTCGTCGACGAGCTGCACGAGGTCGCCGAGCGAGCGGCCGAGGCGATCGAGCCGCCAAACGATCAGCGTGTCGCCCTTGCGCAAAGCGCGCATCATGTGCAACAGCTCGGGCCGGCCGGCCTTCGATTTTCCGCTCGCCTTTTCTTCATAGACTTGCACGCAGCCGGCACGCGCGAGCGCGTCGCGTTGCAGCTCGAGATTTTGATCGATCGTCGACACGCGCGCATAGCCGATGCGCATGCCACCGGTGACGATATCGAGCGTGCCCTTGTCAGCTGGATCGCGCATGATTTTTCCGTTGAGTAAATAAACCGCGTGGCAGACGTTTTCTTTGCGTTGATTAGTTTACGAGTTTCTTTACCGATTAGGCGAAGAAAAGGGGGCGTCAAGCCCCCTCAAGCAGACAGTCCAGAAAACGTTCGTTTGCTGAACGGCATCAGAAATCGAGCTGAGCGGCCGTGATGCCAAGCGCGCCCGCGACCTTCTCGCGCGTGGCCTTACGCATGCGCTCGCTAGCCTCCTGCTGCGCGTAGGCCGATTGACTTACGCCGAGACGGGCAGCGACTTCAGCTTGCGTGAGTCCGAGGTGTTCGCGCCATGCGCGCGCCGGTGGCACATCGTCAGCGAGGGTGCGGCGCACTACATCGTGTGGGATCAGGCCGTTGTCGCGTGCGTGCTGCGCGATGTAGTCCGCGTATGGGATTACGACAAAGGCCGGCTTTCCGTCCGGTCCCATGATCGTTTGAATGTTAGTAGGTGCGTTCATCGCGTTTCCTCACTTCCTGAATTTCGACGATCTTGATCGCCCCATCCCAATCGAACAAAACCCGGTAGTTGCCAACACGAAGCCGATAGCCGTACTCGTGATTTGTCAGCGCCTTTACGTTCTGGCAATCGGGCATCGCGGTCAGTGACTCAACGGCGTCGAGGATTTGGAGGCGCACGGGGCGGTCAAGTTTGCGCGCCTGTTTCGTCGCTTTCGGCGTCCAGTCGATCTTGTTCATTCGACAATTATAAGTCAAATATAAGGTTTTTCGGTGCTAACAGCTTGTCTTGATAAGGTTTTGTTTTGCGCGTCGTGAAACGGTCTGAGCTATTGGGGCATCCATGCAACGGTGTCCGCGACTCTGACAAAATCGTGGTTAGGCTGACATGATTTCTTTACGTCAGAATAGACGCCCTTGCGGGTCTGGTTTGAAGGTGAAGCGAAATCCGGTGATCTTTCGGCCGGCCGGCGTGGTGCCTTCCCATTCGATCGCCATACCATTTTTTTCCGTCAGCTCTTTCACGGCCGGTTCGATCACACGGCGCCGCAGTTGGCCGGCGTCCTTTATGCAGCTTTCAGGGGCGCCCATCGCCTCACAGAATTCGTCGTATCGGATCGCAACGAGGCCGGTCTTGCGATACTGCGCGAGGATTTCCAGCAGCCGCCAGCTATAGACCGACCGCAGATCGGCCGCGAGCTTGAGCTTGTATTTCGTGAATTCCTTTTCGATGCCGAGCAGGTAAGGCGCGATGCTCGGCGAAAACTTGATTTCCACCCATCCGGCGGCCGTGGTGTCGGTCTTTTCGTAAATCCAGCGCACACTCTTTCGCACGGGCTTTTTCTTGCCACGCTCCGTTTCCTCGGTGTCCCATTCGACACGACACTCGAACAGATTTTCGGCCGCTTCTTTCAGATCGCTATAGGCGTGCTTGGGATCGACTTGGGGATAAGCCTCCATGAATTCCTGAGCTGTGACACGCACGCTAAAGCCGGGAGCAACGCCCGTATGCGGATCGACCGCCATAGCTTGATGCAGCAGAATTTTCGGCTTCGGGTTGATCTTGGCGATCGCCAACGCGAGCAGCCGCTTTTCCGAGAGCTTCATGCGCTGCACGCGGCGCACGAGTTCGTTTCTGATTACGACACTTTGATCGTGCGGGTTCCGTTCGAGGCGGTCGAGGGCGTCGCTCATTCTGACTTTTTCGTGGCTATTCTGACAGACGAGAATGTATGTCAGAAATGGCGGGCGCGTCAACGCCTCGGCGCGGTGCTCAAAGCGTAGGCAGCAACCACGAAAATGTCAGACTCACCACGAAAACGCCCGAGAACTACCACGAAAATGTCAGATTGGAGCCACGAAAATGTCAGGATAGTGGGCCGCAAAAGCACGCCGACCAAGGCCGAGCGGGAGCCTAAAAAGGTTTTAAAAAGGTTTTAAAAATCTTTCTAAAAAGAACCAAGCACTCCGCTTGGGGATAACTCAGCGAAATCGCCGCGCCCAATAAAAAACCACCCCCGCGCTCCGCCCCGTGAGGGGCGGACAGCACAAGTGCGCGCTCCGCGCGTCACTTGACAATTACACCTATCCAGATGAACGAAGCCGCGCACGCTGGCGCGGCCGTGGTGATCCATCCCCGCAACTCACGACCAGCTCGGCGAGCTGCATGCCACCCCATCAAAAGACAATCGCCCAATGAAGGCACGCGGGGCCATGGCCTAATCGCCCAACGCGGCAAAGCCGCGCCGAGCGCTAAGGCCGACATAAATCGCGCCCGCCGCGTCGCTTCGCGCCACGTCGCCCGCTCAAGTCGGATCGCGTGCGATCCATGCCGGCGCACCTATGATGCACTCACGCCTGCATGTTCAGCAAAGAGGGGGGCCGATTCGTCAGCCGTCGCCCTTTTCACTCGTCTCGCGAGGCGTGGACACCGTGAAGTGCCGATGCCAGCCCGAAGTTTTGCGTGGTAACTGGTCCCGGCCGGCGCACGATACGTCTCTGCGGCTGTAGCCCGCTGCGGGTACGCGTTATTCGGTAGCAGCGCTCGCGGGATTTGCTTACCCGTAGTCACATCCGAAATGTGGGCTACCGAACACTTGGAGGCTCCTATTTGCTTTCAGCTTGCTGTCGTCCATCTATAAACAACTGGTCAAGCACGATATTCCGGCCGCCTTATTGGCCTTTAATGGAGGTTCCTATGTCAGATCATCCACAGCAAACCCAGAATACCCAATTACAGGGTGGGGGCGACGCGACCTTGCCCGGAGGTGATCCGGTCAATCGCGAAGAAGGCGTGGTTCAACTTCTTTCCTGTAACACAGGACAGGCCGGATGCAGCGGCAAAGCCACGTTTATAAATAACGACAACAAGACTTGGAGCTTCACTATCTGGTTTCAAAATGGAGCAGGAGGGCGGCGCAATTTTGTGCTGGAGTCGTTACAGACAGAGAAGCAGGATGTTCATGCCGGCGATACATACTCATGCGTGCCGGGAAACGTGCTGGTACCCGAACAGACGCCACGGAATTGGATTGTAGTGGCGTAGTCGAGACCGCCGCGACGAGCGTAGGACCGGCAATGGGGTCAAGCGATGGAAAAAGATCTGGACACGATCCACGCCCGGGGGCGCTACGGTCAGTTACGTGCCCTGACGCTCTTGCGCACAACACTCGCATCCACCATGGTGATCGGGTTCGTGAGCGCCTGTGTTCCTCTAAAGAGCGCACAAGAAACGACTACCCACCTAACGACGACGGCGACTGCTGGTCCGACGTGCCAATGTACTCCTAAGAGTATTGGGTACGAGCTCTATCCAGGGACCAGCTTCTATGCGTGCGTCTGCGCATCCGCCATGTGCGGCATTGTCCGCGGCGGCCAGTCCGCACAGCCGCCGATAGCAATTTCCTGCGTAAACCTCGCTCCATGACCTCCTTCGATTATCCTCATAAAGCCTACTGATCGTCGAGCCTTGACGCAGTATGAACAGTGCTAAAAATCGGCTGTGCGCTCGCCGGCAAGCCCGCCAGCCGCTTGGCGTTCAGTGAGTTGCCGGGGCGCGCGCGAGGCTGACACAGGGCCGCACGGTGCTCCGAAAAGAGGGGCAGGCCAAAGCCGCCCGCCGGCCAGCGCGGCGATTTACCGATCATCTTCGCCAGAATTTCACAGTCACCCCTCCGCGCCTGCGATCTTCTTGAGTCCCCCCTTTTCTTGCAGTCCGACGCCGCCGGCTCTAGCGCCTTGCCGCAAGGCTTTCGCGGCGATATCGAGGTCGCCGGCGTGATGCGATTTGATGCGCGTGAGCTGCGTTTTGATGGAATCGCGAGCCGACTAAAACGACGGCGAAGAAAGGGCGAGCTTTCGGCGCAATTTCAGGGGGTAGGGAGATTTTCGCGAGGATGCGAGGAATCCGAGGGGAACGGGCCGAAACCCTTGTTGCATAAGGCTTTGCGCCCCCTCGGCAATCCTCGGAATAGCCCTTTTTCACATGAGGAATCCGAGGATTAAAAAATAGGCAGGTTGGAAAGACGAGTAGAACCGGGTCGGTGCCTGAGTGCACGCACTTTTTTACTTCTATGCCTTCTTCTTCTTTCTTTTCAATTATTTAAAGAGAGAGAGAGTACAGCGCGGTCGAAACGGTGCGGAGGGAAAACGCGGGGCATCCGAGGAAAAAACGGGGTCGTCCGAGGATGGTGTCTTCTCAAGAATCAATGGCTTAGATTAAAACAGGGCCGAAATCCTCGGGTTTTTGGATATGCCTGTGCCGACTTGGGAAACGGCACGCCGATAGCCGGCCGGCCGCTCGATCGCTGGCTTTCCGGCCGCCGTCGACGAGCTGGGCCAACGCCGCCGGCCACGTCGACGAACTGGCGGCCCTCGCGCGTCGCGCGCAGCGATCGCGACCGCCCTACCCTCCCGGTCGCCGCCCGCGTTGATATTGTGTTGATATTAAGTTACAAGCAACATATATTCGCTATCTAGTTGATATCGTATACATAGCAAGTTGATATCAACCATATATCGAAGTGCTAGTAACTTGAACGGAGTCGAAAAGATGATTCTTACGGTCGGCAATACAAAAGGCGGGGTCGGCAAATCGACGATCGCCTTGCAGCTCGCGTTAGGTCTTTCGATAAATGGGGCGCGCGTGTGGCTTGTCGACGGCGATCGCCAGAAAACGGCAATTGGCGCGATCACTGCGCGAGCCGATACTGGCCGGCCGATGATTGCCGCGTCGGCATACGATGACGGCCCGACACTGCGCGCACAGGTCATGCAGCAGCGCAGCGCATACGACCATATTGTGATCGACGCCGGGGGCCGCGATTCGACGGCGCTGCGTGGCGCGCTAACGGTTAGTGACGCGGTGCTTATCCCTTTCGCCCCGCGATCGTTCGACGTATGGGCGCTCAAAGATATGTCCGATTTGGTGATGGAGTCGCGGTCGATCGCCGATCTACAGGCGCTTGCATTCGTCAACAAGGCAGACGCGCAAGGATCAGAGAACCGCGAGGCGGCTGACGCGTTGGCCGACTATCCGGTGCTTGAGCTGCTTGACGTGCGCGTGACGAATCGCAAGGTGTTCGCCGATGCGAGCGGGGCAGGGTTACACGTCGAGGAAATGAAGCGCCGCAACACGGTCGCGTGCGCCGAAATCGATCGCCTGAGAACTGCGCTTTTCGCGGCCGCATCGATAGCAAGTTAATATCAAGTCAATATCGAAATGATAGCGAAGGGGTATCAAATGGCAATTACCAGACGGCCGCCAGAGGCCGACGCGCGAAAGGTCGAGGCCTTCATTTCCGGGGCGCCCGATGCAAAGACCACGGCTGCCACGCCGGTAACGGAATCGCGCCCGGTCCAGCCTAGCGCCGCAAAGGTGTCGCCGCCGGCCAGCTCGCGAAAGCATGCGATCAGCTTGACGATTTCGCCGATGCTTCTCGCCCGAATGGACGAGGCAGCAGCGGCGCGAGGTTTGAGTCGTGCGGCAGCGATCGCCGACGCGTGTGCCGATTGGCTAAAGAGCAAAGAGGGCGCATGAAAGCCGTTGAGGCCGTCTCCTTGGTGTATTCGTCTGAACATGTGACAGAATCTATCAACAGACGGTGAACGGATACGGGGACGTAATGCCGCAAGAAATGCGCGTTCGAATATGGGATGTCGAGCACGGCGCCTGCGCCATGGTTCAACACGTTACCCGAACATTACTGGGCGAGCATGGTGGTCGACTGGCAATGATCGACTCGGGACACGGCACTGGCTTTCGCCCTAGCGATTACATCATTAATTTCATGGGGCGTAACCGGCTGGACTACCTGTTCATTACGAACGCCGACCAAGACCATATGAGCGACCTGCAGGGGTTGTGGGACGCCGGTATCGTTGTGCCGGTTGTGCATCGCAATCCCAGCCCCTCGGCAGCGGCGATGCGCGCCATGAAAGAGCAGTGCGGGCCGTTGACGCGCGACGCAGAGAAGTTTGTCGAGATTTGCCAAGGCTTCAACAGTGTCATCGCTGAGCCCTTCGACCAAAACATGGGTGGTATCACCGCCTCGGCGTTCTGGAACACTTACCCCCAGTTCACCGACACGAACAACCTGAGTTTGGTGGTCTTCGTCAAGTACGAGGGCTTCAAAATCCTCTTTCCCGGAGACGTTGAAAGGCCAGGTTGGCGCGCTCTGTTAGAGCAGCCGAGATTTCGCGCCGAATTAGCGAATACCGACGTGTTGGTGGCTTCACACCATGGCCGAGAGAATGGATTTTGCGAGGACATCTTCGCCTATTTCACGCCGAGCTGCGTCGTGATTTCTGACAAGGCCAAGATGCACTCCACGCAGGAGACATTGCCCGACTACCGCGCTGTCGTTCGCGATGAAGGGGTGCGCGTCCGTACGACCGGGAAGGATCGACATGTGCTGACTACCCGCCGTGATGGCTGGATTCAATTCAGCGTTGAAGGTGGAAGTTACTATATTGACACCGAGTACCACGGATGAGAAGCCACACGCAACGATCATTGAAGGCCGGCAATATGGCGTGGCTAGTGTCGCTGACCCTGCTAGATATTGTGATGCTGTTGGTCTTCGCTTTTCCGGCGGTTATTGAAGCCACATCGTTAACACTGCTGATGAGCATGCGTGCCGCGCTCATGATGGTCTTGCCGATTGCTGTTCTGCTGCTGTCGAGCCTCATCCCCCACAACGTCAAAGCGATGCTGGTGTACTGGAAGCTCAAGAACGTTCTTCCCGGCCATCAGGCGTTCACGAGGTACGGCCCTTCTGACCCACGTGTCGACATGGCTGCTTTAAAGAAGAACGTAGGGGCGTTACCGACCGAACCAGCGGAGCAGAACGCGTTCTGGTACAAGCTTTACAGGCGCGTTGAGTCGGAAAACTCGGTGGTCGACGCGCACAAGATGTATCTATTGTGGCGTGATGCGGCGGCGCTGTCGCTACCACTTGTCATCGCCCTGCCACTTCTGCTGCGGTGGAACGGCGCGAGCACTAAAGCCGCATGGATCGCCTGTGCGATCTTCGCGGTTCAGTACCTTCTGACTCAGATGGCCGCACGTCATAGCGGCATACGGTTCGTTTGCAACGTCCTCGCCATTCACTCCACCAAGCGCATCACGACGCCCGCAAAAGCGTAGGAAAAGTGAAGCCGTCTAGGGCGGCTGAAGAGGAACGGTAAAGCGTAAGTAAGGCCGCCGGCGTCGAAAGCGCTGGCGGCCTTTTCACTGGCTCCCTCACTTGCGCGAGAAAACCCACATGTGGATCGCCTTAACGGTTGCCGGCAAAGTCGCGCCGTCGCCTCGTGCGCATCGCGTGACACAACATCGTGAATGTTGACCTGCGCCGCCTTGACATGGCGAAGTCGTGACGAAATGAGGGGCGCACGAATTAGGAAAACGGCCGGCGTCGAATTGCAGTCGTGACGCGATGATAGGGGAATCGAAACCGGAGCGGCCGAAGTGATAAACAGCTTTTACCTATACATCGGCTCTAACTCCAGAAGCAGATAAAGCCGATGAAAGTTCTCGAAAACCTAGACGTGGCGAAAGTCATCCGCGCATGCGGCGATTTCGTGGTGAAGCTCGATAAGCATCCGCGAGGCGCGTGCATGTTTGTCGTCGTGTTGGCGATTCTTTGCGTGGCGTGGCGATGGCACTGACGCGAGAGGGCGGGAGGGGGGGGGAAGGTGGGCGGAACGGGAAACCGTTCCGCCCACCAAGGGACTAAGGGCCGGGGGTATGGCTTAGTGTGTGCTCGTGCCGGTTAGATCGGCATCGAGCAGCGCGGCAATGTTAACACCGTGTGGATTCGTTATCGAGCACTTTCGTATGCTGCCGTAGCTTGTGGATTTGCCCGAGCGAGAGGATGTCTTGATGTCGCATCACTCCAAGTTCCGCCGTGCCGATTTCCTGCACATAGGGCTGTGAATCGCATTGTGAGGCACGGGCACGAAGTGCATTGATAACGAGCTGTTCGCACGATGCTTCGGGGCTTCCCGCTTCGCCACGGTCGACCTTAATGTGCCAAGGGACAAGGACGCCATTGGGCGCTTTGACGGCCATTGCACGCGCAATCCGCTCGCCGCACTCAACAAGCGCTTCGAGCACGTTCATTTCCGACCAGCGTTGAGCGGCATCCTCGTAAGCGATGAGGTATTCCCGTGCAGCGGTCGAGGCGTCGAGCTGCGCGGCTTCAATGAGCCGGTCGCTCGCAGCAAGCAGCTCGCCGAATTGGTCGATCAGATCGTCGGCATCACGGCGTTCGGCAAGTGCCAGATTCACTTCGGGCGTTCGCTTGCCGTTCGAGTGGCCCATTGCTTGCGAAAGTGCGGCCTTGGCGTTCTCGCTTGCTTGCTTCGCGCTATCGAGCTGCGCGTCGAGCGATTCCCGGTTCTTCTTCGCCTCGGCGAAAGCCTTGCCCGCACCGTTTTCGTAGGTGTATCGAGCGAGGTCCAGCTTTTTGAGAGCGCTCGCATAGTCGGCTTTCGCCTGCTCGTGTTTTTGTTGCAGATCGTTCATTTGATGGCCTTGAATAGCGATGCGATGGCCGGCGCGCAGTGTCGACGCGCCGGCATGATTCATGAATGAGGAAGGGTCAGCAGTCAGTGCAAACCGTGTTCGAAAAATTCAGCGGTCGACGGTGTGTTTCGACGGCATTGAGTTCGTGTGCGGGGGCCGTTTTTCGCGCATCGTTGTACGCGGTTTCGGCTTTCACCAGCTCGTCGCGCGCCGCGATGAATTTTGCCGAGGCGTCACAAGCGGCTTTGTGGAGGGTAGCGAGGTTGCTCATGTGGGTCTCCATCGAGGGGCGGTTAAACGGCCGGTTTTTCGAGCTGTGAAAGCATCGCTCGAACTACGTCTAGGGATTCGAGCGCCTCGTCGAGCTGCGCGGTAAAGAAGGTCATCATGCCGCGCAGTGCTTTTGCGTCGAGCGTGATAGCGGCCGAATCGTCCGAGACTTCATGCGTGAGGTCGGCATAGATGCGCGACAGATTGCGCGTCGTTTCGAGCGCATGATCGACCAGTGCGATTTGAAAAATCAGCTCGGCGATATCGCTTGCGCGATCGACGGGACGCGGAACAACGGCGAACGATTTAGCCTTAGCCATGACGCACCTCGCTTTGTGCGAGTTCAGCAACGCGGCGCAGTGCATCGCCGGTGGCGTCGAGCGCGTCCTGATACGTGTCGGCAGTCGCCGCGGCGCGCAACGCTTCGCGGACGATGGCGAGAATGAGAGGGGATTGCCCGGAACGGGCGTGTGTTGCTTGGCGCATGATGCGACCTCCACGGACGGATTGAATAACCCGACGCCCGCTCTCAAACGGGGTGGCCGGGCACAAGGCAGGGTTGAGAGACCGGCGTCCGTGGGAACCGGCGTGCGCAAGCGCACCCCCACCAAGGCCCGACCATTGAAGGAGGCACAAAGTGTACGGACGTAAAAAAACCGCGCAGTGGCGGTTGTCCGCCACGGAACATTTCCGGCTCTCACCCCGGGTCGCTGCTGTTTCAGCGACGGGCCCAGTATAGGTTGAGCTGGCTCGCTTCGCAACGCGTTTTGTATGCATCTTCAGGTGCATAAGGTTGGTTCTCCAATCAGTCAGACAGGCGCGACGAGTGGCGCGTGCGGCGTTCACGGTCGACTCGTTCGATTTCGGCACGCATCGCGCGTGCGAGCGCTTTTTCATCCATGCCCGGTTGCGCGGCGATCGTGATGTTGTAGTTGTAGGTATCGCCTCCCGATCGCGGAGAAGCCGCAGGAGTGGCCGCGAGGGCGGGGCGGGTGTCGACCATCACGCCGACGCCGCCGGCCGCCTGTGCGCCGGGCACTGCGAACGAGGTCGCCGCTAGTGTCGCGAGGCCGACCGCTGCTTTCGCGATGCGCGCTTGCTCGCTTTCCATGCCGAGCGCCGCGCCTTGCGTAATGAACCCGCCAAGCTCGCCAAACACGCGCGACGGGCTATGGATACCGAGCTTTTCCTTGAACCATCCGACCGTGCTTGCCGCGACGTTGTTGATCGCCGCTTGCACTGCGCCGAGACCGCTCGTGATGCCGGTGACAAGGCCCGCGATCAGGTTCGAGCCGAATTCCGAAAATTTCGACGGCATGTCAACGCCGAACCATTGCAGCACGCCCGCGAATGCCTGATAGAAGAAGCCTAGTGGCGACCAGTTCAGCACAAGCGCGGAAATGCCCGACAGGCCGCCGGCGAAGGCCTGTTGAATCTGCGCCCATAGACCGCCGAAAAACGACTTAATCGGCTCCCAATACGTGTAGATCGCGAGGGCCGCCGCCGTGATTGCTGCGACGACGCCGACGAATGCGCCGATCGTGGCGAGGCCGGCAACGCCGATCGTCGTGAACGCGAACGAGACAGCAGCCAGCGGGGCGAGCACGCCGGCGACGACGACGAGCAGGCCGCCGATCGCAGTCGTCACGAGCGCCGTGATCGCGGCGATCTTCATCAGGCCACCGGCGAGGCGCGGATTCTCGCGCGCCCACGCGCCCATGCGTTCGGCCATGTTGCCAAGCCATTCGACGACGCTTTTCGCTTCGGGCGCGATCGACTCGCCGAACGCGACGAGGCCATTCGTGAATGTGCCGGAGGCAGCATCCCAAAGGTTTTTGAGCGTGCCGAGTTGCTTGTTGACGCGCTCTTGCATCGAGGCTTGAGCGGCCATCTTGCCGAGCACTTCGTCATAGCCGGCCTTGCCCTTCTCGATCATCAGGGAGACAGCTTGGAGAGTTTCAGCATCGTCGCCGAAAATCTCTTTCGTGATGCCAAGGCGTTTTTGCGTATCGAGGCCCTTGAGCTTTCCGAGCTGCGCGAACATCTTGTCGAGGCCGCCGAATTCGCCCTTGCCGTTCGTGAAGTCGAGGCGTTGAGTGGGCGCGAGTTCCTTGTTCGCTTTCGCGACTTTCTTCGCATCCATGCCGAGCTGAAACACCTTGCGAAAGGCGTTGCCGGCCGAGCCGCCAACAAGGCCCGATTGGTCGGCCATGACGAGCAGCGGGGCGAGCGCCTTCGCGCCGTCGAGGCCCTTTTGCTTGATGGTGTCCATCGCTGGAGCCAGCTTCGCGAACGCATCGAGCATGTTGTTGTCGTCGACGCCGAGCATGAATGCTTTCTGTATCACGTCCGTCAGCGACAGCATGTCTTTCTCGGTCGTGCGCGTGGCGTCCTGTAGCTTGGCCGTGAATTCAGCCGCCTCGGCCGGCGTTTTCTTGAGTTGCACGGCAAGATAGGCCGTTGCTTCGCCCATGCCGCCTAGGATCGTTTCCGCACTGATGCCTTGACGCGTGAGCATCGTCATCATGTCCTGAAAATCCGAGGTCGTACCCGGCAGGCGATCGCCCAGGCGCATCGCGAGCGCGTTGATCTTCTCGAATTCCGGCGGAACGACGCCGCCCGCGCGCATCAACGCGCTTGCGAGCTGCGTGGCCGAGTCCTCGGCCTTTGCATACTCGGCGACGGGCACGAGCGTTGCGGCGCCCGCGACAGCCCCACCGGCCATCATCTTCGCGCCGGTGCCGGCCATCGAGCCGGCCAGCTCCTTCGTTTTGTTCATGCGCTCGCGTGCTTCGGCGAGGCGCTTGGTGCGAGCGGTGAGGTCAGCGAGCTTGTTTTGCTGCGTCGTCATCACCCCGACAGTTGCCTCCATACTCGATCGCAATTCGCGCTCGTGTTGCGACAGGTTTCGAGTATCGACGCCCGCGCCGGCGAGGCGATCACGCAGCGCACGTACCTTCTCGGCCTGTTGATCGTGCGCGGCCGTGAGCTGCGCGACCGTGCGCTTCGCCTTCTCGAATTCCGCGACCATCTGTTTCGTCGGCGAGTCGATCGTCGAGATAGTACGGGCCAGATCGGCGACGCGCGCTTGCGCCCCCTGCATGTCTCGCTTCGCACCGACCAAGCCGACACGCATTTCGCGAAACGCGGCAATGTCTTTTTGCGTGCGTTGGAGCTTGCCGAGTTCGTCGCGTGAATCCCTGAGGGAGCGGGCCAGCTCCTTATTGCCGTTCATGATGTTCCTGAGCGGCTTCGTCGCACCGTCGATCATGTCGAACAGCACGCGCAATTTGAGGTCGTTTCCGTTTGCCATAGTCCTTTGCTTCCACATGGCGAGTGCACGCCGCGTGCGCTCGCGCCAGTCAGCCAGTTCGGCCAGTGACAGCCCTTTAGGCGGCTCGCCTCGGCAGCAGGAAACCGGCGAACGCCACGCCCAATTGAACGAGGTCGGCTGAGTCCATTTGCTGCACGTCGAATTCGGTGAGGGCGGGCGACGAGATGCGCGGCAGCACCTTGCAAAGCGCGTCGACATCCAGATTGACGAGTGCGTTGAGTGACGTGCCGCGCAGTTCGCCGGCGGCCGGTTTGCGCAGCGTAACTTCGGTGATGGATTGCTCGCCTCGCGCGATCGGCGTGTCGAGCGTGACTGATTCGGTTTGGTTCTGATTATTCATATCGACCTTTGCTTTTTAAAGATCTCGCCTCACGTTGAAGCGAGTGCGTGAATAATCCGATGCAATGAGGATTGCTACAAACAGAAGCCCTTGTGCTCGCATTAACTACATAAATTCTTATTTGTCGTTGCTGTTCGCACAGTTGATGATGCTTGCTTATTGGTGATACGACAAAGGCCAGATAAGTGAGAATTACAATTCCTTGCCCGCACTGCGGGGCGCGTACTGTCAAGCACAGTGCAACCGAGGTATCAAACCTTCAATGCGAGATGCTTTTCAGGTGCACTGATATCGAATGTGGACATACCTTCACAGCAATGTTGACAGCAGTGAGGACGATCAAGAAGAGCGCAAAACCTAATGCAAACGTTCAATTGCCTTTATCTACTTCTGTTATGAGTGAGGCGAAGAAGCGGCAAAGGATCGTTGGCAGCGGATCGCAAGATAAAGCAGAATCGAGGCAGAAACTTAAGCTTCTCGATAGTGCACAAGTAAACAAGATACGTGAATTAAAGGCGCAAGGCGTTGCTGCTGCGGAGCTTAGCGAACGCTATTCCGTAAGTAGGTCGAAAATCGACAATGTTCTTAAATCAGTATAATTGCGACGCGCGCTTTTATTCTCTTTTTAGTGAGTTGTAAAGCGTGGTTTTGCTGACACCGTATCGCTTTGCAATGCTCGTCGCAGAGGTGTCGCTGCTTTGCATCAGTACACGTATTTCGGCGATCGCGGCATGATCGAGCGCAAGGGGCCGGCCGCCGTTTCGACCGCGTGCGCGGGCGGCCTTCAGGCCAGCAAGCGTGTTCTCGCTTATGACGTCACGCTGATATTGCGCCATCGAAGCCATAAAGCCGAAAAACATGCGGCCTTGCGCGGTACTGGTGTCGATCTTCTCCGACAGGCTTTCGAACGCGACGCCACGCGCGGCCAGCTCGTCGACGAGCTGCACGAGGTCGCCGAGCGAGCGGCCGAGGCGATCGAGCCGCCAAACGATCAGCGTGTCGCCCTTGCGCAAAGCGCGCATCATGTGCAACAGC
>Ga0058694_1000648_pt1 | contig 16552 bp, 19 predicted proteins | sample AgamicOrSfrz_FD_55041 | JGI IMG/M metagenome (GOLD analysis project Ga0058694, IMG submission 55041) | Agave microbial communities from Guanajuato, Mexico - Or.Sf.rz | ecosystem: Host-associated > Plants > Phyllosphere > Phylloplane/Leaf | place: Guanajuato, Mexico | collected 2012-05-30 | reverse complement strand
ACCGCTGTAGGGAAGACCGTTGTTTCGCGCGCGCTTCTGCAGTATCTCGCCCGCGCTGGCCTGAGCGCAGTCGGTTTCAAACCGGTTGCTCGAAACGCCGTGCGCAGCGCGGAGGGCCTGCGCAGTAAAGATGCGCTGGTGTTGCAGAGCAGTTCGACAGTTACCCTGCCATACGACGCAATCAACCCGTTGATTTACGAAGAAGATGAAGTCAGCATTCGGCCACGCAGGCCCATGGACTATCCGCTGTTGAGTCAAAGCCTGCAGCGTCTGGAGCAGCAGGCCGACTGCGTCGTGGTCGAAGGCACCGGCGGCTGGCGCAGCCTGATGAACGATGCGAAGCCGCTCTCCGGCTGGGTCGCGCAGCACCAGATTCCCGTGGTGCTGGTGGTGGGCATCAAGCAGGGCTGTCTCAGCCATGCGCTGTTGACCGCCGAGGCGATCGCGCATGACGGCCTGCCGCTGGCCGGCTGGGTCGCAAACCGCATTAACCCCGGCCTGGCGCACTATGCCGAACTNATCGACGTGCTGCGCGACAGCATCGATGCGCCGCTGTTGGGGGAGTTGCCCTATCTGCCGCGCGCCGAACAGCGCGACCTGGCCGGTTATCTCGATCTCTCTTCGATGGGCATCGCCGCACTGCCCGATTCAGGTGCAAAGATCGCCTGAGAATGAAACATTATGCTGCAAAGCCGCTGCGGGTGAATCGATGGTTTCAGGATTCGGCGCAGCGCTTCCGGTTTTTAACTCCTTCTTGATCAAAGAGTTATCTTTTCAGCCTTTCGCTGCCCGCGCGCGTGGCGTGATAAATGCATTAACAGCGTTAATCACAAGACTGCCGGAGCACGATTATGTCGCATTCAGAAGAGAAAGCATTGCTGTACGGGCTGGACGAGCGCATCAGGCCAGCGCCCGCGTTTTTCGCCGCGCTACAGCATCTGCTGGCCAGCGTGGTCGGCATTATCACGCCGCCGCTGATCATCGGCTCGGTGCTGGGACTGCAGGCCTATATTCCCTATCTGATTAGCATGTCGCTGCTGGTTTCCGGTATGGGCACCTTTCTTCAGGCGCGGCGGGTGGCGGGGATTGGCGCGGGTATGATCTGCCTGCAGGGCACCAGCTTCGCCTTTCTCGGCGTCATCCTTTCCGGTGGGATGATCGTCAAAAGCCGCGGTGGTTCGCCGGAGGATATTATGGCGATGATCTTCGGCTGTACGCTGGTCGCCGCGCTGATCCCGCTGCTGATTAGCCGCTGCGTTGCGCAGCTGCGCCGCGTGCTGACGCCGGTCGTGACCGGCACAGTGATAACGCTGATCGGCATCAGCCTGATTAAGGTGAGTATCACCGACTGGGCGGGCGGGCATAACGCTGTGAATTTCGGCGCGCCCGGCAACCTGGCGCTCGGCGCCCTGACGCTGCTGGTGATTATCGCGCTGAACCGGATGCGCAATCGCTGGGCGCGGCTGATCGCGGTGATCGCCGGTATTGCCGTTGGCTGCCTCGCCGCGGCGCTAAGCGGCACGCTGGTGCTGAAGCCGCTACCGGAGACGGGCTGGCTGGCGCTGCCGGGCTTTTTCCGTTTCGGCTTCGCCTTCGACTGGACCATTTTTTTGCCGATCGCGCTGGTGTCGGTGATTTCAGTGATTGAGGCGGTGGGCGACCTGACCGCCAACTGTATGCTGTCGCAGCAGCCGATCAGCGGCCCGCAGTTTCAGCGTCGTCTGCAGGGCGGCATCTGCGCCGACGGCGTGAGCTGCGTGCTGGCGGCGGTTTTCTCTGCGTTTCCCAACACCACCTTTGCGCAGAATAACGGCGTGATTCAGATGACCGGCGTGGCGAGCCGCTATGTCGGCATGGTGATGGGAGCGATGCTGGCGCTGCTCGGGCTGTTTCCCGCCGTGGGCGCGCTGATGCAGCAGATCCCGCCGCCGGTGCTGGGCGGGGCGACGCTGGTGATGTTCGGCAGCGTGGTGGCCGCCGGGATCCGCGTGATGACCCAAACCCCGCTGGGGCGTCGCGAGATGCTGATTGTAGCGGTCTCTTTTGGTCTGGGGCTGGGCGTCGAAGCGGTGCCGGACGTGCTGAAGCAGTTCCCGCCGCTGGTGAGTCAGATTTTTGGCCATGCGGTCACCACCGGCGGCGTGCTGGCGATCCTGCTNAATCTGGTGCTGCCCAGCGAGCCGCGCGCTGTTGCTTTGCCGCAGGGCGAAGCGGTGGAAAAAGGGCTGTAGAAAACANTANGGCCCCGGCGCCATGAAGTATGCGCCGGGGCCGCTNGCCTCCGCAGGCGGTTGCTGGAACGTTACGGATTCAGGCGGCGGCGCGTGCGGCCGGAGCTGAGGTAGTCGGCGATATAATCCTGCGAAATCTCTCCGCTGTAGCGGCCATCTTCATCAACAATCGGCATCCAGACGGTGTTGTGCTCATAGAGCTTAGAGAGCACCACGCGCAGGTTCTCTTCCGCCCTGGCGGTTACCCGGAAGGTGTGCAGCAAGGAGTCGCAGTTGCCGCTGGCGTGGCGCGCTTCGCGGCGCTTGACGAAGCCGAGCGGTTTGCCGTCGTTATCCACCACGGTCACCGAACGCATATCGTTTTCATCCATCAGGGCGAACGCCTCCGCCAGCGGCGTGGCGCGCTTTACGGTGATGGTGGGCTGCTGATCGGTGACGTCGCCCGCCTGCACCAGCAGCAGGCGCTTCAGCGTGCGGTCCTGGCCAACAAAAGAGCCGACGAAATCATTTTTCGGGCTGGCCAGCAGCTCATCCGGGCTGGCGCACTGCACGATTTTCCCCTGACCAAACACCGCGATGCGGTCGCCGAGCTTGAGCGCTTCATCAATATCGTGGCTGACCAGCATCACGGTTTTCTTCAGCTGACGCTGCATATCAAGAAACTCGTTCTGGATCGCCTCGCGGTTAATCGGGTCGACGGCGCCGAACGGCTCATCCATCAACAGCACCGGCGGATCCGCCGCCAGCGCGCGGATCACGCCAATACGCTGCTGCTGGCCGCCCGACATTTCGCGCGGGTAGCGGTGGAGAAATTTGGCGGGATCGAGCGCCACCATGCTCATCAGCTCGGTGGCGCGTTCGCGGCACCGTTTCTTGTCCCAGCCCAGCATGCGCGGCACCACGGTAATGTTCTCTTCAATCGTCATATTGGGGAACAGGCCGATCTGCTGGATCACATAGCCGATATTACGGCGCAGGGTAACGGTATCCTGGGTGCTGGTATCCTCGCCGTTAATGTATATCTTGCCGCTGGTGCTGGGGATAAGGCGATTGATCATCTTCAGCGTGGTGGTCTTGCCGCAGCCCGACGGGCCGAGCAGCACGCACATTTCGCCCTGTGGCACATGCAGGCTGACGTTATCGACGGCGGTCATGCTGGTGCCGTTTTTCTGGGTAAAGGTTTTCGTCAGGTTTTCCAGTTTTATCATTATCGAATCCCCTTAGGAGTCAGCGCCGACTGCAGACGGTGCAGCAGCCAGTCGAGAATAATGGCCAGCAGGCAGATCATCAGCGCGCCAGCGATTAGCATACGAATATCGCTGCCGCTGATACCGTCGAGCAGCAGCAGGCCAAGGCCGCCTGCGCCAATCACCGCGGCGATCGCCATCACGCCGACGTTCATCACCACGGCGGTGCGAATGCCGCCGAAAATCACCGGCAGCGCCATAGGGATCTCTACCCAGCGCAGCCGCTGCCAGAAGGTCATGCCGATGCCGCGTCCCGCCTCGCGCAGGCCGTCCGGCAGATTTTCCAGCGCGGTATGGGTGTTGCGCACAATCGGCAGCAGCGAATAGAGGAATACTGCGGTAATGGCGGGCAGCGCGCCGATGCCCTGACCGATCAGCGAAAAGAGCGGGATCATCAGGCCGAAGAGAGCGATAGTCGGAATGGTCAGCACCACGGTGGCGATGCCCAGCACCGGCGCGGCCAGCCATCTGACGCGCACGATCAGCACGCCCAGCGGCACGCCGGCGACGATAGCGCAGCCGACCGCTACCAGTACCAGCCAGGTATGCTGCCAGGTCAGCGCCAGCAGGCTGCTCCAGTTGTTGATAATGTAGTGAAAGGTATCCATATGGCCGCCTTACAGCATCTTTTTAGCGTTGAGAAAGTCGCGCGCAACCTGCTCNGGCGACTGATGATCGATGTCGACGCGCTTGTTCAGTTCGGTAACTGCCTCGCTGGTCAGCAGCGGTGAAAGCTGATTCAGCGCTTCAGCCAGGCCTGGATGGCTGTCGAGCACATCCTTGCGCACCACTGGCGTGACGTTGTAACTGGGGAAGAAGTGCTTGTCATCCTCCAGCACCTTGAGATCGAAACCCTTGACGCGTCCGTCGGTGGTATAGACCAGGCCCGCATCGACAAAGCCATCGCGCACCGCGTTGTAGACCAGGCCGGGATCCATCTGCCGAATCTGCGGCCGATCCAGCGTCAGGTTATAGGTGGTCTGCAGCGGCTTCATGCCGTCGGAGCGGCCGGAAAATTCCAGATCCAGCCCCAGCCGCCAGTTATGGTCGGGGTCGCGCTGGCGCACCTGTTCGATTTTCGCCACCAGCTGCGACATGCTGCTGATGCCTTCTTTCTCGGCGCGCGTGCGCTGCATGGCGAACGCATAGGTATTGTTCATCGGGGCCGGGTCGAGCCAGACCAGNCCCAGCTTGCCGTCGAGGGCTTTCACCGTCTGATACGCCTCGTCAGAGGACATCGGCTTGTTAATATGGTTGAAGATGATCAGCGAGGTACCGGTATACTCCCAGGTCATATCCACCTGTTTATTGAGCATGGCGTTGCGGCCGATGGTGGTGGCGATATTACGTTTAGGGATCACCTGAAAGCCTTTCTTCTGCAGCCACATCACCGTCATGGCAGAAAGAATATGCTGTTCGGTAAAGCTTTTGGTCGCCATCACCAGCGGGGCGGCAGCCTGCGCCGCCTGGCTGAATGCCAGCGTCGCGGCGAGAGTCACAGCGGTGCGTCTGAACCAGCGCGTCAGCGTCGTCATTATCATTCTCCCTGTTAAGCCGCATGCGGGCTGAGAAAGCGGCCCAGCGCCGCCAGCAGCATGTCGAGCAGCAGCGCGAACAGCGCCGTGGCGACCGCGCCGAGGATCAGCGTGGGAAAATCGTTAAGGTAAATGCCGGGGAAAATCAGCTCGCCGTAGCTNCTGGCGCCGATCAGNAANGCCAGCGGTGCGGTACCGACGTTAATGGCGGTGGCGATACGAATGCCGGCCAGCATGACCGGATACGCGTTGGGCAATTCAACCTGACGCAGGCGCTGAAATTTGGTCATGCCGATACCGTTCGCCGCCTCAATCAGGGAAGGCGGCACCGCGCTCAGTCCGGAATAGGTGTTGCGCACAATCGGCAGCAGTGAGGCGAGGAACAGGGCGAACAGCGCCGGTTTTTCGCCAATCCCCAGTACGACCATCGCCAGCGCCAGCACCGCCAGCGGCGGCAGCGTATTGCCGACGTTGAAGATCTGCATCGCATATTCGGCCCAGCGGCGGGCAAAAGGACGACTCAGCAGGATGCCGCTGGGAATNCCGACCAGCAGCGCGAACAGCATCGACCAGAAAACCAGAAAGAGATGCTGCTGACCGAGGTAGATGAGGTCGACGCGGCGCGCGCGCAGCGTATCGATCCCCAGGCCCCAGACCAGCAGCGCCAGCACACACACGATGGCCAGCAGCGCGAGTCCGGCGCGTCTGACCAGTGAACCATTTTGCATTCTCGATCTCCCTGTTGTTTGTTGTGCAGGCGGATTGCACGCCGCCCATTTTTTTCAGGTATGGATAAAAAGCTATTAAGCCTATAGCAGCGTAAAAGGGGCGACGCTACTTTTTATCGGCAAAATCAGACAGATAGAAATCGCTGAAACAGCGGGTAGAGCCGCGTGGCATCTGGTTTCAGCAGGAAATTAACTATTTTTCGCGGGTTAACGTGACGCCGTCACACAAATGGCGCACGCCGGGCACAGCGGCAACGCGAATTTAGGCTAGCCTTGCTGAATAACAAAAGGGAGATGTATGACTGAGAGCGCACACCTGCAGGTCAGCCACCGCGGCTGGATCCTCTTCGCCTGTATGCTGGCGATGTTTATGGCCGCCATCGAGGTGACTATCGTCGCCACGGCAATGCCCACCATCATTGCCGACCTGGGCGGTTTTTCACAATTTGGCTGGGTTTTCTCTGTTTATCTGCTGACGCAGGCGGTAAGCGTGCCGCTCTATGGCCGACTGGCGGATATGTGGGGACGGCGCAAAATGTTTTTCATCGGCACCTCGCTGTTTCTGATCGGCTCGGTGCTCTGCGGTTTCGCGCATAGCATGCTGTGGCTGATCCTGTTCCGCGCCTTTCAGGGGCTGGGGGCAGGCGCGATTATGCCGCTCAGCTCCACCATCGTGGCCGATATCTACTCGCCGCGCGAGCGCGCCAGCGTGCAGGGCTGGCTCTCCAGCGTCTGGGGCGTGGCGGCGATCGTCGGCCCGCTGACCGGCGCCTGGCTGGTGCAGCACTTTAGCTGGTCGCTGATCTTCTGGGTCAACCTGCCGATAGGGCTGATCAGCATGGCGATGCTGGCGCGCTTTCTGCCGGCCCACTGCGTCGATGAGAAGCCGCAGCCGCTGAACGTCACGGGCAGCCTCTGGCTGACGATCTGCGTCAGCGCGCTGCTGATGGCGCTGCTGCAGGCGGAGTGGCTCGGCTACTGGCTGGTCGCTTTTCTGCTGCTGGCGCTGTTCGCCGGCTGGCAGTGAAAAAGCATGAGCTGCGCGCCGATGCGCCGCTGTTTCCGCTGGAGATCTGGCGTAGCCGCCTGATTATCGCCGGCAACGCCGGCAATCTGATTATCGGCGCGGCGATGATGGGGATCAGCGCCTTTCTGCCCACCTGGATCCAGGGCATCACCGGCGGCACGCCGCTGCAGGCGGGCAGCGCGCTGGCGATGATGTCGATCGGCTGGCCGCTCGCCAGCACGCTGAGCGGGCGGCTGATGCTGCGCACCTCTTACCGTTTTACCGCCCAGCTCGGCGCGCTGCTGCTGGTGGCGGGCAGCGCCTTGCTGCTGTTGCTGCGCGCGGATAGCGCGATCTGGCAGGCGGGCGCGACCGCCTTTGTTATCGGCACCGGCATGGGGATGACCAGCACGACCTTTCTGGTGTCGGTGCAGAACCATGCGCACTACGATATTCGCGGCATCTGCACCGCGTCGATTATGTTCAGCCGCATGATGGGCTCGGCTATCGGCACCGCGCTGATGGGCGCCGTGCTGAACCTTAACCTGGCGCAGCGGCTNCCGCACGCCGCCGATCCGGTGCAGCAGATTATGTCGGCGCCGTCGCGCGACGCGCTCTCCAGCGAGACGCTGCGCCATATGGTGCAGGCGATTGCCGCCTCGCTGCACTGGGTATTCGTGGTGGCGCTGGTGATTGCGCTGTTTGCGCTGGGGGTGGCATGGATGATGCCGCGACAGCGGCCGGAACAGGCGGAATAGAAAAGGGCGACGGCGTCGCCCTTATTTGGTNCCGACGCGGATAANATGGCCGGCTTCGTCAGCAGAGTAAGCTTACTGCGCAGGCGCGTCCTGCGAGCTGCCTGCGCTGTCAGGCACGCTGCCTTCGTCGCCGCGTCCCACGCGCTTATAAACAATTTTTTGTGTGTCGTTTTCGCAATGGCCCACTACCTGGCCGCCCGCCTGGTCGACCTGATCGTTAGGCACGATATCCAGCGAAAAACCCGATTCCGGGACGCCGTTCTGAATAATTTTCTGGCTGATGTCCGCTTTAACGGACTCGCAGGAGGCGTGCGCCAGCATCGGCAGCGCCAGTAAAGTTGCGATTAACATTCCGGTCTGTTTCTTCATCATCTTCTCCTTTAGCGTAGTGAACCTTACTGACTATAGCAGTCCGTAGAAAAAATCAGGGCGCGACCGGTCGGCCGGTGCGGCGATCGAGACAGCGCAGGGTATTGGCTTCCCAGTAAGCGTTAACGTTGTAGCTCTTTTCGCAGGCGTCGCGGGTGTCGAAGGCGCGATCCGCTTTATCNAACTCTTTNTCTACGCGGGTGTTCACCTTATGGCGCAGGTGTTGCGTGTCATTCCATTGCTCTTTGCTCTGGCGCGCGGCTTCATTACTGGCGGCGTTGTTGCCGTCTTCAATAATCAGGCGGCTGGTATTGGCGCTGGCCTGCACGGCGGTCAGCATCGCGCCGCCGGCCAGCAGCGCGGCGAACAGGGTCGGAAACAATTTTTTCATCATCTTTTCCTTCGGTTAATGCCTGGCGCGCAGGGATGGTTCAGGGTTGCGGCAGACAGGGCTTAGTATATCATCGCGCTTTATTTGCTCACCAGTGGTGGGCGATCTGTTTATCTTTGCGAGAGGATCCCATGCTGATCAAAACCGCGCTGCTCTTTTTTCTCACCGCCATCGCAGAGATTGTCGGCTGCTTTTTACCCTGGCTCTGGCTGAAAAAGAACGGCTCCGTCTGGCTGTTATTGCCTGCCGCGCTAAGCCTGACGGCCTTCGTCTGGCTACTGACTCTGCATCCGGCGGCGAGCGGGCGCGTCTATGCGGCCTACGGCGGCGTTTACGTGCTGACCGCGCTGCTGTGGCTGCGCGTGGTGGACGGCGTGAAGCTCAGCGCATGGGACTGGAGCGGGGCGCTGGTGGCGTTTTGCGGCATGTTAATTATCGTGGCGGGCTGGGGGCGCGCCTGAGAGGAGACCAGCCCGACAGGCTGGCCTCCGGGGCGTCAGGGCTTGTGCACTTTCAGGCCGGCCTGCGTCTGGCTCACCGGCATCATCTCCAGGGTGTTGATATTGACGTGCTTCGGCAGCGTCGCAACCCAGTACACCGCCTCGGTGACATCTTCCGCCGTCAGCGCCGTCGCGCCTTCGTAAACCTTATCCGCTTTTTCATCGTCGCCTTTGAAGCGCACGTTAGAGAANTCNGTGCCGCCGACCAGGCCNGGTTCGATATCGGTNACGCGCAGCGCGGTGCCGTGCAGGTCGGTNCGCAGGTTGAGGCTGAACTGNCGCACNAAGGCTTTNGTGGCGCCGTAGACGTTGCCGCCCGCGTANGGCCAGTTGCCNGCNACGGAGCCGATATTGATAATNTGGCCGACGTCGCGCNCCACCATATCCGGCAGCAGGGCGCGGGTCATAAAGACCAGCCCCTTGGTATTGGTGTCGATCATATTTTCCCAGTCTTCGACNNTGGCGCGATGCGCCGGCTCGATGCCGAGCGCCAGGCCGGCGTTATTGACCAGCACGTCAATATTGCGCCACTCGGCGGGCAGCGAGGCGACCGCTTCCTCGATCGCGGCGCGGTTGCGCACGTCAAGCTGTAGGGTGTAGAGGTTCTCGCCCAGCTCCTCTTTCAGCGCCTGCAGGCGCTCGGCGCGGCGGCCGCTGGCAATCACTTTGTGACCTGTTTCAATGAATCGGCGGGTGATACTTTGACCAAAACCGGCCGTCGCACCGGTAACAAAAATAATCATCTCACTGTTCCTTAAACGTTTTTCAGGTTGACCTGTTTTTACCATACCACTTCAGCGGCACCGCTGCGCAANAAAAGCGCGTGCGGGCTGTAAAGGAATTTTTCAGGCGATGCGCTGCGCTATTGTGGCGCGCGCTGCACCNGCNGCGGGCAGAGGCGCGCGCCACGCCAGNACCGTTTTTCTTACGCAATTTGCCTGTCAGAGAGGCAACCGGTTGCGCATACGATACCGTTTTAACCGCCGCGGCAAAAATGTCTTTTTCACATAACATATTGAATAGTAGTGGTGTTCTGGCACGCTGGTTGCAATTTCCCTCTAACGCCTGACTGTTAAGCGCGCCCTTGCGCGGAATTAAGGAAAGAGTATGTCATCAACCCTCACGGCCATTCGCGCCAGCTTTTTCGACTTTACCGACGTCGCGCNCCAGCCCGATGCGATTATGGCGCAGGCGCGCTATATCGACGATGGCGTGCTGTTACTGGAGGCGGGGCGTATCGTCGGGCTGCACGCCTGGGAAACGCTGCCGCATGCGCCAGCCGATTTTATTGATATGCGCGGTCGATTGATTGTGCCGGGNTTTGTCGACACCCATATTCACTATCCCCAGACCGAAATGATCGGCGCCTACGGCGAGCAGCTGCTTCAGTGGCTNAGCCACTACACCTTTCCGGTGGAAAGCCAGTACCACTGCGCCGATCACGCCGCCGCCATGTCCGCCTTTTTTCTGCAGCAGCTGCTGGCGAACGGCACCACCAGCGCGCTGGTGTTCGGCACGGTACATCCGCAGTCGGTGGAGGCGCTATTCAGCGCCGCCGAAGCGATCGAGATGCGGCTGATCGCCGGCAAGGTGATGATGGATCGCCACGCGCCGGACGCGCTGCTGGAGACGCCGGCGCAGAGCTATGCCGACACGCGGGCGCTGATTGAGCGCTGGCACGGGCGCGGTCGGCTCAGCTACGCGCTGACGCCGCGCTTTGCGCCTACCTCGACGCCGGCGCTGCTCGAAAAAGTGCGGCAGCTGCGTCAGGAGTTTCCCGACGTCTGGCTGCACACTCACCTGAGCGAAAATCCGCAGGAGGTCGCCTGGGTGAAATCGCTGTTTCCGCAGCACGACGGCTATCTTGACGTTTATCATCGCCATCAGCTTACCGGACGACGCAGCCTGTTCGCGCACTGCCTGCATCTGGAGGAGCAGAGTGGCAGTGTTTGCATGAGACCGATTCCGCCATCGCCTTTTGCCCGACCTCGAACCTGTTTCTCGGCAGCGGGCTGTTCAACCTCAAACGCAGCTGGCAGCAGGGCGTCAGGATCGGCATCGGCACCGACGTCGGCGCGGGCACCACCTTCAATATGCTGCAGACGCTGGGGGAAGCCTACAAGGTCGGGCAGCTGCAGCAGTATCGGCTCAGCGCGGCGGAAGCGTTCTATCACGCCACGCTCGGCGGCGCGCACGCGCTCGATCTGCACCCGCACATCGGCAACTTCGCGTCGGGCAAAGAGGCGGATTTCGTGGTGCTGGATCCGGCCGTCTCGCCGCTGCAGCGGCTGCGTATCGACAACAGTAAGGATATCTGGGAGCGGCTGTTCGTGCTGATGACGCTCGGGGACGATCGCAATATCGCCGAGACCTGGGTTAACGGACGCGCGGTATGGCGGCGCGACGAGGCGAAAGCGCAGAGCTGAGTTGTTGCGGGCGCGGCAACCTGCCAGGATAAACCTTTGCACGGTAATCAGGAGCGAGGCATGAACGTCAGACAAAATCCGTTTTTTCAGGTAAGCACGCTGCCCTGGCAGGCGCCGCCGTTTGACCAGATTCAGGAAGCGGACTTTCTGCCCGCGCTGCTGGCGGGCATCGAAGAGAAGCGCAAAGAGGTGCAGGCGATCGCGCAAAATCCCGAAGCGCCTACCTTCGCCAACACCTTCGAGGCGCTGGAGCGCAGCGGACAGCTGCTTGAACGCGTCAATCTGGTCTTCGGCGCCATGACCTCGGCGAATACCAGCGATTACCTGCAGCAGGTCGATGAAGAGATTGCGCCGCAGCTGACCGCGCTCAACGACGAGATCGTCCTGAACAGCGCGCTGTTCGCCCGTCTTGACGCCGTCTACCAGCAGCGCGAGACGCTGGCGCTCGATCCCGAATCGCTGCGGCTGGTGGAGGTCACCTGGCAGCACTATCAGGTGTCTGGCGCCAGCCTGGAGGAGGAGGCCAAACAGAAGCTCAAGGCGCTCAATCAGCAGGCGGCGCGCCTCAGCACGCGCTTTACCAATAAGCTGCTGGCCGCCACCAAAGCGGGCGGGCTGGTGGTGCAGCGCGCCGAGGATCTGGCGGGACTGAGTCCGGCGGATCTGGCGGTGGCGCAGGGGGCGGCGCAGGCGCGCGGGCTGGAGAATGCCTGGCTGCTGGTGCTGCAGAACACCACACAACAACCGGCGCTGCAGGCATTGCGTTCGCGCGCGACGCGCCAGGCGCTGTTCGCCGCCTCGGTCAGCCGCAGCGAGAAGGGCGACGAGAACGATACCCGCGCGCTGGTGCTGGAGCTGGCTCAGGTGCGGGCGCAGCAGGCGCAGCTGCTCGGCTTTGCCAGCTTCGCCGAATGGCAGCTGCAGGATCAGATGGCGAAAACCCCCGACGCGGCGTTCGCCTTTATGCGCCATATCGTTCCGGCCGCGCGGGCGCGCGCCGAACGCGAAGCGGCCGCCATCCAGCAGACCATCGACCAGCAGCAGGGCGATTTTACCCTTGCTGCCTGGGACTGGAGCTTCTACGCCGAGCAGGTGCGCAAAGCGCAATACGATCTCGATGAAAGCGAAATCCGCCCTATTTCGAACTTAACAACGTGCTGGAGAAAGGGGTGTTCTGGGCGGCGAACCAGCTCTACGGCATTCGCGTCAGCGAGCGTCACGATCTGCCGGTCTACCATCCCGACGTGCGCGTCTATGAGATCTTCGATGTCGACGACGCGCCGCTGGCGCTGTTCTATACCGACTACTTTAAGCGCGACAACAAAGGCGGCGGCGCCTGGATGAGCAATCTCGTCAACCAGTCGAGGCTGCTGGCGACGCGTCCGGTGATCTACAACGTCTGCAACTACACCCGGCCGCCGGAAGGCGAACCGGCGCTGCTCAGCTGGGACGAGGTGATCACGCTGTTCCATGAGTTCGGTCATACGCTGCACGGGCTGTTCGCCACTCAGCGCTATCCGAGCCTCTCCGGCACCGCCACGCCGCGCGACTTCGTCGAGTTTCCTTCGCAGTTTAACGAGCACTGGGCGAGCGAGCCGCTGGTGTTCCTCAACTATGCGCGCCACTATCAGAGCGGCGAGGCGATGCCGGAGGCGCTGCACCAGAAGATCGTGCGCGCCAGCCGCTTCAACAAAGGCTACGACATGAGCGAGCTGCTGGCTGCCGCGCTGCTGGATCTGCACTGGCACAGCATCAACGCTGGCGAGACGCCGCAGTCGGTAGAGGGCTTTGAGCAGCAGGCGCTGCAGAGCGACAACCTGGCGCTGACGGCCGTGCCGCCGCGCTATCGCTCCAGCTATTTCCAGCATATCTGGGGCGGCGGCTACGCGGCCGGTTATTACGCCTATATCTGGACGCAGATGCTGGCGGACGACGGCTATCAGTGGTTTGTAGAGAATGGCGGGCTGTCGCGCGAGAACGGCGACCGCTTCCGCCAGATGATCCTGTCGCGCGGCAACAGCAGCGATTTGAAACAGCTCTATGAGAACTGGCGCGGCGGCGAACCGCAGCTTGAGCCGATGCTGAAAAATCGCGGCCTGGCCGACTAATTCTCAGCGGGCGCAATGCCCGCTTTTTTTATCCCAGCGGACCGCCCTCAATGGTTTCGCACATGCCTGCCAGCACGCGTTCGCCGGTTTCCTGACGCAGTTCCTGATACCAGGCCGCGGTCGCCGCGGGATCTTTGCCGTGGGTCACATCGCAGCGCTTGCGCGCCTTCAGCACCAGATCGCGGGTACGGCTTACGCGTCGCGCCTCATAGCGCCGCAGCGCATCCTCAATGCCCAGCGAGTGGGCGGCGAGAGAGGCGGCCAGCACCAGCGCATCCTCCATCGCCGCGCAGCCGCCCTGACCAATGTCCGGCGTGGTGCTGTGCGCCGCATCGCCCAGCAGCGCGACGCGGCCGCTGACGAAGCGGCTAAAGGGATCGATATCGTGGATTTCGACGCGGTTGGTGGTGGCTGGATCGATGGCGTCGATGAGGCGCTGCACCGGCTGCGCCCAGCCCTGGAAGTAGCGGCGCAGGTCCGCTTTTACCGTGCTGCGGTCTTCCGCGAGGCCTTTCGGCAAAGGCACGTCAAAAAAGAAGTAAAAGCGGTTGCCGCTCACCGGCATCAGCGAGACGCGTTTGCCTTCGCCGACGAAGGTGGTCCACTGATCGTCGGGCGCCAGCGCCGCATCGATCTCCACCAGGCCGTTCCAGTTGACGTAGCCGGCATAGCGGCGCTCGACCTTTTCGCCCAGCACGCTCTGACGGATAACCGAATGCGCGCCGTCGGCGGCGATCAGCAGGTCGCCCTGCGCGGTGGTGCCGTCTTCGAAGAGCGCGGTGACGCCGCTCTCATGCTGTTCAACCTGCGCCACGCGCTTGCCGAAGCTGACGCGTTCGCGTCCGTAGCTGTCGATCAGCATCGCCTGTAGTTCGGCGCGCGCCACCGGCGAGGGATATTCTCCGACCTGGCGCACCAGCGGTTCCATACTGAAACGCGTCAGGGTCGCGCCGCTGGCGAAATCCTGATAGGCCATAAAGGCCATATTGCCGCTCAGGGCGCGCAGCTGCGCTTTCAGCCCCAGCGCGTTCAGGCACTTCACGCCGTTCGGCCAGACAGAGATCGCGGCGCCTACCGGCTTTATCTCTTTTACGGCTTCAAACACCTGTGTTTCGATGCCCGCCTTTTCCAGCGCGAGCGCCGCGCTCATGCCGCCAATGCCGCCGCCAATTACAATCGCTTTCATACATTTCTCCTTGTCGATGAGAAAAAGGCTGCAACTTTTGTACCAATCCGGCAGCGCCCGCCAGGCGGGCTTCCGACAAGGGCNGAGCGGCGAGAGCGCGCCAGCAGCAGGCAATCGGGCAGGAGAAATGCCTCTTTTTGGTGCTTTGCCGACCGGCTGAACCTTTCGTTTCAGCCGGCCTGAAGTGTGACCGTCAGACCCTTTTACGCGCGCGGCGCAGACGTTTGCCCGTTCGCCAGCCATACTTAGCCGGTGTCGAACCCGGGGAGAGTCAAAATGAAAAGTCGTTACATCATACTGTTGCTGACCACCTTACTGCTGGGACAGAGCGCCATCGCCCAGCCGACAGCATCGTCGGCGCTGTTTAGNGGAAAGGCGCCCATCGCCCAGCTGACGCCGGTGGCGGCGAAGTGCGATCTCGCCAGCTGTCAGCAGAACTGCTACGTCGAGCGCTCGCACTGCAATACGCGCGGCAACGGTTCCTGCAGCAGTGAGACGCAAATCTGCGTGCAGAACTGCGCCAGCCAGTGCAGATAAAGCCATAAACGGCAAATCAACAGGTTTGCCGTTTATTGATTCAGGTCAAACCGGCCTGCCGCCGTTTCCTTTTCCTGTTGGCCATCGCCTAAAATAGCTCTTTTTCCGCTGCCTGAACCGGCGCTACTGCCGGACAATCTTCGCGCCTTTTAGGGATGTTATGACTTACGTTTATCTGTTTATCGCCATCGTGGCGGAAGTAATCGCAACCAGCAGCCTTAAGGCGTCGGAATCTTTTACCCGTCTCTGGCCCGCCGTGGTGACGCTGGTTGGTTATGCCATCGCTTTCTATTTCCTGACGCTGGTGCTGCGCACCATGCCGACCGGCATCGCCTACGCTATCTGGTCGGGCGTGGGCATCGTGCTGATTTCCGCTGTCGGCTGGGTGGTATTCAAGCAGAAGCTCGATCTGCCCGCGATCATCGGCCTCGGGCTCATCATCGCCGGCGTGCTGGTGGTGAATCTTTTTTCCAAAACGGTAGGGCACTAAGGTAGTCTGTTTCACCTTTATCGACGGGAGATAAACGTGAAAAAACAGCTCACCGAGTCGGATATTCATGAGGTGCAGACCCTGCTGCACAACCCCTGGTTTAGCGTGCGCAAAGCGCGTATCGCGCTCAGCGACGGAGAGCCACGGGATTTTTACGCCGTGCATCATGAGCGTCCTGCGGTCGGCATCGTGGCTATGCAGGAGGAGAAGATCCTGCTGATCCGACAGTATCGTTACCTGATCGATCGCGTGGTGTGGGCCATTCCCTCCGGCGGCGTCGACGTCGATGAGACGCCCGCCTGCGCGGCGCGGCGCGAACTGCGGGAAGAGAGCGGCTATCGCGCCAGCCGCATTCGCGAGCTTATCCGCTACAACCCTTCCTATGGCAGCAGCGATCAGCTGTTTATAACGTTTGTCGCCACCGATCTGGAATTCGTCGGCATGGACGACGATCAGGATGAGGTGATGGATACCGGCTGGTTTACCCGCACGCAAATCCGGCAGCTGATCGCCGACGGCGAAATACCCGACGGGCTGTCGCTGGTGCCGCTGCTGATGCTGCTGGCGGAGCCTGCGTCCTAAAAGCACACCNGGCGCGGGCTACTGCGCCGCGTGATACTCTGCGATTAAGGTGNTAACCAACTCCGCCGCCGTCATTTCCCGCGCGCGCCTGGCACCTTGTCCCGCCCACTGCGCGCCAAAGCCGTGCTCGCCCTGCGCCGCGGCGGCGGCGGCCAGCGCTTTGCCCAGCGAGTAGGCCAGCGGATAGTCCGGGATCGCCTCCCGCGAAACATCGCGCGTCGCGCGGCAAAAGGCGTTGCTCAGGCAGCGCGCCGGACGGCCGGAAATGGCGGCGGTCATTTCAGTCTCCCCGGCCGCGTCGCTTTTTAGCGCCGCGCGCCAGGCNNCATTCGTGGCCGACTCGGGGCAGAGTAGAAAGGCTGTTCCCAGCTGGACGCCTGCGGCGCCGAGCTTCATCATCGCGGCGATGTCGCTGCCGTCCATAAGGCCGCCAGCGGCGATCACGGGAAGATCGCACT
>Ga0058694_1000631_pt1 | contig 16891 bp, 15 predicted proteins | sample AgamicOrSfrz_FD_55041 | JGI IMG/M metagenome (GOLD analysis project Ga0058694, IMG submission 55041) | Agave microbial communities from Guanajuato, Mexico - Or.Sf.rz | ecosystem: Host-associated > Plants > Phyllosphere > Phylloplane/Leaf | place: Guanajuato, Mexico | collected 2012-05-30 | reverse complement strand
TGCTTTGGTGAAATGATTTTTTCAACTTCAATATGACTCTCTAAATCCTTGAAACCCGTTTTCTTTTCTACAATTTTTAATACTGCATCCCGAAAATCTTTTTGTTTTTCATCCCAGTTTACACCGCTGAAATTATTTGGAACCGGCGCTAAAATATAAAGAGCAGACTTTCCTTCTGGTGCTAAAGTTGGGTCTGTTACACCTGGGTTTTGGATGTAGATAGAAGGGTCCTCTGAAAGAGCTAGCGTTTTTGTGATCTCTTCTACATTTTTTTTATAATCTTCAGCGAACACAATCGTGTGATGAGGCAGGTCTTTGTACTGTTTGTCTATGCCTAGATAAATCATGAAAGTAGAACAAGAGTATTTTTTCTTTTCAAGTTTTTTAACTGCATATTTTTTAAGGGTACCTTCATCTATTAAATTCGTCATGGCATGAGCAAAATCTCCATTGATAATGACGTCGTCTGCCCCTATTCGCTCTCCATTTTCTAGAATAATTCCTTTTACTCTCTTATTTTCAATCCATAGTTTTTGGACACCTTGGTTTAAGTGGATGTGCCCTTGATGTTCTTCCACTACTTTTGCCATTGCTTGAGATAGTTGGTTTACTCCTCCTATTGGATGGAAGATACCGTAAGCGTGTTCCATAAACGATAAAATAGAAAAGGCTCCTGGACATTCCCAAGGGGACATTCCCAAGTACTTCGATTGAAAAGTAAAAGCTAATTTCAATTTCTCATCAGTGAAATACTTGCCAAGTACATCATAGAGCGTTTTACCTAAGGATAAATGCGGCAGTGCTCGAATTGCTTCAGGCTTTAAATAGTGATGAAAACGATCCATCTCGCCCTGCAATAAAGGCAGCAAAGCCGCCATCTTTGCTTCGGTGTCTTTCATAAAGCGCTCATAGCCTTCTCCGTTTCCTGGGTATAAACGTTCGATTTCTTCTTTCATCTTTTTATGGTTATCCGTCATCTGAATCTGCGCATCATCGAAAATAAGCTCATACATGAGATTTAGACGTTTTAAGTCCATATAATCATGCGCATTGCGATTAGCAGCTTGAAATAATTCTTCAAAAATCTGTGGCATGCTCAAAAATGTAGGACCCATATCAAACGTATAACCCGACATTTTAATCGCTGAATTTCGCCCGCCCACGTATCCTTGCTTTTCATATACATCTACTTTATAGCCATGACTTGCTAACAGCATCGCTGCCGCTAGTCCTCCTGGACCTGCTCCAATCACGATTACGTTTTTTTGCATACATACACTCCTAATCTTATACAATAGTTATACAAACATTATACAAAGCTTTATTATTAAACACAACGATAAACTGCTTGTCTTTATTCGAATCATAAAATTACCAATAACTAAACCATTAAAATATGACGTTTGTACCATTTTTCCAGGGTTTCAGTACACTTTCCCTTTATTCGGTGCTTTCAAGCTTTTATTTTATATCTATGTAAAGTTATACAAAAATAGACTGCGGTCTTCTTCTCTAGTTAAACGTACAAAAAAGAGAAACAGATGACTTTATTTCATAAAAAAAACCCTCTGTACTGAGAGGGTCCTGTCATTCAACAATTTGAATATTATTGTGAGTAAACCAGACGTGAATTTGAGCTAGATGAGCTAGCAGCTGAGGTCCTGTCATTAATTGACCAAACCACGGTGCTTTAAATCCTTCTCCGCCTGTATCAATAATATGCTTTAACTGCTGCTTATCAAAAAATTCATGAAGAGGTGACTGTTTATCTTGTAAAAGAGATTGAAGCCATACAGTTACAGCTTTTGTATAAGCTGGGTTATGCGTTTTAGGATAAGGGCTTTTCTTGCGATAAAGAACATCATGAGGCAAAATTCCTTCAAGCGCTTTTCGTAAAATCCCCTTCTCTTTATTGCCCGTCATTTTCATCTCCCACGGAATATTCCATGCATATTCCACAAGGCGATGATCTGCAAAAGGTACGCGTACTTCTAAGCTCGCGCCCATGCTCATACGATCTTTACGATCTAATAAAGTTGTCATAAACCAAATCTGATTTAAATAAAACAGCTTTCTCCGCTGCGCATCTTCTAACGATTCACCTTCTAATTCAGGCACTTCCTTTAATGTTTCTTCATATCTTGCACGCACATAATCTTCTAACTGTAATTTCTTTCTCCATGAACTTTGCAGCAAATCAATTCGAGCATCTAATGAACGCATCCACGGGAAGGTATCCGAAGACAAATCATGTTTTCGGTGAAACCACGGATATCCTCCAAAAATTTCATCCGCACATTCTCCTGATAAGCTCACAACAAAATCTTGTTTGATTTCACGGCAAAACCAAAGCAGCGATGAATCTACATCAGCCATTCCAGGAAGGTCTCTCACCTCTACAGCCTCTGTTAAATGCTGCACAAGGTCCTCCGTTGAAATAATGCAGCGGTGATGATTTGTTTGAAACGTATCCGACATGAGCTTGATATAAGTTCCATCAGAATTTGGCTGAAACTCATTTGCTTTAAAAAATTTATCATTATCTTCATAATCGATAGAATACGTATGAAGAGAGCCCTTGCCGCTTTCTTTGAACGCATTTGCAGCAATTGCTGTAATGGCNCTTGAATCTACTCCACCTGATANAAATGTACAAACCGGGACATCCGACACTAGCTGTCTTACAATCGCGTCTTGCACTAAAAATTTAACTTTTTCTGTAGTTTCACCTAANTCATCTGTATGCTGCTCACTTTTNACGTTCCAGTATCGCCAAATTTTCAACCCGTTACGAGTAAGCGTGAGCGCNTGAGCCGGGCGCAATTCATTTATTTCTTTAAATACNCCGTGGCCNGGAGAACGAGAAGGTCCTAANCCAAACACTTCTGCTAATCCATCTAATCCTACTTCCGCTTTCACCTCAGGATGAGCTAATATCGCTTTTAATTCCGATGCAAATTGAATTCCACCTTCATAAGATCGATAGAATAAGGGCTTCACTCCCATTCTGTCGCGTGCTATAAATAACTTTTCATTGGCTTCATCCCAGATTGAAAAAGCAAAGATACCGTTAAAATGATCTACGCATGATTCTTTCCATTCTATATAAGATGTTAGAAGTACTTCCGTATCTGAATGTCCCTGAAATTGATAACCTCTTTTTAGTAATTCTTTCCGAATATCTTCCGTGTTGTAAAGCTCTCCATTATAGCAAAGCGTATAGAGCTGTTCATTTTTTTCTCGTGTCATCGGCTGTCTTCCGCCTTGAGGATCTACTACAACTAAGCGTTTGTGCCCAAAAGCAACATGCTGCTGTGTCCATACGTTGGTGTCATCAGGACCTCTTTTCGATAAAGTGTCAGCCATTTTTGTTATTGTTGCTGTTTCATTTAAAAGCGATCGCTTTAAGTCGACCCAACCCGTTATACCACACATCGTTTATCATCCTTTCTTTCACGCTCTTGTTTATGAATGAAATAATGCCATTGTATGCACGCAATAGTTACAGTTGAATTGTCCTTATATTTTATTTTCACTTTCGAGTTATAAAGAGAGCTTTTTTAGGCAATAAAAAAATATGGATAAATTTCACACGGAGGTTTGATTATGAATCATTATTCTAAACAACAAGCTCTGAACAATCAGCCGCGTTCCTTCGTGATTGGTACGGTTGAATGTGTTGATTCACAGTGGATTTTCTTTGAAGATGAAAGTGACGAAGCTTCCATGCTCCATGAAGTAATGGATGATACCTTAGAACTTCTTATTGATACACGCTGGGAAAAAGCCATTATGGTTGATGACCGTCAAATAAAGCTTCACGATGGAACGTATTTATTGCGAAATGGGGATAAGCTAAGACTGACTAAAAAGCTACCTTATGCATACGAACAGCTTCTTCAATCACTACCGAAAGAGACCTTTTTATCATTCACTCAGCACTTAAATTCATTAAAATTCTCTCTTTATGATTGTATTTACTGTCACAACACATTATGTTTTTTACCGACAGACGGTGATACAAAAGGTGCTAATTTTATCATTTATGACAATGAGGAAAAAATTTGTGCCGTTCAGCATTTATTCGAACGAGGCACGCATCACCTAGATCGATTTGAATATACCGTTAATGATGGAGAACGTTCAATGAATCTTTTTTTAGATTAAAGCAAAAGAAAAAAGCTATCTTATCCAAGATAGCTTTTTTCTTATCCTAGTACGACATATCCGTAATAGAATACTAAGATAAGCGCAATTACAAGAACTCCCCAAGCAACGCCTGTACGCTTTCTTTTTTCAGTACGAACAAGTACCATTTCCATTCCCACAAGCACTAACACTCCGGCAATTCCTTTAATGAGCGCTGCGCCTTGAAAATGGTACCAAGCTGCTAACATATGCAGACCTGATACTAATACTAATAAGTATAGGAGTCTCGCCACCATATGTAGGATTTTTTGACCTTTAGCTTTACCTGCTCGATGTAAAATCAACGAAACCACAAACGAGATAATCAATAATGTCCAAAGCGTTACATGAATATGTAGTGGAGCCATTCATCTCACGTCCTTTCTGAAAATATCATATCATGAAAACCTTTCCTTCACCAATAATATAAGGAAGGAAAAGGATTTTTAGCGGCTGCGTCCATAAGTAGCATACCGAATGAGTTTTTCAAGGGGTCCATCTGAAAATAGGCTCATCCATATCCAGCTTCCCAGCAGTTGAATAAAAATGATAATCCCCGCAATAGCCAAACCTTCTACAATTGAAATATGTCCGTAGTATCCTAACCCATATGAGTAAAAAAGAAATGTGCATACAATGGACTGGACAATATAATTAGTTAAAATCATTCTCCCCAAAAAGGCAAATGGCTGCATGACTTTTTGAATAGATACACTTCGCATAGCTAATGTGACCAACGTTACAATAAAAATTGCTCCTGCCGTTCCTCCGATTGTATCGTGAATATAAGATGTCGCTACATTGTGATCTAAAACATACGGCAATACAGATGATGCTGCATACACGATGAATGAAATAAGACAAAGCCACTTTGTCTCCACTATATATTCTTCTATTTCTTCGAACCACTCGCTTTTTGCCATAAAACCGCCTAATAAAAACAGTGGAAATAGCGATAAAAACAGAAAAGGAACCGTATTTAAATTATACGCGTAGTACCAATCAAGCAAGCGCTGATGAAAGATTGACGCAAAACTTCCGTGTCCATATGCTTGAAGCGCTTGGTCAATAATAGGCTGGTGAATTCCCGCTGCTGTATCTCCTTCATTAACAAAGCCGCTACTGTTAAAATAACAATCATAATCACAGCATAAATGCTAAATATTCCGATTCCCCACGCTAATAACACTTCTTTCTTTGCTTCTTGAAAAAATAGCATGATCAAAGCAAAGAAGCTGTACATCACAATCATATCACCGTGCCAAATAAATAAAGCATGAATAGCCCCAACGAGAAGCAAAGCCGTGATTCTTCGTACATAAAAAGGAGTAAAGCTTACTTGCCTTTCGTATGTACGCTGGAACATTTTCATAAAACCAAATCCAAACAAAATAGCGAGCAGCGCGTAGCCTGTCTGCCCTACAACTACATCAACTAATCCATTAGCAACATAATTCATTCTTGAACCGTCCAACAAATTATGGTCGTAATAGGAAGCAGGTGAATAAAAATTCGGCATGTTCATGAGCAAAATACCAATAAGCGCGATTCCTTTTAATACATCCGCTGCCTCAATGCGCTGTTCTTTATCAGCTGCGTTCATTTTGAAACGTTTCATTCTTTCACACCTTACATTATTTCATTATTGCTTTCACATTATATCGAACGCAAAAGTTTTTCTTCAATGTTTACTATTTCCATTCCTCTCTTTAATGTTTTGCTTACTCTCGGCATATAGATAAAGAAAAAGCATTAATCACCTTTTTGTCTAGGCTTCATATGCTGTTACTAGACTAAATTAAAAGGGTGTTTGCCTATGCCTGCCATTGTTGGTGTTGTTAATCTTAACAGTGTTGGTTCAGCCAGCGTCTTTCATATTGGAGATGTTTATACAATAGCCCCTATTTCCACTGCTAAAACATTTGCTGGCGCAGGTTCGTTTAATACAGGTGACGGATTATATGTTGTGAATCAACAGAGCTCAACCAATACGTCAGACAATGACGTAAATGATCAAAATGTCGCTGGAAATCTATAATAGAAATGAAGCTCATACAGGAGGATGCTTATGAACTTTTATGTGAATCAAAGTATCTGTATTCAAAGTATGAAAATCAGTGCTGTAAGTAACTCTTCGGTACTTCAAATTGGAAGCGTCGGTGTCATTAAACCAAACTCAAATCTCTTTAATACAGGAGGGTTTACAGGCGCTGCACCTACTGAAACAAAAAAAGGCATTCTTGGATCTGTTTCCCCTTCTACCTTTACTCCCGGAACCGGCGCGGGCACTGCCCCAGCTCCTTTCTCACAGTCGTTAACTCCCCCAGTTCGAGACAACGACTGACATGTTACAACCTTCATCGCCATATGTATATATATAACTATTTTCTTTATCAGAAGATAAGGGAATCGAGGTGATTGAAGGTGGATAACATGAACTATATTCAGCAAGTACATCAGTATGTTCAGCAAATGTCTTCGTATATTCAGCAGCAAGAAGGACGCATTGCTCAGCTTGAAAAAAACGTACAAGAACTTCAGCAAAAAATAAAAGAGTTAGGTGAACAGCCACCTATTAAAATTGATAAAATTGAATATAAATTTGAACAGTTAAAAATTGATTCATTAGATGGAACATTAAATATTGGATTAAACCCTCTTACGCCTGATAATTTAGAAGATATCATTATCAATGAGAAACCAGAAGTAACGTTTTCGCAAGGAGCTCAGCCACAAGGGCAGCCGCCTCAAGGTGAGCAGCCGGGACAACCCGGAGGTCCTGGACCACAAAATCCTAGCTTAAAACCATTGGACCGCCAGCTAGAAAAACAGTGGGTCTCTGATATCCACGAAACGATTTTAGCTGAACTTAATCAATATGGATTTTCTATGGTTCAACATGTGCTTGATGAGCGCTCGATGATGATTGATGAATCGTACTACGAGTTTATTTTAGAAGATATTAAAAAGCAGCTGCAGCAGCGGATTACTTTTTATATACAGCAAGTTCAGCCGGAAGAAATGGAACGAAATTTTGAACAAATCAAACCTCAAATTATCGGTAAACTTTATGAAGATATGAAAAAAGGAATTGACGCATTTTTAACGTATTTACCTGAATCTTTAAAGAAAGGTGGACCCCCTTCATGAACTTTAACGTTGTAAACCGCGAATTGCTTGTTGGAGACGTTAGTATTACAGGCGTATCTTCTTCTTCTCTTTTTTTAATTGGTGATGCCAATTACATCTCTCTATCCTCAACATTTGATACGCCGGCTGAATCTTTGATTATCGGCCCTTATGTTCCACTATCGTTATCATAAAGGAGCTTACCTATGCTTTCACGCACATCTTCTGTTAATTATATAGAAATTAATTCCTTGTCGGCGAGCTCCTTTTGCCAAATTGGAGATTCAACAGAAATTCATCTACTTAATAAAGCTTTAGCTGATCGGAGACAGTATCCGTTTTTCTACGGTCGAGAAGGAAACTTTGATGATTACGCTATCTTTAATGAGCCTATTCCTCATGGCGATTACGAACCTATTCCCGTTCAAACATGGAATGAAATACCTTTGATCCGCGTTAACAGAATTGATATAAAAGGGATGCTCATTCTCATCAGTTATTCATATTGGATCAACGTGCAATGTTTATGCAGAAGCCCGCATTAAGCATATTCGCGAACTGATCAACGATGAACCTTCAAAGGAAGCTGAAACAGGAACATCAAGTAGTGCTTCTTCACAAGCTAGCAGCAGTGAGTGAACCTTTTAAAAAGCTGCTCATATACTAAATTAATATCACGAAAAAAGGGTGTGAATCTCATGCCAGCAATAATTGGACCCGTTAGTATCACGAGCGTCGGAGGCGGTGTCGTAACGTTTGGAGATACGTTTTATGTTTCTCCAAAAAGCGCTGCTAAAACAGCGTCAGGCTCTGGTTCTTTAAATACAGGTAACTTTGTTAATACAAATAACGGCATTTCCGGAACAAATACGTTAGATCCAGATTTATTCGATCAAAATATAGCAGCAAACGCTTAAAAAAACCCCTTATCTTTGCTACTAAAGCAGATAAGGGGTTTTTTATTCACTTGGATTTTCGGCTGTTTGATTTCTTTGTTTTAGGTAATTTAGAAGAAGGCTGTTTACGAATCCATTTAATAAAAGAGCTAATTTTAGAATCAGCTTGTAATAAAGAAATCGTATTAAGACGAATGGCTAATTCATCATTTGTATATAATGCATGAATTTGTTTATGACACGGAATACATAAGTTTGCCGTTGGTTCAAACGCTCCGCCCATTTCCTTTGGCGTTAAATGATGTACGGTCGTCAAGACATCCTGCCTTCCGCATAATTCGCATGTTCCTATCCGCCTGTCTTTTTTCTTCATATAGATTTCCTTCCCTATAAAGTTTCTACTCTTACACTAGTTCCTTTGCCAGAAGGCTCGGATGGCTCAACAATCAAACGTTTTGGCAGACGAGCGCGAAGTTCTTGAACGTGACTGATGACTCCAATTGATAAATTATTTGATTGAAGCTTTTCAAGCGCTGTAACAACCGTATCAAGAAGCTCTCCATCAAGTGTTCCAAATCCTTCATCTAAAAAGAAAAACTGCAGTGGATATTCTCCTCTTAGCTGAATTTGTGCAGATAATGAAAGGGCTAAAGCCAGCGAAGTTAAAAACGTCTCTCCACCAGATAAAGTTGAAACCGGACGTTTTACGCCTCCATTGGCATCATCTCTCATAATAAAGCCGCCTTGGGAATCAACTTCAATCGCATAGCGCTGACGTGTTAATATACCCAGACGCTCTGAAGCATCTCGGCTAACGGACATCAGCTGTTCTTCAGCAATATATTCCACGAAAGCATTTCCTTTAAATACTGTTTGAAGCTTTTGATACTGTTCAAATAACGCTTGTTTTTCTTCACGGTCTTGTTCAAGCACTAAAAATCGCTCATGTCGTTCTTTGACGCTTTTTAACGTTTGCTCAGCTGCTCCCTTGAGCTGAACGGCTTCTTTCACAGCCGCTTTTATATCATGAAGCAGCTGCTGAGTTTCTTCAAATTGCTGCTCTTCTATGGACTGGTGATTCAGCTGGATATTTAACTGTTCAATTGATGACTTCATCTGTTTTATGTTGTCCCAATAAGCCTGAACAGTTTCATCCAACAATTTCATCTCATCATGTGATAACAAAGCTTGCTGAACTTCTTTTCCTTCGCTGAATAAAGAATTCCCTATNNCTTCTTCCCATTTTNCAGCTGCTTTTTTATACTGCATATAAGCTGTTTCTAGAGATTCGCTCGCTGCTTTTTCATCCATTTGCAGCGTTTGATACGCTTTTTGAACAGTCTGCCAATGTTGATATGCCTGCTGTTCATTCGTCTCTAACTCCGCAAGTAAAAGAACTGTTTTTTGCAGCGCCTGTTCAATATCTTCTTGATCTGTAAGCGTACGCAAGCGTTCAATTTGCGAGTGAACAAGAGATTGTTTATGAGACAGCATTGCTTTTAATTCTGTAAATTCTTTTTCGCCCGCATATTTCTCTTCTTTTAGACGTTCGATTTTCTTTTGCTGATTTTCAAAAAATACGCTGCTTTTTTCAATTCGAGCCTTTATTGTCTGCTCTTCTTTTTCTCTTTCAGTCAGCCTTTCATTAATTTTTTCCATCTCTTCAAATACAAAGGAAGGATAGTCTTGTTGAAAAGCTTCTTTTCCTGCTTGTAGCGCCTGTTTTTGCTGATTTACTTTTCCTTCTAATTCAGCTTGTTCTTTTTGATAATGAGCAAGCTCTAATTCAATCTTTTCAAGACTTTGCTGGACCTTTTGTATCTGCCCGAGAATTGCTTGCTGTTTTTCACTTACCTGCAAATAATCCTGCTCAAGAGATTTGATTTCAACTTCTATTTTCTTAGCATAATGGCCAAAGGCATCTGTATCCATTTCTCCTAAAGCAGGAACTTCGCCAGCTTCGTTCATAAACTCAGCTAACTCAGGTATTTTTTCAACAAGAGGTTTAGCTAGCTGTTCAAGCTGCATTTTGAGCGACGAATAGCTAAATCGCTGTTCACGCAATTGATTAACTTGATCTTCGAACTGATCCGCTGATTCAGTTGTGATGTCATCTTCTTGTTGGTGTAATACGGGGTTAGGGTGATTCTCAGAGCCACAAACTGGACAAGGCTCACCTTGGGTCAGCTGCTCAGCTAATTGATGAGCCAGACGGCGTGACCATTCTTTTTCTTTGCGTCTTTTTAGATCGCTCATTAAACGATCTGCTTGTTGAAAAAGCTGCTGAAACTCTTTTTCCCGCTCACATACNGTGTGATANAAGCNTTGAATATCTGAAAATAACCCTTTACTTTGTTCTATTGTTTGCTGATNTCTCTCTTGGTGTGTTTGTTTTTGTGTGTGCAAATGCTTAAGCTGTTCGGCTTTTTCTTTATACGTTTTTTGACCTTCATCTAGGTTTTTTTTATCGTTATTCCATACTTGATAACGATAAAATGCTTGCTGAACAGCCTGCCGATAATCAGGTTGAATCTCCACTTTTGTTAATGCTTCTTTTAACTCTTTTTGAAGAGTCAAGCCTTGCTGATACCGCTTATCTGCTTCCATTAATTCATCATTTTTCGCTTGAAGTGCCTGCTGCTTTTGCTGAAGAGAAACTTCCGCTTCTTTTATTTCTTGCTGTCCTTCTTTAATTTGTTTTTGAAGATCAGAAGCTTGTTGAAGCTGTTCTTTTTGAACAACTAATTTGGGCTGCTGTTCATTTTTTTGTAAGCGAGCCTGCTCATATAAACTATTCGATCGCTTATATTCCTCACTTTTTTGAACAATTTGTGCTTTTAATTTTTCTACTTTATCTTCGTAAAGCTTCTGCTGTTTTTCAGCTTGTTCAAATGTTTCTAAATAGGGAAAAAGACGTTCTGCCTGCTGAGCTTTCGTCACCACATCTTGCTTTTGTCTAATCTCCTCTTCCTGCTTAGAAGCATGCACTAGTTTTTCTTCTATCAGTGCTTTTTCCTGCTGCGCTTTCCAAAGAGACGCCTGCTGATCGTATCTTTCCTGCAAATCAGACGCTTCTTTTTCTCGTTTTTCCAAAAGTATAATGCTATCACTTACAAGCTGCTCCGCTTCCGTTACTTTCTCTGTTGAAGCTTCACCTAATCCCGTTTGTTCTGCCGTGATTTTATCTAGGTCTGTCTTTAGCTGCTGAACTTGATAGCGTATTTTCTTACTAAGCTGATCTCCGTACTGCTCGAGATTAAAAAGACGCTGAAGCATTTGACGACGCTCCGTTCCTTTTAACGATAAAAACTCCGCAAATTTTCCTTGCGGTAATACAACAGCTCTTGTAAAATCATCAATTGTTAAACCAAGAAGCTCCTGTACCTGCTGGTTTACATCATTTGTTTTATCTGCTAATACGTACGTTTCATCTTCGATTTCAATCAATCGACTTGAAGCTGATTTTACACGAAGCTCATCCAGTCCGTTTAAAGCTTCGTTCAACAGTATAGCGTTTTTTATGACTAGCGTTTTCCAGCTCGAACGTAAACGATACTTTCAGTTCATTTTCCCCGTGATTTAAAATTCCTTGTGTATTATTGGCTGCACGCTCTACTTTTCCGTATAAAGCTAGTGTAATGGCATCCAAAATGGAGGATTTCCCGCTTCCTGTAGGACCAAATATTCCAAACACACCGCCTGAACACAGCGCTTCAAAATCGACAGTTTGTTTTTCTCTAAAACTGTGAAGCCCCGAAACGGTCAAGTTAATAGGTTTCATTTTTCATCCTCCTTTCCCGATACTTCTTCATCGTTAATCAAGGTTAAAAACAGTTTGACTAATTCAGTATCAGGTGCCCCTCCGCCGGTTTGCCTGCTGTAGAACTTTGTAAACAGTTCTTCGATCGGCACTTCGCGCTGTGAACGTGTTTCAAGTGCTAGTTCTTCTGCTTTGAATACCGGACGGATATGAATAAAGCCTGGATGAAGCTTGCGAAGGCGATGGATTTCTTCTAGTGAAAGTGCATCTTCTACGTGAACTTCTAAATCAACCCATGCCTGCGTATCTTTTTGCTCATCAAGCCACGTATATACTTCTGNCAATCCGTTTTTCGCTTTCCAACGTGNCAAAGGCTTTCCNCTNGATAATGGAATTTCAGTCATCTCAATCTCTTTTCCTGGCTTAGCNTCTAAAATGGTAACGGACTTTGCATANCCTGACTCTGAAAAACTATAGGCAAGAGGTGAACCGGAATATCTTGCAAGGGTGCTGGCGCGATTGATCATTTGCGGGCGATGCAAATGTCCTANNGCTACATATTGAGCATTAGCAGGTAAACTAGTTGCCGCCACCGTATAAGCTCCTCCTACTTCAATTGGACGTTCTGAGTCCGTTGAACTTCCGCCTGCTACGTAAATATGACTCATGGCAATATTAACGCTATCTGTTGTGAACTGCTCACTCATTTTATCGAAAATACCTTTTACTCTGGCATCATATGAGTTTCGAAGAGCCAGCTCATCATTTTCTTCTGCTAACAGTTCCTTTAACCTTGATTCAGATGGGTAAGGAAGAGCCGCAACCTTTAACATTTCATCTGATGTAGGAATGTGAATGCTTTCTACATCGGTAGTAGGCAAACCAAGAAGCGTAATATTTTGATGAACAGCTAATGGAGAAGCCGCCGACAGCCGATCTGGGTTATCATGATTACCTGCAATAACAATAATCGGACGTTTTCCATTGTTGCTCAACCTAGACATACTTTCGTAAAAAAGCTGCTCTGCCGCTGCTGGAGGGTTAACCGTATCAAAGGCATCTCCCGCCATAAGAATAGCATCTATCTTTTCTTCTTCCACAATGTCTGCCAGTTCATCTAAAAACTGTGCTTGCTCAGCCAGACGGCTTCGACCTTCTAACGTTCGCCCCAAATGCCAATCCGCTGTATGTAATAAACGCATGTCACTCTCTCCTTATTGGTGAAAAAGAAGAAGACTACCGCCTTCTTCTTTTTTTATATTTCAACAGCATGTCCACCATCTAAAAAGTACAGATAGCGATGCTGCACAGGTTGTTTTACAATCCGCTCAATGGCCTTTGCGTAAAGCTCTAACTGAATGCGGTATCTGTCAATTAGAAATGGTTTTGCTCGTTCAAAATCCCCTTGAAAACGATCCGAAATGTTATCGGTTTTAAAATCAAGTAAAACGAGGCCTTCTTCCGTTTCATACAAACAATCAATAATACCTTGCACTAAAATTGTTTCGTCTTCCTGCTCCCAGTGATCATAGATTTCTTTAGCGGAGACACCTAAACTAAAAGGCATCTCTCTATAAACCGTGCGAGCCGTTCGAATACCTTGTGCAATGTCACTGTCTAAAAAGTCTGCTACATCATTTGCATCAACAGCATCCGCTTGTTCTTGCGTCAATAATTCTTTGGTAACCATTGATTGAATAAAGTCTTGAACCATTTCAAGGGTATAAGCTTTATTTAATGGAAGCTGCTGCATAACGGCATGTGTAGCTGTTCCTCTTTCAGCTCCTGTGAGAGATTTCTCTTGAAGAAACAGCGGACGATTTTCAAGAGGTGCTTTAGATCCCCGAACGAGATCGTCGCTTCCACCTGCATCCGTCAGCTGCTGCTGCCTTTTTAGTTCAGAAACAGATTGCTTCGAACGATGAACGGAAGCTACACGATAATCATAAGACCAATTTAAGCGTCTATACACTTCGTCTTTATAATCGCTCGATTCTGAAACTGGCTCATGCTTTTGAAGAGCGTTTAAAAGCTCTTCATGATGCTGCTGCTCTTCAAGAGGCTGTTCGGCTAAATCACCTGCTAATAACGTTGAAAGTTTCCAGCTTGAAGCATGNTGATGAATCATCTCAGCCGGCTGGACCTCTCNTTCAACCATATGACTAACATTTTGGTGACGAATNAAAGAAGGTCCAATCCAGTCTAAATAACATTTTGCATCTCTTCTCACGTGAGCTGGAAGCGTCCAATCTTCATGTGCCATAACGGAGCTCCATTGTCTGAGCTTTTCTGGTGCATCTTTTACTGTTCCAACTAAAATAAGTTTTTCTTTCGCACGCGTCAAAGCTACGTATAATACCCGCATTTCCTCTGCCATGCTTTCTTTTTTCATTTTTTTCTTCATGGTCTGCTGAAGAAGAGTAGGGTACGTAATACGCAGTTTTGGATCAATATATTTAGATCCAAAACCTAGTTCTTTATCGAGTAAATATGCTTTATTCAAGTCCATTAAGTTAAACTGACGAGCAAGACCAGCTACAAAAACAACAGGAAACTCAAGACCTTTACTGCTGTGGATCGTCATCAAACGCACCACATCTTCTTGTTCTCCCAGTGCTCGAGCAGCTCCTAAATCGTTCCCTCGGTCCTGCATGCGTTCAATAAAGCGTAAAAATCGAAACAGACCTCTAAATGAAGTTGCCTCGTACTGGCGAGCGCGATCGTAAAGAGCACGTAAATTGGCTTGACGCTGTTTCCCGCCAGGAAGTCCGCCAACAAATTCAAAGAAACCCGTATCGCGGTAAATTTGCCATACNAGTTCTGACAAAGAGCTTTGTCTAGCTTGTGTTCTCCATGCTTTTAACTGCTCATAGAAATACTTTACTTTATCGCGAAGTTCTTCATCATCTGAAACNGCTAAGTACGTTTTTAACGCATCGTAATACGTTCCTTTCTTTTGCTCTGCTCTCAGTGTAGCTAACTCTTCATCTGAAAGCCCTACTACCGGCGAGCGAAGAACAGAAGCTAACGGAATGTCTTGATGCGGGTTATCTACTACTTTTAATAAAGACATCATAATCATCACTTCAGTAGCATCAAAATAACCTGTTGATAAATCGGCATAAATCGGCACGCCTTCTTGCTTAAATTCATCCATAATCTGCGCAGCCCAAGGCATGGAACGAAGCAAAATAACAAAGTCACGATACGTCACGTTTCTCATGATATCGAGCTTGCGATCATATATTTGAAAACGGTTTTGAACGAGTTCTTTGATTTTGCGCGCCATTGCTCTTGCTTCTAACTGAGCCGTTTCAAGCTCTGCTTCTGAAAAAGCGACGAGAGAAGAATCCGATTCTTCTTCCGCTCCTTCTTCTGCATTTTCTTTTGCAATTAGCAGAAGCTCCGTTTCCATTCCTTCCACTTTTGGATACGATGCTCCTAATTTTAAAGAAGCATCATCGTCATATGCAATTTCTCCTACTTCTTCATCCATCAGCTGATTAAAAATAAAGTTTGTAGCATCAAGCACTTGAGAACGACTGCGGAAGTTTTTATTCAAATCGATACGTTTTCCGAACTGGCGACCATCTTGTGTAAAGCGCTTGTACTTTGTTAAAAACAAAAATGGCTCCGCTAAACGAAAGCGGTAAATGGATTGTTTTACATCTCCAACCATAAATAAATTCCCTTGTTCTTCACTATCTCTCGTCACTAATTTAATCAGTGTTTCTTGAACCATATTTGTATCTTGATATTCGTCAACAAGCACCTCTTCAAACTGAGTGCGATATTTTTGGGCAATGGACGAAGGCTTAAGCACTCCATCTTCTTTTACACTCAAGATTTGCAGGCAATAATGTTCTAAATCAGAAAAGTCCACTAACCCTTTCTCTTTTTTCATATGTTCATATCGTTCACCGAAGCGCTGAACTAAAAAGATTAGCGTTTCAATAACGGGCTTCATTTTCTCAAAATCAGCCATGTAGCCGTGCAAAGGCCTAGAAAACAAATCAGCATGAAGTTTTTCAAGACTTGTTTTAGCTTTTTTGCGAAGCTCTCCGAAATCATCTAAAAGCTGCGAGTCGTATGCTTCTCCTTTACATGGCTTTAAACGAGTAAAATTCAAATTCTGCATTTCCTCATGCAAATCAGCAAAAGAATGCTTAGAAGCGCTGATCAGCCGATGAATTTGAGCCAGGTCTTCCTCTGCATTAACGGCGCGAGGAGCAGGCCCTCCTGGCAGCTTTGTTAACTCTAAGCCCTGTTTTAAAATCGACTCAATGCCCATCAGCTGCGTTGTTACTTCTTGTAAAAGAAAAGATAGAAACGGAAGTGAATCAATAGAAGAGTCTTCTGTCACATCATATTGACTCACGATCATTTCAAGCCAGCCGTTTGGGTCAGGGTTAGATCTTGCAAAGTCATACAGCTTTCTTACCATAAGCTGAATATCTAAGTCATTTCTGTCACTTGTATAACGATCAATTAAATCAAAGAATCGCTCGTTCTGTTCAATACTGTACTGTTCTTCAAACAATTCTTCTAATACTTCTTCACGCAGAAGATCCGCTTCCGTATCATCTGCAATCCGAAAACCAGGGTCTACATCGATCAAATAATAATACGTTCGAATGACTTCTAAACAAAAAGAATGGAGCGTAGAAATCGACGCACGGTTTAATAAATTAAGCTGTCTGCGCAAGTGCAAAGAAGATGGATTCTTTTTTAACTCTTTTTCCAATGCTTCTCCAATTCGATTTCTCATTTCGGCTGCAGAAGCATTTGTAAACGTAGCAACGAGTAATCTATCAACATCGATTGGCTCATCACCCATCGTAATCTTTTTAATAATACGTTCAACTAAAACCGCTGTTTTTCCTGAGCCAGCCGCCGCGGCTACTAATATATCTTGACC
>Ga0058694_1000611_pt1 | contig 17582 bp, 12 predicted proteins | sample AgamicOrSfrz_FD_55041 | JGI IMG/M metagenome (GOLD analysis project Ga0058694, IMG submission 55041) | Agave microbial communities from Guanajuato, Mexico - Or.Sf.rz | ecosystem: Host-associated > Plants > Phyllosphere > Phylloplane/Leaf | place: Guanajuato, Mexico | collected 2012-05-30 | reverse complement strand
GTTTCTTTCGCCAGATCCTGCAGTTTTGCCAGCGTCTCTTCGGTAATGCGGTTTTTGGAGAAATCCACCAGCATCAGGTCGTCGAAGGTCGCGGAGAACTTAGCGAAACGATCGGCATCTTTCGCGAACAGATCCGCGATGGTGACGTCTTTCATTTCATCAAAATGTTTCTGGAGTGCCTGCCAGGCAGCGGTCTGCGTTGGGTTGATGTTTTTCATTAGCAATACTCTTCTGATTTGAGAATTGTGACTGCGGTCGATTGTAGCGCCTGCAAATAAAAATTGTGATGGTTTTTATGCCATTGCCCTGGCCTGCATCAAACACAGGTGAAAAGACCCGAAAAGTATAGCTGCTGAAGTGCCCTCCTGGGGCGGCGAAATGTCGCCCAAAACAGGCTAAAATGGAGCATAAAATATGGCCCTGTTATAAGTCCTGTTTCTCAGGGGTACCCCCCCATAAAAAATCCGCATAATCCCAGCATTGACAGGACCTCCCCCGCATTTTATTTATAGGGCCGTATTTTGCGCCTGCACCTGTTTTCGTTTCACTCTTGTGCCAAGGTCGCTTATTCATTCCCTGACACGAGGTTGTTATGACGAGTTTTGTGGTCGCCAAATTTGGCGGCACCAGTGTGGCCGATTACGATGCCATGAACCGCAGCGCCGATGTGGTGCTGGCCGATCCGAATACCCGCCTGGTGGTGCTCTCAGCATCCGCCGGCGTGACGAACCTGCTGGTTTCTCTGTCTGAAGGACTGGAAGCGACAGAACGTTTCGTGAAGCTGGATGCACTGCGCAAAATTCAGTTCGACATTCTTGAGCGTCTGCAGAACCCGAACGTCATCCGCGAGGAAGTGGAACGTCTGCTGGAAAATATCACCACCCTGGCAGAAGCGGCCTCTCTGGCCACCTCCACCGCACTGACCGACGAGCTGGTCAGCCACGGCGAGCTGATGTCCACCCTGCTGTTTGTGGAAATCATGCGCGAGCGTAACATTCAGGCGCAGTGGTTTGACGTGCGTAAAGTGATGCGTACCAGCGATCGCTTTGGTCGCGCCGAGCCGGACGTTGAGGCGCTGGCGGAGCTGACCAATCAGCAGCTGGCACCACGCCTGGCCGACGGTATCGTGATCACCCAGGGCTTTATCGGCAGTGAAGCGAAAGGCCGCACCACCACGCTTGGCCGCGGCGGCAGCGACTACACCGCCGCGCTGCTTGGCGAAGCCCTGCATGCAACGCGCGTGGATATCTGGACGGACGTTCCGGGCATTTACACTACCGACCCGCGCGTCGTTTCTGCGGCTAAACGTATTGATGTGATCGCCTTTGAAGAAGCGGCGGAAATGGCGACCTTCGGTGCGAAAGTGCTGCACCCGGCAACGCTGCTGCCAGCCGTACGTAGCGATATTCCCGTCTTCGTCGGCTCCAGTAAAGATCCGAAAGCGGGCGGGACGCTGGTCTGCAAGAAAACGGAAAACCCACCGCTGTTCCGCGCCCTGGCCCTGCGTCGTCGCCAGACGCTGGTGACGCTCCACAGCCACAATATGCTGCATTCCCGCGGATTCCTGGCGGAAGTGTTTGGCATTCTGGCGCGCCACAATATCTCGGTGGATCTGATCACCACCTCTGAAGTGAGCATTGCGCTGACGCTGGACACCACCGGCTCGACCTCCACCGGCGACACGCTGCTGACGCAGTCTCTGCTGATTGAGCTGTCTGAACTGTGCCGCGTGGAAGTAGAAGAAGACCTGGCGCTGGTTGCCATCATTGGCAACAAGCTGTCGCGCGCCTGCGGCGTGGGTAAAGAGGTGTTCGGCGTACTCGACCCGTTTAGCATCCGCATGATCTGCTACGGCGCTTCAAGCTACAACCTCTGCTTCCTGGTGCCTGCCGATCAGGCTGAGCAGGTGGTGCAGAAACTTCATCAGAATTTGTTTGAATAAAATTCGTTAGCACGATAAACAATACCTATAAGCCGGGCACAGACCCGGCTTTTTCATAACTAAACAATACTTATCCTGCTAGTGTGCTTTGCTTAATTTTGTATTTCTATTTCCGTAAGTTATGAAATGATTTTTATTTTCTTTACTTGGGGCCCGTTTCAATAGCCATTGGAATAGTGACTGCTTTGGTTTCATAGCGGGCTTCATACACAAGGAACGGGTCTATAGTATCGGTGAAAGGTTCATAATACCAATCCTGCGAAGGATATTCTGGTACGTATGCATTACTAGCAGCATTACTTGCACAATAGTACAAGCCGTCCGTGTGATCTTTAAAGAAGAATTTGTATATTAGATTTCGGGTAAAAATCCCCTTATCATTTACATAACGATCGTCATCTGTCCTCCATCCGCCTTCCAGACGGACATATTTGTTTTCAATGACATCACCAATATTCGCCTTGTAGAGACGATACACGAGCTCTAATGGAAGTTCTTTCATAAACAATCCTCAGATAAAGTAAATACGGCTAAAGATATTTAGCCTCATATTATTGAATGCAGGTACAATATTGCATCTCAAAACTACTTTATCAAAATTCAGGAAGGCATTAAAAGATCGATTAACTTAATGATGTTTTTATTAAATCTAATTAACCACATCATCTATTGAAATTATAAATAAATGAATATCAAACCAATATAAATATACAAAATTCAGCATAGAGTGGGAATAGCTGACTGTCAAGAAAAGGGTCTTAGCGCCCCTTTCTTTTACTTCTTGAATGAGTAAATCATTTTCCGTTGCCCGGCTCGCTGCTGGCGGGATACTGGTCCGGCAAACCGATTGATGAGCAAACGAAAAAAGATGCGGTGAAGCAGAGTTAATTTACGCGGCTTGCTTTACACTGAAGCCTCTCTATCAGGAGGCTTCAGCAATGGCTACACCACGTTTGACCCAGAAAGACATGACGGAAGCCGAGCANCGCGAACTGAAAACGCTTCTCGACCGCGCCCGTATCGCNCATGGCCGCACGCTGACGAACGCCGAAACCAATCAGGTGAAAAAAGAGTACATCGATAAGCTGATGGCGCAGCGTGAGGCCGCGGCGAAAAAAGCCCGCAAGCTGAAAAAAGAGCAGGCTTATAAACCGGATGCAGAGGCGACCTTTTCCTGGTCCGCCACCACATCAACCCGTGGAAGGCGCTAATCAGCGCCCTTTTTTTTTGCGCCCCGGCTGGGTAAAGCGTTTTCCGTTGCCCGGCTTGCCTCGCCCTTTCTCTTCCGCCTGCGGCGCCTTCACCACCGGGCGCTTAATCGCCTGGGTTTTCGGTTTTGCTTTAGCTTTCGGCTTCGCTTCTGACGACGAGTTCTCGATAAGCTTGAACAGTTCAATCAGCTCGTCATCCGTTAAGTCGCGCCACTCGCCCAGCGGAATACCGGACAGGCTGACGTTCATGATGCGCGTGCGTTCCAGCTTCGTCACTTCATAACCGAAGTGCTCGCACATGCGGCGGATTTGGCGGTTCAGGCCCTGCACCAGGGTAATGCGGAACGCGAACGGTGCTTCTTTCTTGACCTTACACTTCTTCGTGACGGTACCGAGGATCGGCACACCGGCGCCCATGCCGCGAATAAATTCGTCCGTGACCGGCTTATTGACCGTCACAATATACTCTTTCTCGTGGTCGTTACCGGCACGCAGAATTTTGTTGACCAGATCGCCGTGGTTGGTGAGGAAAATCAGCCCCTGAGAGTCTTTATCCAGACGGCCAATCGGGAAGATACGGCTGCTGTGGTTCACGAAATCAACAATGTTGTCCCGCTCACCGTCTTCCGTGGTGCTGACAATCCCAACCGGTTTGTTCAACGCGATAAACACCAGGTCTTCAGCATCGCGCGGCTCGATGACCTGACCATTCACTTTAACCACATCGCCAGGGGCCACCTGATCGCCGATGGTGGCGCGTTTGCCGTTAAGAAACACGTTACCTTGTTCAATGTAACGGTCAGCCTCGCGACGTGAGCAGATCCCGCTCTCGCTAATGTATTTGTTTAATCGGGTTGATTGAGTTGGCAGCATAGTTTCTCCTGTGAAGGGCGAAATATACCTTAGGTTTGGGCCGAAAAAAAAGATTAGCCGACGGTAACTGAGACGGGTTTTTTAGTTTGCGAGACGCTTTCAGGATTTAGCATCCTGTCATTTACCCGTCTGTTTAAGCCTTTTAGTTTTACTCTCCATGTAGAAGCGTTTGTAGTTTATAAATCACAGGGAGTAAGATGAAGGAGATTGTTCAGACGGAATCCTTCCGACGCTGGGAGCAAAACTTAAAAGATCGGCGCGCGAAGACCATTATCGCTTCCCGCCTCTTTCGGTTGGCAAATGGCTTAGCGGGCGACATTAAACCCGTGGGGGAAGGTATAAGTGAGCTGAGGATCCACTTTGGTCCAGGCTACAGAATCTATTTTAAAGACCAGGGCAATTGCATCATCGTGCTGTTATGTGGTGGTGACAAAAGCAGCCAGGCCAGAGACATACTTATGGCAAAAATGCTGAGCAATGTATCCCAATGGCAGGAGTGAATGAGCATGCATAAATTAACACCCTACGATCCAGCCAACGCGCTGGTGGATGACGAGGAAATCGCCGTGTTTATCGCTGATGCACTAGAAACAGGTGACTCGACGTATATCGCTAAAGCCCTGGGTGTTGTCGCGCGAGCCAAAGGAATGTCGAACATTTCACAACAAACCGGCTTATCACGAGAGCAGCTTTATCGGTCATTCAGTGATAAGGGAAACCCAACGCTTAAAACCACGCTGGCGGTCATGAAAGCATTGGGTTTTGGGCTAACGCTCAAACACGCCGGGGATTAATACTCATCCCGCTCGTCGTCTTCATCAGGCTGCTCCATCACGCTATACGCCACCGCGCAGAACAACGAGTTGAGACGCTTCATATCCCCCAGCAGCCCCAGATGCAGCGAACTGGTTTCGATACTCTGCACGTTCTGCTGGTGCAGACGCTCAACATGGGCGTGCGAGTAGCGACGGTTCAGAATACGGAAACGATGCTTGTTGCGGCGCAGGCGGCGCGCGCTCGGCACGTCGCTGGAGAAGAAGACCGACATCGCCAGCTTGAGGTTGCTGACCAGCTGTTCGTGCAGCGCTTCCAGCTCCTTCAGGCCCTCACCTGAAAACGCACGACGCGCGGCAAGGGATTTATCGGCAATCTCGCTGCCCATACGCTCAACGATATCCGACGCCTGCTCGAGGTTAAGCGACATCTCGATAATTTCCGCCCAGCGGCGAGATTCCTCTTCCGCCAACTCGTCCTGCGGCATACGCGCCAGGTAAAGCTTGATGGCGGTATAGAGCACGTTGATATCGTCCGCTAATCTGCGCAGCTCTTTCTCTTCACGCGGCTCACCGTGCATCACCTTTTGCAGGCCTTCGAGCATGGTTTCCATTGCGTCGCCCATGCGCAGCGTCTCGCGCGCGGCATTCGCCAGCGCCAGCGCCGGGGTATCCAGCGCGGAGGTATCCAGGTGCTTCGGTTTCAGGCGCGCATCCAGCTCCGGTTCGTCCTGAATGAGGCGTTCGCAGAAGCGGGCCATAGACCCAGCGAACGGCACCATCGCCAGGCAGCGCACCAGGTTGTAGAAGACGTGGAAATAGATCACCAGCTCCGCCTTCGGCAGCGGTAGGTTGTCCATCAGGTTCGCCAGCGGGTGAACGAACGGTAGAATAATCAGGCTGCCCACCAGCTTAAACAGCAGGCTGCCCAGCGCCACGCGGCGGGCGGCGGCGTTAGCCGCGCTGTTATTGAGCATCGCCAGCAGGCCGGAGCCGAGGTTGGCCCCGATCACCAGACACAGCGCCACCGGGAAGGAGATCGCCCCTGCAGCGGTAAGCGTGGCCGTCAGCAGGACCGCCGCCAGGCTGGAGTAGCTGACGATGGCAAACACCGCGCCAATCAGCGCGTCCAGCATGATGTCCCCGGTCAGGGAGGCGAAGATGACCTGCACGCCGTTTGCCTGGGTGATCGGCGTGACCGCCTGCACAATCAGCTCCAGCGCCAGCAGGATCAGTCCGAGGCCAATCCCTACGCGCCCGAGCTGCCCGGCGCGTGTCTGCTTACGACCGAGGAAAAAAATAACGCCGATAAAAATCAGCAGCGGCGACAGCCAGGAGAGATCGAAGGTCAGGATACGCGCCATCAGCGCGGTACCTACATCCGCCCCCAGCACAATCACCAGCGCCGGGGCGAGCGCGACCAGATCCTGCGCCACAAAAGAGGTGACAAGCAGGGTGGTGGCGTTACTGCTTTGAACCAGCGCCGTTACGCCAATGCCCGCGCAGAAGGCGAGCGGCTTCTTCTCAACGCTGCTGCTGAGAACGGTACGTAAGCGCGCGCCAAATACGCGCATCACGCCGGTACGGACTATATGGGTGCCCCATACGAGCAGTGCGACTGCAGAGAGCAGGTGTAACAACGTCAACACGGAAGGTGTTCCTCCTTATCGTTATGTGTTTTCCTGAGGTTCGCTGCGCGTTGCCTTGCCGGATGACGGCTACGCCTTATCCGGCCTACACGTAGGCCCGGTAAGCGCAGCGCCACCGGGCAAAAGATAAGAACCTTCTTCCAGTATAAGGGTTTAAACGTAAGAAAGAGACAGGGCGCCCCATGGGCGCCCTGTTTGTTGTAAGGAAAAGTGATTTTAGTCGGCGTCGTAGCCTAAATTCGGCGCCAGCCAGCGCTCCACTTCTGACACGCTCATCCCTTTGCGCAGGGCGTAATCTTCGATCTGATCCCGCTGCAGCTGCGCCACGGCGAAGTACTTGCTGTCCGGATGGCTGAAGTACCACCCTGAAACTGACGCGCCCGGCCACATGGCGAACGACTCGGTGAGCTTCATGCCGGTATGCGCTTCCACGTCCAGCAGTTTCCAGATGGTGCCTTTTTCGGTGTGCTCCGGACAGGCCGGATAGCCCGGCGCCGGGCGAATGCCCTGGTAGTTTTCGCGGATCAGCTCCTCGTTGCTGAGGTTTTCGTTCGCCGCGTAGCCCCAGTGCACCTTGCGCACGCGCTCGTGCAGGTACTCGGCGAAGGCTTCCGCCAGGCGGTCGGCAATCGCTTTCACCATGATTTTATTGTAATCATCGTGCTGCGCTTCGAACGCGTCCGCCAGCGCGTCTTCTTCNAGACCGCCGGTTACCGCAAAGGCGCCGATATAGTCGGCTTTACCACTCAGCTTCGGCGCGACGAAATCGGCCAGNCAGTAGTTGGCAAAGCCCACTTTNTCNGTTTGCTGGCGCAGNTGGCGGCTGACCGCCAGCACGTGGGTGCGGGTTTCATCGCGGTAGATTTCGATGTCGTCGCCCACGCGGTTCGCCGGGAACAGGCCCACCACGCCGCGCGGGTTGAGGGTTTTCTCTGCGCTCAGCGTGTCGAGCATGTCGTTGGCATCTTTAAACAGGCGCTTCGCCTCCTCGCCTACCACCTCATCCTCCAGGATGCGCGGATATTTGCCCGCCAGCGACCAGGTCATAAAGAACGGCGTCCAGTCAATGTAGTTGCGCAGCGTCTCGATGCTGGCCGTCACGTCCTGCACGCCCAGGCGGTGCGCCACCGGCGGCGTGTAGCTGGACCAGTCGAAGGCCAGATCGTTGTCGCGCGCCGCCTGAAGCGAAACTGGCGGGGTGCGCGGCTTCTTACGGCCGTGCTGGATGCGAACGGTTTCGTACTCTTTGCGGGTGCGCGCCACAAAATCGTCGCGCTGGGTGTCGGAGAGCAGCGCGGAGACCACGCCCACCGTGCGCGAGGCGTTCTGTACGTACACCGTCGGGCCGCTGTAATTCTGCTCGATTTTCACCGCCGTGTGCGCTTTCGAGGTGGTCGCCCCGCCAATCAATAACGGAATGGTGAAGCCCTGTCGCTCCATCTCTTTTGCCACGTTGACCATTTCGTCGAGCGACGGTGTAATCAGGCCGGAGAGGCCAATCAGGTCGGCGTTCACTTCGCGCGCGGTCTTGAGGATTTTGTCCGCCGGGACCATCACGCCAAGGTCGATAATTTCGTAGTTATTACACTGCAGCACTACGCCGACGATATTCTTGCCGATGTCGTGCACGTCGCCCTTCACGGTGGCGATAACCATCTTGCCGTTGCTTGAGCCTTTCTCTTTGCTGGCTTCGATGTAGGGCTCAAGATACGCCACCGCCTGCTTCATCACGCGGGCAGATTTCACCACCTGCGGCAGGAACATTTTGCCTTCGCCGAACAGATCGCCGACCACGTTCATGCCGTCCATCAGCGGGCCTTCAATCACCTCAATCGGGCGGGCTGCCTGCTGGCGCGCCTCTTCGGTATCGAGCTCGATAAATTCGGTGATGCCTTTGACCAGCGAGTATTCCAGACGCTTTTTCACGTCCCAGGAACGCCACTCGGCCTGCTGAACGTTTGCCGCCTCATCCGATTTGCTGCCGCGGTATTTCTCCGCCAGGTCCAGCATGCGCTCGGTGGCGTCGTCGCGGCGGTTAAGGATCACGTCCTCGACGGCGTCGCGCAGCTCGGCAGGAAGGTCGTCGTAAATCGCCAGCTGGCCGGCGTTAACGATCCCCATGTCCATGCCGTTGCGGATGGCGTAGTAGAGGAACACGGCGTGGATCGCTTCACGCACCGGGTCGTTGCCGCGGAACGAGAATGACACGTTCGACACGCCGCCGGAGATCAGCGCATGCGGCAGCTCGCGCTTGATGTCTTCACACGCCCCGATAAAGTCCTGGGCGTAGTTGTTGTGCTCTTCAATCCCGGTCGCAACGGCGAAAATGTTCGGGTCAAAGATAATGTCTTCCGGCGGGAAGCCCACCTCTTCGGTCAAAATCTTGTACGCGCGGCGGCAAATCTCGATTTTGCGCTCGCGGGTGTCCGCCTGGCCCACTTCATCGAAGGCCATGACCACCACAGCGGCACCGTAGCGGCGCACCAGCTTCGCGTGGTGGATAAAGATATCAACGCCCTCTTTCATCGAGATGGAGTTGACGATGCCTTTACCCTGAATGCACTTCAGCCCTTTTTCGATGACCTCCCACTTGGAGGAGTCGATCATGATCGGCACGCGGGCGATGTCCGGCTCCCCGGCGATCAGGTTGAGGAAACGCACCATCGCCGCTTCGGCGTCGAGCATGCCCTCGTCCATGTTGATATCGATAATCTGCGCGCCGCTTTCCACCTGCTGGCGGGCGACGTCCAGCGCTTCGCTGTACTTCTCTTCTTTGATCAGACGTTTGAACTTCGCGGAACCGGTGACGTTAGTACGCTCCCCCACGTTCACAAAAAGGCTGTCGTCGCCGATGGTCAACGGCTCGAGGCCGGAAAGGCGACAGGCAACCGGAAGCTCGGGCAGCTTGCGCGGCGGCAGTCCGGCGACGGCGTTGCTCATGGCCGCGATGTGCTCCGGCGTGGTGCCGCAGCAGCCGCCGACGATGTTCAGGAAGCCAGACTCGGCCCACTCGCGGATTTGCGCCGCCATGGTGTCGGCATCGAGATCGTATTCACCGAACGCGTTCGGCAGACCGGCGTTCGGGTGGGCGGTGACGTAGCATTCCGCGATACGGGAAAGCTCCTGCACGTACTGGCGCAGCTCGTCCGGCCCCAGCGCGCAGTTGAGGCCGAAGGAGAGCGCTTCGGCGTGGCGCAGGGAGTTATAAAACGCTTCGGTTGTCTGGCCGGACAGGGTGCGGCCGGAGGCGTCGGTGATGGTGCCGGAAATCATGATCGGCAGGTCAACGCCCAGCGCCTCAAACTCCTCTTTCACCGCGTAAATGGCGGCTTTGGCGTTGAGGGTGTCGAACACCGTCTCAATCAGGATCAGGTCGGAGCCGCCTTCCACCAGCGCTTTGGTCGATTCGCGGTAGGCGGCAACCAGCTGGTCAAAGGTGATATTACGAAACGCCGGGTCATTGACGTCCGGTGAAATCGACGCGGTGCGGTTCGTCGGGCCAAGCACCCCGGCAACGTAGCGCGGCTTGTCCGGCGTGCGGGCCGTCCACTCGTCGGCGCAGGCGCGCGCCAGCTTCGCGGCTTCAAAGTTGATTTCCGCCGACAGGGATTCCATCTGGTAATCCGCCATGGCGATGGTTGTCGAGTTGAAGGTGTTGGTCTCAACGATATCCGCACCCGCTTCGAAGTAGGCGTTGTGGATATCCTTAATGACGGACGGCTTGCTGAGCACCAGCAGGTCGTTGTTCCCTTTCAGGTCGCAGGGCCAGTCGGCAAAGCGTTCGCCGCGGAAATCGTCTTCACTCAGACGATACCCCTGGATCATGGTGCCCATGCCGCCGTCCAGCACCAGAATTCGTTCATTTAACTGCGCACGCAGTTGCTCTACTTTGCTGCTCACACTTGCTCCCGACAACGCTCAACAAGGCCAAAAGGCTGGGTTCCATACTGGCACAATCTCGCAGGGTGGAAAAGGCGCACAGCGGTAACATGAGACATGTTCACCATCACTCCTCCGATCAGTCAGGATAACGGTTGCAAATTCACCAAATAAAACGAAAATGATTTCCACGATACAGAAAAAGGAGATCGTCATGGTCGCGACCGTTCCCGCTAAACGCGGCAGAAAGCCTGCTGCCACTACCACCGCTCAACAGGGCGGACAGGTTCAATCGCTCACGCGCGGTCTGAAGCTGCTGGAGTGGATAGCCGAGTCGCACGGCAGCGTGGCCCTGACGGAGCTGGCCCAGCAGGCTGGCCTGCCGAACTCCACGACGCACCGCCTGCTGACCACCATGCAACAGTTGGGCTTTGTCCGCCAGGTTGGCGAGCTGGGGCACTGGGCGGTGGGCGCGCACGCGTTTATCGTTGGCAGCAGCTTCCTGCAGAGCCGCAACCTGCTGGCGATTGTGCACCCGATTCTGCGCAAGCTGATGGAAGAGTCCGGCGAGACGGTAAACCTGGCGGTGCTGGACCAGAGCGACCATCAGGCGATTATTATCGACCAGGTGCAGTGTACGCAGCTGATGCGCATGTCCGCACCGATTGGCGGCAAGCTGCCGATGCACGCCTCCGGGGCGGGGAAAGCGTTTCTCTCACAGCTGAGCGAGGAGCAGGTGACGGGGCTGCTGCACCGTAAAGGTTTGCACGCTTATACCCACGCCACGCTGGTGTCGCCGGTGCATCTGAAAGAAGATCTGGCCCTGACCCGCAAGCGCGGCTATTCGTTTGATGATGAAGAACATGCCCTGGGCCTGCGCTGCCTGGCGTCCTGCATTTTTGACGAACATCGCGAGCCGTTTGCCGCCATCTCCATCTCCGGTCCGATTTCGCGCATGACCGATGACCGCGTGACCGAACTGGGTGCGCTGGTGATTAAGGCGGCGAAAGAGGTGACGCTGGCGTACGGTGGGATTCGTTAAGATTGAGTGCGGCCTGATGCCCTCACCCCGGCCCTCTCCCACAGGGAGAGGGAGAAAATCTTATGCAAAACCGCTGCTTGCGGCGGTAGGCGTACACATCTTCCACATGCCCATTTTTGATCCGCGTTTGCAGTCCGCGCCAGTAGCTGGCGCGGAACAGATCCTCATGCATCTCTTCGAATAGCGGCCCGATGCGCGGGTCGGCGCACAGCCAGTGGCGAAACTCCTCCGGAAATACATCGCCCGGCGAGACGCTGTACCACGGTTCACCGGAAAGCTCATCTTCCGGGTAGCGGGGCGGCGGGATATCGCGGAAATTCACCTCGGTCATGTAGCAAATTTCGTCGTAGTCGTAGAACACCACCCGCCCGTGACGGGTTACGCCGAAGTTTTTAAACAGCATGTCGCCCGGGAAAATATTGGCGGCAGCAAGCTGGCGAATCGCGTTGCCGTATTCTTCAATGGCATCCCGCAGCGCCTGGCCTTCGGACTGCTCGAGCCAGATATTCAGCGGCACCATGCGGCGCTCGATGTAAAGATGGCTAATCACGATTTTGTCGCCCAGATCGGTGATTTTCGCGGGCGCTTCCTGCATCAAAAGCGTCATCAGCGCCGGGTCGATCTGCTGTTTATCCAGCACAAAATTTTCGAATTCCTGGGTATCCGCCATGCGCCCGACGCGATCGTGCTCTTTGACCAGCTGATAGCAGGCGCGAACGTGCGCGGCGGTCATCTCTTTCTGCGGCGCGAATCTGTCTTTAATCACCTTAAAGACCCGGTCAAAGCCCGGCAGCGTAAACACCAGCATCACCATACCGCGAATGCCTGGCGCTTCGATAAACTGCTCGTCGGCCGTGGTGACATAGCGCAGGTACTCCCGGTAGCTTTCCGTCTTGGCGTGCTTCTGGCAGCCAATCGCCATATACAGCTCGGCGGTGGTTTTACCCGGCAGGATCTCGCGCAGCCACTCCACCAGCGCGGCAGGCAGCGGGGCGTACACCATGAAATAGGAGCGAGCGAAGCCAAACACGATGCTGGCCTCGGCACCGGTTGTCAGGCAGGTATCGACAAACAGTTCCCCGTCGTCGGTACGGTGAATCGGCAGCAGAAACGGCACAATGGCGGTCGGCGTAACCAGTTTGCCCACCAGCCAGGCGGCTTTATTACGGTAGAAAAGCTCGTTGGCCACCTGCAAATGGCTGTGGCTAAGCACCTCCGCGCCGAAGTTTTCGTTGAGATGGGTGTGAATATAGTCGATATCCCGGGTTTTATTCTCCCAGGGCAGGCGCAGCGGCAGATCCGTTAGCACGCGATGCAGGAGCTTTTCCCAGCCGCGGTCGGGAAAGAAATCTTTCGCCAGCGGGCGTGGAATGGTTCGAAAGCGTCGCTCGGGCTGGGAGCTGAAGATAAATAACCGCTCAGGAGATAGTGAGCGGTGGTCAAATAACCGGCAATAGACGGAGTTGAAAAAGCTCTCCGCAATTTCGAAGCGCGGGTAGTCGGGTAATAAATGGGTGTAGTGCTCCTTCACGCGCAGTAAAAAATCCGCGTCGGGACTTTTACCGTCGGTAATACAGCGCAGCTGCTCCACCACCAGACCCACGTGGTGGTCGTAGAGATGGATACGCTGCTTCATGGCCTGCTGAACCGCATGCCAGTCTGCATGTTCGAAGCGCTGCTGCGCGCCGGATGTCACTTCAAGAAAACGACCATACTGGGCATCGAAGCCCTGCAAAATAGTTTGGGCAATCAGTAATTCCAGGCCACGCGACATATATTCCCCTTACCCAACCCTCTCCCCAGTGGGGAGAGGGGGAAAAGATTAGAACTGTGCTTCTTCCGTTGAACCCGTTAAGGCGGTGACGGAGGAGGTGCCACCCTGAATAATCGTGGTCACATTATCAAAGTAGCCGGTTCCCACCTCCTGCTGGTGAGACACGAAGGTGTAGCCGTCTTTGCCCGCGGCAAACTCCGGCTGCTGCACCTTCTCAACGTAGTGCTTCATGCCCTCACCCTGCGCGTAGGCGTGCGCCAGGTCGAACATGTTGAACCACATGCTGTGGATGCCTGCCAGGGTAATGAACTGGTATTTGTAGCCCATGTCGGAGAGCTGCTGCTGGAAGCTGGCGATGGTTTTGTCATCCAGCTTTTTCTGCCAGTTGAAGGACGGCGAGCAGTTGTAGGCCAGCAGCTTGCCCGGGTATTTCGCATGGATGGCGTCGGCAAAGCGTTTTGCCAGTGCCAGATCCGGCGTGGAGGTTTCACACCAGACCAGGTCCGCGTAAGGCGCGTACGCCAGGCCGCGGCTGATCGCCTGCTCAATGCCGGCATGGGTGCGGTAGAAGCCTTCGCTGGTACGCTCGCCGGTGATGAACTCGCTGTCGTACGGGTCGCAGTCAGAGGTGATCAGGTCCGCCGCGTCCGCATCGGTACGGGCAATCACCAGCGTCGGCACGCCGAGCACGTCAGCAGCCAGACGCGCGGCAACCAGCTTCTGAATCGCTTCCTGAGTCGGGACGAGCACCTTACCGCCCATATGTCCGCATTTTTTCACGGATGCCAGCTGGTCTTCGAAGTGAACGGCCGCTGCACCGGCCTCAATCATCGATTTCATCAGCTCGAAGGCGTTCAGCACGCCGCCGAAGCCTGCTTCCGCATCCGCGACGATCGGCAGGAAGTAGTCCGTAAAGCGTGGATCGCCAGGTTCGATACCTGCGGCCCACTGGATCTGATCCGCACGGCGGAAGGTGTTGTTGATCCGATCCACCACCGACGGCACGGAGTTAGCCGGATAGAGCGACTGATCCGGATACATGCTGGAGGCCAGGTTGGCGTCCGCCGCGACCTGCCAGCCGGAGAGGTAAATCGCCTCAATACCGGCCTTCGCCTGCTGCAGCGCCTGACCGCCGGTCAGCGCGCCGAGGCTGTTGATGTAGCCCTTTTTAGAGCCACCGTGCAGCAGCTTCCACATTTTCGCCGCGCCGTTTTGCGCCAGCGTGCATTCCGGATTGACCGAGCCGCGTAATTTCACCACTTCCTCCGCGCTGTAAGGACGGCGGATGCCTTCCCAGCGCGGCTGTGTCCACTCTTTCTTTAACTCTTCGATTTGTTGGGTACGGGTTTTCATGTGCAGATGCTCCATATTGTTATGTGGTGTGTTACGCCAGGAAGCGGTAGCCCGGCAGGGTCAGGAAGTCGATTAAGTCATCTGATGTGGTGATTTGCTCCATCAGGCGCGCAGCGTCGTCAAAACGTCCGCTGCTGAAGCGGTGTTCGCCCAGCTCGTCCTGGATCACCCGCATCTCTTCGGCCAGCATCTGGCGGAACAGAGATTTGGTCACCGGCTTGCCGTTGCTGAGCGTTTTTTGATGGTGGATCCACTGCCAGATGGAGGTACGAGAGATCTCCGCCGTCGCGGCATCTTCCATCAGGCCGTAGATCGGCACGCAGCCGTTACCGGAGATCCACGCTTCGATGTATTGCACGGCGACGCGGATATTGGCACGCATGCCCTCTTCCGTACGCTCGCCCGCACACGGAGCCAGCAGCTGTTCTTCAGCCGTTGGGGCATCGTCATCGCGCGTGACAAACAGCTGGTTTTTATTGTCACCGAGTACGCGGTTGAAGACCTCCATCGCCGTATCGGCCAGGCCGGGATGGGCAATCCACGTGCCGTCGTGACCGTTACGGGCTTCAAGCTCTTTGTCGGCCTTCACCTTATTGAGCACCTGATTGTTGCGCTCTGCGTCTTTGCTCGGGATAAATGCCGCCATGCCGCCCATCGCAAAGGCGCCGCGCTTGTGGCAGGTTTTGATCAGCAGACGCGAGTAGGCGCTCAGGAACGGTTTATCCATGGTCACGACCTGGCGATCCGGCAGCACGCGATCGGGATAGTTTTTCAGGGTTTTGATGTAGCTGAAAATATAGTCCCAGCGTCCGCAGTTCAGACCGACAATGTGGTCGCGCAGGGCGTGCAGAATTTCATTCATCTGGAACACGGCTGGCAGCGTTTCAATCAGCAGCGTGGCCTTGATGGTGCCGCGCGGCAGGTTGAAACGATCTTCCGCATAGCTAAACACCTCGCTCCACCAGGCCGCTTCCTGCCAGGCCTGCGTTTTTGGCAGATAGAAATAAGGTCCGCTGCCTTTTGCCAGCAGGTTCTTGTAGTTGTGGAAGAAATAGAGTGCGAAATCAAACAGGCTGCCCGGAATGGCTTCCCCACGCCAGGTGACATGTTTTTCAGGCAGGTGCAGGCCGCGTACGCGACAGATCAGCACAGCCGGGTTCGGTTTGAGCTGGTAAATTTTGCCGGCTTCGTTGGTATAGCTGATGGTGCCGTTCACGGCGTCACGCAGGTTGATCTGTCCGTCGATAACTTTGTTCCAGTCTGGCGCCAGTGAGTCTTCAAAATCGGCCATAAAGACTTTAACGTTGGCGTTCATGGCGTTGATCACCATTTTGCGCTCTACCGGACCGGTTATCTCAACACGTCGATCCTGTAAATCTTCAGGGATGCCGCGGATTTTCCACTCACCGCGACGAATGGAAGCGGTTTCCGAAATGAAGCCAGGCAACTTGCCATCGTCAATTTCCTGCTGCTGATGAATGCGCGCCGCCAGCAGCTTATTACGCTGCGGCGTAAAGCGGGTTACCAGTTCAGTCAGAAACTCTACCGCTTCCGCCGTCAAAACCTGCTGTTCTTGCTCGCCGTACGGCTTGGTAAAGGCCAGTTCATCGACCGTCGTTGCCTGTTGAGTCATTACTCTGCTCCTCATCAAAGATCCAAAATCACGCCCCCGATGCGAACGAAAGATCGTTGGGTAGTTTTCGCTCAGCAGAATTAAGACTATCTATATTTTTTCCAAAATCAAAAACAATTTCCATTTTAATTATTGATTGTAATTAATTGATTGATTTTATTGAGATTAAAGTTGGATCGAACGGTGAATGACATTTCGGAAATAAAAAAGGCACCCGAAGGTGCCTGATTTGAATAGCTGAAACGCTTTAGGATCGTTTAGTGCAGAAGATTACTCCAGCGTCGGATTCATGTGACGCAGATCGTATGGCGTTATCTGATAGACGTAATAGTTGAGCCAGTTAGTGAACAGCAAATTTCCGTGACTGCGCCAGGTTGCTCTCGGTTTGTTTTGCGGGTCGTCTTTCGGGAAATAGTTGTACGGTACATCCGGATTAAGACCTGCTTCGACATCACGGAAATACTCTGATGCAAGGGTATGCGGATCGTACTCAGGATGCCCGGTCACGAATGCAATGCGTTTATCCTTGCTGGCAAACAGATAAGCATCTCCATCTTCCGTTTCGGCCAGGATCTCCAGATCGGTGTAGTCACGAATCAGCTGGGCCGGGAAATCGGCGTAGCGAGAATGCGGGGCCAGGAAAGAGTCATCGAAACCGCGCGTCAGCAACGCATGTGGATGAAGAATATGGTGTTCGTATACGCCGGAGAGCTTTTCAGTGCGGGTTTGCTTGGGAATGCCATAAAGAATATTCAGTGCGGCTTGTACCGCCCAACAGACAAACAATGTCGACGTGACGTGATCTTTTGCCCACTCCAGCACCTGTTTGATCTGCGGCCAGTAGGCGACATCGTTAAATTCAACCAGGCCAAGCGGCGCGCCGGTCACAATCAGTCCGTCGAAGTTTTCACCCTGAATGTCATCGAAGTTACAGTAGAAGTTGTTCAGATGCTCAGAAGGCGTGTTGCGTGACTCACGGGCATCGATTCGCAGCAGCTGAATATCAACCTGCAGCGGGGAGTTCGACAGAAGACGCAGGAACTGGTTTTCTGTTTCGATCTTTTTTGGCATCAGATTGAGAATAAGCACCTTCAGCGGGCGAATTTCCTGACCTGTCGCACGCGAAGCCGTCATCACGAAGACGTTTTCTTCACGCAAGAAATTGACGGCTGGTAGCTCGTCCTGCACCCGAATCGGCATAACTTAATATCCTCACAGCATACGTATAAACGTTTAGACATCCAGATAGCTAACGATACCCAGAAATGGTTTGAATGTCGAGTCTGCAAGAGGAAGGTGAGAAAGTTTCAAGGAGAAGATGGTGCGGTTTGATGCCCTCACCCCGCCCCTCTCCCTGTACAGTCCGGGGACATGGTAGACAGGTGTTCGGGGACATGGTGAACACTTTTTAACATCCTTTACCCATGGTGATCGACTTTTTCTTCAGGTCGAT
>Ga0058694_1000610_pt1 | contig 17584 bp, 13 predicted proteins | sample AgamicOrSfrz_FD_55041 | JGI IMG/M metagenome (GOLD analysis project Ga0058694, IMG submission 55041) | Agave microbial communities from Guanajuato, Mexico - Or.Sf.rz | ecosystem: Host-associated > Plants > Phyllosphere > Phylloplane/Leaf | place: Guanajuato, Mexico | collected 2012-05-30 | reverse complement strand
CCCCTCACATGGCCCTCAAAAGCGGACCGCTCGACGTCGCGGGTTAAACTCTGGGCCGTACTGTTTAATCGCGGCGCTCTACAGCCGCACCCGGTCCATGGAGTTCTTCCTGATGAGTGGCGGCTTTTCGCTTCCTGCCTGGCGTCATACGATCCTCGCGGCGTTCGCGCTGCTGGCGCTTCTTGCACTGTCCGGCTGCAGCAGCCTGCTGTGGGGAACGCAGCAGGCGCCGATCGTCGAAGCCACGGTCATGCCGGTCGAAGCCGCAAGCGCGCCCGTGGCCGCTTCCGCGCCNGAGCCGGTCGAGACCGAAGCCGCCGAACCCGAGCAGCCGAAGAAGCCGAAGAAGCCGGTCGTCAAGCCGCACAAAGTCGAGCCGCCGCCGCCCGTCGTCGCTGCGCCACCGCCACCGCCGCCGCCCCCGCCGCTGATCGTGCTGCGCACGATCGAGCGCAACGACGCGCATACGCTGCTCGACAGCGAGGTGCAGAAACCGGACGGCAAGGTGGTCGGGCGAGCAATCGACATGATTGCGGACGCGAGCGGCAAGCCGCGCGAAGTCGTGGTGAATCTGCAAGGTTTCCTCGGGGTCGGCGATCGGAAGGTCAATTTCGCGTGGAACGCATTCCGCTTTACGCCGACCGCGAAAGCCGCGCCGATCACGCTGAATCCGTCGGCGACTCCGGTGAATCCGGCGAAAGCGAATGCCGCGATGCAGTTGCCGGTGATCGACGCGACCGTCGAGCGCTCGAACGGCGCGAAAGTGGGCCGCGTGATCGACGTGCTGATCGACGCCAATGCGCAGCCGCAGGCAGTGGTGCTGGACGTCAACGGCATGGTCAGCACGGAGCGGCGCACGATTGCGGCGAACTGGTCGGCGCTGCGCTTCGTCGCGAAAGACAAGGAACTGCATCCGCAAATCGATTTGAGCGATGCGCAGATCAACGCGACGCCGCCCTACGCGAACGACAAGCCGATCCGCGCGGTATCACCCGCGCCGCCCGCGCCGCCCGCCCAGCCGGCGCCCGCTGCCGCTGCCGCGCCCGCGTCCGGGCCGACCGCCACGGCCGCTTCCAACGCACGGGCGGTCCGATGACAGGCCGCACTCTGGTTACTGCGCGAAGTCTGCGCGCGCTCGATTGGCTGAACTTCTTCGTCGCCAATGTGCAGACGGGTTTTGGACCGTTCATCGCGTCCTATCTCGCGTCGCACAAGTGGACGCAGGGCGAGATCGGCATGGCGTTGTCGGTCGGCACGATCAGCGCAATGGTGAGTCAGGTGCCGGGCGGCGCCGCCGTCGACGCGTTGCGCAACAAGAAGGCGCGGCCGCCTGGGCGATCTTCGCGATCATCCTGAGCGCGGTATTGCTGGCAACCAGTCCGACTGTGCTGCCGGTGATCGCCGCCGAGGTCTTTCACGGCTTCGCCAGCTGCATGCTGACGCCGGCACTGGCCGCGATTTCGTTTGCGCTCGTCGGACGTGCGAATCTCGGCGACCGGCTCGGGCGCAATGCGCGCTGGGCGTCGATCGGCAGCGCGGTTGCGGCCGGCCTCATGGGCGTATTCGGCGAATACTATTCGCCGCGCGCGGTNTTCTGGCTGACTGCNGGGCTCGCCGTGCCCGCGCTGTTCGCACTGGCGATGATCCAGCGCACCGACACGATCCAGTTGCCAAAAGCCGCGCCGACNCCGCAAGANACCGAGCGCCGCGAAAGCCTGCGCGAGTTGCTGCGCGACCGGCGCATGCTGCTGTTCGCTGCCTGCATTGTGTTGTTCCATCTGTCCAATGCCGCGATGCTCAATCTCGCCGCCGGCGAAGTGACAGCCGGCATGGGCGACAACGTGCAGCTCGTGATCGCCGCGTGCATCATCGTGCCGCAGGCGATCGTCGCGATGATGTCCCCGTGGGTCGGCCGATCCGCCGAGCGTTGGGGACGCCGGCCTATCCTGCTGCTGGGCTTTTCGGCGTTGCCGATCCGCGCGCTGCTGTTCGCCGGAATCAGCAGCCCATACCTCCTCGTGCCCGTGCAGATGCTCGACGGTTTGAGCGCGGCCGTGTTCGGTGTGATGCTGCCGCTGATCGCCGCCGATGTGGCCGGCGGCAAGGGCCGCTACAACCTCTGCATCGGCCTGTTCGGGCTCGCTGCGGGTATCGGCGCGACGTTGAGTACGACCGCGGCCGGATTCATCGCCGATCATTTCGGCAATGCGGTCGCGTTTTTCGGACTCGCCGCCGCGGGTGCGCTGGCTGTCTTGCTGGTGTGGGCGGCGATGCCGGAGACGCGCGATGCGGCAGCGGCAGAAGACAGCGCGCCGGTGGCGGACGGCGGCGGGTCGGCGGTCAGGTAAGTCGCGATGGTTTTGCCTGCGGCGCTGTTGCACCGCAGGCAGAACCGGACTCCCGATTCAGTCGGCCTGTGCGCCGCGCGACGCATGCCGGGCCGTTGCGGCGACGCCGCTCAATCCAGAAACTCCGCCGCGCGCATGCGCAACACCGCGCTGAAGTCGTCCAGCCAGCCAATCGACAGGCGCCAGCTCTGCCAGTAGAGATCGACGTCGATATGCTTGCCTGGCGCCATGTCCACGAGTTCACCGCTCGCCAGATGCGACGCGATCATGCGCTCGGGACACATGCCCCAGCCGAGACCCGTCACGCACGCGCGCAGAAAGCCGGCGACATGCGGAATCCAGTGCAACGGCGGATCGACCTCCGCTCGCGTGATGCGGCGCATGAAGCGTTTTTGCAACTGGTCTTTCGGATTGAAGTCCACGCACGGCGTGCGCCGCAAACTGTCGCGCGTGACGCCGTCCGCGAAATGACGCGCGAGAAACGCCGGCGAGCAGACCGCGAGATAGCGCATGCGCCCAAGACGCGTCGAGCGGCACCCTTGCACCGGCTCCGCCTGAGTGGTCACCGCGCCCTGCACGCTGCCGTCGCGAATCCGCTGCGCGGTGTGGTCCTGATCGTCGATCACGAGGTCGAGCAGCATTTGACGCTCGGCGCAAAACGGCGCAACTGCGTCGATGAACCAGGTGCCGACGCTGTCGTCGTTCACCGCCACGCGCAGCGTCGGCCATGCTTCGACCAGACCGCCCGGCAGCGCGGGCACGCGACCGGTCAATTCCGCTTCCAGCAGTTGCACGCGTTCGGTATGACGGCACAGCAACGCACCAGAAGTTGTCGCGACGCACGGCTGACCGCGCTTNACGAGCACACTGCCCACNCGCTCCTCGAGCANCTTNACCCGCTGCGATACCGCCGANGGCGTGACGTTCAGTTCACTCGCTGCGCGGTCGAAAGAACCATGACGCACGACGGCTGCGAGCGCGTCGAGCAACGCATAGTCGAGCATTAGCGTTCCTTAATCAGCGTTAGCTAAATTAGCTTCTCTTATGAAGCACAGAACCGCAGACTAGCCATGTTCGCTTCTCCCGTCTACTGGATCCGCTATGAACTGGCTGTCTTTTTCTCACGGCGCTGCGTTATGTGCATCGCTGATCGTGACCATCGGCGCGCAGAACGCCTTCGTACTGCGGCAAGGCATCATGCGCTCGCATGTGGGCAAGATCGTCGCGCTGTGCGCGGTGTCGGACTGCATTCTGATTAGCGCGGGTGTCGGCGGCGCGTCGGTGCTGATCGAACGTTATCCGGTGTTCGTGCATGTCATGCTGTACGTGGGCCTCGCCTATCTCGCGTGGTTCGGCATCAATGCATTGCGCCGCGCAGTGCGGCCCGGGCATGCGGTAATGGACACCGACGCGAACCGCGGCGCACAGCCCGCGCAACGCGCGATGCCGATCGTGCTTATGACGCTCGCCTTCACGTGGCTCAACCCGCACGTTTACCTCGACACTTTCTACTGGTGGGTACTGCTGGGGCACGCGAACCGGACGGCGCACGCGTCGCGTTCGCCGTCGGTGCGATGGCGGTGAGTTGCGTCTGGTTTATAGCGCTGGCCTACGGCGCACGAGCGCTTGCGCCGCTGTTTCGCCGGGCAAGCGCATGGCGTGTGCTGGATGGCGCGATCGGCAGCATGGTGTTGTTGCTGGCCGTCACGCAGTTGCGTTGAAGCGGACTACCTTCGCCCGCTCACTGCCTCACTGCCTCACTGTCTCATTGCGCGAGCCGGCCCGACGCCGACCGTCTGCAGGCCGCCGTCCGTGACATATGGAACAAGGCCCGCAGCGCTGATCCTGTTGACGGTGTCGGCGGCGCAGACGCTGTCGGCCGGCGCGCAATAGTCGATTGCGAGGACCGGCAGCCGGTATTGCTCGCGAATCGTTTTCGCCTGCGCGAGCAGCCAGTCGCGATCGGCCTGCGTAATCTCGGTGTAGCGCTTCCCCGCCTGGTCCCAGCCTCGGTACAGCGATTCGAATGCAACCGCATAGACCAGCGAGTGAACCTGCGGCAATATCTCGAACCCGCGATTGAAAATCAGCCGTGCACGCGGATAGCGCGCCTTGATCGCGCGGACCACGGCAACGAGACCACGCTCCTGCCGCGCCCTCGCCGCGTCCGTTTTGCGACGATCTGGTAAGAATCCAGAGTGTCGAGGAAAAAGCCGCGATAGCCTTTCTTCCACAGCGGAGCGATCACATGCTCCACGTAGAACGCGGGCCAGTCCGCCGCGTCCTGATCGATCACCTTCGCGCCCCACACCGTGTTGTCGCCCAGTTGCCAGGCCTTCGGAATGGCAGCGTAATACGGACGCTGCGGCTCCACCTCTCCCACGCTCACATAAGCGAACCACGCGGTGTCCGGATTCTTGTGCTTCAGTGGCTCGAAGCCGCTGTCGGGTTCGACCACCGCGACGTCGAAGTTGCGCAACTGGCTGACCGGCGGCTGCGTGCCATAAAAGAGCGCAATCGAGGGCCCCGCTCCCGCGTCGGCCCACGCGCGTTCGTGTGCGATCGAAGACAGCAGGCCCACCAGCACCAGACGCGCCGCGCATACTACGCGCCGATAAAACGCACACATGTCGCGGCGCTGACGTTTTTCGATACTCATCCGCGAATCCCCGCCTAGTTGCGCAACATGTAAGTCTCGTACTCGAGCGACGCGAACTTGCGGTCGAGCAGCGTCACGGCCGCCATCACGACGAGCAGCAGCGCGAGCGCGAAACCGTAGCCGTACAAGTCCGGCCCGAGCCAGAGCGTGATGCCCGTGAACAGTGCGTTCAGCACGACGAACGCCGCCGTGAGTTTAAGCACGGCACGGCGTGCGTCGAGATAAAAGAACACATTGAGCAAGCCGAGCAGCAACACTTGCAGACTGGCCGAGATCACATCCACGATGAGCAGCGGCAAATACAGCGTTGAAATTCCCAATGCTTCCAGCACGAGGTGCCCGAACGCGAGGATCAACAGCAGCACGACCGTCTGCACCTTCACGATCTCGTACAACCCTGCCCGCACGCTGCCGACCATCATGTCGCGCATGTCGTTGATATGGCGCAGCGTGGCGCCGCTGCGCACTGCGTCGTAGAAGCGGTCGTAGTACTCGACGAAATCCGCTTCGATCCGCACGAGAAAGGTTGCCATGCCGGGCATCACGCACACGTATGCAATGAACACGGGAATATCGTAGATCACCGACGCATGCAACGGTCCGATCACGCGCGCGCCGGTGTCCGGCGCGTACCAGAACATGAATTTGTCGATCCACACGCCAAGGTTGAACAGCAGTCCGACGAGCGCAAGACTCGGATACGCAAAGCGTTTTTGCAGCACCTCGAACGAGATGAAGCGCTCGCTGCGGTAGTTGCGATAGATCAGCCCGGACAGCCCGGCGAGCAGCACGACATGACCCGCCACGAAGCCGCCGAGCAGCCCGGGCAGTCCATGACGGTTGAGCATCAGCGCGAACGCCACGGTGCAGCCGTAGCCAAGCGCGAACACGTAGAGAATCTGCCGATACTGCTTGACGCTCGACAGGAAAATCACCGCGATCCAGATATTGCTGACGACCACGAATCCCGCCACCATCAGCAGCCGGTAAATCAGCGGCTCGCCCCGAAAGCCGAATGCGACCGCGATCACGCCGAGCACGCCCGAGGCTGCCGTTGAAATCAGCACGACGCCGTTATAGTTCGACAGTACCAGGTCGTCGCGCTTTTCGAACAGACGGTCGGAGATAAAGCGCGTGAACGACAGTTGCAGCGGCCCGGTCAGAATCAGGCTGCACGCGACGAGGTAAGTCACCGACACCTGGAACTGCACGATCGCGTACTTCGGAATCACGAACGCGAGGCTCAGCACACCAATAATCAGGATACCGAAGATCGACAGAATGAGCGGCCCGGAGCTGATCAGCCCCGCGTACGCATAGGCGCGCGCGACGCCGAAGAGCGTCTGGTGCTTGAGTATCTTGCGGAGCTCGAAACCGATGCCGGCCATCAGCGCACCTCTCGCGGTTGGGTTTGCGCGTTGCCGTGATGCATCGGGCAGCCGCCGCGCGCAGCGGCCGCGTTGCCGCTCTCGCGTCCGTCACGTGTGGGCGCGGCCGTCAGGCGTTCATACAGCACGCGGTATTGATCGATCATCTGCTTCTTCGTGTAAAAACGCCGCACCCGCGCAAGGCCCGCCTGCTGCGCCGCGAGCCAGCGCGGTTCGTCNCCGAGCAGATCGAGCACGGCCTGCGCGAACGCTGCCGGATTCGCGATNGGNACGACGCTGCCCGCCGAGCCCAGCGCGCGGTCTTCGTCACCGTAACCGTCGATCAGCTGACGGCACGAGCCNACGTCCGTCGTGATGGAAGGCACGCCCGCTGCGAAGCCTTCCAGCACCACGAGCGGCAACGCCTCGCTGATCGACGTCAGCGCGATGACGTCGACTTGCGGCAGGATTTCGTCGATACGCTGGAACCCGAGGAATTTCACGTTCTTCGCGAGCCCGAGACTTTGCACCAGCGCGCGGCACTCGAGGGCGTAGGCCGCATCTTCTTCCTCCGGTCCGACGATCCAGCCTTCAATATCCGGCATGGTCCGCGACGCGATAAAGAGCGCGCGAATAAAGGTCTTGATGTCCTTGATCGGCACCACGCGGCCAATCAGCGCGACTACGTTGCGCGGCCGTGCGACGCGTTGTTCGACGAGCGGCGCCAGTGCGTCGACGTCCACGCCGTTCGGAATGTTGCGCGTGCGCGAAGCGAGTGCGCCGTCCGCGATCTGCCGTTGCCGATTGGTCTCGTACAGCGCGACGATGTCGTCGGCGGCGTCGTAGGCGAGCTTGCCGAGCGCTTCGAAAAAGCGCACCCACAGTTCGCGGAAGTAACTGATCTTCGAGATGTCGCGCTCGAATGCGCCGCGGTTGTCGCGTATCCACTGGCTTTGCAGCAGATCGATCTTGCGCTCTTTCGTATAGATGCCGTGTTCCGACACGAGCAGCGGCCGACCGCTCCGGTAATGCAGCAGCGCGCCGAGAAAACCCGCATAGCCCGTCGACACCGTGTGATACACCTTCGCCGGCGGCACTTGCTCCGCGACGCGCGCGAGCTGCCACAGCGGTTTGTGCATGATGCGCACGGTCCAGAAGTAGTCGGTAAACGACGGGTCCGTGCAATACCGATCGTACTGGTCGACGATGAAGTCCCATGCGGCGCGGCTCGACAGGAACTGCTCCTCGTTCAGCGGCCCGTTGTCGCCGATCATTTGCACCATGTCGGCCATCAGCGCGCCGGGGTCCGACGCCGCGTCGGAATTGCCGCGGTTGCGCCATGCGTCGTGCAACGCGGCCGAGCGCGCGAATGCCTGCGCGTCGCCGGGAATTTCACGCGACGCGTCTTTATCGGCATGGGCCGCTTCGTACAGATAGTGGGCTTCGAAATGGACGACGTTATCCGGCAGCGCATACGCCGCGCCTTCGTAGTCTTCTTCGCGGCTGCCGACGAACACGATCGAAAAGCGCAGCTCCGGATACGAGCGGATCATGCCGTTGACCCAGCTCGATACGCCGCCGCGCACATAGGGGAACGTGCCTTCGAGTAGCAGGCAGACATCGGCGTCCGCGGCGCGGCGCATCAGTGAGGGTTTCATGTTGACCAGTAACGCGCAACAGGTTTGAGCATCGGCAGCGTCGCGGCATTGCCGAGCGACGCCAACAGTTCGGATACGCGCACAAAATTCCCGCGCAGGAATTCGACTTCGGCAAGCCACGGCACCAGGCGTTCGCGTGGGAAGCCCAGCGCCTGGGCACGCGCCATGTAGTCGGCCGCTTCGTCTGCGGCGCCGTTCGCGAGAGCGAGGCGGCCGCGAATCATCCATAAGGCGGCGTCGCCGTCGTCGATCTCGAGCGCCGCGCGTGCGTGGCGATCGGCCTGTTCGAGCGTGTGCCGGTAGACCGCGCCTTGCACCAGGTTCTGATAGATCAGCTCGAAGTACAACTCCGCAAGCTGACGATTGATCGCGTGACGCTGATCGTCGGTGCTCGCCATCTCGAGGCTTTGCCCGGTCTGGAAAATGCGCTGCGTCACTTCGTTTTCCGCCTGGTCCAGCGTGCCGTAAGCAATCAGGCGCACGTCTTCAACCGGGTCCGCAAGCAGTTCGCGCAGCAGCGTGCCCGTGGTGCGCGTCGGCATGCTCTGGATCGCGACGAGCGCCGAAAGGCGATCCGACGCATTCACCTGCGTATTGACGATGCGAGCCTGCAAGCGCGCGCCGCCGCCATGCGATACGCGCGACATCAGGTGCGTGACGAATTCGGGCGCCGGCACGTCGTCCAGTTCCTCGCCGCTGTGTGAACGCGGGTAGCAGGCGGCCCACGCACAACTCACGAGTACGACGAGGCCGCCGAACAGCGGCACGAATGCGCACCCGAGCCACAGCAACAGCAAGCTCCAGCCGCGCGGCTCGCGATAGTGCTGCGGTAACAGCGCGCGAAACAGGAGCGCCTGCAATACACCGCCGATCAGATTGATCGCGACGACGGGCAGCAGCGGGTCGAACGCCACCTGCCCGTTCGCGACGCGCCAGACCAACGCACATTGCAGCAGCACGACGAGCACGATGCCCGCGAAAGCGGCGAAAGCGCGAAGTACGCGCGACGCGCGGCCTATGGAGTGAGGGCGAACGGTTTCAGACATCGACGCCACTGCGCACGAGAAGACGCTTCAACGCCGGACCCGGCTCGCCGCCGAGATGCAGCGTATGCACGCCGATGCGCGCGCCTTCGAGATCGAGATTGAACTGCGCGCGCAGGCTGGCTTCGATCCGCGCGAGATAACCGTCCACGCCGGTCGCATCGGTCGCCGGCATCAGATTGATCAGCACCGACTGCCCCGCGGCCTTGACCGGCCACATCAGATCGAGAGCACGGCGGCGACGCATCACGTGTTCGAAGAACGAGTCGCCCTCGTCGTCGTGCGGGAACACCAGCGCGACGAGCGACGACGTAATGCCCGCCGCGTGTTCGAGGCGCGTGAGGCGGCTCACGTCGAGCGCGAACTCGTATGGGCAGTCGGGCAATGCATCGAGAATCGTGCGTACCTGCTGCGAGTGTTCGACGCCGTCGGCGTAATAGCCGAGCAGCACCAGCAGCAATTGCAGGTTGTCGAAGTTCAGCGACAGGAACGGCATGCGCTTGATCGCCAGCACGGCGATGAGCCGCCCGTCCGCCGAGATCATTGGCGCACACACGAGCAGGCCCGTGTTCGTGACAGGATGCTCGCCGCTCTTCAGATGCGCGACGGCCTGGGTTTCGAGCGCCCGTGCGACGAGTTCGTCGCGCGGGTCGAGCTCGAACGCATCGCCGATCCGGGCGAGCGTTTCACGCCCGAGCTTGCCGCCGTGCACGGGGTACAGCGCGGCCACTTCGATCTGACATGCCTGCGCGACGAATTCGAGCAGCGCGTGCGCGCCCGGCAGATCGTGCGACGGCACGTCCTTCGCACTATCGAGCCCATGCGCGACCGACAGACGGCGCAGTTCGGTAATCGAATCGCGCAACGTGGTCGGCTTCGACAACAGATCTTTTTCGAGCCGCTCGTGCGACAGGCGCATCAGGTAATGGCTGTTCGTAATCGCGACGAGCCGGTCGTTCAGGTAGTCGTTCAACGCGTTCGCCCGTTGCGCCCGGTTGCCCCACGTATCGCCGAAGTGACCGGCAACGATGGTCTGCAACAGGCCGCCGGTGAAGAACAGCGTCGGCCATGCGTCGGGGCTGCCGTGCATCAGCACCTGCCATGCGCCGATCAGCATCGCGCAGGCGAGCAGGCCGAGCAGCGTGCCGTAGCGCAGCGCGACGATCAGCGGCGCGAACCATAGCCACGGAAAACCAGTATGCAGCAGGAACGGGTCGTTGCGGTCGAGCGCCCAGCTCAACGCACCGGCCGCCGCAACGAACACGATCGTCTCGACAATTGAAAACGGCCGAGCCACCGCGGGCGCAACGATGCGCCGCAACGCGCTCAGGTTGCCGAGCGGATTCGAATGGCGCGGCTTCGCCGCACTGGCGGCGGATTGCGCGGTGACGGTATTCACAGCCGACTCCTCATGACATCTCGAGATACGAATGACAGCGTGCCTGCGCGGCGCGTGGATCAACCGCGCGAGCGCAGCGGCGACAACAGACTGCCGATCAACGACGAAGCAACGCTTGCAAGACTGGAGCGCGTCCAGCCGCTCTTCGAACCCGTGGCGCTCCAGACCACCTGACCCGATGCGACGTCGATCAGTTCGAAGGTGACGCCCGCTACCGGCTCGCCGTCCACGCCCACCTTGTAGCGCCACTCTTCCACCGCGCCGGTCAGCACGTATTTCACATGCTGTTCACGCGCCCAGGCGAGTTTCTTCTCGCCGAGATCGCGCTGCGCGGTATCGAACATCGCGTTCGCCGATGCATCGGCGGGAGCGATCCGCACATCCGTCAGGCCGTTCGCGCGCAGCGTGTTGGCCGCGATCGCAGCCGCGCTGCTGCCCGCCGCCGGCGTTTCGGTGAAGTTCGCCATCGACACGACCGCAACCGAGTCCTTGGCGCCGAGCGCCGGCGAGCCCGTTTGGCGGATGGAACCGCACGCGCCGAGCACGAGTGCCGTCGCCGTCACCGCCACGGACCATTTGATGAGGCCGGACCATCTTTTCATGTTGTTCATCGAACCACTCCTCAGTAACGTCGTTATTCGTCGCAGGCGCGATACGCCCGCGTTGTCAGTCGGACAGAATCGGTAATCAGTAGTACCAGCTGTAGCGCGCGCCCAGCACCGTGACAGGCGTGCCGATCTTCGACACGCGCTGGTGTTGCAGGAACACCGCGACATGATCGCCGCCGAACACGGTGCCCGCGATACCCACGCTCATTTGCGGCCCCCAGCCCTGTATCGAATCGTGCAGCAGGCCGACGTCGAAGAAAGGCCGCCAGCGGTGCGTGTACTGTTCGAGCAGATCGTTGCCCGCGCCGAAGAAGAAGCCGTATTGCGTATAGGTGTCGGGCATGAAGTCGCGCGGCGTGGCCGGTTGCAGCGCGACCGGCAACAGACGCGAGATCAGGCCATCCGCCTGCCCGCTCGCCCCATAGCCGCCGTGCGTGATCAGCGCGCGCAGCGTGTAATCCGGGTACTGCGTGCGAATCCGGTAACTCACCTCGCCCGTCGACAGCACGCCGCTGCCCATATAGGTGCGCGCCTGGCTGTAGAAACGGTCCGCCTCCACGCTGCCCGTGAGCGTGATGTGCTGCGTCATGCGATACGTGAAATCGCCGATCACGTTGTCTTTCATGCCGCCGACCAGCAGCGTCTGGGTTTCGTCCGCGACCTGATTGCGGCCGGCGCGGAGTCCGAGTGTCAGGGCCGAGTTGCGGCCCACCTCTCCCGCCAGATCGAGCGTGTAGAACGAGGCGGACGCAACGCGCCTGCCGCCCGTGATCGTGAACGACGTGTCGCGCGTGCGCCGCTCGCCGTAGATGTTGAGCCAACGATCCACCGAGGGCACGTTGACGAGTTGGGTGATGTCGGTCGAATGCTGAAAATGCTGGACCGCAGTCACGCCAACGAGATAACGCTCGGCGATCTTGCGGCTGCCGGCAAGCGTTGCCTCGACGTAATCGAGCGGATGCTCGACGTAGTTGGTGACATTCGCGTCGATCGATTGCGGCCAGTCGAGCGTCGTCTCCGTGACCCGTGTGTGCAGTTCGGTGTCTTCCGGCGCGCCGCCAAGGGCGTCGAACGCAAGCTGTTGCGCGCGATCAGGATGATCGACGGCGATGGTCGCGTCGATGCGGTCGTAGACCGGCAAGCGCGAGCGCTCCAGATCGAGCAGCCGCTCCATCTCGCCCACGTTGTTCTCGGCGAGCGCGATGGTGAGCCGCGCGTCGGCGGGACGCGACAGGCGTTCGGCATACTGCTGCGCGAGCCAGCGCTTCGCAAGCGGATTGCTTTCGTGCGACAGCGCCCATGCAACCGCGACGTCCTTCGCAACCGCGCCGCGCACCTGCGCGTTTTGCGGCAGATCGGCGCCTTGCATCGGCGCACCGCCGGGCAAACCCTTCGCGTTGCCGATCAGGGTGCGGCGCAGTTGCGCGATGTCGGCCGGCGTTGCGTGCGTGGACATGAGGTCGTCGAGCAATGCGGCGGAGACGTCACCCGTTGCAAACTCCGTCGATAACGTCACACGGCGGCCGCGCAGATCGGCAGCCGTCTCGGCGTCCTGCGCGGCGCGGCCACGCATCGACGCGCGCTGCGCGCCGTGGAGTTTCGCGAGCTTCGCCTGTTCGTCCTGCAGTTGCAGCCACACCTTCTTGCGGATGGTCCAGGCCAGCCCCGCGTGCCCCGACTGTTCCTGTGCGTCGGCATAGGTGAGGAGCCAAAGCGGATCGCGCGACATCATGCCTGCCTGCCGCCGCAGATAGTCGAGCGCGGCGACGGGCCGGTTCAGGCGCATTTCAGCGGCGGCGAACGGACCCCACAACGCCGAGCTTTGAGCGGCATTGGCGCGCCAGCGCTTGAGCGCGGCGCGCAGATCCGCGTCGCTGCCGTAGTCGACGAGGGTCCACAGATACGCGGCGCTCACGTCGGAGCCTGCGCCGGGCAGGTCCACTGCCCGCTTCAGATCGGCAAGTGCGTTTTGCGGCTCACCCATCAGGCGATAGTATTCGGCGCGTACGCCGAGCAATACGGGCGATGCGTCGGCGGTCCTGCGCTCGTCTGGCGTGAGATTCGCGAGGAGCGTCGCGATCCGGTCCAATGCCTGCGCGTCGAGGTAGTAGTAGATCGCGTCGCGCAACGCACGCGCCGTGTGTTCGCGATGAAAGCGCAACTCGGCAATGCGGCCTGCGTCGATCGGATACGGATCGTAGAAATCCGTCATTTCGCCGAGATCTTCCCGCGTCGCCATGCCGTTCGCGAGCAGGTGGCGATACGCCTCGTTGGCGTCGCCGTCGCGTTGCTGCAGTCGCGCGAGTTCGGCGTAGTTGCGCCAGAAAACTTCGTCACCGTCTTTTGCGCCCGCTCGCGCGGCGGACAACGCGGCGAGCGAGGCGCGATAGTCGCCCTTGCGGTACAGCACACTCGCCGTGCGCAGCGCGGCCGTTGCGTCGTTCGGATGACGGGCCTGCACCGCGCGGTAGGTAGCGAGCGCCTCTTCGTCGTGCCCTGCCCGCTCGGCAAGCGCGCCTATACGCTGATCGATCGCATCGCCATTCGCGCCGCGCGGCAGCGAACGCAGGAACGCCAGACCGTCGTCGGGCCGGCCAAGACGTTCATAGGTGGCGGTGACGCTGTCGACGAGTTTCATGTCGCCGGGCTTCGCGCGCGCCTGGTGAACCAGCGCAACGAGATATGCTTCGTCGTCGTTGAGCATTGGTGCGATACGCAGCACGTTTTGCCAGCCAACGGGATCGTTCGACACCTGCGCATATTCGAGCCACGACTTCAGCGCGAGCGAGGGTTCGCGATTCCATTCCGCCACTTCAGCGAGTCGCTTGACCCACACTGCGGAGCGCGGATCGCGCTGCACCTGCTGCGCGGCGATTTTCTGCGCGTTGGGCAGGTCGCCGGATTCGACGAACGCCTGGAATACGGTGTTTGCGATGCCGGGGTCCGGGTTAGTCTGGGATGCAGCGGTGGCTGCGCTTGCCGGTGTTGCTCGGCTTGCCGGGGTCGCTGCAGTCGCAATGCGAACGACGTGAACCGTGCGCGGAGGTTGCGCCTCGCCGTGCATCGCCTCGCGCAGACTCGCGAGCACGAAGCCGCCGGGCCGCGCGACAGGTCCGTCCATATACGCGTATTGCGCGCGGGGCGAAGGCAGCCCTTGCGGCGGCATCTCACGCAATTCGTTCGACGTATAGCGCGCCAGCATCTTCGCGTAGCGATCGACCGCTTGCGGCCGGTTCGCGGCACGCGCGAGATTCAGCAGCACGACGAGCGTTGCCGGATCGTCGGCGAGCGCGCTGCCATGTGCATCCGCCGCGGCAAGCGCGTCATCGAGCAGATTGCCCGACTGCAATGCGCGCAGGCCGGCCACGAAACAACGGCGCTGTTCGTCGCGCGTGCGAGCCGCAGCCTGCTGACGGAACCAGGCATCCGCGGCCGCGCGATAGTCGCCCACTTGCAGCGCGTAGCGCGTGATCTGCGTGTCCCACTTGTTGCGGCCATCGGGATCGTTAGCCGAGAGCCGCGCGTAAAGCTGCACCGCGAGATCGGGCAGGCCGACTGCAGCCGCGCGTTGCGCGAGCCATTCGAGGTCCTTCGGCGCCCACTGCAGCTTTGCCGCTTCCTGCAAATGCACGCGCAGATCGCTCAGTTCGCGGGCGCGGCGCGGATCGTCTTCGGGAATCGCAAAGGTGCGCTGCTCCGCCACCGAAAGACGCAGCATCGTCGCGGTGCGATGCATGTCGTCGGTGCCGAGCGCATCCATGCGTGCGGCGATCCGCTCGGTGTCGGCGGTGCGTCCCAGATACGAATACTGCGCGCCGAGCAACGAGAGAAACTCCTCGTTATCCGGCCGCACCTTCGACCATGCTTCCAGATACGCGACGCTCAGCTCGCTGGGCGCCCCGACCGACGCCACGCGCTGGCGCAAGCCGCCGCGAGGCGACACGCCGTATATCGTCAGCAGTACGACGCCCGCCATCAGACAGACGAGCCAGGTCGGTGCGATACGGGGACGTTTAGCGCTCACAGGAAATCTCGACGGGCTGATAGTTCACCTCCAGACCGGCGGAGGCCGGGGTGTCGAAGCGCAAGCCTGCGGCGTCGCGGTGCACGGCGACGGGACGTCCGGCGACATTCACACTGCAACTGCCCGCGTGGGCAAGCCTGACGAACGGCTGGTAGTAGCCCCCGAATTCGAACGACATGCCGTTTGCGCCGCGCCTGAAGTTGCGAACGAAGCCGTTCGCTTCGGCGATGTAGGGCAATGCGCCTGCTTTCGAAAGCGCTCCCGCCGAGCTATCGCGAGCATCGGCACCGTTGAACGACACGCGAGCGGCGCCGTCTGCGATGTGGATATAAGTGCCGTCGGGGCCGGCCGAATAGCCGGTGACGCCGGCCGATGCGCGCAGATCCGGCGCCGTCGAAAGCGGCCAGTGCAACTCCCGCACGTCCCCGTTGCCGCGCACGATCCAGTCGCCGTCGGCACGCTTGCCGCCATCGGCACCTGCACCTGCACCTGCATCCGCGTCGACGTCGCCGCGCACCGCGCGTGCGACAGCGAACGAACGCCAGTCGAGCACCTTCTGCGTGTAGTCGGTCATCTGCACGGGCAGCACGGCTTGCTTGAGCACCGCCGTGAAAATCTGGTCGAGCGCGCGCAGCGAAGCGACCTTGGTGCCGCTGTACATGTGGTAGTACAGGTCGATCGGCTTGAAACGCAACGGCTTGTCCGTCATGTCGAAGGTTTCGAGCACGCGCGTGAAACCGTAGAACGGACCGAGCCAGTCGTTCGTGTAGACGTTCTCGTCCTGATTCGGCGCGTACACCTGATACGCGCCCGGCCCTTTGTCGACGCCGATCGGCGCGATGTTGGTCCAGCTGCTCGCGCTCTTCGTGATGACGGTGTCGCCGCCGTTCACGTTCGCGACGCCCGCCGCGTAGACCTTGCGCACCACCACCGCGGGCGGCTTGCAGTTGCCGGGCCATTGCAGAATGGTCGTCTTCTTGCCGGGAGGCGCAAGGCGCGTATTGATGTAATCGATCGAGCCGGTTACCTCCCGGTCGATGTCGAACGTGTAGTTCGGAATGTTCAGCGAGAACGCAGTATCGCCGCCGCCGCGATCCACACGTTCGCCCGTCTTCGCGTCCACGCTGCCCCAGTCGAACGGATGCGAGTAGGTATGCGTGCCGATTGCCACATACGGCAGCGCGAACATCTTGCGGGCAATCTCCTCCAGGCGCGGCGAAATTTTCGGGTAAAGACCCGTGGGCCCCACTTCACCCTCGATGACGGACAGCGTCATCGGCACCTTGTAGCGGGTAAAAATCTGCTGATACAGCGCTTCGCCCGAATAGTCCGCGCCGGGGAATTCCGCGCGCGACGCGAAACCGTCACCGTCGACGTGCGACATGAAAAGACGCCGCCCGTTTTCCGTGGTCACGCTCGGCGACGGCATCTGTTGCAGACGCAATGCGGCGGTGAGGAACGAAATCGGTTGAATCGCCCAGCGCTCCTGGTCGATGCCGTTGAGCGACACGACCGTGTACGGGCTCATTGCGAAGCCGCCCCATGGCGTGATCGCGACCGGGTCCAAGGTCGCCTGACCGCTCTTCACGCGCAGCAGCGGCCGGCTGGCCGCGCCGACCTGAACGCCAGTCAGGTCGCGCGGGCCGAGCTTGGGATCGATCTCGAAGCCGATCATCGGATCGCGCGAGACGACGTCTACCTTGTCGCTGAAGGGACCCGGCACTGCCTGCAGATCGAGCGCGCGCCCTTCGTCCTCGGCCGCGTCGAAACCGAACTGGCCAAGAAACGCAACGGGGACGTGCGCGGCGATGCGCGCATCGACCCATCTGCGCCACACGGCGCTGTCCTGCGTGCCGCTGCCCTGCAGCCACGCAACGACGCCCGCGTAGCGGTCGGGCGTGATGTCATCGGGAAGCGTGTCGTTGACGTTCGCGTACTCGACGTCATAGCCGAGATAGTTCAGCGGCATGGCCAGGTCGCGCACGCCGGGGGTTTCGTCGAGCAGCAAATCTTCGCCCGTGTCCTGCACGACGAGCACCTTGCGCGGCAGCACTTCGATTGCGCCGATGCCGACCACGTCGCGCGCCACGTCGGTCACATAGGGCGTGACGCCCGTCGCCACCACCTGCGCCGCCGTCCTGCGCGCGCACGCGCGGTCATCGGCGGCGCAGTATTCGATCGACACGACGGGCACGCCCGTCTGCCGCATGAACGCTTGCGCAGCGGCCACGCGCGCCGCACGGTCGTCTGCGGAAACGACGATCTGCCCGGCACCGCTCGCGCTCGCACCGCTGACGAGCGACGGGCCCACCACCGCATACAGCGCTTTGGCATGCGGCGCGGCGAGCTTAAGCGCATCGTCGCCGCCGATCACGATTCGCGCGTCGGGATGCGCCGCGCGAATCGCGTCGATCGATGCAAGCGCTTGCGGCGTGTCGAGCAGGAAGCCACGATAACCGCGTTGCCACAGCGGCTCGA
>Ga0058694_1000609_pt1 | contig 17584 bp, 15 predicted proteins | sample AgamicOrSfrz_FD_55041 | JGI IMG/M metagenome (GOLD analysis project Ga0058694, IMG submission 55041) | Agave microbial communities from Guanajuato, Mexico - Or.Sf.rz | ecosystem: Host-associated > Plants > Phyllosphere > Phylloplane/Leaf | place: Guanajuato, Mexico | collected 2012-05-30 | reverse complement strand
TCCGACTCCGACCTGCGCAAACTGCTCGGCGGTAATCTAATGCGCATCTTTCGCGAGGTCGAGTCAGCTCGGACCAGGTAGCGTTCCCGCCGCATCGACGGAGAAACAAGGACTCCGAGGCACGACCTCTCTGAGGTCATAAGAGCGAAATTTCGTATGTCGCGTCCCTAAATTCGATTGCGAACGGTTGGTTCGGCGCCGTGGCGACATCGACCAAAACCGGCGGCCGGGCTTGGATCGGCTACCTGGCCTGAAACTACACAAATTGCGAAGGTTGCTTCGGTGTGCGCGATGCGGCGATGGAGAAGCTGCATCTAATTCCAAATGGAGGAACTCGCCCCTAAAAGAGGCCTGAAGATCGTAGACCTGCTGCGCCCGCACACGCGCGAGTTGTGGCTTGGGCTGCTTGCGATCGCGGGCGAAAGTGCAGCCGATCTGATGCAGCCGTGGCCGCTGAAGATCGTGCTGGATGACGTCCTCAGGGGCAAGAAACAGGACCACGGCTGGCTGACTGCGCTGATTGACAAGACGGCCGGCGTCGATCCCATGAACGTCCTGATTTTCGCATGCGTGGCGGTGCTGATCATCGCCNCTCTGGATGCGGTCTGCTCTTATGCGGACAAATACCTGACGACCAGCGTGGGACAGTGGGTCGCGCATGACCTGCGGCGGCGGATCTACACGCAGGTGCAACGCTTATCGCTGGCGTACCACGATCAGCAGCCGACGGGTGACCTGATCAGCAGGGTGACGACAGACATCGATGCCATCCAGACGTTCATCGTATCCGGCCTGCTCGGAATCCTGGTGAATGTGGTGACGCTGGCGGGGATGATTGTCGTGCTGTTCTATATCAACTGGCAGTTCGCGTTAATTGCCCTCGCAGTAGTTCCTCCGCTCTTCGTGATTGTGTACACGTATACGCGCAGGGTGAAGAAGGCGTCGCGCGAGGTCCGGAAGAAGGAAGGCAGCATGATTTCGGTTGTGGAGGAGGTGGTAACCTCCATGCGCGTTGTGAAGGCATTTGCGCGCGAAGACTACGAGATCAAGCGGTTTGAGGGAGAGAGCCTTGACGCTGTTGAGGCGGCGCTGCACGCGCGCGCTCTGAAGGCAAAGCTGGTGCCGATCGTGAACATCATCACGGCTATCGGAACCTGCCTGGTGCTGTGGTTTGGCGCGCGGCTTGCGATGGAGGGTGCGCTGACAGCCGGATCGATGGTGGTGTTCGTCTTCTACCTGGGCAAGATGTACAAGCCGATGCAGGAGATTTCGAAGACGATGGACGCGTACTCGAAGGCGGAGATCGGGTACGAGCGGCTCCAGGAGATTCTGAAGAGCGANGAGAAGATTCGTGACGTTGCNGGCGCAAGGAAGGCGCCGCGGTTCAAGGGGAGGATTGATCTCGAGCACGTCACGTTTGAGTACAAGGAGAACGAACCGGTGCTGCAGGATGTGAACCTGCATGCCGAACCGGGCAGCATGATCGCGCTGGTCGGGCCGACCGGATCAGGAAAGACGACGATCGTGAACCTGATCGCACGGTTCTATGACCCGAAAGAAGGCATTGTCAAAATAGACGGCGTGGATGTACGGCAGTTTACGCAGAAGTCGCTGCGGGAGCAGATCAGCTTCGTGCTGCAGGACACGGTCCTGTTCAGCGGCACAATCTGGGACAACATCGCGTATGGTCGGCCGGACGCGTCGGTCATAGACATTGTGAAAGCAGCCGAGGCGGCGAATGCGATGGAGTTCATTGAAAAGCTGCCGCAGAAGTTCGAAACGACGGTAGGCGAGCGCGGCGTAACGCTTTCAGGCGGGCAACGGCAGCGCATTGCGATTGCGCGCGCGATCGTGCGGAATACGCCCATTCTGATCCTGGACGAGCCGACGTCGGGCCTAGACGCGCAGTCAGAGCAACTCGTGTTTGAGGCGCTCGACCGGCTGATGGAAGGCAAGACGTCGGTGGTCATCGCACATCGGCTCTCGACGATTCGGAAGGCGAACCAGATCTACGTCGTTGAGCATGGACACATTGTCGAGTCTGGCTCGCATGATGAACTGCTGAAGCGTGAGGATGGGGTATATCGCAAGCTGCACGATATCCAATTCAAGGATCAGGAACTGCCTGCGGCGCTTGGTGCGTAAGCGTAGCGGTCGCGGAGCGTTCAAGCAGCGGCAGCAAGGAAACGCAGAGGATCGCGAGCGGTGCATGCGCTGGCATGCGTTCGCGCGGGTCTCCGTCAGAGAGATGTCAGTTCCTGGATGCGGGACTGAATGAGTTCTACATACGCATCGATCTGGTCGGGTGGAAATTGGCCGGCGCGGAACGCGTCCACAAGTTGCTGATGCGAGAGTTGCTTCAGGAGTGCCCCCATCCACCGGGCATCCTGGCGGGGGATGTCCTCGCCGATCCAGCGCATGTCTGCGCGGCGCGCGTAGTCACGCATCTCCGGCAGGACGAAGGCTTCGATGAGGCGGGCTGTCGGTGGCTTGGGCGTGCCGAAGCTAACCTCAGTGTCAGTTACTTTTTCGATGAACTTTGAATCTTTGAAGGAGTCGATATTTCCTTTGGACCGCGCATTGGTCCAGCTAAGGCCGTTGCTGCCGAAGGTCGCACCAACGTCGGACATCAGGAAGAGTTCCTTTCCGGTTTTTGCGTCCTGGAATACGGCATTGTTCACGTCTTTCAGGTCCCAGCTGTTCATCAGCGCCATCATGACGCGAAGACCGTTGAACTCGCGCGTACCGACGAAGGGATTTGCCTTCCACTTCCAAATGCCGATCTTCTTCTGGCCTGTCGGCTTGCGGGCAAACCGGGCTTCGGTTACGTGGCCGTTCCGGACCAAGTTGGCGCCGCGATGCAGGTGGAGGTTCTGGATGTCGGCGGTGGTGAGGACATAATCATCGTTCACATAGAAACCGGTGGCCCAGAGGAGGCGCGAGGCGACGACCTCGGGGCGGACTTCTTCGCCGAGTTTCACGCGCCACTTGCGGCCCCTGGAGTCGCGCACATCGAACTTTGGGTTCGTGCCGCTGTGGTCTTCGGCTTCGAAGACGAATGGCGCGATGGGCATGCCTTTCTGCCCGCCCTGGCCGTAGAAGAGGTCGAGCGACGCGATGTTGCCGGGATCATGCCAGAGGCTCGGCTTGTGGAGTTCGGCGGGATTGATCGGTTTGTCGTTGTCGGCCTTCTTCTCGGCTGGCTGCTCCGGATGATGCTCTTGCGTTGGCGTGCGCTNGACGCGGACGACGGGCGCGGACGGCTGCTCTGCGGAAGGGGTGGAAGTTGGATTGGGCTCCGGCGTGGGCTGCGCGGCCGGCTGTGGAGGTACGGTGGTNGGATTCGGCTCGGGCGCGGGCTCCGCGGCCGGTTGCGGAGGCTGAGAGGTGGGGTTGGGTTCCGGCGCGGTCTCGGCCGCAGGCTGCATCGGGGGCTGGAGAGCGAGGTGTTGTTTTGAAGTCGGCAGCAGGTGAGAGTTCTGCGCAACCACCCAAGCTGGCAAGAAAGCGAACAAGACGAGCAGACCACGAACCGACATGAACACTCTCCGTACGTGTACCTCTTGTTCTTAGAAGCGCAAATCGTTCTTTATGGAGGCCTAAGCGATTGAAAAAACATCCCAATCGGGCATTTTTGCATCCGTCTCTCTGGTGGGTACTCCTTCGGGGAAAGGTGCTTCGTGCAGCTGCTGATACAGCCAGAGGATGGAATCAAGCCCATCCTGAGGCGTTGAAAAGCGCCGATAAGATGATTCAGATTCTGATCTTCCGGTTCGACCGAACCGAGATCGAGAAGGCGCTTGTCGCCGCTGTGCGGCGCGGAGTAACGGTCCAAGCGCTGATCGCATATACAAATCAGGGTGAAGAGAAGAATCTTCGACGCTTGGAAAGCCGGCTGATTGCGCAAGGCGTGATGGTGACGCGGACCAACGATGACCTGGTGCGATACCACGGCAAGATGTTCATCGTCGACGAGAAGGTGCTGTACGTTCTCGGATTCAACTACACGCACATGGACATTGATCTGAGCCGATCGTTCGGTATCGCGATCAGCAGACCCGCGCTGGTCAAAGAGGCGATCAGGCTTTTCGAGTGCGACTCGAAGCGGCAACACTTCACGCCGGAGCAGGACGAACTGGTCGTCAGTCCAGTTAATGCGCGGAAGCGACTGACAGAGTTCATCAGCGGCGCGAAGGAGAAACTGCTGCTATATGAGATGAAGATCAGCGACCGGGATTTTGTAAAGCTTCTGAACAAGAAGATCTCAGAGGGCGTGGAGGTGCGCATTCTGTCGCGCGCGTCGGCAAAGGGCGGAACGATTCCGGTGCGACGCATGAACCAGCGGCTCCATCTGCGCGCGATTATGCGAGATGGCGAGCAGGGATTCATCGGAAGCCAGAGCCTGCGGAAGCTGGAGTTGGAGGCACGTCGCGAAATCGGCGTGATCTTCAAGGATAGGAAAATCGTCAAGCAGATGGAGGATGTGTTTGAGAAGGACTGGAAGTGCTCCGAGCCGGTGATTGAGGCAGATCAGATCACGGCCGCGCTGTCGATTCCAGCAAACAAAGTTGCGAAGGAAGTCGCAAAGCACGTCGCGATTAAACCGGTTGTGGAGCAGGTGCTGGATAAGGTAATCGACACCAAGAGCGATGCGCCGTTTGAGCCGGAGGAGGTTGCACAAACCGTACGTCAGGCCTTCCGCGAAGAGGTGCACGGAGCAGTAATGGACGCTTTGCATGAACTGGTGGTAAAGCCCGCACAGGAGCAAGCGAAAGAAGCCGCAGCGAACAAGGAGTAGGGCGGTCCGGAGCGGGGCCGGACCGGCAGGGCCGGGAAAGGCACGACCATGACGATACAGAATCGAATCGGACTTTGTAGAACGGTAATCTTCTGTAGAGCGGTAATTTTCTGCTGGATGGCGATTCTTTCAGTGCCGATGGGCGCGCAGAAAGCGTCGCAAACGCCCGAGCAGGAGGCAGCAGCGGCGAAGGCATCGATTGCCGCGCTGTCGGACGCCGAGCGCGGCGACCTAAAGACCTTTTCCAACAAAGTTAAGCAGTACGAGTCGATGGAGAAGAGACTGCCCGCAGACAAACTAAGTCCGACAAGTAAGGTGGAGCAACTAGAGCAGCAACGAAAGGCGCTGCGGGATGCACTCCAACAGGCACGGCCGGATGCCAAGCAAGGCGACATCTTTGACGCGCAGGTGACTAATGTCTTTCGGAAGTTGTTGAGGTCTACTTTGACGGGATCCAATGGTCAGAAGATCAGGGCCAGCCTCAATCACGCGGAACCCGTCGGGCCGCACGACCTGAAGGTGAATCAGGTTTACCCGAACGTTTCCGGACAGCCGCTGCAGTCTGTTCCGCCAACACTGCTGCTGAACCTTCCGGTTCTTCCGAAGGGCCTGGAATACCGGATTGTGGACCACACCCTTGTGCTGCGCGATACGAATGCGAACATGNTTGTGGATTTTCTTCCGGATGCGCTTCCGTGATCATGCTTGAGTTTACGGNTATTGACGACTCGTCCCNATGGCCGAGACGCGGTNTCGCTTTGCGGGTTGTAAAGCACTCTTGTAGTTGAGGTAGAACCTTCGATGCGCNCTGTGATATTTGCTCTGCTGGCCTTGATCGCCGTTGCATGCCCTGTNTTGCATGCCGGCCAGACGGCGGTAAACTCGGCTGCCGGTGCCCGCGCGGCCACAACGTCGCCGCCAAATGCNAATGGGCTGGATTTGAAGCTCCCACTCAAGAACGGCTCGGTGCGCTGGGCGGTGATCGGCGACAACGGTACAGGCGACCACGCCGAGCAGGCCGTCGCCGACCAGATGCAGCGTTACTGGCAGGTGGTGAAGTTCAGCTTCGTCACCATGGACGGCGACAACATCTACGGCGGCCATTCGCCATCGGACTTCCAGCGGAAGTTTGAGGAACCATACAAGCAGCTGCTGGATGAGGGCGTGAAGTTCTATGCATCGCTGGGGAATCACGACGACCCGGACATCGAGCGCAACTACAAGCCGTTTGATATGGGCGGGAACCGCTACTACACCTTCAGCAAGGGTGACGTGGAGTTCTTCGTGCTGGACAGCAACTACATGGACCCGCAGCAACTCTCGTGGCTGGACAATAAGCTGCAGGCCTCTACAGCGAAGTGGAAGATCGCGTACTTCCACCACCCGTTGTACACAGCGGCCCGGTATCACGGGCCCGACGTCGACCTGCGCACCAGGCTGATGCCACTGTTTACAAAGTACGGTGTGAACGTGGTGTTCTACGGGCACGAACACGTTTATGAGCGCATCAAGCCGCAGAACGGTATCTACTTCTTCCTCGAGGGTAGTTCGGGCGAGTTGCGCTTTCATAACATTCGGAAGGGCAATGATCTGGACGACGTGGGGTTCGACACCGACCGCGCATTCATGCTGGTTGAAGTCTCTGGAGATGATCTGTACTTTCAGACGATATCGGCGACCGGCGAGACGGTGGACTCTGGAGTGCTGCACCGTCAAGGAACCCAGAAGCAGTAGATGGCGAACGGTACGGCTGGCGAAGAAATCTCGAATTGTACTTCTCAATTCGCCTTTTATTCGCTAGAATGAGCCGCATGGCTATCACGCGGCGTCAGAAGGAAGTCTTGGATTTTCTGTCCAGCTTCACACAGAAGCACGGGTACTCCCCTTCTTATGAGGAGATTGCGCATGGCCTTGGCCTCACGTCGCTGGCCACAGTCCATAAGCATGTGACGAACCTGCAGAACAAGGGCATGCTGCAGCGGGCGCACAACCGAAGCCGCTCTATTGATGTGCTGCCGCCGAAGCCATCGAAACGCAGTTTCGAGCGCCTTCCGCTGGCTGGCCGCATCGCCGCCGGGCAGCCGGTCGAGGCAATTGAGACGGCTGAAACCATCTCGCTGGGCGACATCATCGGCAACCGCGATGTGTTTGCGCTGGAAGTGCGGGGCGATTCGATGCGCGACGAGCATATCGTATCCGGCGATTACGTGCTGGTCGAGCGGACGAAGGCGGCTCGCGAGGGAGAGATCGTCGTGGCGCTGGTGGATGGCTTGGAGGCGACGCTGAAGCGGTTCTACCGCGAAGGAAACATGATCCGGCTGCAACCCTCAAACTCGGAGATGACACCGATCTTCGCGCCCGCTGCCAGCGTCTCGATTCAGGGTAAAGTTCTGGGAATTCTCCGCAAGTACGCGTGATGCGTTGGCGTCTGAGAACAACATTCTTAACGTCGAATGGCGTTGCGAGTGGACCGTTCGAGTATGATCGGCCGGACGGCAGCAACTCTTCGGCGGCCGAGCAACTCTATCGTGCGCTGAATCAGGCGCTCAGGGTTCGGAGTACATGTCTCAACTCCATCGGCGCTCTCGGTCTGCTCCCAGCTTCGTACCGCCGATACGAGCAGGATGCGGGTCGAGGGCCAGTTCTGGCGGATTACGTCGATGAGCGTCTGACAAACGGGGCCCGGGATGGAATGGCAGAGCAGCGCCAGATCGAAGCTGTTCTTTTCAAGCCGAGATAGCGCCGATGAAACGTCAGTACAGACCATCTCGGCACCTGTCGTACGAAGAACTGCAGCCCGGGTTTCCAGAAGGAACTCATCCTCACCGATCAAAAGGATGGCCGGCATTGGTAACTCCTGGCGAGCGGCGGAGATTCGCCTGCCCGTCTCTGAATTGGTTGAGCCTGGCTCCAAACCTAGCGTGAGCTCAGATGTTTTTACTGTCCGCTAAGTGACGGAGTGGACAATTATTATGCGCCAGCAAGACCCAACTGGCAATACCGTCCAAATCGCGGCACCACAGGCGCCTAAATGGCGTATGCGAGATCTCCGGCGGGGCCTTTCCTCAGGACGCGCTTATATGTCGCGTTGACAATGGAGTAGCACTCGCAGGCTCGCTCCGCGAGACCAGCTCGGTCAAGGATATGGACGTGCCCGCGCGAATATCCGATCAGACCGGCGCGCTGCAACTCGCCCGCCGCCACTGTGACGGTTGAGCGCTGGACGCCGAGCATCTGGGAGAGGAACTCCTGCGTAAGGTGCAGAGACTCGGTTTCCATGCGATCGGCGGATGTAAGGAGAGCGCGCGCCAGTCGGCCTTCCACCTCATGCAGACGGTTGCAGAGCACAGATTGAGTGATCTGAGCGATCTGCAGATAGATAAACGCGTGGACAAGCTTCTGCAGCGTGCCGCCCTTGAGGAACTCAGCCCGGACTACGGACGCCCGGATCCGGTATCCCTCGCCAGCACCTTGCATCATCACCGAGTGGGACATCTGCGGTTGATCAAATAGCGCCGACAGTCCGGAAAAGCCCTCACGGCCAATGACTCCCACTTCGACCTGCTCTCCGCTAAGGGTTACGGCGTCTGTCGAGATCATTCCGGCATTCGGAAAGTATAGGTAGTCGACAGGTTGATTCGGCTCAGACAGACACTTTCCCAGAGGTAGCTCCACTGGCGTAAGGTACCGCGCGATGGCAGAGTACTCGTCCGGAGGGAGCTGGCAGAGGATGAGATTCCGGGGCCGTAATGCATGCAACTGCGCTGTTCGATCGGTAACCAGCGCCGAACTCTCCTCACTAGACACTTCTACCTCCGACACCCAAGTCTTAGAAGCTTGCGAGTTGCTTTCGGTTGGACTTCGAGCAATTTGAACTTACGAGACTGTGAAGCAAAATGTCTGTGCGGTATAGGACATAACCGGCAGGGAAATCTGACGGTTCGATCATGACGGTCAACGCTGCATCGGCAACCTGACGGCCGGAAGCGCTGCCATTTAGAATGGCTTCTGACCTGGAAACTACGTTTTTGGGCACCCGAGTTGCTCCTCAGGAATGTCATTCCTCTTGTCAGGCGTGCATTGACGCGCCGGAAAGTGTCTGCGAATACACATGCATCGCTGGTCTCAGTTGTTCATTCCGACTCTGCGGGAGGCTCCGGCCGACGCGGAGGTCGCAAGCCACAAGCTTTTGCTGCGCGCCGGGTATATCCGCCAGCTTGGGGCCGGGTTGTACTCGCACCTGTTCCTTGGAAACCGAGCGTTGAACAAGATCATCGCGATTATTCGCGAGGAAATGGACACGATCGGGCAGGAATTCCACCTGCCGGCACTGAACCCGCGCGAGGTTTGGGAGGAGAGCGGCCGCTGGTCCGGGATGGGCGGCAACATGTTCCGCTTGAAAGACCGCAAAGGCGCCGAGTTGTGCCTCGCCATGACGCATGAGGAGATCATGACGACGATTGCCAGGTCAGAACTGCGTAGTTACAAGCAGTTACCGCAGATCTGGTACCAGATTCAAACGAAGTTTCGAGATGAACCCCGGCCCAAATCGGGACTGCTGCGGGTGCGCCAGTTCCTGATGAAGGACTCCTATTCGTTCGACCTTGACGAATCGGGGCTGGACGAGAGCTATCGGCGACATGATGAGGTTTATCGCCGAATCTTCACGCGCTGCGGACTGGACTTTGTTGCCGTCGAGGCCGACTCAGGGTCTATGGGCGGGTCGCAGTCGCAGGAGTTCATGGTATACACCGATGCTGGGGAGGATCTGATTGCCAGCTCGGCCAGCGGTTATGCCGCAAACGTAGAGAAAGCTACGTCGAAGCTGCCGCCGGTCCAAGACTTGCCGGCAACTGGAGATGGCAAGCCGGAGCTGGTGCATACGCCGGGCAAAGCGTCGATCGCAGATGTGACGGAGTTCTTCGGGATCCAGGCAGCGCAGGACATCAAATGTGTCGCGTACATCGGTACNCCTGCGGCCGCGCAGCNAGAGGCTGAATCCAAAGAGAAGGTCNCACCGTACCCGATAGTTGCTTTCCTGCGGGGCGATCACCAGGTGAACGAAACGAAACTGAACCAGGTTGCGGGCACTACCGACCTGCGGCCGATGATGGCGGACGAGTTGGAGCTGCACATTGGGGGACCCGCTGGCTATCTCGGACCGATCGGAATCGCACAGGTGATGGGCGGCGATGCGCTTAACCTGCTGAAGACCGGTGTCTCAGCCGACCGCGTGAAAGGTGCCCTTCGCGACAATGCGGCGGAAGGGCTCAGGACGATAGTCATTATGGATGAAAGTCTGATCGGCCGGGAGAACCTGGTCGCCGGAGCGAACAAGCTGGATTACCACTTCCGGAATGTCACCCCGGAGCGCGACTTTGTCAGTACGGTAATTGCCGATATGCGCACGGTGAACGAGGGCGAACCGGACCCGATCAGTGGTCAGCCCCTCAGAATCGGCAAAGCTGTCGAAATCGGCCACATCTTCAAACTCGGGTACAAGTATTCCAAGTCCATGGGGGCGAGCGTCCTGAACCGTGACGGGAAGGAGACGACGCCGATTATGGGCAGCTACGGCATCGGCATTGAGCGAATTCTGACGGCCGCCATCGAGCAATCGGCGGAACGGTTTGCGGCTCTCGGTCAGGCGGATGCCTATACCCTGCCGCCGACGATTGCGCCGTTCCAGGTGGTCGTGACGGTGACGAACATTAAGGAAGGCGAATTGTTGGCTGCCGGGGAGAACCTCACGAGACAACTGACCTGCGCGGGAATCGATGTGCTTCTGGATGACCGGGACGAGCGCGCCGGCGTCAAATTCAAAGACGCCGAGTTGATCGGCGTGCCTTTCCGGGTCGCAATCGGCAAGAAACTCGCCGAAGGCAAGGTTGAGGTCCTGAATCGCCTGACCAACCACACCGAAGACGTGCCGCTGGACACCGCCTCCGAGTATCTGCGCAAGGTGCTGGCGGAACGCGCCGCAAAGTGAGTTCGTAACCGCCGATATGCCAGTCAAAGTGAAACTCGCCAGCACCCGGGCCACCAGCACCCGACAGAGGATTGTCCGTGGTTTTGCGGCAGCCGTATTGATCTGCGTTGCGCTGGGCGCAATCGTGTTCGGTTATATGTATCTGAAATATCAGAAGATCGTGGATGACCGGCTTGCGGCCGGTCCGATCTTCGCGAATGTCGCACAGATCTACGCTGCGCCACGCGAGGTGCGCGTTGGCCAGCACCTTTCAGCGGCGATGATTGCGCAGGATCTGCGCCGAGCCGGATATAACGTCAAACCGCAGCTGGGCACGTTCCGAGTGAACGGAGACAGCATTACGATCAAGCCGGGCCCGGAGAGCTACCACTCGACGGACGGCGCGACGATTGCGACTGAGCCAAGCTCAGATTCGGGCGAAACGGGCCCCGTTGTAAGCGCGATCACGGCGGAAAATGGCGCAGCGCTCGCCGCGTACGAGCTGGAGCCTCAGCTTATCACCGCCCTGAGCGAGGACAAGAATCGAACCAAGCGGCGGCTGGTGACCTACAAGGAGATTCCTCCACAACTGGTGCAGGCGGTCACGGCCATTGAGGATCGACGATTCTTCGAGCACCACGGCGTCAACTATGTCCGCACGATTGAATGCGGCGTTCACGACATCATCTCCGGGCGGAAGGCCTGCGGCGGATCAACCCTGACCCAGCAGCTGGCAAAGAACTTCTTCCTGAAGCCAGACAAGACAATCCGACGAAAGATTGCGGAGTTGATGATCACGATGCAGCTGGAGGCGCGCTTCTCGAAGCAGCAGATATTCGAGATGTACGCCAACGAAATGAACCTGGTCCACAGGGGCAGTTACGAGATCAACGGAGTCGCCGAAGCGTCACAAACGCTGTTCGGGAAGGATCTCCATCAGCTCGATCTCGCCCAGTGCGCCACACTCGCCGCGCTGTTCCAGAACCCGAGCTACCGGAACCCTTACCGGCATCCGGAGCGGACGATGGAGCGCCGCAACCTGGTGCTGGACTCAATGGTAGAAACCGGCGCGATCACTCAGGCGCAGGCGGCGCGAGCGAAGGCTGAGCCGCTCGGGATCGTCCAGACGAATATCGATGCAGGCGAAGCCCCGTACTTCGTCGACCTGGTGCACGACCAGCTCGCGCAGCGGCTTAATGACCAGGAAGGTCAGCGCGATTCCCTGCGCATCTACACATCACTGGATCCCGAACTGCAACGGGCGGCTTCCGAAGCTGTGGAAGCGGGCATGAAGAACGTGGACGAGCTCGTTCGCAAGAGACACAAGAAAAATGATGCAAACATCACGTACCCACAGGTGGCTCTGGTAGCGCTTAACCCGCATACNGGGCAGATCCTCGCGCTCATAGGTGGCCGNAACTACGGCGTGTCGCAGCTGAACCATGCGGTATCAGAGCGGCCGACCGGATCCATCTTCAAGCCGTTTGTCTATGCGACCGCGTACAACACTTCGCTGAATGGGACGGAATTTGACCAGACCGGCGCGTTCACGGCGATTTCGCTGCTGGATGATGACCCGCGTACCTTCATGTTCGACGGGAAAGCGTACACGCCGGGTAATTTCGAACGCGGCGAGTACCCTGGCATGGTCACGGCTGTGCAGGCGCTGGCGCACTCGCTGAACATTGCAACGATCGGGCTTGCTGAGCACGTCGGCTACGAGAATGTCGCCGCGCTTGCTCGAGCCGCCGGCATCACGTCCGTCCGCGCAACGCCGTCGATGGCAATTGGAACGTACTCAGCTACAGCGATCGATATGGCAGGCGCATACACGGTATTCGCAAACGGCGGCGTGCACGAACAGCCATGGCTCGTGGCCAGCGTCCGAAATGGGAACGGAGATGTGGTCGCCGATTTCGCACCGACGGGCAAGCAGGTGTTGGACCCACGTTCCGCGTACCTGACGCAGTCGCTGATGGAGAATGCAATGGCTTTCGGTACCGCGTCTGCAGTGCGTGCCCACGGGTTCAGCGCGCCCGGTGCCGGGAAGACCGGTACCAGCCACGATGCCTGGTTTGCTGGTTACACAACGAACCTGTTGTGCATCATCTGGGTAGGCAACGACGATTACACCGACATCAAGCTCGAGGGCGCGAAAGCGGCAGCTCCAATCTGGGCGGAGTTCATGAATCGCGCCATCAAGCTACCGCAGTACTCGGACATGAAGCCGTTCTCAGCGCCGCCGGGAGTGCACCAGGTGCGCATCGATAGGAACACCTGGCTTCCGGCAGATGACACGTGCCCGCAGGACTACTACATAGCCTTTCTCGATGGCACGGTGCCAAATAGCACCTGCAGCCACATGGGGGACGGCAGCACGCTCCTGCCGGGCTTGCTCCCGAACGGGATGCCGAACCCGGCTGCAGCGTCTGAGCCGGCCGAGCAACCCGCAGAAACTGCTCCGAAGAAGAAAAACTTCTTCCAGCGGCTGTTCGGCGGCGGCAATAAGCAAGACACGCCCCAGCCGCAGTCGGAACCGCCTCAACGCTGATTACCGCGGTATTCGTCGGCTCTGTGCGACAGTCCAGCCCAGTGCTGCGGCTGTTACAGCGACGCACAACCAGGCGAACACGTCTCCATGTGCAGCATAGAACGTGAGGTCGTGTTCGTAGTTGAAGCCGGCGCGCAGACTACTGCGAATGTGGCGTGGAATTGCGGCGGTTACTCGGCCGTTAGGGTCGATCACTGCGGTTACACCACTGTTTGTGGCGCGCAGCACCCAGCGATGGTTCTCGATAGCCCGCATTCGCACCTGATTCAGGTGCTCCCATGCAGCGCTGGTATCGCCGTACCATCCATCGTCGGATATGTTGACCAGGACCTCTGCGCCCATTCGCGCATACTGACGAACCTCGTCTCCGAAGACAGATTCGTAGCAGATGAACGTGCCATAGGTGTGGCCGCCCGTGTTGAACACGCTGCGCTGCTTGCCCGGATCGAAGACACCGACGTCCTGGAGCAGGTTCCCAGCGAAGAAGAACAGCTTCTTGTACGGTGTGTATTCGCCGAAGGGAACCAGGTGCATTTTGTCGTAGCGTCCGGCGAAGGTACCGTCCGCATTGATGAAATTTGCGGAGTTATACAGATCGTACCCGCGAGCGACGCTTCGATTCGGAGTCACCCCCATGCTGCCGGCGATCACGGGCGCGTTAGCAGTACGCGCCAAACGCGATACGGAATGCCGGAATTCCGAGTCGGACTCAAAGAAACCATTCGGAGCTTCGGGCCAGACAATCAGATCTGTCGGCGACAGGTAAGAAGGAACTGCGCCTCGCTGGTCGCGGGTCGGATTGCCGCAGTGCGTTGTTGGAAGCTCCGGAATTCCAGTGCACGCCTCCAGCATCGGTGGAAAGAGACTTAGAGCAGAAAACGCGTCGAGCATCTGAACGTGCGTAAGAGGAATGCCGGATTCGGCCGCCGGAGCGCCGACCTCAAGATTTTCCTGTACGAGAGTCACAACGGCGGAGGTCGGACCTCGTTGAGCACCTCGCAGGTGATGAACGAATGCTACGTAAAGTATGACGACGACAACGCCGACGAAAGTAAGCGCCGTGCGGGTGTGGCGGCGTTCCCTCAGGCTTATCCGGGTAAGCCATAACGCATTCACGCCAGCGATGACAAACGAAAGTCCATAGGCCCCAGTAACGGGAGCTAGACGCGTCAGCAGTGCATTGTCGACCTGCGCGATGCCTAGCAGGTCCCAAGGAAAGCCTGTAATCCGGGCACGCGCCAGTTCTATCGCGACCCAGGCGAAGGGACTTACAAGCAGTGCAATCTGCCTTCCAAGCCGGCAGTGCAGAGCTGCAAATACCGCGCCGAAAGCGGCGTGATACAGGCCGAGATACAGACAGAAAAGCATCAGGATACCGGCGGCAGCAGGCTTCGCGATACCGCCGTACGTGTTCATGGTGGCGTAAATCCAGTAGCAGTTACCCAGATACCACACAAGCCCCGAGAGGTATCCGAGCACGGCGCCATCCCGAATGCGCAAAGGCGCATTCTGTTTGTCAGGAGAGAGGAGCGCGAGTAACAACGGAGCAAGTGCAATCCAGCAGATCGCGGCGCGCCACGCTGGAACGGGTCCGGCGATAGGAAAGCAGAGGATCTGCAGAAAACTCGAGGCGAGGACAAGAGCCCAATGCCGAGTAGAAATCCGTCGCATTACTACTATGAAGTCTAGCATTCGTGACGCACGGAAGCTCTCAAATCGGTAAGTTGTCAACACCTTCGTTATCGCCGGGAAAAAGGCATGGTGTTATTCTTTGGCTGGACCAAGTGCCTTAGGATTGTGCAGAGTAACTCGCCTGTTTAGGAACTTCCCGGCACTGATATATACACACAGCCGTGCTGTGCTGAGTTTTCCACTGAGTTTTAGCGCAGAGATTACCGACGCTTAGAACCGGCGTGTCCCAGACGCTGCCACAACAAAGGAGGCAACACACGTGGAAGTAAAAAAAATCATTGCGGAGATTGATGCTCAGATCGAAAAGCTGCAGCAGGCCCGCGAGCTACTCTCCGGATTTGCAGTCGCGGACTCGAAGGGCCCGGGTCGGCCGAAGGGCACCAAGAACGCATCGACGACTAAGAAGCGCAAGCTAAGCCCCGAAGGTCGGCGCCGCATCCAGGAAGCGATGAAGCGTCGCTGGGCAGAGCGCCGTAAAACCGCTACGAAAGGCACCGCGACAGCGAAGTAAAAAGGTGTGATGAAAGACCGAAGCGCAGCGGTCACATCGCTGCGCTTCATGCTTTTTGCAACTTCGACACTCTTCTAGCGAGATACGAGAACTTCCCGCACGTTGTCCTTGCTGAGGAAAAACGTAAATCCCTTGAACTTTTCCAGCAGCTTTTCGATTTGCCTGTTCGTAAAGGTATTCAGCAGCGGATAGTCCCCGGCACGCTGAACATCCAGCCGGTTTGTGTCGGTCAGATGGTAGCGCGAGAAGTCAGTTTTCTGCGGCGTTGCCGAGGTAGTCGTGGCCGAATGAAACATCGCGAGCATCTGGCCGTCGGGCTCCATCACCGAGTGGAGCCGCTGGAACACCGGACCAACGATCGGCTCGGGCAGGTAGTCCGCGGTGTCCCAAAACAGAACAATGTCGAAACCGCGACCGGAGAACGTCAGATGAGTGCTCAGGAACCGCTCGACATCGAACGGGCCGGGCGTGCCGTCGTCCTGAAGNGGCATCCACTCCTTCTTCGTCGCATCTTCTACCANGTTGGCAAGATAAATGCTGTGCCCAAGTGACGTGATGAAGTTGATGTTGCCGGACGACGTCGGACCAACATCAAGCACNCGCAGCGATTCCTCGCGCCGCATGCGCTCCAGTATCTTCCCCCAACCGCTGGAGCTACGCGGTACCCGTTCCGTGGACGCAACGCTGCCGCCCGACTTCTCTTTGCCTCCAAAAAAGCTCACCATTTGTTTGGTAGATCCTTCCCTGCTCAGGCCCTTAGGGCCGGTGGCGCGCCTGCTTGGGCTGTCGTGAGTTCGACCTTGCCTTTCATGCTCGCATTCTCTTCGATCGAGAGGCGTCCAGCGTTGATGTCGCCCTGAAGCACGGCAGAGTCGCGGAGTTCGAGACGTCCCTTCGCGCGCACGTTTCCTTCCAGTTTGCCGTAAATCACGATGTCGCCTGCATCCAGGTCGGCCTTTACACGGCATTAGGGCCGAGCGTCAGCCGGTTGTCTGGAAGGCGAATCGTGCCTTCGAAGTTGCCGTCGATGTAGAGTTCTTCGCTGCCGGAAATTTCTCCACGCATGGTGATGCTTTTTCCAATGACTGCAGATCCTTCGGCTGGCTTCATAAGCTTGCAGCTCTCCAGTGGGGCAATCGCGGTTCTTAGGCCGAACTATACGCAGACCTGCGCCAGGAGGCAAACCGNCAAGTCGTTACAAGCACGACCGCACCTCGCCAGAGAAAAACTTTCGCACGTCTGCTAACGTCCAATTCAGGACGGCATNTGCGCGCCGCGTGAACGAGGACGATGGCACAGCACTTACGGCCCTTCTTCAATCGAATCACCAGCATCATCGCCCGCAGCGGCAGAGCGACAGTAATGTGCGCACTGCTGTTGACTCGGTGCTTTGCTGCTGAACAGGAGCCTGCACCAAACCCCATGCTTGGCGAGCCGGCCCGGTCGTGGGCGGTGGATGCGGCAAATAACGAGATTGGAGTTGTCCAGCACCCAANTTCCTACTTACGGTATCGCTATCACACGGTGGATGAGCGNGGCGACCAGACGCGTGACCAGATTGAGACGCCGGAAGGGAGTGTNGGCAGGCTCATCCTTCGCAATGGACGGCCACTCAGCAGTGAGGAGGACGAAGCCGAGCGAAGCCGCCTCAAGGCGATGCTGCAGAATCCTTCGGGTTTTGCGCGTCACATCAAGCGCGAGCAGGAAAACAAGAAAATGGGCGTGAAGCTCATTCGCCAGATGCCCGACGCATTCCTCTGGACCTACGCTCCTGGGCAGCCACAATTGCAAGGGTGGTCCGCCAGCCCGCTGGTCGTAATCGACTTCAGGCCTAACCCTAAATGGTCCGCTCCGGATATCGAGTCCGAGCCGCTGACGGGTGTGGAGGGTCGTGCCTGGATTGACTCACAATCGCGGCATGTTGTTCACCTGGAGGCGAGCCTTACTCGAGCAGTGAACATCGGCTGGGGCATGGTCGCTCACTTGTACCCGGGAGGTACGGCGAAGGTCGACCAGGTGAATGCGGGAGGAGATCGCTGGATCGTCAAACACATCATCGAGCAG
>Ga0058694_1000597_pt1 | contig 17819 bp, 14 predicted proteins | sample AgamicOrSfrz_FD_55041 | JGI IMG/M metagenome (GOLD analysis project Ga0058694, IMG submission 55041) | Agave microbial communities from Guanajuato, Mexico - Or.Sf.rz | ecosystem: Host-associated > Plants > Phyllosphere > Phylloplane/Leaf | place: Guanajuato, Mexico | collected 2012-05-30 | reverse complement strand
CGTTTTGACCACCCTCGCCGGGGTGATGAAATTGGTAAACATAGCGGACTTAAAATCCGCCGCCTAACGGCTTGCCGGTTCAAGTCCGGTCCCCGGCACCATTCGCCCAGCAAGGCGTTCGGAAAATTCCTGCCTTTCGGCCAATATTGGCGGTGTGGGTTTTTCTGCCCTAAACCTGATTGTCCGTCTCTTTCCTCTTTGTTCCGATCCAGCCGACGGCTGCGGCAAGTCGGTCCGTGACGAGTGTGAGTTTCGCTTGGTAGACACCGCGGACTTGTGTCCAAGACGGCCTCAATGTTCGGCGCTCGCGCGTAAGTAACCGACGAAGCGAATCGACGAGGCGTGAAGATCATTCGCGTCGTGGCGAGCGAACTCTCGCTCCGCTTCTCGAGAGTTGGCATCCGCTTTTGCTCGTCTTTCTGGCGGGCGCTTTTGTCCGATTCGTGTGCCAGTCGCCGATCATGCGACCGCGTTAGTTACGCCCGAGTGCAGCGCGTGAGTCTGTGCGTCCCTCTTTCGGCCTAGCTCGTCAGCCTGCTTTGCAGAAAGGTCCGTACGGAGAAGCTTGGCTTTTCGATCGCGTCTACCCTTCGATGACGTGTTCGAACGTCTAGCGGTAGGACTGGGATATCTCGGACACACCCGTCATGACGCCGTATTCGTTGTTACCCCAACATTTGGGTGGGTAGTGAGCGTTTCTGCGATTCTTATGTTGGAAACCTGAGGAAGTCCATCGCGTCGTTTCTGAAGGTTCAACGCGAACAACATGTGGAGAGAATTTTCATGCAGAGACTCGGCATTCGGATCGCGCACCATATCTCCCGTTCGTCGACGAACGTTCTTCTGCACATTTCAGTCTGGTTGCGAAAACGTTGTCACCGCGTCATGAGAGACGACCGCGGAGAGCGCGCTGCGATATTGCCTCACAGGCGTCGAGCTTGACATCGTCGATTACATGTCAACCGCAGTCCATGAAGCAAACTGGCAAGGAACCTTTAGCGATAACCTTTAAGCGGTAGATGCATCTGATGTCGAGCGGTTGCCATTGGTACGGCGCGGCCTTTTTTCAGGCTAACGCTCATTCGCACTCGGAAAGACCGTTCCCCGTATCCGTCCACTTCCGTAACAGGACGACCCCAGCGTCATCCTTTTGTGGCACAGCGCTACAGGTAGTACGTCCAGATTACCGTAGATGCTGTAACTGCAGCCGTAAATGCAACGAACGTACCACAAACAATTATTCNCAAGGGAGCGCGGGGAGCGCCCAGCGCATATGCGAACAGAATCGCAGGACCAATGAAATATCGGCCTTGTACGCCTACGATGAACTGTGCCGGCTGGTCTGTCCACGTAGCTAGCATCGCGAAAAACGTCAAGAGAATCGATGCGAGGGCGCACCCGATCAGCAGGCATCGGTTGGCAACCGACACTTTCCCTATTGAAAGCGCCATAGCTGTGGCCAAGCCAACGCCGCAGGCCCCGTAAGCAAACTCGGGGAGCGGTCGGTCTAGCCATCCCAGTATGCCGACGAAGCTGTGCCAATAGAAGTAGTGAGAGACGTGGTCACCTAGCGTGCGCAAAAACACTGCGACAAACTCGAAAGGATGCTGCACATACAATTTTATTGCTTGCTCACTCGTAACAGACCTAGGCATGCGAAGATCCACAACCTGCGCGGCCGTGTAGAGCCAGACAAGCGCCGCCACTGCAGTGACTCCCGAAGCCGCGAGCCAGCGCCAGTCTCTCCGAACGAAAAAAGCGACTGCTGGCAGACTAAGGATCGGCAACAACTGCGGTCGCGTCGATACAACCATACAGACAGCCATCAGAAAAAGAGCGGCATGCCGCGTGCGAAAAACAGCGCCACGGGTTGTACCGAGCATGAAAAGGCTTCCCGCTAGAACCAACCAGGCGAAGGCCAAGCCATCAGCAGACGCGCTTGCGATCTGGAACATAGTCATAGGCAGAGAAAGCACGCAGACCAGTAGTGCGTTCGGCGGCCACACCGCAAATGCAACGGCGGTTATCAGAGCAATTATCGTCAGCGCCGCGAAGCGCGCCAAGTTATAAGATTCGCCGACAGGAAGGTCTAACGCCTCTCCTACCCGTAGACCGATCGCTTGTGGTAGATAAGCCAAAGGGAAATATGGCGCAGCCCCGGCCATGTCAATGAAGACTTCCTGGTGCGCCCATTTGATCCGCGCGGCTTCACGCGCGAGTTGCGTAGTAAATCGCGCTTTGGGCTTTCCGATTAGCGCCTGCGCGAATGTGACTTCGAACTGGTGAAGGCCGACGTCTATTTCGCCGCCTGTGGAGTGTCCTGCCATATTGTGGACGCTCGACATGTGCGCCAGAAGATAGGCCCGGTTTATGTGGTCATGCTCATCGGGCGACTGAAGTGGGGGGATTAGAGACGACAGGACACAGCCAAGAACGACTATGCTAAAGAACACAGTCGCACACTGCGGGATAAGGCGCATATTCCGTATTTCCACATTATCGCGCGCCGAGCTCACCGATTCGGGGGCGCTAGTGCTACTTTTCAATGTTCGCCCGCACGACGGACATGAGTCAGCGAATGAGTCCGTTCCGCGGAGAGTATTTTGGTTGAGAGCCAGACAGATGGCGTCCTATTCGTGGCGCTATACGGTCACATACCGATTTGCCAACGTAACCGCAGTAACGACAGCTCTCTCAGATTGCTATTCGACATTTTCTTAGCTGAGGGAAAGCGATCTTTCGTAACATCAACCGCCCGCTAGATTCGTGGTGTGGGCATGTGGAACGCCCACCCCCGGTAGAAGGCCGCATACGGAACAGCACATTCCGTAGAAAGCCAAGTGTCAAGCGGGGTAAGCGGTAGTCACAATAGACATGGGGTCGGCTTCCCACTTCAGGCTGGTCTCGCCAACTTTCCGGACCATGCACACGCTCATCAAATACCCGATTTCTCTCGACAGGAAAGTTGCGGGATTGTTGATCTGCGTCTCAGGGATGATGGTCGCGGGCTCGGCGTGTTCACTTGCTATGACTTCGAACCCACTGTAGCGGTTGAAGANGCCATGCCAACCGAACTTGGAAAACCGATAGAAATCCCATGGAGCGTCGTGGACGGGCCAAGCCTGGTGCGAATGGATAAACGCAATTCCGCCTTGTCTCATCACAGCGTTCAGCTCAACCGCCGCTTTCCACGGCATGAGCAAATGCTCAAACGTTGAAATGGAAAACACGAAGTCAAAATGGTTTCTGGGCAGGTGATCGGACATGAAATGGGCATCACCTACGACATCGACATTGTCTCCAGCCGCGATGTCGAATCCGGTGTATAGCGCATGCTCGGGAATGCGGTCAGTTTTTGCGTTTCCGCTACGTTTGCGGGATCCGATTTCCAGAACTGTTGGCGACGAAGCTTCATTCATTAGCCTAAAAAATTCGAGCTCCGCAGCCGATGCTTCTCGACGTTGCGCCTCGTATTGAATCCGGGCCGGGTCGTCGACAAGGTACTCGCGCTCGCCGTCATTAAGCAGAATCTGGACGGATCCATACCAGTCGGAACGAGAGGGATTAACGTCGCAAGTCAGTTGAAATCCCCATTTTTCAGCATTGTGACCAAATGAAGCGGCAAGATCGGGACGTAAAACCGTTTTTACATCGGGAGTAAAACGCTCTCTGCCGATGACAATTTGGATCCCGCCATTTGGATGTTCCAAGCCTGAAAACCAACCTTCGCATAAAACTTTCGACGGAAGTGTGCGCAGTCGATCGATTGCATGTTTCACGGTTTTTGTCTGCCCCTTGTTGTTACAGCGTCTCTCTGGCGTTGGATTCTAGCTTAGAACGTGTAATTAATGGAAAGCATGCACTCGCCGTTGGTGCCTTCGGGAATGTCCTTGACGTTAAGTCAATGAGGTTAAAGATGTTGGCTGCAACAACTGCATGGCGCGCCACGCAAGCAATGAAACTCCTTTCCCTTTTCTTTGGCCGGGCGGATCGGGCCGCGCGGCTAAGCTCCCGAGGTGAGGACTACGTCGAACGCAGTCATCGTGAACATTCGGATCCATGGTCGATGGAAAAGGACGAGAAGAAGTACTGGGGCGATGCGATCAGCTCCAGGCACATGCGCAAGTGAAAGGAAGTGTTCAAGAACGTCGAGCGACGCAGCCAGTTTTCCCGGGTGGTTGAATACCTCAGGGAATTGGGTGAAAAGAGCGCGGCTCCGTCTGCAGTCCACAGGCAGAAGACGAGACGCGCTTTGCCTGCCGGGCAAGATCAAACCCCGGTGCCGACAGGTCTCCACAAGCCCGCTGCGCGCTCGGTGTTCATCTCTAACCATCCTTAACAGTGCGCCATTTCGGTCCACCGTATTCTTGCTGGCTGAGAAATCGGGGGATCGCATGAAATATCCGTACGACTTAGTCGCAGGCAGCGTGTTTTTCACTTTGGCAGTCGTATGTCTGGTTGCGCTGCTGGCTTGCTGACTTCTATACCCGTCGCTTTGCCTTCTGTTAGTCGTCTGGGCCAATGGAGCGAAACCAATGCACACAGCCCTGTTCCGGCTGCGCGTTGACTCGGGCGCGACCGCCGTACATGCAAAGAACGATCGAGCCGCCGGTGCGATACTCCGCCGAAGTGCTCGCAACCGACGCAGGGGCGCGGATTGCCGTATCGGTCGAAATGGGGCGGTTTAACGTGGCGCCTCCAACGCATGCCAAGGCAATGATTCCGAGCGAGACGAGTGTCCCGAGTGAATTGCATCTGCGGCCGCAGCGGTAATGACCACCACGGGCATAGGCGTCCGCACCGAGGATCAAATACGCTGCAAATGTCCACCGAAACTACGCTGATCGCATGATCATAGTGCTGTCCAGGACGGCATCAACTGGTCGTGCACGAGAACGTCAGCTCTGCCTCCTGGGGCGTCCATCCACGGACGCCGTGCGTCTGCATATCGACCTGATGCATCAGCTTGCCCTGCTGCCGACAGTATGCGTCCGCCCGTTGCAGGCTCGACGCCTTGACCTCGCCCCATGCGGTCATGCCGCCTCGGACCTGCGTGGTGACTGTGTAGCGGCCGTCGCCAGCCGGCGTGACGTCGGATATGGTGGTGCATGCGGTGAGCATGGTCAGTGCTGCCAGCGCTGTTTTCGTTTTCATTGTGATCCCGTTGCTTGCGGATTGTGCAGCTATGAGTTGACGCGTGCGCTGCTCGTCAACAATTTTGGTGGGTATTCCAACATTTTCCAATGTCTGAGCGCGCGTCAGCAATGCGCGCTCACCATATACAGTCATCGACAGAACCCGCTCGCCGCCAACGCAAGAGGAACGTTCTTCCTTCCTCAGCCCCGATCACCGCGTATGCGGCATAGGAAGACAACGACCGGGGCATCCGCCACCGGCGTTCAATATGCATCGGCCACGGGTCATTCTGGCCTGAGTCGCCGTCCTTCGCGCCAACCGTGCAGGCGGTAGTGCAAGACTGGATCTTCTCCGGCCTCAAAGACGTCGGGATTAGCTAGCAGGTACTGCTGCGGGTCAAAGTCCGCAGGAATCACCGCTTTTTGTGCGCTGCAATTATTGAAAGACGAGTCTATGAAGCTGTCAGGAATATTGAAGCCGCTGTATTGGTGTTTCACCGGCTCGCCGGTGATCATGTCGTTCATTTTCGAAAAATAGATCGAGCCATAGAACGGGTCGGATCTGAACGGACGATAGTACGCGCAGCCTTCGAAGTAATAGTGTGTCACTTGCGACCAGCGAGTCTTTTCTTTGTTCTTGTGCTCAAGACCGCCATGCAACAAGTTGGATAGCCAGATGACGCTCTCGCCTTTTTTTGGTGTGAAGATGGCCGGCTTTGCTCCATGGGCTTCGATCAATGCGTCCCACATCGTCTCGTAGTCCATCTTGTTTGTTTCTGTGACTGGCTCTGTGGCGCAGTAGCCGATGTGTTCGTTCGTGTAGACGGGCCATTTGTGTGAGCCGGGATAGTACAGGAGCGGGCCGGCATCTTCACCAATGTCTTCGAGAGCCGTCCATACGCCGCACATGAAGCGCTCCGGCACTGAGCTGAAGTGAATCGAGTCAGAGTGGACATGCTGCTGCGTGCCGACAGGGAAATTCAGGGTTTGAAACGGCCACGCTTGCCGTCCGAAAAGCTTGGACAGCAAGTCGATCACCTTCGCGTTCGTGGCAATTCGACGAACGTTTTCGTCGCTCTTCCATGCATCAAGGACTCGCAGGCCGACTTTGGCGTCGTACCACTTTTCCCGCCACGTGGCCCAGTCGTACTGATCGTAAAGATTTGACTTGATAGCTGCTGCAATCGCGTCAAAGTCGTCGTCGGGAAACTTGATAATTGCGTAGCCGTCGCGATTCAAATCAGTGGCGACCCTAAGCGTTTCGGCGTCGACCGACGGGTCCGCAAAAATCTGCTTGAAAAACGGGCTCTCGACGCTGGGCACACCCGGGAGCAAGTTCGTGAATTTTCCTGTCATTCTCTTTTGTTACCTCTGTGGACATCGCGGGGCGCAAAAACGGGTCGGCGAATATTACAGCAAAGGTAAACGCCCCAAGTCGCGCGACGGACATCCATCTGCAGCAGATGCAAGGACAGGGAGAGGCGCGAAGGTAGCCGAGTTTTGAGCTGGTTTTTTACTAGCCACCTTCTACGTCAGCAAGGGCGATGCTGGCAAAAAGAACCTCCGCCGACTCGCTCGCGAGAAGGTTGATCAACTCCTCGCCTTTCTTTTGCCTTGGACGGCGCCGGAGCCGGCCGCTAATCTTCGAAATAAGAATCCATTGCCGAGAGCAACGCCTAAGCGGCCATGGAGCGAGCCTCATCAAGGGCATTGCTCCAGGTAATGGCCTCCGGAATATCCCGGAAGGTGAGCACGAATGCCCCTTCTTCGGAGCCGCCGTGCGCTTCCAAAGATGATGCGTGAGTCGTAACGTGGCTCCCGCTTCTTGCGATGTGGGTCCGCGGACGCCGTGGGTTTGCATGTCGACCTGATTCATCTGCTTTCCCTGCTGGTGGCGGTATCCGCCGCCGCCGCCCGCCCCCAATCCCAAACTGTGCACAAATCCACCCACGTAAGCACTGCACACACTGGGGAATGCCTGAGCTTGAGCCGCTCCCGCCGCGCGTCGTAGAATCGTCGCACATCGGTTTGGGGGTCCAGCAATGTGCCTGGCTTCTCGTTGCGATTTCATTCGAATAATGCCGGGCCGCCCGGCGCTTTCGCGACCCGTCTCCCGGGTTGATGCGGGCGTTTGCCGCTCGCTCGCCATCGGCTTCGCGCCATGACCCCGTTGATTTCCGTCAAAAAGCTCAGCAAGAGCTTTCCCGGCGTGCGGGCGCTTCACGACGTTCAGTTCGACCTGGTCGAGGGCGAAGTCCACGCGCTGATGGGCGAAAACGGCGCCGGCAAATCGACGCTGATGAAAATCCTCGCCGGCGTCTACACCCGCGATTCCGGCGAGATTCTCCTCGGTGGACAGCCGGTGGAGTTGCAGAGCCCGCGTGACGCGCAAGCCGCGGGCATCGGCATCATTCATCAGGAACTCCAACTGATGAATCACCTGACGGTCGCCCAGAACATCTTCATCGGCCGCGAGCCTCGCGGGCGGCTTGGCCTCTTTCTCGACGAAGACAAACTCAATGCGAAGGCGCGCGAAATCCTCTCGCGCATGCATGTGAATATCGACCCGCGCGCCATGGTCGGCAACCTCACGGTTGCGAGCCAGCAGATGGTCGAAATCGCCAAGGCTTTGTCGTTCGACTCGCGCGTGCTCATCATGGACGAGCCTACGTCGGCGCTCAACGACGCCGAAATCGCCGAGCTTTTTCGCATCATCCGTGAACTGAAGCAGCGTGGCGTCGGCGTCGTCTATATCTCGCACAAGATGGACGAGCTCAAGCAGATCGCCGATCGCGTCACCGTACTGCGCGACGGAGAGTACGTGGCCACCGTCGCCGCCGCCGACACGAGCGTCGAGGCGATCATCGGCATGATGGTCGGGCGCACCTTGAGCGACGTTGCGCCCGCCGGGCGCGCTGCGTCGCAAGGCGAGATCGCGCTCGAAGTCAGAAACCTCCACGCCGGCCCGCTCGTGCGGGACGTGAGTTTCACGCTGCGCAAGGGCGAGATATTAGGCTTTGCCGGCCTGATGGGCGCGGGCCGGACCGAGGTCGCGCGAGCCGTGTTCGGCGCCGATCCGGTCGAGTCCGGCCAGATCTTCGTGAAAGGCGCGAAGGCCTCGATCAGAACGCCGAGCGACGCCGTCGCGCATGGCATCGGCTATCTGTCGGAGGACCGTAAGCGTTTCGGGCTCGCCACCGGCATGGATGTGGAATCGAACATCGTCATGTCGAACCTGCGCAATTTCCTGTCGCTCAACTTTTTTCTGCGCCGCGCGCGGATGCGCCGCCGCGCGTCCCACTTCATCAATCTGCTCGCGATTCGCACGCCGTCCGCCGCGCAGCAAGTGCGGCTGCTGTCGGGCGGCAACCAGCAGAAGATCGTGATTGCGAAGTGGCTGGAGCGCGACTGCGACGTGCTGTTCTTCGACGAACCGACGCGCGGCATCGACGTCGGCGCAAAGAGCGAAATCTACAAGCTGCTGCGCTCGCTCGCGGACGAGGGCAAGGCGATCGTGATGATTTCGTCGGAACTGCCGGAGATATTGCGCATGAGCGACCGCGTCGTCGTGATGTGCGAGGGCCGTATCACCGGCGAACTCCCGGCGGAGCAGGCGACCCAGGAGCGCATCATGCATCTGGCCACGCAGCGCCAAACACTGAAAGCGGCGTAAGCCGCGAGAGGACGCTATGACAATGCAACCCGATTCTTCCGCGCTGACCGGCCAGCGGCGCTTAACCGGCCTGAGAGCCCGCATCTTCTCGCCGACTGCGTTGCAGAAGCTGCTCGCCTTCGCAAGCCTGATCCTTTGCTGGTGTTTTTCAGCTTCGCGTCGCCCGCTTTCATGCAGATGGACAACATCCTCGGCATTCTGCAGGCGACGGCGGTCAACGGAGTCCTCGCGATTGCCTCCACGTTCGTCATCATCACCGGCGGCATCGATCTGTCCGTCGGCACGCTGATGACCTTCACCGCGGTCATTTGCGGCGTGTTTCTCACGTACTGGCATTTGCCGATGTGGCTCGGCGTGCTTGCCGCGATCGGCACGGGCGCGATCTGCGGCACCATTTCGGGCACGCTCACCGCGAAGATGAAGATACCGCCGTTCATCGCGACGCTCGGCATGATGCTGCTGCTCAAGGGGCTCTCGCTTGTCGTGTCGGCCGACAAGCCGATCTATTTCACCGACACCGAAAACTTCTACATGATTTCGCAGGACTCGTTGATCGGTTATCTGGTGCCGAGCCTGCCGATCCCCAACGCAGTGCTGATTCTGTTCTTTCTCGCAGATCGTGAGTTCCGTCACGCTCAATCGCACCGCGCTTGGCCGCTACACGTTCGCGCTCGGCAGCAACGAAGAAGCGGTGCGGCTTTCGGGCGTGAACGTCGACAGGTGGAAGATCGCCATTTACGGCCTGGGCGGCGCAATTTGCGGTATTGCGGGGTTGCTGATCGCGTCGCGCCTGAATTCGGCGCAGCCGGCGCTCGGCCAGGGTTACGAGCTCGAAGCGATTGCGGCCGTGGTGATCGGCGGGACCTCGCTTTCGGGCGGCTCGGGCACGATACTCGGCACCATCATCGGCGCATTCATTATGAGCGTGCTGACCAACGGCTTGCGCATCATGTCCGTTGCTCAGGAATGGCAGATCGTGGTGACTGGCCTCATCATCATTCTCGCGGTCTACGCGGACATCTTGCGACGCAGGAAGAGCTGACGCTCGCGACAATATCAACAACGGGAGGCGCCACAAGGCTTCCTGCACAGCTGAAGAAGAAGGGTCCACACCTCAGGAGGAGATATTTCATGTTGAATCGCAAACTATTCGGCGTCGTCATAGGCGTCGGCGCGCTCGTCGGCGGCGCGAATCTCGCACACGCGGACGAGGTCTACATTCCGCTCATTTCCAAGGGCTTCCAGCACCAGTTCTGGCAGGCGGTCAAGGCAGGCGCCGAACAGGGCGCGAAGGAACACAAGGTCAGAATCACCTTCGAAGGACCGGAGACGGAAGCCATGGTCGACAAGCAGATCGACATGCTGTCGGCCGCGCTCGCGAAAAAACCGCAGGCGCTCGGCATCGCCGCGCTCGACAGCAAGGCGGCCATCCCGCTGCTGCGAAGAGCGCAGGCCGCGAAGATTCCGGTCATTGCGTTCGACTCGGGCGTAGACAGCGACATTCCGCTCACGACCTGCTCGACCGACAATCTCGCCGCAGCCGCGCTCGCTGCCGACAAGATGGCCGAGGCGATCGGCAATGCAGGGGAAGTGGGCGTCATCGTGCACGATCAGACGAGTCGCACGGGCATTGACCGCCGCGACGGTTTCCTCAACGAAATGAAAAGCAAGCATCCGAACGTCAAGATCGTCTCGGTGCAGTACGGCGGCGGGGACCATCTGAAGTCCGCCGAAATCGCCAAGGCAATGATCCAGGCGAATCCGAACCTGAAGGGCATTTTCGGCGCCAATGAGGGTTCGGCGGAAGGCGCGGCTATCGGCGTCAAGGAATCGGGCAAGAAGCTCGTGCTGATCGGCTACGACTCCGGCAAGGAGCAGAAAGACGACATCAACTCCGGGTTGATGGCCGGCGCGATCACGCAGAACCCGATCGGGATCGGTAAATGCGTCGTCGATTCCGCGGTGAAAGCGCTCAAGGGCGAGAAGCTGCCGAAGAAAGTCGACACCGGGTTTTACTGGTACGACAAGAGCAACATGAACGATCCGAAAATCGCCGCAGTGCTCTACGATTGATTGATCGTCGCTTAACGAACTGCCGTCGAGGAGCGTGCTCACATGACCACGATTACCACGCTGTCCGTCAGGGACATCCGGTTTCCGACTTCGCGCTCGCTCGACGGCTCCGATGCGATGAACGCCGCGCCCGATTATTCGGCCACCTACGTGACCCTTGAAACCGATGCGCCGCACGCGCTTACCGGCCATGGGCTGACATTCACGATCGGCCGCGGCAACGAGATCTGCGTGAGGGCGGTGGAGGCGCTCGCTCCGCTCGTCGTCGGTAAAACGCTCGAAGAGATTGCTTCGGACATGGGCGCTTTCTGGCGCATGCTGACCTCGGACAGCCAGTTGCGCTGGATCGGTCCGGACAAGGGCGCGATCCATCTCGCCACGGCTGCGGTCGTCAACGCGGCGTGGGACCTGTGGGCAAAGGCGGAAGGCAAGCCGGTTTGGAAACTGCTTGTCGATATGAGCCCGGAAGAACTGGTGCGGTGCCTGGACTTCCGCTATGTGACGGACGCGATCACGCCGCAGGAAGCCATCGCGATGCTGCATCGTCACGCAGCCACCAGAAGCGAGCGCGAGAACGAAATGCTCGCGCACGGCTATCCTGCGTACACGACGTCGGCGGGTTGGCTCGGCTATGACGACGACAAGATTCGCCGGCTCGCGCGCGAAGGCGTCGCTCAAGGCTGGACGCATTTCAAGCAGAAGGTCGGCGGCAATCTCGACGAGGACATGCGCCGCGCTCGCATCCTGCGCGAAGAGATCGGCCAGGACCGCAAGCTGATGATGGACGCGAATCAGGTGTGGGATGTGGACGAAGCCATCGCGAACATGCGGCATCTCGCGCAGTTCGACCCGTGGTGGATCGAAGAGCCCACGAGCCCCGACGACATTCTCGGTCACGCGGCGATCCGCCGCCGCCTTGCGCCAATCGGTGTAGCGACGGGCGAGCATTGCCATAATCGCGTGATGTTCAAGCAATTGCTGCAGGCGCACGCAATCGATTTCTGTCAGGTGGACAGTTGCCGTTTGGGCGGCTTGAACGAAGTGATCGTCGTACTGCTGATGGCGGCGAAGTTCGGCGTGCCCGTGTGTCCGCACGCGGGCGGCGTCGGCTTATGCGAGTACGTGCAGCATATTTCGCTGTTCGACTACATCTGCGTGTCGGCGTCGCTCGAAAACCGGGTGCTCGAATATGTGGACCACTTGCATGAGCATTTCGTCGATCCTGTCGTGATCCGCAATGGCCGTTATATGCCGCCGCAGCGACCGGGCTACAGCATTGAAATGCACGCGGCCTCGCTCGACCAGCATGACTTTCCTACGGTCCCGTTTGGCGCCCTTGAGCGCGTTGCTGGCCTGGCCGTGTAAACTTGGCGTTCAGCGCTCCGCATTTTCAAGCGGCGCCCACGCAAAGCCACGACCATGCATCAACTGAAATATCTGAGCGGCTATCCGCCCGCATTGCTGGAGAAAGTCAAAAAGCTGATCGCCGACGACCAGCTCGGCGCCTATCTCGCCGCGCGCTATCCGAACTCGCACGAAGTCCAGACGGACCGTGCGCTCTACACGTACTGCGCGGAATTGAAGCGTGAGCATTTGCGCAGCGCGGAGCAGATCGACAAAGTCACTTACGACAGCAAGCTCGACGTAGTGCGTCACGCGCTGGGCCTGCATACCAGCATTTCGCGCGTGCAGGGTGGCAAGCTCAAGGCGAAGAAGGAAATCCGCATTGCGTCGCTATTCAAAACCGCGGCGCCGGAGTTTCTGAAAATGATCGTCGTGCACGAACTCGCGCATCTGAAAGAGAGCGACCACAACAAGGCGTTCTACCGCCTCTGCGAGTTCATGCAGCCGGGTTACCACCAGATCGAATTCGACCTGCGGCTTTACCTGACCCATCGCGAGTCGGCGAAGAGTCAGGCTTGATACGTGCCGCGGTTTATCCAAACGAAAACACGCGGCACGTCATGGCCTTCTCAGGCGGCGACCGCTTCAGCCATTTCGACAGTCGACGCCTTCAGCAACACCGGAATGGACTTCGATGTGGGCGTACCCGCACCATCCGCGACCGACGACAGCGGCACGAGCGGATTCGTCTCCGGGTAGTAAGCGCCGAGGCAACCGCGCGGAATGTCGTATTCGACTAGCAGAAAGCCATCTGCGTGACGTTCGATACCATCGGCCCACACGCTCGTAATGTCCACGCGCTGTCCGGCGGCAAACCCGAGCATCGCGATGTCATCCTTGTTGGCGAACAGCACGCGCCGCTGTCCATATACGCCGCGATAACGGTCGTCGAGGCCGTAGATCGTCGTGTTGTACTGATCGTGTGAACGGGTCGTCATCAACGTCATCAGGCGCTCGCCGTGCTGTTCTCGTGCGCGATGAATCGGCGTGTCGAGCGCGATGGGATGCACGAGAAACTGCGCCTTGCCGGAGGGCGTTTTCCAGATCCGCTCGCGCGATGCGACGCCCAGGTGGAAGCCGCCCGGGCGCTTGAGCCGCTCGTTGTAATCGTGAAAGCCGTCGATTACTTTCTCGATGCCGTCGCGAATCAGCGAGTAATCCGCGGCGTGCGCGAGCCAATCGACCTTGTCGCTGCCGAGCGTCGCATGCGCCATGCGCGCGACGATCGCGATTTCCGACAGCAGGTTCTCCGACGCCGGTTTGTTCATGCCGTACGAGATGTGCACCATGCTCATCGAATCTTCGACGCTCACGCCTTGCGCAACGCCGTTCTGCAAGTCGATCTCGGTGCGGCCGAGCGTCGGCAGAATCAGCGCGTCGCGGCCATGCACGAGATGGCTGCGGTTGAGCTTCGTCGTGATATGCACGGTCAGATCGCACGAGCGCATGGCTTCCCATGTGCGCGGCGTGTCGGGCGTCGCAATCGAAAAGTTGCCGCCAAGGCCGATGAACACCTTGACCTTGCCATCGAGCATCGCCTGAATCGTATTGACCACGTCGAGCCCATGCTCGCGCGGCGGCTCGAAACGGTAGGCCTCGCCGAGCCGGTCGAGGAACGCCTGCGTCGGCTTCTCTTCGATGCCCACGGTGCGGTCGCCCTGCACGTTCGAGTGTCCGCGCACCGGGCACAGGCCCGCGCCGCGCCGGCCGATATTGCCGCGCATCATCATCAGGTTCGACAGCAGCTGTACCGTCGGCACCGAGTTCTTGTGCTGCGTGAGGCCCATGCCCCATGTCGAGATTACCGCGCGGCCCTTCACGTAGATGTCGGCGAGCTTCAGCACGTCCTCGAACGGCACGCCTGCTTCGGCGACGATGGTCTCCCAGCTTTCCGCGCGCAGATCTTCGGCGAAGGCCTCGAAGCCGACCGTATGTTCAGCGATGAACGCGACGTCGAGCACGCGTTCCAGCCCGGAAGCCTGAGCCTCGTCGTCCAGTTCGATCACGCGCTTGGCGACGCCTTTGATGAGCGCGAAGTCGCCGCCGACCTTCGGGCGGATGAACACGGAGCTGATCTTCGTGCTGCCCATCGTCAGCATTTCCACTGGATGCTGCGGGCTCGCAAAACGCTCGAGTCCGCGTTCTTTCAGCGGATTGATCGACACGATCGTCGCCCCACGCTTTGCGCACTCGCGCAGTTCACCGAGCATCCGCGGATGGTTGGTCGCCGGGTTCTGGCCGAAGATCAGCAGCGTGTCGGCATGTTCGAAGTCGTCGAGCGTCACCGTGCCCTTGCCGATGCCCACGGTGTGAGGCAAGCCGCGGCTCGTCGCTTCGTGGCACATGTTCGAGCAATCGGGGAAATTGTTGGTGCCGTACATCCGGACGAACAACTGGTACAGGAACGCTGCTTCGTTGCTCGCGCGGCCGGACGTATAGAACGCGGCCTCATTCGGATCGTCGAGACGCTTCAGATGGCTCGCGATCAGATCGAACGCTTCGTCCCAGCCGATCGGCACGTAACGGTCGCGCATCGCGTCATAGACGAGCGGGTCGGTCAGGCGCCCGTGCTGCTCCAACTCGAAGTCGGACTGCGTCATCAGTTCGGCGACGGTGTGCTCCGCGAAGAACGCGGGCGTCACGCGCTTGCTGGTTGCCTCGGCGGCTACCGCTTTTACGCCGTTCTCGCAAAACTCGAACGTGGATGCATGCTCGCGGTCGGGCCATGCACAGCCGGGGCAGTCGAAGCCGTCCGGCTGATTCTGTTTGAGCAGCGTGCGGTAGTTGCCGCCCGTCACCTTTTCCTTGATCAGGTTGATGGCGACGTATTTGAGCGCGCCCCAGCCGGCTGCCGGGTGCTTGTATGGCTCGATGCGAGGTTCGCTGCCGGATTCGCTGCGTGTGTCGGTTTTTTTCATGATGTTGCCGCGCGTGGTCTTGTCATGGCTTTTCGGGCCGATGTTCCAAGGCTACTGTGTTCCAATCGCAGTGCAGCATACAGAAAATCAAAAAGGGAAGGGATACAGTTGCTTGCGATTTGTCATAGACTGGCGTCTCAAACCATCCAGTTCCTTGAGCCACGTCCTTGAAACTGTACGAAAAGCTCGCCGATGAAATCACCGAAGCCGTGCGCCGGGGCGTGTTCGCCGCGGGCGAGCGGATTCCGTCGGTGCGGCAGGCGAGCCAGCAGCATGGCGTCAGCATCAAGACGGTGCTGCATGCGTACGCGTTGCTGGAGAGCCGCGGCATCGTCGAGACGCGCCCGCAGTCGGGATACTTCGTGCGCGAAGCCGCGCTGCACGCGTTTCGGCCCGAGACCCGGCGGGCGGGCGGCAAGCCTGCCGCGCCGGTAGCGCCCGTTGCCGCGGAAGTCGACGTGAGCCGCCTCGTTCTGTCGACGCTTCGTAGCATCCGCGCGCACGACGCCGTCCCGTTTGGCTCGCCGTATCCCGATCCATCGCTATTTCCGTGGCGGCGCATCAACCAGTACGCGAACGCGATTGCGCGCCGTCAGGCGAGCTGGAACCTGATCGACGATCTGCCGCCCGGCAACCCGGAACTGATCCGGCAGATCGCCCGGCGCTATACCGAGAACGGCATGCCGGTCGATCCGGACGAGATCGTCATCACGCTCGGCGCCACCGAGGCGATCAACTTGAGCCTGCAAGCGGTCGCCAAGCCGGGCGACACAGTGGCCGTCGAATCGCCGACTTACTACGCGATGCTGCACGCGATCGAGCGTCTCGGTATGCGCGCTATCGAGGTAGCGACGCATCCGGTCGACGGCATCGACATCGACGCACTCGCACAGGTCATCGAGCGGCAGAAGATCGCCGCCTGCATGGTGATGCCGAATTTCCAGAATCCGCTCGGTTTCCAGATGCCGGATGCGCGCAAGCGGCAACTCGTCGAATTGCTCGCCGCGCATCAGATTCCGGTGATCGAGAACGACGTTTATCAGGAGTTGTATTTCGGCGAGACGCGGCCGTCGGCATTGAAAAGCTTCGACACGCAAGGGCTCGTGCTGCATTGCGCGTCGTTTTCAAAGAGCCTCACGGCGTCGTACCGGATAGGCTGGGCGTTGCCGGGGCGTTATCGTGCGCAGGTCGAGAAGCTGAAGTTTTTGAACACGCTGACGACGCCTTCCGTGCCGCAGGTCGCGGTCGCCGATTATCTGCGGCAGGATGCATACGACCGGCATNTGCGGCATGTTCGCAAGGTCTACCGGCAGCAGGCGAGCATCATGACCGCGCTGGTGCGGCGTTTCTTTCCTGCCGGCACCCGTATCTCNACGCCGCAAGGCGGCTATGTGTTGTGGGTGGAGTTGCCCGAGCGTGTCGANTCGATGCGGCTTTATCAGGCGGCNCTCGCGCGCAGCATTACGGTCGGNCCGGGCATGATGTTTTCGACGCGCAACGATTTTCGCCATTTCATCCGGCTNAATTACAGCTACCCGTGGACTGCGCAAACGGAGGCGGCGTTNAAGACACTGGGCGAACTGGTGACGCAGATGGCGTGAAGCGCTTGCACGCGTTGGTGTAGCAGAGCCAGGCAGACAAAAACAGTAAGAAGGAGACACGAATGGATGACGATGAAATCGACCCGGTGCTGATCGCCGTGCTGGGGCAGCTTTGGCGCGCACATCGGGAAAGCTTGGGAGACGCGAGGCCNCGCCGCGAGATGCGCAGCGGCGCGTGGTCGTTAGCGCGGCTNTCCAAGCAGGCCAACGTGCCGATGAGCGCGCTTCGGCGGCAGTTGACGGTGCTCGTCGACAGCGGTCTGGTCGAGACGACTTTCGACGAGGAGGGCGCCGGCACCGCGCGTCTGAGCGACAGCGGCCGGGAAGTGTGCGCGGAGATGTTCGGCGAGAGCGGTGCCGCGGGCGATGACGGGGCGCCCGACCCCGACGACACNTCGCCGCCGAGCCTTCACTAGTTAATCGCGCCGCGCGCAATACCGGTTCCGTTATACACGGGATAACAGCGAATAATTTTTCCTCTGAAATTGACCTCGGAATATGGCCCCCTATGCTGGAGGCCTGCCCGCACCAACGGGCGCCAGGCGAACCCCTTAATCGATTTCGGAGAATTCATGAAAACAACGCTGGCGCGAGCGCTGCATCGATCATTGCGTATCAAGACTGCCCGGACCGCGCTCGTTGCGGCGTGTGCCGCGACCGTCGGCCTCAGCCTCGGGTTTGCTGCAACGGCAGCCTCGGCGGCCACCGCGCAGCCCGTCGGCATTGCGTTTGTCTACCTCGGCAATCCCGGCGACGCCGGCTGGACCTACGCGCACGAACAGGGCGTAAAAGAGGTCGAGGCAAAGTTTGGCGACAAGATCAAGGTGACGCGCATCGAGAACGTGCCCGAGTCCGCGGACTCGGAGCGCGTGTTCCGCGATCTCGCGTCGAAGGGCAACAAGATCGTGGTGGGTTCGAGCTTCGGCTTCCAGGACTTCGAACTGAAGGTCGCCAAAGACTTCCCGGATACGGTGTTCGAACACGCGACCGGCTACAAGAAAGCGGCCAACTTCGC
>Ga0058694_1000578_pt1 | contig 18148 bp, 19 predicted proteins | sample AgamicOrSfrz_FD_55041 | JGI IMG/M metagenome (GOLD analysis project Ga0058694, IMG submission 55041) | Agave microbial communities from Guanajuato, Mexico - Or.Sf.rz | ecosystem: Host-associated > Plants > Phyllosphere > Phylloplane/Leaf | place: Guanajuato, Mexico | collected 2012-05-30 | reverse complement strand
CGGGCAGCAGGTAGTTGGCAACCTCGCCGTTGCCGGGGACACGATCCCCGACGCAAACCGTGGCGAATGGCTTGCCCGAGGAAAGAAGCTCGTGGCGGCGATCGTGTTGCTCGGAGGTATCCAATCCGGCGTGCACTCAACGATGATGCTGACCCATGAGGCTGGCCACTTCATCGCCGAGTTGACCTCGGGGTCGAGCACAGGGGCGCCGACGGCACCCGGCCCTGTTGACAGCGGGACGACGGGGCTTGAGCCAGGGCAGGGTGCATAAGTTTCTGTTCTCGTTACGCGTCGGTGTGACGCAGTGCCAGCGGATGCGGCCTCGACGGCCGTCGGTCATGATCCGCAGTCTCGACACCTCGGTTGCTGTCGGTGTCTGATCTCCGTATGGCGAGCGACGTCGACGATGCGATAGGTGAGCTTCGCGCTATGCAGGAGCGTGTGCGGTCGATCCGGACGCGGCTCTGCGAGCCGAAGGCGAACACGAATCCGCGCTACTTGGCCCTTTCGAACGTGGTGTCCAACCTCGGCAAGGCGATCGGAGACCTAGAAGGCGACCGCTCGGGAGGGAGCTAGTGAGGCCCAGCCCCGGGGCTCCGGCGTTCGCGGCAGTATGACGCGCGGACCAACTGGTGGGACGAGCGGACCTTCCGCCGTCGGGTGCGCCGGCGTGTCTGTGCCCACGCGCTTCGGCGGGGGCGGCCCTCCAGATATGGTCGGGAGCGAGCCGGGGATGTTGAATGATCATTGCTTTCGATACGAAAAAACTGCGAGAGATCTGCGAGGACGATGCCGTGGCGGTCAAGGAGCTGGGTTCGCCGGCCGCTGAGGCCCTGCGGCAGCGACTCGCGGACCTCCGAGCGGCTGAGTCGATCCGTGATCTGCTCGTTGGCAATCCGCGGACTAGCGGTGCTGAGAACGCCACTCTCACGATCGACCTGACTGCCGCAGCCCGTACCATATGGTCGCAGAATCACACCACGCCGCCGCGCACATCCCTAGGAGACATCGATTGGGAGCGCACCGGACGGGTGCGTCTAGTTGAGATTGCGAAGGCCTGACATGGTCGGAACGGGTCTCGAGCCTCGATGGGCATCCGCACCAGGTGCGACGATCGCGGCGACGCTCTTGGAGCGCTCGGTGACACACTCTGACTTCGCAGAGCTGATCGGGCTGGGCAGTGACGACGTCGAGCGACTGTTAGAGGGTGATCTCTCGATCACCCTCGATCTTGCGCGCAGACTCGCGGACGTTGTGGGTGCGTCGCCGACGTTCTGGCTCACCAGAGAGGCGCAGTACCTCGAGGACCGCGCACGGGTTGAGGCTGACCAGTGGTCTCAAGGGCTGCCGATTACTCAGATGGCCTCTTTCGGCTGGGTTGAGAAGCCCACGACCTGGCAAGAACGAATCGCAGTGAGCTTGGACTTCTTCGGCGTTTCAGACGTCGAGAGTTGGTCGCGCCGTTACGACCATCAAGTCAGTGCAACGCATTACCGAACTTCACCGTCGTTCGATCTCGAGTCGCCCGCGACGACCGTGTGGTTCCGCGCTGCGGAGCGCGTAGTCGAGGGGCGAGAACCGCTCCCAACGTTCGATCCCCTCGCGTTCGCGGCCACACTGCCAGACGTCCGTCATCTGACACGTCAGCGGGATCCCAACGTTTTCATTCCGCAACTGGTCGATCTTGTCGCCGAGAGCGGCGTGCATGTGGTGGTGGTGCGTGCTCCGTCCGGGTGCCCGGCAAGCGGAGCATCTCGGACCTACAACGGCCACCCGCTGATCCAGCTCAGCGCACGTCACCTAACTGACGACCACTTCTGGTTCACGTTCTTCCATGAGGCCGGACACGTCGTGAGCCACGAACTCGACAAGGGGTTCATCGACATCTTCGATGCCGACAGCGGAGACCGGTTCGAACAAGAGGCCAACGACTTCGCCCGTGAATGTCTCCTGGGGCCGCACGGCGTGGGACTCAGCCGCGTGAAAGGCCGACCGTGGAGCCATCGTGACGTCGTCCGTGAGGCCGCGAACTCGGACATCGCCCCGGGCATCCTCGTTGGTCAGCTCCAGCATGCTGGAATTGTCCCCAATAGCCACCTGAACCGTCTGAAGCGGCGTTACGTCTGGAGCACAGACAGGCTGCTCGCAGCGAAATCCTAGTGATCGGTGGCCCCTCACCCTCTAAACGCGACGAACGATCCGGGACTCTTCTGCCAGTTACACAGGGCGTCCTCGAGTACGTCGTATGACACGTCGAGTGCCTCCCGGACAGGGCTCAGGCGCGTCTCAAGGTCGCGCGGTCGGCTCGTGCTTGCTGTCGTACCGTCAAGGAGGAGTCGGGCACCTGAGAGGGGACCGGTCGCGCTGGTCAGGTGGACTGAGTCAGCCTCGATGTTGACCAGGCCGACCTTCGCGAGAGTGGTGAGGTAATCGAACCGTGCTGTGCGTCCGAACCGGGCGACGGGCCCAAGGGCTTTGTAGAGCGCAGCGAACTGCTCGCGAGGTGTAAGGCCCTGCGGGGCGATGCTGGTGTAGAGCCGGTCGTGCGTGCGATCACCGACCCAGGCCACGTAGGTCGCGAGGACCTGCCCGGTACCGGTGGTCTCCCAGGCGTTGAGGCTCTCGTACTTGCGGTGATTGCCGAATCCGTGTTTGCGCTCTCGCAGAGCGCGCTGGTTGGTGTCGAGCCAACCTCTCATCTCGATGACGTCTGCGCTGGTGGTGCGCCAGTCCCAAGTGCCACCATCGCCGAGCCGGCTGTAGAAATCGCCGGCGAGTCGCCATCCGGTTCGTCGGTTGCGTCCGAAGTGCGTCGACAGCAGCACTAGCCAGCAAGCCTCGTCGTGCTCACCGGCCCGGCTCTTGATGATCGCCCCTTTCAGGGGATCGAAACCGTCGCTTGTTCCGTCGAGTGCGATGGGGCTCAACTGCATGGTCAACAGGCGCTGGATGTAGCGGGTGCGCCGTTGGCTTTCGATGAGTTGGCCGACGAGCACCTCACGGTGATCCTCGTCGGAGAGCCCCGGGAGCGGTTCGGTCGTCGACTGCTGGAGCCTCAGGAACACATCCCGTAGGCGCTGAGCTTCCTGCGCCTCAGCAGGGGGCAGGTTCATGCGTTTGGGCAACGGTCTCGCCTACTTCCTGTGCGATGTTTCTGACCACGGTTTTGGTGACGCCGAAGCTGCTTTGCAGATTGTGGTTAAAGCCGACGACGCGTACAGGGCGATCGAACTCGACGCCGGTCATCGAAGTGAGGAGTCCCGCGTACTTCACGCCGGTGACGCCGGCCCCCGTTGTTCGCGGCAGTGTCCACCCCGGTACAGGGGTAGCAGTTAGTTCGACTTGTGCGGACGCGATGAATTCGTTGACGACAGATCGCCCGTTCAAGATGAGGACTGACACAGAAGAGTCGCGGATGGTCTCGGCGAGGTTCCGTCGTCCGCGTGCGATGAGTGCGCTGCGCAGCGTTGGGTGCAGCGCACCCCACTTGGTACCTGTGGCGTAGGCAACGAGATCGATGTGCGCGGCGCGTGGACCGTTGTAGTAGGAGAAACCGCCGAGGTTCAGCATGCGTTCGAGGACGTCGAACCACAGCCGGTAGGGATTGCGCTCGAAGTAGGCCAGGCATGCGTGAGTGAGCGACCGGATGTCGCCACCGCTTGCTCGTGACCAGTTCTTGAGTCCGAGTGAGCCGAGCGTCGGCAGACGTCGGTCCGGTCCGTCGAGCTCAGCACCGTTGGGGCCAACGAACTCTCGGTTGCTCGGATTGATACCGACAGTAGCGACGGTCGCATCGGTTATGCGCCCGAAGAACGGAACCGGGCATGCCCAACGGACGATCTCCGGGGTGCATGTGGAGTCAAGCTCGTCCACCAGCCGTGCCATAGCGCTGTACAGGTCGGTCTCCTAGATGAAGTCTCGAAAGGAGTCGAGAGTGATCTGATGGCTGATTGCTGCAGCGTCCTCCGGGAGCCGGTGCTTCGTCCGTGCGACCCACGCCCCGAGGATCCGAGCAAGGTCCGCCCAGTAGCCATCTTGCGGCAGCTCGACGGACTCGAAGGTTCTCATGTCGCGAATCTGTGCCTCGGCGGTCAAGAGTTCGGTGACATGACCCCATGGGTTCCCGCGCGGCATTGGAGGCATGGGGTCGACAGTGCTTTGCCAGCCCTCGCCGAGAAAGCTCGCGACCTTGTCCTGATGGCGGTCGTAGAGGTGGAGACTGCCGACCATGTGGATGTAGCGGCCCAACTCAACATCGAGTGATCGAGCGGCAAGTTCTTGGAGCATGGTGAAGGCGAAGACGTCGTGCGGTAGGCCGAGGTAGGCATCATTCGAGCGCATGTTCACTACAAGATGGAGCGCTCCGTCTCGCAGGAGGAACTGTAGAGTGCACGTGCAGGGCACGTCCTTGTATCGGGCTGGCCCTAGATCTGTGTTGTCGAAGAGCTGTACGACGGCTCGGCGAGAGTCCGGCTTCTGCCGGAGCGAGTCGATGACCGCCTGTAGACGCTCGCCAGATGCCGCGCCGAACAGTCGAGGGCCGTACCCGCCGTGGATCGTGCCGTCGGACTCTGCGTCCTCGTTGTAGTCCGGCAGGTAGAATACGATTGGGGCTGCCAGCGTTCGTGCCGCTGAGATACCAGCACAGTTCGGCGATCGTCGAGACCTCGCGTCGACGAGTCTCCGTGCGACTCAGCCGTGCACGCGGGTTCGTCAACTCGAGACGAGCTCCGACCACCTCGTGTGCGGGGCCTCGTGTCGGGCCGATTGGACGGCCTTCGGAATGGATTGCCTGGTACGTCGCGTACAAAAGGTCGTCCAGGGTGTCTTCAACAATCGAGACGGCCATTCGCTCCTCGATCCGTGTCCGGGTGGGTGGCGTCCGGGTCATTCTCCTGTTGGTTGCACTGGCACGCAGCCAAACAGCCGACTGCGGGTCAATTAGGCGGTACAAGCGTGCTGCATTCTGGGCGAAGTGGGGCACCACGCCGGTCCGAGACCCATGAGCGGTGATGGGCGGCGCGGCGTGGCTCAACGCATCGCCGTGGTGCCGGGTCTGGTCGAAGCGCCCGTCGGCGTGGTGTGCTCGGGTGCATGAAGCTGATGCTGACCTCCGGCGGCCTCACCAACGCCAGCATCCGGGAGGCGCTCGTGCAGCTGCTCGGGAGGCCGACGGGGGAGTGCGATGCGCTGTTGATTCCCACCGCCCAGTGGGGTCACCCGCAATGTGGGCCGGGGTCGGTGCGGGGGTTCGTCAGCGGCGTACTGCCCTGGGGTGGCATGGCGCAGCTCGAGTGGAGGTCCCTCGGCGTCCTGGAGCTCACCGCGCTGCCGAGCATCGGGGCGCAGCGGTGGGAGCCGTGGGTGCGGCAGGCAGACGTGTTGCTGGTGGACGGCGGCGACGCGACCTACCTCGCGCACTGGATGCACGAGTCGGGGCTGGCGGACGTCCTCGCGACTATGCCGGAGATCGTCTGGGTCGGGGTCAGCGCCGGCAGCATGGTGATGACGCCGCGCGTAGGGGCGGAGTTCGTGCAGTGGCCCGGCGCGCCCGACGACACCACCCTCGGCGTCGTCGACTTCTCGATCTTCCCCCACCTCGACGTCTTCCCCAGCAACACCATGGCCGCGGCCGAGGAGTGGGCAGCCGGGATCGGCGGGTCGGCGTACGCGATCGACGACCAGACGGCCATCACGGTGGTCGATGGGCGGGTCGAGGTGATCAGCGAGGGGACGTGGCGGCAGCTGGCGCCGTGACGGTCGTCGGCTGCCCGGTTGCCTGGAGCTGTGGACGTTCGTTCATCGCAGCGGCCTGCGGGGGCGCCGCGTGGACGAATGTTCGTCCAACCGGCACGGCAGACGACGCCCGAGTGGCAGGATCGCCGCATGCGGAGCCAGGCGGAGCGGGAGCGACAGAGCCTCGAGATCGCGACCGCCGTGCTCGGCGCCGCGCTCGGCTGGGCGATCCTGGTCGGAGTCGCCGCCGCGGTGACAGCGGCGCTGGGTGGACTGGACGACAGCTTCCAGGCCATCGTGCCGCTCGTGATCGCCGGCTACCTCCTCACCGTTGCCGCGTGGCTGCTCGTCGCCCGGCGGCGCGGCGCCGGGAGCGACGTCAGCGGGCGAGCGCCCACTGCGTGACGGTTCGCAGTGGGGCCCAGCCGCGGAAGGTGCCGATCGCGTCGAGCTGTTCGACCGAGATGCGGGTGAGCTCGCCGCCGTACTGGCCATGCAGGGCAGCCAGGAGCGACTCGGTCTCCAGCGTCACGCCGTGCACGACGAGCCGGCCGCCGGGCCGCAACGCGCCGAGGCAGGCGTCGATGACGCCGTCGCGGGTGGCGCCGCCGCCGATGAAGATCGCATCGGGCGCGGGCAGGCCGGCGAGGGCGTCGGGTGCGCGGGCGGTGACCACCTGGAGGGCGGGTACGCCGAGACGCGCGGCGTTCCGTGCGATCCGCTCGGCCCGTGCCGCGTCGGACTCCACGGCGACGGTCCGGCACGACGGATGCGCCCGCATCCACTCGATGCCGACCGAACCGGCGCCCGCGCCGACGTCCCACAGCAGCTGACCCGGCGCCGGCATCAGCCGCGCCAGCGCGGACGCGCGCAGGTCGCGCTTGGTGAGCTGCCCGTCGTGCTCGAACGCCTCGTCCGGCAGGCCGGCCGCCCATGAGGCGGTGGCGCGCACGCCCGCGAGCGGGCCGATCGCCTCGATCGCCACGATGTTGAGGCGCGGGGCGTGCGCCGACCAGGTCTCGGCGACGCCCTCGACGCGGGACTCGGCGTCCGTGCCCAGGTCGCCGAGCACGCTGAGACGACTGCGTCCGTAGCCGACCCGGGTGAGCAGCGTCGCGATCTCGGCCGGGGTGTGCTCATCCGAGCTGAGCACCAGGATCCGCCGACCGGGGGCGACCTCGCGCAGGACGGCCGCGGCGTCGCGCCCCACCACGCTGACCACCGCGCACGACTCGGCCGGCCAGCGCATCAGCGCACGGGCGAGGGCCACCGACGAGACCGCCGGGACGACCTCGACCCGGTCCGCCCCGAGCAGGTCGATGAGCGTCGTGGCGATGCCTGACACGAGCGGGTCGCCGGAAGCGAGCACCACGACCCGGCGGTCGGCGTACTCCTCGAGGAGAGCCTCGAGCCCCGGCCGCAGCGGGGAGGGCAGCGGCACCCGCTCCTGGCCCGCGACGGCCGCAAGGAGCGCGAGGTGGCGCGGTGCGCCGACGACGACGTCAGCGTGCCGGAGGGCGTCGGCGTCGGCGAGTGCGCCGTCCGCACTGAGACCGACGACCGTGACCATGGGGCCAGACGCTATCGTGAGGGTCGGCACGAGGTGCCCCTANGGCCCAGTCATCGGAAACGGTGGGGACGACCGANGGGGAGAATCTGGGAAGCCGGTGAGATTCCGGCACAGGCCCGCTGCGGTGAACCGAGCCCGTCNTGCACGTCAGGGGAGGGACTCGGCAAGTCCGAAGACCGGCCTCGCGCCCCACCATTCCGATGGCGAGCGAGCGGGAGCCTCCCATGCCACAGCAGGACCCTCACTACCCCTTCTCCGCCGTGGTCGGCTGCGACCTCACCGCGGCCGACGGGCTCTCCGACCTCGGCCTGGCCCTGGTCCTCACCGCGATCTCGCCCGAGATCGGCGGTGTGCTGGTGCGCGGGGAGAAGGGCACCGCCAAGTCGACCACCGTGCGCGCGCTCGCGAGCGTGCTGCCCCCGGTCGAGGTGTACGCCGGGGACCGCTTCTCGGTCGACCCGCACGACGGTGCCGCCGCCTCGCCGGACGGGCCGTTCTCGGCGTCCACGCCCACCGAGACCCGGCCGGTGCGGCTGGTGGAGCTGCCCGTCGGCGCCACCGAGGACCGCCTGCTCGGGTCGGTCCACCTGGAGAAGGCGCTCGCGCACGGGGCGGTCGAGTACGAGCCCGGCCTGNTGGCACGCGCCCACCGCGGCATCCTGTACGTCGACGAGGTCAACCTCCTGCACGACCACCTCGTCGACCTCCTGCTCGACGCCGCCGCCACCGGGCGCCTCACCGTCGAGCGTGACGGCTTCTCACTGTCCTACGCCTCCCGCTTCCTGCTCATCGGCACCATGAACCCCGAGGAGGGGGAGCTGCGCCCGCAGCTGCTGGACCGCTTCGGCCTGACCGTCGAGGTGGCAGCTCCCCGCGAGCCGGCGCTGCGCGCACAGGTCGTGCGCCGACGGATGGCGTACGACGCCGCGCCGGCACGGTTCGCCGCCTCGTACGCCGACGCCGAGGCGGCGCTCGCCGACCGCATCGCCCGCGCCCGGGCGCACGTCGGGTCGGTCGAGCTGAGCGAGCCCGCGCTGCTCAAGATCGCGGAGGTGTGTGCCGCCTTCGAGGTCGACGGCCTCCGAGCCGACATCGTGACGGCCCGCACCGCCGTCGCCCACGCCGCCTGGGAGGGGCGCTCCTCGGTCGGCCGCGAGGACATCCGCCGGGCCGCGGTGCTCGCGCTGCCGCACCGTCGCCGACGCAACCCCTTCGACGCGCCGGGGCTGGACGAGGAGCTGCTCGAGCAGGTCCTCGGGGACGAGCTGCCGGAGCCGGACCCGGAGCCGGAGCCGGACGGGGGTCCGGACGGTGGCCCCGAGGGCGGTCCCGAGGGCGGTTCGGAGGACGACGGCCCCGGCGGTGGGCCCCAGGACGCGCCGCAGGACACCACCGGCGATGAGCCGACCGACGCCGAGGGCGCCGACGCCGAGGGCGCCGACACCGAGGGGGCCCGCGATGGCGCCGGTGAGGTCGCTGACGACGCGCCGCGGCCCGTCCCGGCCGGAACACGCGCCACCAGCGGTACGCCGTACCGCGCTCGCCCGCTGACCGTGCGCGGCGTCGGCGAGGGTGCCGCAGGTCGACGCAGCCGCGCCGTCGCCGCCACCGGTCGGCGCATCGGCGCCAAGCACGCGACGTCGGGGAGCCTGCACCTGATCGAGACGATGAAGGCGGCGGCGCAGCAGGGCCGGCGCACGCTGCAGCCCGCCGACCTCCGCACGGCCGTGCGGGAGGGGCGCGAGGCGAACCTGGTCCTCTTCTGCGTCGACGCCTCCGGGTCGATGGCCGCGCGGCGCCGGATGGGCGAGGTGAAGACGGCGATCCTGTCGCTGCTGCTGGACGCGTACCGACGNCGTGACCGGGTCGGGCTCGTGACGTTCCGCGGCACCGGNGCCGAGCTCGTCCTCCCGCCCACGCGGTCGGTGGACGTGGCCGCCACCCGGCTCGAGGACCTGCCCGCCGGCGGGCGCACNCCGATCGCCGAAGGACTCATCGAGGCGGCCCGCGTGCTCGACCTCGAGCGTCGCCGCGACCCGCGCCTGCGCCCCCTGCTCGTCCTCGTCACCGACGGGCGTGCCACAGGTGGGGCCGATGCCGTGACGCGCTCGCGCCAGGCAGCGGCGTACGTCGCCTTGCTCGGGGTGACCACCGTCGTCGTCGACGGCGAGAACGGCCCGATGCGGCTGGGCCTCGCCGGCCAGCTCGCGCAGGTCCTCGGAGCCGAGCACCTGCGGGTCGACCAGGTCAGCGCCGAGGCGCTGCACAACAGCGTCAGGAAGGTCGCATAGCCATGCCCCAGGGTGTCCCCACCAACGTCCCCGACGACGGCCTCACCACGCGGCAGCGCCGCAACCGGCCGCTGCTGATCGTGCACACCGGGGAGAACAAGGGGAAGTCGACCGCCGCGTTCGGCCTCGGGCTGCGCGGGTGGAACCAGGGTTGGAACGTCGCGGTGTTCCAGTTCGTCAAGAGCGCCAAGTGGAAGGTGGGGGAGGAGACGGCGTACCTCGCCCTCAACCGGGTCCACGAGGAGACCGGCGAGGGCGGCCCGGTGCAGTGGAACAAGATGGGTGACGGCTGGTCCTGGTCGCGCAAGAAGGGCGAGGACGAGGACCACGCGCAGGTCGCCCGCGACGGCTGGGCCGAGATCAAGCGGCGGATCCTCGCCGAGGAGCACGACCTCTACATCCTCGACGAGTTCGCCTACCCGGTGAAATGGGGNTGGATCGACGCCGCGGAGGTNGCGNCGTTCCTGCGGGANCGGCCCGGCCACCAGCACGTCGTCATCACCGGGCGCGACGTCGCACCCGAGATCGTCGAGGTCGCCGACCTGGTCACCGAGATGACGAAGATCAAACACCCGATGGACGCCGGGCAGAAGGGCCAGAAGGGCATCGAGTGGTAGCGGTGAAGCGGTGATCGAGCCTGTCGAGATCCCCCGCGTCGTCGTCGCGGCGCCGTCGACCGGTCAGGGCAAGACCACCATCGCGACCGGGCTGATGGCCGCGCTGCGCGCCTCGGGGCTCGAGGTGAGCGGGCACAAGGTCGGCCCGGACTACATCGACCCGGGCTACCACGCGCTCGCGACCGGCCGACCCGGCCGCAATCTCGACCCGCACCTGGTCGGAGAGTCGCTCATCGCTCCATTGCTGCTGCACGGGGCGCGCGGCGCTGACGTGGCGGTCATCGAGGGCGTGATGGGGCTGCACGACGGCCGCATCGGCGGCCACGGCTTCGCCTCGACCGCGCACGTGGCCGCGCTGACGCAGACGCCGGTGATCCTGGTGCTCGACATCGGCCGGTTGTCGCGCTCGGCTGGCGCGATCGTGGCCGGCATGGCGGCCTACGACCCAGCCGTCGAGATCGCCGGCGTGATCCTCAACCAGGCCGGCTCCGACCGGAACATCGCCGAGGTCGTCCGCTCGATCCGCGGCGTACCCGTGCTCGGCGTCGTCCGCCGCGACGAGCGGCTCGCCACCCCGTCGCGCCACCTGGGGCTCGTGCCCGCGGCGGAGCGTGCCGGGTCCGAGCGCGTCATCGAACTGCTCGGGGAACAGGTCGCTGCCCAGGTCGACCTCGGTGCGGTGCTCGACGTCGCCCGCTCGGCGCCGGCGCTCCACGTCGTCCCCTGGTCGCCGACCTCGGGGGTCGAGCCTGTCGAGACCGAGCACCCGGTGGTCGCGATGGCCGGGGGGCGGGCGTTCACCTTCCGGTACGCCGAGACCGAGGAGCTGCTGCGCGCCGCCGGCTGCTCCGTCGTGTCGTTCGATCCGCTCACCGACACTGCGCTGCCCGCCGGCACTCGCGCGCTCTACCTCGGTGGCGGCTTCCCCGAGGTGTACGCCGCCGAGCTCGCGGCGAACCGGCCGCTCCTGCGCGAGCTCGGTGAGGCGGTCGCGGCCGGCCTGCCGACGGTTGCCGAGTGCGCCGGCATGCTCTACCTCGCCGAGTCGCTCGACGGCACCCCGATGGCCGGGATCCTGCCTACCCGCACTGCGATGGCCGAGCGGCTCACCCTGCGCTACCCGGTCGCGACCGCGCCGGGTGACACCCTGCTCACGCGTGCGGGGGAGCAGGTCAGCGGACACGAGTTCCACCGCACCGCCGCGACGCCCGCCGCCGGCGCGACGCCGGCCTGGCTGGTGGACGGGGAGCCGGTGGGCTTCGCGAGCGCCACCCTGCATGCGTCGTACCTGCATGTGCACTGGGCGGGGCATCCGGAGCTGGCGTGGCGGCTGGCGCAGGCTGCTGCAGGTTTTGACCCCCAGGGGTCAGAACCATCGGTTGGGGGCCAAAGCTTCGCCCATCAACCGATGCTTTTGACCCCTAGGGGTCAAAACCTCCCCCCAGCAACCCACCCCGACCCCCTCCACCACCACGGCGACGTCGAGGCCCGCGAGGCGCGGCACGACTTCGCCGTCAACGTGTACGCCGGACCCCGCCCCGACTGGCTCGAGGCAGCGCTGGCCCGGAGCCTGGAGGCGGTCGGGTCCTATCCCGACGCACGACCCGCGCGGGCGGCGATCGCCGCCCGGCATGGTCGCGACGAGAGCGAGGTGCTGCCCACGGCGGGGGCGGCCGAGGCGTTCACGCTGCTCGCCCGGCTGCGGCCGTGGCGCCGGCCGGTGGTGGTGCATCCGCAGTTCACCGAACCCCATGCCGCGCTCGAGGCCGCCGGCCATCGCGTCACCGCGGTCATGACGAGCGCGCGGGACGGCTTCGCGCTCGACCCGGCCACGGTCCCGGCCGATGCCGATCTGGTCATCGTGGGCAACCCGACCAACCCGACCGGTGTGCTGCACCCTGCCGCCACGATCCGAGCCCTGCTGCGCCCCGGCCGGCTGGTGGTGGTGGACGAGGCGTTCATGGACGCGGTGCCGGGCGAGCCCGCGACGCTCACCGAGGAATGGCATGAGGGGCTGCTGGTGCTGCGCAGCCTGACCAAGCACTGGTCGATCCCGGGCGTCCGGGCCGGCTACGTCGTCGGGGACCCCACCGTTGTGGCGGGGCTGAGCAGCATCCAGCCGCCGTGGTCGGTCTCCGGCCCGGCGCTGGCAGCGATCGAGGCGATCATGCCGCGACTCGCCGAGTCGCAGGCGCGCGCGCTGGAGCTCACCACCTGGCGCGACCAGCTCGCCGTCGCTCTGGCCGAGCGCGGGCTCGATCCGGTGCCCGGGGTGGCGCCGTACCTCCTCCTCCAGGGTCCGCCCGGGCTGCGCACCGCCCTGCGCGAGCACGACATTGCGGTACGCCGCGCCGACACCTTCCCCGGCCTCGACGAGAGCTGGATCCGCATCGCTGTCCGCCCGCCCGATCTCACCGCCCCCCTCCTCGCCGCCCTCGACATCCTCGACACCCTCGACGCAGCCAGCACCACCGCCAGCACCACCGCTAGCCCCAGAACCGCCAGCCCGAACCAAGGAGCCCCCGCATGAGCCTCGTCCCTCCCTCGGACATCACCCGCGACCACGCCGCGAAGCGGCTCGCCGCGCTCGCCACCCCGCCGGGCGCGCTCGGCCGGCTGGGCGAGCTGGGCGTGTGGGTCGCCGCCTGCCAGGGGCAGGTACCGCCGCAGCCGCTGGAGAACGTACGCCTGGTGATCTTCGCCGGCGACCACGGCGTCGCGGCGCACGGCGTCTCGGCGTTCCCGCCCGCGATCACCGGCGCGATGGTGCGCACCTTCCTGGTCGGCAAGGCGGGCGTGACGGCGCTGGCGCGGGCGCACGGCGTGGCGGTGCGGGTGCTGGACCTCGGGGTGGATGAGGACTTCGAGGACCTGCCGGCCCGGGCGCGCGCGGAGCTCCAGGCGCACAAGGTACGCCGGGGCAGCGGCGCCATCCACCTCGAGGACGCCCTGACCGTGGCCGAGACCGAGCAGGCGCTCGCGGCCGGTGCGGCGGTGGCCCGTGAGGAGATCGCGGCCGGTGCCGGGCTGCTGCTCAGCGGTGACATGGGCATCGGCAACACCACGCCGGCCGCGGCGATGGTGGCGGTGGCGCTCGGCCTGCCGGCGAGCGAGGTCGTCGGTCGCGGGACCGGCATCGACGCTGCCACGCTCGCGCACAAGGCGGAGGTCGTCGACGCCGCGATCGCGCGTGCCGGTGCTCGTGTCGCGGACCCGATCCAGACCCTGGCCGCGCTCAGCAGCGCCGACCTCGCCGCCACCACCGGCTACCTGCTCGAGGCGGCCCGCCAGGGCGTCCCGGTCCTGCTCGACGGCCTCATGAGCGTGGCCTGCGCGCTGACCGCCGACCGCATCGAGCCCGGTGCTGCGGCGTGGTTCGCCGCCGGCCACCGCTCCACCGAGCCGGCCCAGTCCTTGGCGCTGGAGAAGCTCGGTCTCGAGCCGCTGCTCGACCTCGGCCTGCGGCTGGGCGAGGGCTCGGGTGCGGTCGCGGCCGTACCCGTGGTGCGCAGCGCCGTGGCCCTTCTGCGCGACGTGGCCCTGCTCTCCGAGCTCGGCGCCTGATCCGGACACGAGCCAGGACACCAGGGGAGCGCATGGTCACCCACGCCTGGCGGCTCGCGGTCGGGACGCTGACGGCCGTCCCGGTGCGGCCGCCGGGCCGGGTGGACCGTCGCGTGGCCGGTACGGCGATGGTCCTCGCGCCGCTCGCGACCGCACCGCTCGGCGTACTCGCCGCGGCAGTGCTCGCCCTGGGGCAGGAGCTGCGCCTCGCGCCGCTGGCGGTCGCCGTCGTGGCGCTGGGCGCCGTCGTCCTCGGCAACCGCGCCTTCCACCTCGACGGCCTCTCCGACACCGTCGACGGGCTCGCGGCCTCCTACGACCGTGAGCGCTCGCTCGCGGTGATGAAGACCGGCACCGCCGGACCCGCCGGCGTCGCCGCCATCGTCCTGGTGCTCGCGCTCCAGGTCACGGGCCTCGCCGCGCTGCCGCACACCTGGCAGGGCGCACTACTCGGGGGTGCGAGCGTGATGGCCTCCCGCGGTGCGCTGGCGATGGCCTGCATGCGTGGTGTGCCAGCGGCCCGGTCCGACGGCCTGGGTGTCACCTACACCGGCACCGTGCCTCGGTGGGTCGTGGCGAGCCTGTGGCTGCTGATCGCGGCGGTCCTGAGCGCTCTCGCGGGCTGGGCCGGTCTGGCCTGGTGGCGCGGCGCACTCGCGGTGGCCTCGGCGGCCGTCGCCGCCGGCGTGGTGGTCGCGTGCGCGGTGCGCCGGCTCGGGGGAGTGACGGGCGACGTGTTCGGCGCCGCCGTCGAGGTCGCCCTGGCCGCCGCCCTGGTGGCGCTCTCATGAGTGCCCGGCGTCGCCGCCCCGACGGCCTGGCGACCGCCGCCGGACTGCTGCTCGGCTTCGCCGCCGACCGGCTGCTCGGCGACCCGGCACGCCTACATCCGGTCGCGGGCTTCGGCACCGTCGCGGCCGCCCTCGAGCGCCGTCTGTACGCCGACACCCGCCGCCGTGGCGTCGTCCACACCACGGTGCTGGTCGGTGGCGTCGTGGCCCTCGGTGCGGCGGCCGACCGCGTCGCGACGCGCCACCCGGTCGCCCGGGGAGCCCTCACGGCTGCGGCGACGTGGGCGGTGCTCGGCGGCCGCTCGCTCGAGCGGGAGGCCCTGGCCGTCCACGGCCGGCTCGCTGCCGGCGACCTGCCGGGCGCCCGCCGGCGGCTCACCCATCTGGTGGGCCGCGACACCTCCACCCTCAGCGCGCACGAGGTGGCCCGGGCGGTCGTCGAGTCGGTCGCGGAGAACACCTCCGATGCCGTGGTCGCCCCGCTGGTCTGGGGGGCGATCGCCGGCGCGCCCGGCCTGCTTGGCTACCGGGCGGCCAACACCCTGGACGCGATGGTGGGGCACCACAACGACCGCTACGAGCATTACGGCTGGGCCTCGGCCCGTCTCGACGACCTGCTCAACCTGCCGGGCTCCCGCCTCGCGGGCCTGTCCGTGCTCGCGGCGGAGCCGGGCCGGGCCCGCGCCGCCGCGCGCGCGTGGCGCCGAGACGCCGCGCAGCATCCCAGCCCCAACGCCGGTGTCGTCGAGGCCACCTTCGCCGGCGCGCTCGGTCTCAGCCTGGGCGGCACCAACACCTACGGCGACCGGATCGAGCACCGCGCCCTGATGGGCAGCGGCCGCCGTCCCGAGCCGCACGACATCCCCCGGGCGACTCGCCTGGCCGCCAGGGTGGGCCTGGCAGCGGTCATCGCGACGTCCGTCGGCCGGGTGGTGGCGACGTGGCGTCGCCGTACGGGGTAGATTCGGACCACTTCACGGGAGTCGGCGGAAGCCGGTGTGAATCCGGCGCGGTCGCGCCACTGTGTCCGGTCCGCCCCACGGCGGCCGGGAGTCAGACCCTCCACTCCCCGTGACCCATCGATGGGGACGCGCAATCCCCGAGGAGGTCCCGCCCCGTGGCACTCTCGTCCTGGACCCGCCGTGACCGGCTCGAGGCAGGCGGCCTGCTGCTCGCCATCGGGCTGCTGCACCTGGTCGGGTTCGGCATGCTCTTCGGGGTCATCGGGCCCCATCACTACACCCTCGGCACCCAGGTCTTCGGCGTCGGTCTGGGGGTGACCGCCTACACCTACGGGATGCGGCACGCCTTCGACGCCGACCACATCGCCGCGATCGACAACACCACCCGNAAGCTGCGCGCNGACGGNCANCGCCCGAAGTCCGTCGGCTTCTGGTTCGCGATGGGGCACTCGGCCACNGTGTTCGCCCTGGCCCTGCTCGTCGCGGTGGGCGCGCACGCGGTCGCCACCCTGTCCAGCGACGCCTCCGAGACCCACCGCACGCTCAGCCTGGTCAGCACGATCAGCTCGGGCTCGTTCCTGTTCCTCATCGGCCTGCTCAACCTGGTCGCCCTCGCCGGCATCTGGCGGGTATGGCGCGGGTTGAAGGCGGGCCACTTCGACGAGAGTCAGCTCGAGGCACAGCTGGACAGCCGGGGGCTGCTCGCCCGGCTGCTGCGCGGTGTCACCCGCGCGATCACCCGACCGATCCAGATGTTCGCCGTCGGGCTGCTCTTCGGCGTCGGCTTCGACACGGCCACCGAGGTCTCGTTGCTGGTGCTGGCCGGGACCGGAGCCGCCGCCGGCGTGCCGTGGTACGCCATCCTGGTCCTGCCGCTGCTGTTCGCGGCNGGCATGAGCCTGCTCGACTCCATCGACGGCCTGTTCATGAGCGTCGCCTACGACTGGGCGTTCCTGCGNCCGGTCCGCAAGGTCTACTACAACCTCGCGATCACGGGTCTCTCGGTCGCCGTGGCANTGCTGATCGGCACGATCGAGCTGGTCTCGGTGCTGCACGACAACGCCGGCTGGCGCAACTGGTTCAGCGACGCGGTCAGCGGCGTCGACCTCAACAACGTCGGCTTCGTCGTCGTCGGACTCTTCGTGGTGGTCTGGGGCGGCGCGATCGCCTACTGGAACCTCGCCGGGGTCGAGGAGCGCTGGACCGTGCCGACCCCTGACTGAGGGCTACAGCACCAGCACCCGCCCCGCGACGACCAGATGGACCTCGTCGCACGCCGCGGCCAGCTCCTGGTTGACCAGTCCCAGCAGGTCGCGGAAGAGCCGTCCCGACCGATGCGCCGGTACGACGCCGAGGCCTACCTCGTTGGTGACCAGCACGACGTCGTCGCGCTCGCGCAGCACCGAGACCGCCTCCCCGGCCAGCGCACCGATCGCCTCGGAGGCCGCCGGCGAGGCCGCCTCCCACAGTGCGCGCTGGTCCAGGACCGCGGTGAGCCAGGTGCCGAGACAGTCCACGATCACCGGACCGTCCACCCGCAGGGCCGCGGCGAGGTCACGCGTCTCGAGCGTGGTCCACGCCGCTGGTCGTCGCGCCCGGTGGGCCGCGATCCGAGCCACCCAGTCGGGGTCGGCGTCCTCCGCCGGAGTCGGACCGGGGGCGACGTAGGTGACCGGTCCGTCCGGTGGCAGGAGCGACTCCGCGTGCCGGGACTTGCCCGATCGCACGCCGCCGGTGATCAGCACCCTCATCCCAGCCCCCTCACGCCAGCGCCTCGACCCATGCGACCGCCTCCTCGACCGCATGCACGGTCGGTACGCCGGGCGGGTCGGCGGGCCGTCGTACGACCACGACCGCGACGCCCAGCCGGGCGGCCGCCTCCATCTTGGGCCAGGTGTGGCTGCCGCCGGAGTCCTTCGTGATCAGGACGTCGCTGCGGTGCTCCCGCATGAGCGTCAGCTCGCCATCGAGGGTGTAGGGCCCACGGCTGCGCAGCAGCGCCCAGGCCTGGGGCAGGTCGATGGCCGGCGCGTCGACGACCCGTGCCAGCGCCGCACGCTCGGCCAGGGCGGGGACGAAGCGGGCCAGCTCCTGGCGACCCACGGTGATGAAGGGGCGCTGCCCGAGCCCCGCGGCGAGCGAGGCCGCCTCCTCGTGCGTGTCGGCGACGTGCCAGGAGGGATCGGGCCGCCAGCCGGGTCGCTGGAACCGCAGCAACGGGACGCCGGAGGCCGGGCAGGCCGCGGCGGCGTTGGCGCTGATGCCCCGGGCGAACGGGTGGGTCGCGTCGATGACGGCATCGAACTCGACCAGCGCCGCCTGCAGGCCCACGACGCCGCCGAACCCGCCGATGCGGACCTTGCCCACCGGCAGCCGCGGCTGCGCGACCCGGCCCGCGAGCGAGGACGTCACCTCGACCCCCCGGTCGAGCAGTCGGGCGGCCAGGTCCCGGGCCTCCGCCGTACCGCCGAGCACCAGCACCCTCATGGCTCGGTGATGGGGCTGGCCCCGGTGGTCGAGCGGTCCCAGGTGGTCGAGCCGTCCCCGGTGGTCGAGCCGTCCCCGGTGGTCGAGCCGTCCCCGGTGGTCGAGCCGTCCCCGGTGGTCGAGCTTGTCG